>Ga0116153_10000926_pt1 | contig 31072 bp, 24 predicted proteins | sample AD_UKC028_MetaG_FD_89896 | JGI IMG/M metagenome (GOLD analysis project Ga0116153, IMG submission 89896) | Active sludge microbial communities of municipal wastewater-treating anaerobic digesters from USA - AD_UKC028_MetaG | ecosystem: Engineered > Bioreactor > Anaerobic > Digestate | place: USA...
CACCGGCCGGTTTGTCAAGCCCAAAATGAATGCGAATCTGCTCGGCACCCCTGCCGAGTCCATCAATGCTTGTCATGAGCTGGGGTTACGTGTGCAGGAAAGAGTCAGTTGCGGAATCGCTGACCGTCACCAGCTCCGCCAATCGATCCATCTCCTGCCGCAGGGCCCAATCCGGGAATCGCTCGGACGGGCGTTTCTCGGCCTGGTATGCCTTGATGACCCGGGCGATCGCCAGGTGAACGAGTTCGGCCGGCACCTTGATCTTCCTGTCGCCGTCTCTGCATACAAAACGTCCGAACTCCGGCTGCGAGCCGAGCCGTCCGCCGAGCAGGATGTGATAGTGCTCCACGCCCTTCCGGCCCTTGTAGTTGTACAGCGTCCCCTGCAGTCCGATCTCGGCGATCTGGTACTGGGCACAGCTGTTCGGGCAGCCGGTGACGGAGATGAAGATCGGCTCCCGCATCGGTACGTTGGCTTCGAGATAGTCCAGAATACGTTTGGCCCGGTCCTTGGTCTCGACCACGGCGAGGTTGCAGAACTGTGTTCCCGTGCAGCTCAGGATCCTCTGCCGAACCGGCGGTGCGTCCGACGGCAGGCCGATATCCGCCAGCCTCTTTTTGACATCCGGCACGTCGGCCCCGGGTATGTTCAGCAGCAAGAGGTTCTGCTTGATGGTCGCGTTGATCTGCCGTTCGGGATCGCGACAATACCGTTCGGCCAAGTCAGCGAGTTGAATCATCTGGTCACCGGTCAGGCGGCCGCAGGGCACCGGGACTCCCACGAATGCCAGACCGTTCTTCAGTACCCCTCCGCCCGCATGGTCGTCGTTGGATGCACCGGCCGGGGCAACGATTTCCTGGTCATGTTCGAGGGGGTAGCCCAGATAGTGCTCCAGCTGAACGCGGAACGCCTCCCAGCCGATCTGGGCGACGTAGAACTTCAACCGCGCTCGCAAGCGTCCTTCGCGGAGATGGCTTTGATCTCTGAAGATGTGTGCCGTTGCCCGGCAGACGTCGATGACCAGGCCCAGGTCCGGTTTCAGGAACACGCGGAGCGACTGCCCGAAGTGCGGCGTATCGCGCAGCCCGCCACCCACGCTCACGCCGAATCCTCGCTCGCGGCCGTTGGCTCGCTTACGTTCTACGCCGAAGAACGCCAGGCAATTGATCTGCGGCGCATGGCAGTGGACGCGACATCCACTGATCGAGGTCTTGAACTTCCTGGGCAGATTGCTGAACTCCTTGCCCCCCGCCCGGTACATGTCGGTGATGGCCTGGGCAAACGGCCGGGTGTCCACGATCTCGTCGGCCAGCTCGCCCGCCAGCGGGCACGCGGTCACGTTGCGAGGGGTGTCTCCGCAGGCGAACTCCTGGTGCATCCGGAGTGTTTGGTAGATCGTGGACAGGGCATCGGGCAGATCCTGGACGCGCAGCCAGTGGAGCTGGATATCCTGACGCGTGGTCACATCTCCGAAGTTGCGGGCATAACGCCGGGCGAGTTGCCCGATCTCCCGCAGTCGGAACGCGGTCAGCGCCCCGCCCGGCATCTTGATCCGGAGCATGAAATGCCCCTCGTTGGGCTTCTGCCTGTAGATGCCGTACCATTTGAAGCGATCCAGATCGTCGGGATCGATGGCCGCGTAGTCTCCTGCGGCCGCGTATCGGTAGATATCGTCCCAGACGTCCAGACCGTCCTTGATTCGCTTGAGTTCTTCTGCTTGGGCAGCTTTGACGGCCATGCCTTGAGTCCCTCGCGACAGGGCTGGAAACCCAGGCAAGCCGTTGCCCGGGCTAGGTTCCGGCGGGCTGGGTGGCGGGTTTTGCAGAGGGCGAGGCGCCCCCCGACCCCAGCCGGTGCACGAACCGCGCGAGGGATTGTAGCTCGGGGTGGGTGGTTTGACCGCTGCCGGCGGGCCTAGTGGCCAAGGCTAGATTCGCGGCGTCGCGGCTTTCGGCCAGTTCCCTGGTCCGGATCGCGATTCCACGTTCCATATGCGTCATACCCAGATCGCTGAGCCCGACGGCAAACTCCGCGTATCCGAGCAGAAACCGGAGCCGGTAGTCATCCTCCGACTCCAGTCGTCCCTTCAGCTCAACGATTCGATCATTGATGTTCTTGAGGTCGCGGGCGAAGGCCAGAAGATCCGGTTGGGGCTTCTTCATTTGATCAAGCAGGCGCACGGCTTGAAACAGCGCCGACGCGCTGGTCAGGTACTCGCCTGCCCCGAGCAGCGCCATTGACCGGCCCAACGCGGGTGCCGGATCCTGGGGGTCCATCATCTGGGCGATCTCGAACTGGCCTGCGGCTTGATAGTACTTGCCGTCTTTGAGCGATTTGGATGCCTGACTCAGTCGTACGCCGACCGCGGAATCGCCTTTCGCCACGAAGGGAATGGAGAGCAGAGACGTTGCCTGGTCTGCCCCCGACGTTTCTGGAACGGCATCCGGCCATCCGGTCGGAGCTTGCGGCGGCTCGACCGGGGTGCTGCCGCCCGGTTGCATCGGGCGGTTGATGGGCTTGGCCAACCGTGTTTCGAGGTTGCGTCCACGTTCGAGGATGGACTCCAAGGAGTCCATTCTGGCGGGAGGCATTGCCGGGGAGAGCCGGTTGTCCATTCTGCGGGGATCCTCGGGTCCGGGTGCCTTGACCCGGGTATCCACGAGACTCGTCAGAGGCCTCGGTCCGGTCGCCCCAGTCGTGGCCTGATCCTGGGCGGCCTCGCGAACCAGCTGGTCGGCGGGAATCCGTCCGGCGTTGGTCTGGTACAGATCGGGCAGTTGAGCCGGAACGGTTCCTCCCTGGAGCGATTGTCGGGCGGCCACCAGCGGGTCGAAGGTGGTTGTCCCCAGCAAGCGACCTGATCGGGGATAGGGATACGGACCGCCCCCATACGCCGATCCGACTCGATTGTAGCTTTGAGCGGAGGCGCCATATCCTGTCGCGTAGGCCGTCGAGGAGTAGTAGGTGCCCGATTGCCATGCCGGGGTATACGGATCCCGGTTGTCGCTGTAACTGTAGCTGTCGCGGTAGAAACTGCTGAGCGGATCGGCTGCATACCCGCTTGCATAGCCGCTGCGAGTGCGCAGGTTTGAGCTGCTGGTGACTCCATAGCCGCTGTAGTTCGGGCTGCCCAGGAAGAGCGAGCTGGAATCACGGATTGGTGAGTAGCCCTGGAAAGCCCGGCCGCCGCTGACGTTTCCGGTGACGATTCGGTTGGTCGCGTTGGGCTCGTACACCCGAGCGGCGGGATTGAAGCCGCCGGAACCTCGCTGAGGATTCGCGTCCAGGGCGTTGCCGTCGCGAATCATCTGTTGCCCGGTTGCCGGCAGACACAGGACCAGGACGGATACGATGCCAAGCACTGAGTACTTGCGAAGGCTCATGTTGGGTCCTTTCACAACCGGGCCGGGTCCGCCTGCAGGCCGCCGCGGGGCCGCCCCCGGATAGTCGCCATCGTCCTTTATCGGCCAACCTCAGGTCTGGGCCGCACAATACTGTGCTGGCGGCCCGGTCGAGGTCCGGATCTCGCCGAGCTTTCGGGCTCTCCCGAATTATAGCGGACCTGGGCGCACCCTGTCACCACAGGTTGCCCCTGTCCTTGGATGCCGTTGGCGACCCGAAGTTCCGCGTGGAGCCGGGCGTTGCGACGCTTGGGTGGTTGAGGCCGGTGTATCGGCTCTACTTCTGCTGTTTTCGCACGATCACGTCGAAGTTCTTGACCATCGATCGGTAGGTTCCGGCGACGATCGCGCCATAGAGTGCCGCGGCGATGAGTGTCCCTATGCACAGGAGCACGTTGAGGTCGAACGGGTTTGCCGAAGTGCCGAATTGATTCCGCCCGAGGCTGCCCGGGTCGAGCACGTAGTAGATCGCGGTGACGAAGGTGAGCGGAACGGTGATGCTGGCGATTTCCGGGGGCACCTGCGATGTGCTCACGGCACACAGCGACAGGCCGAAGGCCACCACGAGCAGAATGCCCATGCTGGCCATCACCGCCTGCACGGATTTTCTGCTTTTCAGCGACATTTGAAGGCCAATCATGCAGGCGAATGACGCGTAGACGGTCAGCAGGATCGGAAGCAGGACGGCCGACAGGAGCGATACGACCGGCTCGGGTACTGCCCGGACCATATCGAAGATCGCGGCCGCAAGAACGGTGACGGCGGGGACGGCCATCAGGGGCACGGCGAAGCTGATGAGCCCGCGGAGCTTGCCCCACACGATGTAGCGGCTGGTCAAGGGGGTGGTCAGGAGCAACTCCATGGTGCCGTCGTCGCGTTCCCGGGTGATGGCGGTTCCGGCCGTATTCGCCGCCATCAGCAGGACGACCAGGAATTCGACCATCACGATCCAGATCAGCCACGCCCGGGCCAGGGTGGGTGAAGTCCCGGTCACGGGGTTGAACCACCCTGATCCATAGCCATACAGGAACAGCACCCCGGTTGTCGCTCCACCGATGAGGTAGGAGTACCGCATGAAGCCGCTGCTGGCGGCGCTGGCCTTGGTCACCGCCTCGCGCCAGGCGATCGGGTTCGACCACACGCGGCGAATCCGGTGGCATCGCTCTTGGTCGGTCTTGCGTCTGCCGAACCTGAGCTGAAGGCTCCGAAGCAGTCCGGCCTCGCCCTGCTTGATGCCGCTCCGCAAGAAGAGCGTGGCGACGCCGACCAACACGGCGGATGCCAGGAGTGTCAGGGTCATGTATGCCCACTGAGGCGAGGCCAGCATGTGGTTGAACGGCCAGGTGCGATGGGCGACCGCCGCGGCATCGGGTGGCCGAATGTGATTCAGGGCCACTTCCAGCGCGTAGTAGGGGTGGATGATGGCCAGCCAGGTCATGCCGGTGTTGACGCCGGGAATGATGGACTCCGGGACACAGGTCCACTGCAGGTTGCCCAGGCCGAGACCGGCGAACAGATAGACCGCGATACCCACGTAGAACGAGAAGATCGTACCCCGCGAGCCCACGCGTAACACGCTCACCAGAATGGCCAGCGAGCCGGTCAGGATGGCCGTGCACCCCGCGATACCGAAGCTCAGGAAGATCTGCTCGCTGGTCACACCGCCGAAGATCATGGTGATGCAGAAGATCGGCAGGCCGGCGACCAGGAGGGCCAGAACGAAGAACAGCCGGCTGCCCAGCGAGCCGAGTACGATCTGGGCGTTGGTCAGCGGGGTGGTCAGCAGCACGTTGAACGTCTCGGCGTCCTTTTCCTGGGAGATCGCGCCGGCGGTGAAGACTGGTGCCAGGAAGCACATCATGGCCAACTGCAGGACGGCGATGATTTCGAAGATGCGGGTCGAACCCTTGGCCAGGAGGGTCAGGGACTGTCCGGAACTGGAGTTGGCGAACTGGGCGATGAGCATCACGCCGAAGAGGATCAGCAGATACAGCACGCGGACCCAGAGATGCTGAGTCCGTTTGCTGCCGCCCTGCACGACGCGCAGGACGATGGGGTTGGCCGGAAGCAGCCGCCACACCGCCAGAGCCATGTCGTGGAGCAGTGGTTTGGCAGTCTCTGGTTTGATCTGCATGCTTCAGACGCCTCTCGTGCGACCCCTGGTCAAGCGGCCGAGGTCGCTGGCGGGTCAGGGTTGTGCGCCCAGCCCCAGGGCCACGAGATCCGACTCATCGAACGGCATTCCATGCTGGTCGGCCCGCTCCCGGATAGGTGCCGCTGCGGCCTCGCGCTGTTCCGCGGTCGCGAGGGCTATCACCGCCGCCTGGAATTCTCGCTGGACCTCTCGGATGGGACCGGTCAGATTCTCATACTCACGCTCCATGTGGTAGATCCAGGGGCGGACGTTTTCCTGGTTGAGCGACCACCGCATCGAGTACTTCATGCGATTCTGCCGGCATTGTACGCGCCAGTCGCCGACCATGAGGGCCTCGGCCCGTTCGCGGTACTTGGTCAGCAGGCCCTCGGCCTGGACCATCTGTTGTTCGTCGTATTTGAAGAACTGCTTGACGGCCGTCAAGTAGTTCCGCCATTGCTTCGGATCGATCTGCTGCAGCTCATTATCGGCTTGCCACCGAGCCTGGCGCATTGCGGGAGGCTCCTTTGCAGCCGCCTTCTCGTCCATGTCGATTTCCTGCTCGAGCCCGTTGATTGTATCTTCCGAGGGTTTGAGTTCACCTCGGGACCATCGCTGGAGGGTCTCTTCCAGGTGGTCGAACTTCCTTCTCATCTCCTCCATGCCGGCGCGGTATTTTGCCCATTGCTCGTCCGACAGTTCGGCGCGGGCGTCGCTGGAGAAGCCCTTGAACAACTCGCGAATCGCCGGGGTGAAGCCCGCTCCGCGTCGCCCGAGTTCTTTGGTCATCTCCGGACTGATCTTCTGCCCGCGGGTAGTCATCAGGGTCTCCATCCAGTACTCGCACAGATCGCGCATCGCCTCGCCGTGCTGGTGGCCCATGTCCATGGTCCGCTCAGCGAAGCTCCCGCTCAGCTTGTCGATCTGCTCGCTGGAAAGCCCGAGTTCCTTGTTGACCTCCTTGACCACGAATTGGCGGGAGAACAGCCGAACGACTTCCGGAGTCAGGCGGAAACCGTTCTGCGTCGGCCGCATCAGCTCATCGGTCGTCGCGGTCTCGCTCGAACCGGCCGCATCCTGGGCCATGAGCGGTCCCGCAAAGCCGCCCCCCGCCGCGCCGATCAGCAGCCAGATTGCCAGGCCGCGGCCTGGCCGTATCAGGCGTGGTTTTGGACTCATGGGTCTTCTCCTGTCTTCATGTCGTCGCCGGCGGCAGCGGTGGCGGCCGTGCCGGCCGACTGGCCCTCGACCGTCGAGCCCGCGGGTTGTGAGGCGGCGGGCTCCTGGTAGCCGTGGGCGATGAGGGCCTTGGCGATGCGCTCGTCGGCCGTCGCCCGCTGGGCCTGGGTGGGAATGGCGTCGATTCGCTGCTTCAGGTCGTCGCCGATCGCCTTGATCGGCTGGACCATCACGCCGTGGACGCTGTCCAGGTGGCCCCGGAGCGGGTGGTTCGGCCCGATCCGCAGCTCCCACAGCATATGGTACCATACGCGGTTTCGGTAAACTTTCTCACGCCACTGGGTATCCTGAGTAATGGCTTGGGCCCGCTCCAGGCACTCGCGAAGCACGGAATCTGCGGTGTTGGACTGCGATTCGTCAAGGCCGTAGAATTTCTTTGCCTCCTCGACATATCGCTTCCACTGGTTCGATTCGGCGTTGTCGATTTCCCGCTGGGCGATCTGCTTGGCGTTGGTGTAACGTGCTGACTGTCCGCTGCCGTCTTTCCTGGCGTCGTTTCCTTCTTCCGAGAAGGGGTTCTCGTAGGGCTTGATGTCACCGTTCTCCCACCGCTGCATGGTCTTCTCGAAGATGTCCAGCGCGGTCGTCATGCCCATTAGATCCGCGGCGAACGTGAGCTGGTCCTTGGCCGCCAGCATCGGGCGGATGTCCTTCGAGACACCCTGGAGCATTTCGCGCAAGGTGGGCATGAACGGCTTGGATGCCTGGCTGATCGCCTTAGCCACGCCCGGTTTGACGATCCCTCGATTGTCCTCGCCGCTGTCTTCGATCTCGGCCCGAAGGACCTCGGCGATGAAATGTTCCATCTGCTGGTTGTAGCCCGCCGCGTCCAGCTTGTGGGCCATGCTCATGAGTCGCCGGGCCACCGTCTCGGCGGCCTCGTCCACCCTGCTCGCGTCGAGGTTGTATCGTTTGGCGGCCACCTCTTCAGCGAATAGTCGGCCCATTGCCCGGGCCATGCCGGGAGTGAACCGCACGCCGAGCTCGGTCGGCCGGTCCCTGCTCGCCCGCCCGGCGTCGGGCGGGGCCTCGACCTGGCCGTGCAGGGGTGCGGCCAGGCCGAGCAGCAGGGCCGGCAGCCAGCGTAATCGCATCGAACAGCGCATGAAGAACGCTCCTTCCGGGGGTTATTGGACGATGCCCTTGGTGAGCCGCAGGAAGGCCGTCTCCAGGTTGGCTTCTTCCTCACGAAGCTCGGTGATGGCCAGCCGGTTTTCCAGCAGGGCCCGAGCCAGGAAGGAGAAGTCGTGCATTTCCGTCTTGAGCTCCACGGACAGGCATCCGTTGTTTTGCTCCACGCTTTTGACCGGCTCGAGCTGCTGCAGGACGCGGGCGGCTAGATCCGATCGATCGGCCACCCCGACCTGCACGCGGGTCCCCATGCCCGCCTGCCGGGTCGCGTCGCGGACCGATCCGTGGAAGAGCAACTCGCCGCGCTCGATGATTCCCACGGTCGAGCACAGCTCGGCCAGCTCGTGCAGGATATGCGAGCTGATGACGATGGTCTTGCCCATCTTGTGCAGTTCCTTGAGCAGCTCCCGGATTTCAATCCGCGCTCGCGGATCCAGGCCGCTGGCCGGTTCATCCAGCAGCAGCACCTTCGGGTCGTGCAGCAGTACGCGGGCGATGCTCAGGCGCTGTTTCATGCCTCGGGACAGCGAGTCCACGAGGGCCTCACGCTTGTAGGCCAGGTCGGTGAGGTCCAGAACGTCCCCGACGATCTTGCGGCGGTGTTGCCCGGTGATGCCGTAGGCCGAGGCGAAGAACTCCAGGTACTCCTGCACGACCATGTCGCTATAGGCCCCGAAGAAATCCGGCACGTAACCGATCAGCGGCCGGATTTTGCGTGACTGGTAGCCGATGACGTGGCCGCAGACCCGGGCCTCGCCCCAGGTGGGCTGCAGCAAGGTGGCCAGAATCTTGATCGTGGTGGTCTTGCCCGCCCCGTTCGGCCCGATGTACCCGAAGCACTCCCCCTCCTCGATGTTGAGATGGAGGTTGTTCAGGGCCACCAGATCGCCGTAACGCTTCGTCAGGTTGATCGTCTCGATGATCACGCTAGCTAACCACCTCAGCAAATCCAGCATACGGGAGCCGGCATCCGGCCGGATGCCGACCGGCGAATGCAGCCCGCCTTCTCCCGCCGGTGTCCACCGATCGCGTCTCTGCCCGCCCGCTCAGTCAATTCTGCGGCTCCATCACGGGAACCGCCATCCGATACACCACGTCCGCCTGTGTCGGCTGCAGCGCTGCCCACTTCTGCTTCGTTCCCGCCTCCCGATAGCAGAGGCGGGCCGGCCCCGGGTCGCGGCTGAATCCGACGAACAGCGCGGTATTCTGACGAAGGTGGGCCGAGCGATCGAGCTCGTGCCCCCGGGACCTTGTCAGGTCAAAGCCGCTTTTCCTCGTCTCGTTCTGATCGAACTCGTCATACAGACTCATCAGCAGGAGAGCGGCCTCGAAACCCTCCTGGGTAATCTCCTTCCTGTCTTGTTCCTGGTCGACACGGCCGCCATAGGCGCTGACCTGCATGCCCAGGCTTCGCAGCCACCCCCCCTGATTGGCCTGCAGGACGCCGAGATCCCTGAAATCGCCGAGGCTCGCTCTGGCGTCCGCGGAGAGCTTTTCAAGCCCATACACCCGGATCTGGAGATCGCGGGTCACCCTGGCCTGCGGCACGTCACTTCCGGCGACAAAGAGGTAGCAGCTCCTCAGCTCCGTTCCCAGGCCGTTCTTGACCCAGCTGTCTGTGCCAAGTCTGACCGTGCCGGCCTGCTCGCGCCTCAGGCCTGCCTCCAGCCGGCCGGACAACTGCCCCTCCCACTCGGCCTCGAACTGCTTCAAGGTCGCCCGCATGGGCACACCCTGGAGCTCCCCGAGGCCGGCCACGGCCTGATACCGCTCCCTCGACGCGAACACCGTCCCTTCCCGCTCCGGGGCAAGCGGGGCCAGCAGGCCGTTGATGTCCGTCGGGCTCCCGGGATCAAGCCAGTTGCACGGCACCCGCAGGTCCAGCCTGCTGTGTACCGGGGCCTTCAAGCCGAAGTAGCAGGCCGCATGGGCCTGATTCGAGCCCGCTTCCCCATCCACAATGGAGAGTTCCTGGACCCGGTAGCTGATCCCACGCATCCATTGCACCGATGCCACGCTCACGACACTGGCGGCGATGCTCACCATCGCGAAGGCGGTCCAGGTGTGCTGAACCCTCTGCTGCCGCTTCAGCCACGCCCAGGTCCCCCCCGTCGCCAGCAGGATATAGGCCACCACGAACAGGAACGCAAAGCCCAGATACAGGCCGGCGGTGACACCGAACGTCGTCTTGCGGCGCAAGGTGTTGAAGATGTCAGTCTCTACTCTCAGGCCGCCGACACGGCTCTGGTCCGGCGGGTCGCCCTTCAGAAGGCGAACCCCGATCAGATCAGCCAGGACCCGCTCGCTTGGCCGCGAACCCCGGCTCAACAGATCGCTCAGCTCGGCAGCGACGAAAATGACTTGCCCTCGGCCGAAGGGGCGCCGGGTCACAAATGCGGCGTCGTCCTTGGCCGCGGTGGTCTCCGCCCGGTCTGCGTTGGTCAGCGGCCCGGGCACAAGAATCTGCGTGCCGCTGGCCAAATCCTTCACGGCAATCGGGCAGTAGCTTAGTGCCGGCGTGAAGCTCTTCGCATCAAAGGCATCGATCGAGAGGAGTTCTGTCAGGTATTCGGGTGGCGTGGACATGGCGGCCATTCGCGTTGGCACGACCGGGAGCATTTCCCCAAACTTGCCCTTGGCGACGAGATCCCACGTCCTGCTGACCCCCAGCACCAGTGTGCCCCCACGTCGCACCCACTCGACCAGGGCGTTCCGGGGCTCCAGATCCATGAGGCTCGGATCTGCTGCGTCCCAGACGATGACGTCGGCCATGTCCAGGCCGGCCACGTCGTCCGGCAGGTCCTTGGCCACCCCGCGGAGCACGACCAGCGGGCGGACCAGTTTCTCGTCTTCCTTCATCAGATTGCGCAGCGGGGCCAGCGGCTTCTGGGAAATGTCCAGAATCACCTGGTGGTCCGAGGGAATTGGCTGGAGAACGGGGGGAGGCCTCAGCTCGGTGATGTCCGCGCCCGTTGGCCCGACCAGTTTGGCGTACTGCCCCTTCGAGTCGTACACCCGAACCGTGAAGTACTGTGGTGCCTGTTCCCTGCCGGCCGGCAGGTAGAGGAAGTAGCGTTGCTTGCTTTGCGGCCACACCGTGCGACGGGCCAGGATTTCGTCGCCGTCCTGATCCTGCTGTCGGGCCTCGAGGGTGAGTTCCGTCTGCTCGCCCCCGAGGTTGACCAACTCGACCGCGATGGGTATCCACGACCCGATCCGGTATCGATCAAGCCCTTGATCCTGCCCGCTGCTGCTGGTGTTGCCTGAGAATCCGATGTGGATTATTTCGCCCTGCACTTGAACGGCGCTCGCCGCCGCGGCGGACAGGGTCAGCGCCGCCATGATCATCGCACAGGCATGTCGCCAACCGAGCATACCCACGCCCTCCAACCCTGGGTTCGGGCCGACGAGGTAGTCCTCGTCAGCTTGTACGCCCGGATACAGGGTAGAGTTTCGCCAAGTCCACACCTGAGCGGCCATTGTACGCCGAGCCCGCAGAAGCCTCAAACCGGAGATCAAGTCCTGCTTGATCACCCTACTTCCTTAGGCCCCGGAGGCACCTCAGGGCTCGCTGGAGCGACTCGACGAAGAAGAACTCGCCCCACATCACGGATTCATCCACGCCCAGCCCCTTGTTGCGATGGTAGACCCCGTGCTTGAGGATCCCTTCCCAGTGGTCATCGCCCAGGGCGAGATACTCCGGCCCACACAGCGCCCCCACCATCCGGAGGCCGACCTCCTTGAGGTGCTGGCGCTGTCTTGCCTCCTTCTCGCCCACGAGTTGCTGGGCGTCCGCCAGCTCGAACAGGCCGCAGGCCGCGATCGCTCCGGCGGAGGTGTCTTTCTGGCGCCTCGATTCCTCGGGGGCGTCGAAGTCCCAAGGCGGTACCGGGTCCGCCGATACCCTCTCCATCAGGTACTGGGCACAGTGCCGAGACGTTTCCAGCCATGGGATGAAGTTCAGGATCCGACCGGAGGTCGCGAAGCCGTAGATCGCCCATGCCAGGCCGCGTGACCAGCACGAGTCGCCGCGATAGCCCTGGTGAGTCGTCTGCCTGAGACACTCCCCGGTCGACAGGTCGAACATCGCCTCATGGGACGTCGAGCCGTCGCCCCGCACGAGGTAGCGACGTGATGTCGCGCAGTGCTTGCTGCCCACGTCCAGCAACTCGCTGTCGTTTGTTTCGACCGCGGTCAGCAGGATGACGGGTACGTTCATCATGATGTCGACGAACAGCGAATCGGGAGCCACGAACGATCGCAGGTAGTTGCCGGCGGGCATGAATCGTTTGGCGAGCGTCCGGCCGGCGTGATGAACGACCTCGCGCAAGGCGGGATCCGGCCTGCCTTCGCGGACCGTCGCCTCGTGCCATCGCCGGTACGTCCCGTGGTAGAAGAGGAAGCCGAGGTCGTGGACGTCCCGGTCGTCCTTCCGCGGCTCGATCAGCCGGCTGTAGTGCTCGGCCTTCTCTCGCCAGTACCGGTCACCTGTCTCCTCGTGGAAAATCCACATCATGCCGGGCAGGAAACCCTCGCACCAGTTGGTCCATTTCTCCCCCGTATGCTGCCACTTCCCCTGAACGGTGTACATGGGCAAGTAGTCGGGGTATCGCTCGACCAGCCTCCGCACCTGCTGCTGGGCGAACTCAAATCCCGCTTCAATCCGTTTGAGCAACTGGGACTGCTCCTTCTTGGCCATGGACGGACTCCTTCTCCTGTTGTCGCAAACCCTTGCCATTCCTTACAGGAATGAGGGTATCGGCGGACAAAAGCGGGGTCAAACCGGCTCTTGGTCTGTGATCCGCCAAACGGTTTCTGGTATCATGCCTTCGCGGCCGAGGAGGATCGCGATTTGGTCAAGGCGGTCAACGGTTGGACGTTCGCGCCGGGCACAGCCCTGGTTCAGGCTGCCAAGGCTTCGGCCCTGGCCGGCTTCGGGGCGTTCGAGCCAGTTCTGAACGCGGAGGGCGAGCTGTCCCTGGCCACCGCTGAGGCGGAATGCCGCAAGCTGGGTGACACCATCCGGGCGGCCGGGCTGGGGGTGGCCTCTCTGGCGTGTGGGCTCTTCTGGCAGTGGCACTTCACTGCCCAGTCTCCAGCTGACCGCCGAAAAGCCTGGGATATCACCATCGCCGGCCTGGATCGGGCTCGCTGGCTGGGCACTGATGCCCTGCTCGTCATTCCTGGCGTGGTCACCCACTTCCGCAGGCCCCGCGAGCTGCTCTGCGGCTACGCTGACGCCCTCAAGCTGACCTTTGATGCCCTCAGGGGACTTGTTGCGGAAGCCGAGAAGCGCGGCGTCGTCCTCGCGATCGAGAACGTCTGGAACCAGTTTCTCCTGTCGCCGGTCGAGATATGCGAGCTGATCGACCGCCTCAACTCGCCCTGGGTCCGCGTCTGTCTCGACGTCGGGAACGTCGTCAAGTTCGGGCTTCCGGAAGACTGGGTCGATACACTGGGCAGGCGGATCTGTCGGGTTCATCTCAAGGACTTTAAGACGGCTGTCGGCACGGTTGAGGGATTCTGCCTGCCGGGCGACGGCGACGTGAACTGGCCGGCGGTCATGGCCGCTCTGAAGCGTATCCACTACTCTGGCCCGCTGATTTTCGAGGGTCGGGGCGATCTGGTCGACATCTCCCGGCGGATCGATGCAGTTCTGGTCGATGCGTGAGGTACACGATGGACAAGATCATTCGCGAGTTCATACAGGAGCACCTGGAGGGCATCCAACGGCTCGATGCCGCCCGCCAGGCCGAGATTGCGGCCGCGGCCCGCCTGCTCATCGACTGCTTTCGTTCCGGCGGGCGGGTATACATCGGCGGCAACGGCGGGTCCGCGGCTGACGCCCAGCACATCGCCGCCGAACTGGTCGGCCGGTTCCTCCGTGAACGCCCCGGCCTACCCTGCGTTGCCCTGACCACCGACACCAGCGCCCTGACCGCCATCAGCAACGATTACGGTTTCGACCGCGTCTTCGCCCGCCAGGTCGAGGCCCTGGTCCGTCCTGGCGACGTCTTCTGGGTCCTTAGTACGAGCGGCAAGAGTCCGAACGTCGTCGAGGCCGCCCGCGCCGCCCGTGCCCGCGGCGCCAAGGTCCTCGGTTTCCTCGGTGGGACCGGCGGCGACACGCTCGCGCTCTGCGACGTCTGCTTCCTTGCTCCGGCCAAGCCGAGCTACGCGGTGCAGCATCTTCACCAGCTGGCCTACCACATCCTCTGTGATCTCGTCGAGCGTGACCTGACTCTGGCCGGCACGTGAGGCGTCGTGCAAGCGGCCCTCTCGGCTTCATTCGGCCGCCCTGCAAGCAGGGCCTGAATGCTCCGTCGCCGGGTTTACCAGGCATAGCCCTGTGACCGCGACCTCTGGGTCATCCGGGCTGTTGCCATGTGGTCTTTGCGGAGTATAACAGGTGTGCAGGCGACGCCGGCGATGGCGCCGCAGACCATGCAGAGGAACATGCCCATGGCTGAACCGTCAGGCCAGACCTCCTTCGCCCGGCTGCTGGCGAACCTGGAATTCGGCGAGGGGTACCATGGCTGACCGGACGACGATCATCCTCGCGGACGATCACGCCCTGGTCCGAGGGGCGGTGAAGACCGTCCTGGAGCGAGAGGCGGATCTGGCCGTGGTAGCGGAGGTGGGCAGCGCCGACGAAGCGGTCGCTGAGACGCTGCGTCTGAAGCCCGATGTCGTGCTTCTGGACATTGAGATGCCGGGTCAGCACAGTTTCGAGGCGGCCAGGACCATCAAGTCCCGGCTCCCGGAGACGCGAGTGGTCTTCCTGAGCGGCTTCCATCATGATCGCTACATCGAGCAGGCCATCCTGGTCCAAGCATCCGGCTACCTAAGCAAGGGCGAGCCGCCGCAACGACTCGTGGAGGCGATCCGGGCGGTCATGGCCGGTGGGGTGTGCTACTCGCCGGAGATCCAGGCTCGCATCGTCATCCACCCGGACGGTCGCCACAAGCTGAGCCCGGCGGGGCACACCCGGGTTGCCAGCCTGACGGAGAAGGAGCTGGCGGTTCTGCGTTACATTGCCCGGGGTCTCTCGAAGAAGGAGATCGCCGTCCAGATGAGCCTGACGCTCTCGGCCATCGACCGTCATTGCACACGGCTGATGGCCAAACTTGATATTCACGATCGCGTGGACCTGACCAAGTTCGCGATCCGCGAAGGCCTGGCGGAGCCCTGAAATCAGGTCGTTGCCCGCCGCCGGACCCGTCCGATAAGCTTATGGCGGGCAGATGTATGTGTTTGCATCCCCCACATGCCCTCAAGTCGAGCCGATGCCGTATTGTAGGTGGACAAACGTGCGCCGGGGTGCGGGACCACCCGGCGTTGTGGGACCAACGGCGGACGCAACGTCGCGCCAAGTTCCCGATCACGTGACGACGGTCCAAAGGACGACAACAGTAACGGGGAGACGACAGAGATGAAGAAGAGAATGAAACTCTCGGTGAAAATGGCTCTTGGCTTCGGTGCGCTGGTGACCATCTCGGTTCTGCTGGGCCTGGCCAGCTGGAACGGTCTGAGGGACATCAACACCAAGCGTGCGGTACTGGAGCAAGGGGCGGTCGTTCTCGAGCGCATGGGAAACTGTGCCACACTGAGGCGTGATTTCGCAGCCTCGGGCTTTGAGAAGGCCAATGGCGAGACCAAGAACGTCGCCGAGAAGTGGTACGAAGCCCACGCTCAGCTCCTGGCCGCCTTGAAGGACATTGAAACCACTTCGGGGATCGACGCCGAGCAGCTCGGGCAGATCCGCAAAGTTGCAGGTTACGCCGATACGTACAAGACCTCCTTCGACAAGATGGCTGATTCCCGCAAGGTCCGTGACCAGGCACGCACGGACTGGCGCAATCTGGGTAACAACATCACCCGCGATATCGCCACCGCGCTTCGAGAAACGATCGAGCCCGCCCTTGAGAAGGCCAAGGCCGAGAAGAACATCGACGACCTTACGACCTGGTCCGCGGTATCCATTGAGCTGGATCGCGGCTTCATCCAGCCCTTCCTCCTCTTGCGGGTTGCGGGCACATATCTGTTCGTTACGGGTGCCGAGCAGCAGTGGACCGAGTGGCAGGCTCAGCACGAAGTGGTCAAGGAAGGCCTGGGCAAGTGGTCTGCACTGGCCAAAGGTACTTCTCAACTCGAGAATCTGGCCAAGGCATTGACTGGCTACATGCAACAGTACGAGACGGCTGCGATCAGCTATCACGGCGGACTGGTCACCGAGCGAGAAGCGGTGCGGACGCTGGCCGACGCGGCCAAGAACGTGGTCACCGAGACCAACGCCTTGAACAGCCGGCTCAGCCAGGAGATGCAGTCGGTGACTGCCCGAACCCAGGTCATGATCATGGCGATGGGGATCGGCGCCCTGGTCATCGGGACCATCCTGGCCATTCTGATCACCCGCAGTATTGTCCGGCCGATCAGTCGCATCATCGAAGGCTTGAATGAAGGCGCCGATCAGGTCAACGACGCCGCCGCACAGGTTGCCGACGCCTCGCAGCAGTTGGCGGAAGGAGCCAGTGAGCAGGCCTCGTCGCTGGAGGAAACTTCCAGCGCCCTGGAGCAGATGGCGGCGATGACCCGTACCAACGCGGCCAGTGCCAAGGAAGCCAACGACCTGGCCCTCAAGGCCCGGCAGACGGCCCACGAAGGCGACCAGACCATGGGGCAGCTCAACGAGGCCATGGCGGGCATCAACGGCTCCTCCGAGAAGATCAGCAAGATCATCAAGGTGATTGAGGAGATTGCCTTCCAGACCAACCTGCTCGCCCTCAACGCGGCGGTCGAGGCCGCCCGAGCAGGCGAACACGGCAAGGGTTTTGCGGTCGTGGCCGACGAGGTCCGCAGCCTCGCCCAACGCTGTGCCCAAGCGGCCAAGGAGACGACCGGCCTGATCGAAGACGCCGTCAACAAATCGCACGAGGGTACCCGCGTGGCCAGCGAAGTGGCCAAGTCACTGGCCGCCATCGTCGGCGACGTGGGCAAGGTCTCCGACTTGATCAACGGCATCTCCAAGGCATCGGACGAACAGGCGGTTGGCGTCGACCAGGTCAACACCGCGGTCAGCCAGATGGACAAGGTCACCCAGCAGAACGCTTCCGGAGCGGAGGAATCCGCAGCGGCCGCGGAGGAACTCTCCGCCCAGGCCCAGTCGGTCAAGGGACTCGTCACCGAATTGGTCGGCATTACCACCGGCGGTGCCGTGGGTAACGAACCGACCTCGACGGCCCCGACGACGGCCAAGAGGGCGGCCAGTTCGCCAGTCGTCAGGCCGCTGGGTCGGCTTGCCAAACCCAAGCTGATCTCCAAGGCTCCGAGCTCCCCGGCCAACGAGGCCATACCCTTGGACGCTGACGGCAACGAGCCCAACGACTTCTAGCACCGTTCAGAGCGACGCGGACACGGGGACAAGTGCCGATCCGGCATCGACGCTTGTCCCCTCCCTTTGTGCTCACAAGGCGAGCAGATCGTTGCTCCGGGCCGAACTCGACACTCCCGGACCGGACGCTGGTGCCTCCCGACGACGAGCGAATGAGGCCGAGCTTGGTGTCTGGCCACGGGACTCCGACCAGGATGGCTGGCCAAGCTACCCGTCCCAACCATCGTGGCCTCTTCTTGCACCCCAGGCACCGTTCACTACACTGCTTGCCGAGGAGAGTGGATGAAGACACGCATTGATCATGCCTTGGTGGTGACGCCGCGCGACAAAGGCGTGGCCGTGCTTGACGACTGCTCCATCGAGTTCGAGGGTGGCGTCGTGACCCGGTTCGGCCAAACGAGAAAGACCGTGCCCATCCCGGCTCGCGCGGCCACCAAGGACGTCCGGCTCCCGGAGCTCCACGGCCGGCCGCTGGGGGCGATTCTCTTCAAGCTCGGATTGGTCACCCACGAGGAGGTTGTCCAGGCCCTCGAAAGGCAGAAGACGCGTCATGGTGTCATTGGCCAGATACTGATGGAGCTGGCGTGCGTCACCGAGGGCGAAGTCGAGTTTGCCCTGGCGATCCAGGCCGGCCGCGGTGCCACAGCGGAGCCGGACAGGGAGGTGACGGTCATCGATGGCCGCGGCACGCTGGTCACCCCGGGGCTGGTCAACACCCACCACCACCTGTTCCAATCCCTGACCCGCTGCAGGACCGACGTTCAGGCGGCGACATTGTTCAGCTGGCTGACGACGCTGTACCCGATCTGGCGCGGCTTGTGCTACGACGATCTGCGGCAGGCGGCAGCGGTCAGTCTGGCGGAGCTTGTCGTCAGCGGTTGCACGACCACCAGCGATCATCATTACCTGTTCCCCAGCGGCAGCGACGCGCGGCTCGAGGCGATCCTCGAAGCCGCCGAGCAGGTGGGTATCCGCATTCACGCCTGCCGAGGCAGCATGAGCATGGGGCGATCGGCCGGCGGGCTCCCGCCCGACGAATGCGTGGAGAACGAGAAGAGCATTCTGGCCGACTGCCAGCACGCCCTGCTTCGTTTCCACGACGCCAGGCCGATGTCCATGCGTCGGATCGACCTGGCTCCCTGCTCCCCGTTCAACATCACGCCGGAACTGTTAGACGAGACACGGGTGCTGGCGGCCGAACACCATGTTCTGCTGCACACCCATGCGGCTGAAACCCTTGACGAGGAGCGATTCTGCCTGGAGCGGTTCCAAGTACGACCGATCGAGTATCTTCGCCGGCACGAGTGGCTGGCGGACAACGTCTACCTGGCCCATTGCGTGCATTTGAATGATCAGGAGATCCGCCTTCTGGCTGAGACGCACACCGGCGTGGCCCATTGCCCGTCATCCAACATGCGGCTGGCCAGCGGGGTGGCCCCGATCCGGAAGATGCTTGACGCGGGCGTCAAGGTCGGCCTTGCCGTGGACGGCAGCAGCAGCAACGATGGCGGCAGTATCCTCGCGGAGGCCCGACAGGCCCTGCTGCTCCAGCGGGTCGGCGGCAACCCTGCCGGCATGACCGCCGAAGAGGCGTTTCGCCTGGTGACGGCCGGCGGCGCGGGGGTACTGAACCGCGACGAGTTGGGCCGGATCGAGCCAGGCTGCGCCGCCGACCTGGCCCTCTTTGATCTCAGTGATGTTGCCTTCGCCGGTGCCATCGCCCAGGATCCGATCGGAGCCTTGATACTCGCCCAGCCACCCCGGCCACGTGACGTCTTTGTCGCCGGCAAGCGGGTGGTAGAAGCTGGGCGGATCTGTACCCTGGACGGCCTCCGGCTCGTGGCGGACTTCAACCGCCTGGTGCAGCGGAAATATCGGGCGTAGTTGCCGGCGGATGGCCACCAGCGGATGGTGGCGTGCGGTCGCAAACCGTCGGTAGTGGATGGGCGATCTCAGACCTGGAGGTGCACGCATGATTCAGACGCGGCGCGAAGTACTGGCGGGAGCGTCGGCAGTGACGGCCGGGCTGGCCATCGGGACCCGGATCCGCGAAGCGGTCGCCGAAGCCAGAGCATCCGGCATCAAGGTAAGCATGTGCGACTGGTCCCTGGGCAAGACCACCCCGGAGGCTTTCCCGCTGGCCAAAGAGATCGGTCTTCAGGGAGTCCAGGTCAGCCTGGGTAGTCCGGAGAACAAACTCTGGCTGCGGCAGCCCAGAATCCAGGAGGAGTACCTCGAGGCTTCGCGCAAGTCAGGCGTGGCTATCTCCTCGCTGGCCATGGGACTGCTCAACGAGATACCGCTCATGTCCGAACCGAGGGCGGCCATCTGGGTGGCCGACGCCATCGAGGCTGCCAAAGCCCTGAAGGTGCAGGTCATCCTGTTGGCCTTCTTCGGTAACGGCGAACTCAAGGAGGACAGCGCAACCGACATGCGCCGGGTGACCGAAGTCCTGCAGGAACTGGCCCCGCGAGCGGAGAAGGCCGGCGTCATCCTCGGCATCGAGAGCTACATGTCGGCCGAGGGTCATCTGAAGATCCTCGACCAGGTTCGCTCGGACGCCGTCCAGGTCTACTACGATTTCTTCAACTCCCACGCCACCAAGGGCTATGATTTCGTCAAGGAGCTCAAGCTCCTGGGCCGCAAACGCATCTGCGAGGTGCATTATAAGGAAGGCCGTCATCTGCTGGGTGGCAGCGGCAAGCCCGACTGGCCGACCGTGGTCAAGGTTTTGAAGGAAATCGGCTATGATCGCTGGGTCACGCTGGAAACCTCGAGTCCCAGCGGAAACATGGTCGCCGATACCCGCAGGAACCTAGAATACGTCCGCAAGCTGTGGGCAGAGTAGCTCTCAGCAACCGGCACTCGGTCGGCGGATCTCCCTGAACGGGGCACGGTCCCGTCCCGAAGAGAAGGCACCAGACGCCCAGACGGGTGAGGAGTGTGACTCATGATTCGAGGCATATGCTGGTTCGGGATGTTGCTGGCGACAGCCCCCACCGTGTCCGCTTTGAAGCCTGGCGACGCGCCCCCCGCGGTCCAGGCCAAGAACCAGGAAGGCAAGAGCGTCGACCTGGGCGGTGTGTACGGCCATCGGCCGGTGGTCCTGTTCTTCTACCCCAAGTCGTTCACCTCCGGCTGCACGGTCGAGGTCCAGGCCTTCCGCGACGCCGATAAGGATCTGCGCGTGTTCGACGCGGCCGTCTTTGGCGTGTCTTGTGACGAACAGGAAACCCAGCACAAGTTCTGCGACTCCTACCGACTCAAGTATGATCTTCTGGCCGACAAGGACGGCGTCGTCGCCAAGGCCTTCGACATTCCCGTGAACAACGGCCTCAGCGCCCGCTGGACGGTGGTCATCGGCCGGACCGGTAGGGTACTCCTGATCGACTCGAACGTGAGCAAGGACATCAAGGGACACCCCGCGAAGGTCGTCTCCGCTCTGAAGCAGGACTGGGAGAAATACGTGGCCGGGTTCAAGCCACTGTTTGACCGCAAGGACCTGGAAGGCTGGGAAGCGATCGCCGCCGAGTCGGATACCTGGAAGGTCGTCAACGGCGAACTGCACTGCACCGGCAAGCCAACCTGCTACGTCCGCACCAAGGCGAGCCACAAGAACTACAAGCTGCTCCTGGAGTTCATGTATCCTGAGAAACTCGGCAACGCCGGGGTTCTGGTGCACATCAACGGCGAGGACAAGGTCTGGCCCCAGTCGATCGAGCCGAACCTGAACGTCGATCAGATGGGCAAGATCTACCTCATCGGCGGCGCCTCGCTCGAGTACGTGAAGGACAATCCTTCGGCCAAGGTGGACATCCCTGCCGGCCTCTGGCACCGCTACGAGATCACCTGCAAGGGTGACACGATCCGCCTGGCACTAAACGGCGTCGTGGTGAATGAGGGCAGGAAGGCGTCTCCGTCCTCCGGCACGATCGGTCTCCAATCCGAAGGTGTCCCCATCCGCTTCCGGACCATCGCGATCAAGTCGCTGGCACAGTAGGAGCGATCTCCGCGAGTTCCCTGAAGTAGCGAACGTAACACATCACGTGCTCTTTCGACCCGTCGACCGCGCCCCGCGCGTTCCGCCACCCCTTCCCCAGGCCAATTCGCCGAAAGAGTCTGGCGTACTGATCTCAATGTGCATGAGGCAGCATGGGGGTCAGTACACCAGCTTCCTGAACTCGCGCACCCGATGGAGTGTGATCAGATTGCCATCGTGGGCTGACTTAGCATTCTCATCCCCGGAGCGGCTGAGTATCAACAGATCCTCGCCGTCGATCACCATGCTTGCATAGTTGCGGGCCTGCTTGGCCGATTTGCCTGTCGTGACCAGGCCGGCAAACACCCAATCGACGCAGTTCTTCGAGAAATGCAGTTGCAGCCGGTGACGCTCCTGGTTCGGGATGGCAAAACGGTCCGCCGGGAGCCGCTCGGCTCGGGTCATGCTGTCGGTCGCCTGATTGCTGACCAGCCAGTGAAGCCGGGTCTGCTCGTCGCGGACGATGTGGAACTTGAGTTGGCCCCCCGGCAAGGGAACGAACGCGGCAAACCGTCCCGACGGCATCTTCTCCAGCTGCGTGGTCATCGTCCCGTCCTCGCCTTCGACCACCTTGGCCAGGGCGGCGAAGCTGGTGCCACCCGTGTGAGCCCGCATGAACAGATGAAACGTCCGCCCGGCCGGGTCAAACCAGTAGTGGTTCGAATCCAGAATCTGAACCACGTTCGTTTCGCACCAGCCGATGGGGGCGACCTTGCGGCCACGGGCCAGAACCGTCCCCTTCTCCCGATCCGCCTTGAAGAACGGTACCCCGAAGTAGTCGAGCTTGTCCTCATCCACGATGTCACGGAAGACCAACTCCGACGCGAACGTCCAGCTTGACCGCTGGGTCAGATCGTCGGTCACCCTGGCCCGCATGAGCACCGGGGCCATGACGCTCGGCTCCCACGCGCCAAGCTTCGCGGCCACTCGCTCCATCACCAGGTAGATGTTGCCCCGGGCGTAGTGAACATTCGACGGGGCCTGATGCCATCGCTGCCCGGAAGTCAGATCGACCGTCTCGGACCAGGTCTCTCCCCAATCGTCACTGCGCAGGACCTTCAGATCACCACGATGCCCCAACACGTAAAGCGACTGCCCCGCGACAAAGGGTCGGGCGTGAACGAAGTGGAACTCGTGCCGAGGAGTCCAGGTGATGCCGTGGTCATCGGAAGTGAGGATGATGCCCTTGCCGTGACCCTTGGCGCCCGGGAGGTTCCTGGCCTCCGGGCCACCCAGCGTCAGCGTCGCCACCAGGCGGCCGTTCGGACAACGGGCGATCCCGGGGCTGTAGCAGAACACCCCGGTCGGATCCGGGGATCGGTACACGGTGATGTACTCGTCCGCCAAGAAGCGTACCGCTGATCGGTCCACCGGACCGGCCGCGGATTCGCCCGCCGCCAGACCCGGGAAAACCAGACTCAAACCCAGGACAACCAGACACGTCTGCGTTCGGGGAACCACACAAGCACCTCATCATGTAAGAACCGTTCAGGAGTGTAACGCTCGGCCGTCAGACGCTCAAAAACCGGAATCCAAGCCAGCTTCCGGCTCCCAAGGATGCAGGCGAGAAAACCCCGGCTTATTCATGATCTTTCTGAAAACTCCGGGCGGCAGTCGTCCCTGCTTGGTCTACCTGTGGCCGGAATCCAATGGCCTGAGGTATCTACCCCGAAGAAGAAGTGGTAAGATAGGAGCAGGATTCGCCACTTTCGCACCTGGTGGTCGAGACAGGTGCCTCCGTCGGATCCGGGTGCGGTCGGCTGGCACGGCCGAAGGTGATCACGGTTTTGTCTAGAAAGAACGCGGGAGACTTGTCATGAGTATGCGGAATGGCTGCATGTTGTTGCTTGGCGCTTTCGTGGTCGCGTTCGCCAGTGGCCAAGGCTGCTGGTCGCCGCCCCCGACCCCTGCGCCGCAAGGGAACGAACCGGTCACCATGGACGATGGGCACAAGATCTACAACATCACCGAGGACTTCATCGCCTATGCGGAGCAGAACGCCAACGCGGACGCTGCCACGCGAACCGCCCAATGGAACGAGACGCTTGAAGGCAAGTACCCGGACTTCTTCAACCAGGTCATCTACCGCAATCTGACCGGAGACGATCTTGCAGCCTACAAAGCCCAGATCATCGACCAGTTCTGGAACGAGATTGTGCCTCAATTGAACACGTTGAAGCAGACCAGCAGCACGGCCGTACAGCGGGTGTTGGATGGGCGGACGTCGTTCAAGAACCTGTTCGCCGACTTCGCTCCGCAGACCGACTACTACCTGACGGTGGCGTTCAGTTTCCACGGCAAGGCGGTGGACTTGAATGGCCAGACGATCCTGGCCCTGGGCCTCGAGAACTACGCCCCGAACGAACCCGAGTTGGATATCACCATCGCCCACGAGCAGTATCATCTCTACCACTTCACCACCTTCAGCCCCTCGGGCGGCCTGTACCGAGGGGTCTGGACCGAGGGCATGGCGGTATACGCTTCTGAGCAAGTCGTTCCCGGCCACGAGATGACCGAGTACCTCGGCTTCACGACCGAGCCGATCACCCAGATGTACGACCTGTTCGACGATCTCACGCAGGACATTCTGAACAACATGGGCACGACCGATCAGACGATCAAGCGGGCTTATCTTGGCGCGGAAGACAACGAGACGTGGATTCCCCCGGGTTCCGGGTACTACATCGGCTACTACCTGGTCAAGGAGCTGGTGGAGCAGGGCAATACCCTTGCCACCATGACTCGGTGGGATGCGGACACGGTCTACGGCCAGATGCAGGAAACCCTTCCCACGCTGGAGCAGCCGTAGTGGATTGGCAGCCAGGCGGCAAGGTGATATGATGGACGGCGATCAGGTCATCCACAGTCGCTTGAGGTTCGCCATGCAAGCTACGTCCAACCCTCCGGCCGCGTCTTCTTCGGTGGGCATGAACGCTGCCAAAGCCGCATTTACGCTGATCGAAGTCCTCGTGGTCGTCGCGATCATCGCCCTTCTGCTGGCCGTCTTGCTCCCTTCGCTGACCAAAGCCCGCGAGCAATCGCGTCGAGCGGTCTGTGCCACGCAGATCAAGCAGTTCGTCAACGGCATGGTGATGTACGGTTCGGACAGCAGAGACTCGCTCCCGGGTCCGATCCATCCGGCCATGGAACTGGAGACCTTTCTCAAGATCGCTTCCTACGATTACGAGGAGTGGCACCTGCCGTATCTGATCCGCAAGTACTTCACGGACAAGGGGCGGAGCGGAAAGGCCACCGACACCGTCGCCAAGTGCCCCACCGCCTTCGCCATGTCCAGGAACAAGCTGGCGAACACCTACGGGAGGACCGACTTCGAGCGGCCGTTCTCCTACGCGCTGAACAACTGGAGGAAGGCGGGAAGCGTCGAGTTCGGCACGGCACCGCCGTGGTACTTCGGCTTCCCGGACAACTTCTGGGAGAACACCAGGGCGCCGTTCACGCAACGTCCTTCCACCGATCCCACGTTTCTCAAGGACGCTGTCCCCAAGAAGGTCCAGGTCGTCAAACAACCCGGCCGCGAGTGGGCCATCGCGGACGCGTTTCGCTACCCCGAACTGCTGCCCATTCCCGTCGGCTCCACCCGCAGACCCGGCCAGTGGCAGCGAGGCACGTACCAGTTCAGTTTCGTCACCACGGAAGGTCTGATCCCGGACAAACCCTATCATGACGGCGGCGCCAACTACGCGATGTTCGACGGTCACGTCGAATACCAGCGGAACTGGCTCGGCACGGTGAACCCGGCGCCGTAGGCGGCGATGCGTCTCGCCGCTACCTCTCCGCGACTGCCTACCTTCATCTTCGGCGGCTTGCCCTGGTGATCGGGGTCAGGGGAATCGCATGCCGCGGGCCGTTCAGTCGGCGCCGGCGTTGGACAACTGCACCAGCTGATCGAGCGTCCTGCTTGCCCGGCCATCGTCGACCGCCTGAGCAGCGAGCTTGAGGCCGGACGCGAGATCGGTGGCCAGGCCCGCGACCAGCAGGGCCGCAGCGCTGTTCAGCAAGGCGTGATGGCGACGGGGACCCTGATCGCGACCGCCGAAGATGTCGCGCATCGCGTTGGCGCTGGCGAAAGGCGAGTTCACGAGGAGCTTGCTCAGGCTGGCCACAGGCACGCCGACGTCCTCGGGATGGACCTGGAATGTGTGAAACCGTCCATCCCTGACCTCGGTCACCTGGGTCGGCCCGGTGACGGTCAGATCGCACAGTCCGTTGTGGGCATGCACCACCCAGGCGAAGGCAGCTCCTCGGGCGGCGAGGACCGCAGCGAGTGTCTCGGTCAGATCGGGTCGGGGAGTGCCGAGCAACTGCCGCCTGGCTCCGGCCGGATTGGTCAGCGGGCCGAGCAAATTGAAGATGGTCCGGATGCGGAGTGCCTTACGGACCGGCCCCGCGTACTTCATGGCTGGGTGAAGGTTCGGGGCATGAAGGAAGGCGATCCGGCATTCGCGAAGGCATCGCTCCAGCACCGGGACCGGTGCATTGAGGTTCACCCCCAGTTCCTCGATCACCTCAGCCGAGCCACTGACCCGGGTATGGGTGCGGTTGCCGTGTTTGGCGACGGTCGCTCCCGCGGAAGCGGCGATGATCGCCGCCGTGGTCGAGACGTTGAAGGTGCTGATGCCGTCGCCGCCCGTGCCGCAGGTGTCGATGCAGTCTGCCTCGCAGCGTACCCGGGTGACTTTCTCATTCATGACGTCGGCGGCGCCGGTGATTTCCTCGACGGTTTCGCCCTTGGCGGCGAGTGCGGTCAGAAACTCACCCATGGTACCAGGCTCGACGCCGCCGGTCATGATTAGCCCGAAGATTTCCCGAGTCTGCTCCCGAGACAAATGCCGACCGGCCTTCACCTGGCCAATGATGCTTGCGATGTCAGGCATGGCTGTCGCCCCAGAGAGCGATCAGAGTGGATGCACGGCCGCCCCATTGGAGGCCGTGGTGGTATACACGATCGCAGGGTTCTTGAACCGGCTGTCATAGCGCTGACGAATGGCGGCCTGGAGCCGCTCCTCGGCCTCGCGGGCGACCAGCGCGATGGCGCAGCCGCCAAAACCGGCACCGGTCATCCTCGCGCCATAGACGCCGGGAATCCCGGTTGCCAGATCAACCAGGGCGTCCAGTTCCTCGCACGAGACCTCGTAATCGTCGCGCAGCGAGACGTGCGAGGCGATCATCAGCCGACCGAAAGCGGGTGCGTCGTTGGCCCGGAGCACCTCGCCGGCGTGCGCGGTCCGCTGGATCTCGCTGACAATGTGGCGGCAGCGCCGATAGACGACCGGATCCATCTTCGCGCGGCCGGCCTCGAGTTGCTCGGGAGTCACGTCACGCAAGCTGGCCAGAGCCGGTTTGGCCGCCTTCAGGACGGCCAGCCCTTCGGCAATCTGCTTCTGCCGAACCGGGTACTGACTGGCCCCGACCTCGTGTTTGACCTGGGTGTTCATGACCATCAGGACGGTATCGCCCAAAGCCATGGGCAAGTGCTCGATCGCCCGGGAGCGGCAGTCGAGCAGCAAGGCGTGTCCCTCTTTTCCCAGGGCGCAGATGAACTGGTCCATGATCCCGCAGGGGGACTGGGCGTATTGATGCTCCGCCTGCCGGGCCAGGAGGGCGGTCTTGACCGGATCCATGGTGCGACCGGTCAGGGCCAGGATCGCCTTGGCCGTGCCGACTTCGAGCGCCGCGGAACTGCTCACCCCCCCACCCAAGGGCACCTCACTGTGGATGAACAGGCGCCCCCCCTTGCAGGTGATGCCTTCCCGCCGCAGCATCTCAACCGTTCCGCGAACGTAGTTGCCCCACTTGACCACATCCGGCGGTCCTGGATCGGCCGCCGGGAACCGAATAGCCTGATCACCGGCAGTCGTATGGACAACAAGCGTGCCGTCATTCGTCGGGGCAACCACCACGTACAAGGCCTGCGACATGGCGATGGGCAGCACGAACCCATCGGCATAATCCACATGTTCCCCGATCAGGTTGACCCGCCCGGGCGCCCGCACCAACAAGGTCGGCGAGGCATCCGGGAACACCTTCGAGAAACGTTGCACCAGTTCCGCTGTATTGACCGTCATGCCGTCCTCACTAACAATAGGCTGAGATGGCGACTGTAGGGCGTGGCCCTGAGCCTGTCAATGCTCTCCTCGGCCGGTGGAGTCGACGATGGCAACCCCAGTGCTGATCGACACGGACATGGGGGTGGACGACGCGGTAGCCGTCGCCCTGGCCCTCCGCTCAGGCGCCATCGATCTCGTGGGCGTGGCCAGCGTTGAGGGCAACGTGCCGCTGGCCCAGGCGACGGCCAACGTGGCCCGGCTTCTGGCCGCCTTGAGACTGCCAAAGTGGCCTCCGGTCGCACGGGGACTGGCCCAGGTCGCCCCCGGTTTGGAGTACTCCGCTCACGTCCATGGTCCGGATGGCATGGGCAACCTGGATCTCGCCACCCCCGAGGCGTTCGCCCCCTGTGGCCATGTTGAGCTATACGAGCAACTCATCGGTCGATACGGCAAGTCGCTGGTTATCCTGGCCATCGGGCCGCTGACCAACCTGGCCGCCCTGGTGCGGGAGAAACCGGACCTCCTGGTCAGGGCCGGTCAGATCATCATCATGGGCGGCGCGGTCTGGTGTCCTGGCAATGTGACCAAGGACGCGGAGTTCAACTTCTATCGCGACCCGGCAGCCGCGGCCAGCGTGCTATCGGCCGGTCTGCCGGTGACGGTCGTCCCCCTGGACGTGACCCGGCAGGTCCAGATGGATGAATCGCATGTGGCCCGTCTGTCGCGGAGCCGGTCAAGTACCGCGGAGTTGCTCGCTCGCATGATCCGCTTTCCGATGGAGCAGAGTGTCGACGGCGGACGAGGGACGTTCCTCGTGCACGACGCCCTGGCCCTGGGGGTGCTGATCTGGCCGTCGCTGTTCATGCGGGCCCGCATGGGTTTGGACGTCACCACGGACGGCAAGCAGGCGGGACGAGTGCGCCCGACGGTCGGCAAGGACAAGAGCCGACAAGTCGGCGTGGTCATCTCCGTCAATGTCGTGGACTTCCTCGAAAACCTGCTGGAGCAGCTCTGCCAGGAGCGGTTCGTCGTCTGAATGCTCGACCGCCCGAACGATACCATTGTGGCCGTCTCATCTCCGCCGGGTGTCAGTGTGCGCGGCGTGGTCCGGCTCAGCGGCCCGGAGGCGATCGCCCTGGCGAACACCGTGTTCGAAGGCAACCGAGGAGAACGGCTCCTCCAGGTGGCCGGCCGTCATCGGCTGGAGGGTCACATCGACCTGGATCGCGCCGCCCGTCTGCCGGCCGAGGCCTACGTGTTCCGTGCTCCTGCCAGCTACACGCGACAGGACATTGTCGAGCTGCACACCGTGGGTTCGCCGCCGGTGCTGGCCGCCGTGTGTGACCGGTTCGTGACCCTCGGGGCTCGATATGCCGAACCAGGCGAGTTCACCGCCCGAGCCTACCTCAACGGGGCGATGGACTTGACTCGCATTGAAGGCGTCGCGGCCATGATTCATGCCCGCACGGATTCACAGCTGCGGGCCTCGGAGGCCCTGCTGCACGGCGAACTGAGCCGCCGTTCGGCCGCCATGCGCGAGCGGCTGACGGATCTCCTGGCCTTGATCGAAGCCCGGATTGACTTTGCGGACGGGCCTATCGAGTTCATCTCGGGCCCGGAGGTCCTTGCGGCCCTCGACCAGACGATCGCGGACCTGGCCCGCCTGCTGCGGGAATCACCGTCAATCGAACGGCTCGGCATCCTGCCCGAGATCCTCATCCTTGGGCGGCCGAATGCGGGCAAGAGCACGCTGTTCAACCGGCTGACCGGCATGGATCGGGTCATCCAGTCCGCGGTCGCGGGCACGACGCGCGACGTGATCACCGCCCCGATGCCCCTCGGTGATGTGGAGGTCATGCTCATCGACAGCGCCGGCTGGAGCGAGGGCCGGAACGAGGACATGCTCCAGGACCACCCGGACGTCCTTGCCCAAGGGGCGACTCAACGGGCGTTGAGTTCAGCAGACATGATCCTGCTGGTTGTGGACGCGGCGGCTCCGTTCGACCCGGTGAACAACCTGTTACTGGCCAGGACGGCTCGCCGGCCAGTCTGCATCGTCGCCACCAAGATCGACTTGATCACCGCTGGGCATCCGCCGCTCTGGCTCAGCCGGGTTCCACCCGATCGCCCCGTCGTCGCCGTCAGTGCCCATACCGGCCAGGGCCTCGAGGCCTTGCGTCAAGAGATACACCGGCTCGTGTTCGCCGACGTTGAGCCCCACGGTACGGAGCTCCTGGCCCTCTCCAGCCGACAGCGGCTGGCGCTGAGTGATGCCCGCGAAGCCCTGACGCGAGCGCGGGCGATGTGCGGCGCTCACAATGCTCCTAGCGATGATGCGGAACTGCTCGCACTCGAGGTCCGTGAGGCGGTCAGCGCCCTCTCGCTGCTGACCGGCGAACTCGTGACTGAGGAACTGCTTGGTCGCATCTTCGCACGCTTTTGCATCGGCAAGTGAAAAAAATTAAGGGGCGTTCGCTTCACGGTCGATATAACATGCAGCGTGCCGCGGGCGCGGCTGAAACAAAAAAACGGAAAAATGTTTTGACAACCGCCGCTGTCCCGCTATTCTGGGCACCGCCGAGAAGGAGATAGGTTCGATGGCCAAGAAGAAGGTTGCGAAGAAGAAAGTGGCGAAGAAGAAAGCAGCAAAGAAGACCTGCAAGAAGAGCCGCTGCTGCAAGTAGCGGCCCATGGAATGCTCATGACAACGGGGAGGTGCTCGCGCGCCACGGCGGCACCTCCCGCTTTTTTGCGCGTCCAGTGCCATCCGCAGCTCTCTCCGCTCGAAGCACTCCCTGCCCTACCCGCCAACGCCGAAGTCCGTGTTCTCCCAAAGCACTTCGATCGTGGGATGCTCGGCCAGCCAGGCGTATGCCTCGCGAAACCAGGCCTGGATGTCCGCGTCCAACAGCCCTTCGCTCCGGCTGTTTGGCGTGAACAGGTTGACGCAGCCGAATCGGAATTGAGTCAGGAGAGTGTCCATGTCACGGCGAACAAGGTCGCGTGTCTGGCCCCTGAAGCCGACGAGCAGGCAGATGGTGTCGGTGAGTCGGGCAACTTCCGCCGGTGACTCAAAGTGGATGTTCTTGCCCAGGACGTCGTTCCGAAGGTGATCATCGAACGTCTCGATACCGATCTTGAGCCGTGTGGGCACGCCGAAGAAGGCCAGGGTCTCGGCGAAGCTTCGCTGGTATGCCCAGTAGGACTCGCAGATGAATTCCCGGATCCCCTTGTCGTGCAGCAGCTCTCGAACGGCGTTTCGGACATCGATCGGCAGCTCCTGTACGCTGCCCGAGTTGATGATCTCGAGCCGCGAGTACCGCCCGGTCACCTTCGCCAACTCGCGACTTGCCACCCGCCGTATCTCGTTCAGGTCGGTGGTGTTGTCCAGGATGTAGTCGCAGAACGTACAACGCCCCCAAATACAGGGCAGACCGCGCAGCAGGACGATCTCGCGGGGCAGCTTGCCGGCGATCACCGCGTAGCGATTCATGGCTCCTATCATGCCACCTTGACTGACCATCTGCAAAGCCCGAGAGAGCAGACGCAGCGATTCCGCAAGTATCGCTCGTGGGCGTGGCTGATCAAGGATTTACATTCGGACAGGTTGTGAGGCAGGTTCGCAATGGGGTTTTCGGGTTGCGGAGGCGAGAGAGAGCGGCCTCGGGG
>Ga0116153_10000936_pt1 | contig 30825 bp, 35 predicted proteins | sample AD_UKC028_MetaG_FD_89896 | JGI IMG/M metagenome (GOLD analysis project Ga0116153, IMG submission 89896) | Active sludge microbial communities of municipal wastewater-treating anaerobic digesters from USA - AD_UKC028_MetaG | ecosystem: Engineered > Bioreactor > Anaerobic > Digestate | place: USA...
ATATCTAAGGGTATTGTTAATGAAGAAATCCACCTTTCAATTAAGCCTGTATAAGGAATCGCTTATAAGCGAGTTAGGCAAAAAAGTAGGCGTAGTTAAAGAGGTAAAAATTAATGACGAGGTCTTTGATAAAGATTTTTTCATTTTTTCTAATAAACCCGACAAGATAATAAGCTATTTTAGCAACGGCGAGATTAAAAATACAGCAAGGGAACTGTTTGACGTTTTAGGTTTTAACGGCTTGATAATCAATGAGCAGGGCCTAAAGGCCCAAAAGGTCAATTACAATTTAAATATTGATCTTGAGCCGCAAAGAATAATAAACGCGCTTCAGAAATTAAGTATTTTGGCCAGAGGTTGTAATTAATAAGGAGGCAGGAAATGATTTGGCTTAAATTTTTAGGCATTGCGGCAGTTGCAATATTTATTCTCGGCATCAGAGTTATCTCTCAGTGGGAGCGGGGAGTAATCTTTAGATTCGGCAAATTCTTAAGAGAGATAGCGCCCGGCTTAAACTGGGTAATTCCTGTGATAGATAGTATTTATCATGTGGATATGAGAATACGCACCATGGATGTCATCCCGCAGGAAGTCATGACCAAAGATTCCGTACCCACAAAGATCGACGCTGTGGTATACTATCAGATATTTGATGCGCAGAAGTCAATTGTCGGGGTTGAAAATTTCGCTTACGCATCGACATTGTTAGCTCAGTCTAAACTGCGCGACATAGTCGGAAAGTATGACTTAGACACGCTTCTTTCCAGCAAAGAAAAAATCGGCAATGAAGTATTGCAGGCATTGCAAGGGCCCACAGATGACTGGGGCGTTAATGTAAAGAGCGTTGAGATAAAGAATATTGAGCTGCCTGATAATATGAAGAGGGCCATGGCAAAAGAATCTGAGGCAGCCAGAGAGAAGCGTGCCAGATTGACCAAGGCATCTGCCGAGGAAGAAGCTAGCAAAATGTTCTTAAACGCAGCAAGGACTATTGCCGAGCATCCTAACGCATTGGTGCTTAGGCAGTTACAGACTTGGCAGGAAATCGGCGCCGAGCAGAACAGTTTAATCATTTTAGTGCCGACAGATTTTGCTAAGATAGTCGGGCAGAAATAACGTTAAGGATGAACAGGGTATTTTTCATAATCACTGTAATTATTGCGGTTTGTTTCTGCCAGCAGATATTTAGCTGGGCAGAAGAAAATATAGATAGAGATATAGTGCAGCAAGATATCCAAGATGCAATAAGGCAGGCAAATTATTGCGACACAACAGATGATTGCATGATTATTTATTTAGCCTGTCCTTTCGGCTGCGGAGCATACATCAATAAGAAAGAAGAAAAAAACCTTAAAGAAAAGGTAGGAGCTTACTTTTTAGTATACAATGAACAATGTGTTTATGATTGTGTTAGGCCAATAGACCCAGCATGCGTGAACCAGAAATGCGTTCCCGCAGTCTGTGAAAAAGATAAATTGAATAAGCTTTTTGCCTGTGAGTGTCCCGAAGGAACAGAATATAGCGAAGATTTAGACACGAATTTCAAATGCGTGACAATAAAGGAAGAATAAATTGGACATAGAAATATTAAGACATAGTTGTTCACATGTAATGGCGCAGGCGGTAAAGAAGATTTGGCCGGCCGCAAAGCTGGCCATCGGCCCGTCTATTGCCGATGGATTTTATTATGATTTCGATAAGCCTGAGCCTTTTGCCCCTGAAGATTTGGAGAAAATCGAAGCCGAGATGGCAAAAATTATCAAAGAGGATTTGCCTTTTATCCGCGAAGAAATGGATAAAAAAGAGGCGATACAATTATTCAAGAAATTAAAAGAGGATTATAAGGTCGAGCTTATTGAAGATTTGCCTGACGAGAAAGTAACAATTTATAAGACCGGAGACAAGTTTATTGATCTTTGCCGCGGGCCACATATAAAATCTACCGGCGAAATCAAGGCTTTTAAACTTTTGTCCGTCGCTGGCGCCTATTGGCACGGGATCGAAACCAATCCTATGTTGCAGCGTATTTACGGCACTTGTTTTGAAACCAAGCAAGAACTTGATAATTATCTTAAAGTCCAGGAAGAAGCCAAAAAACGCGATCATAGGAAATTGGGTCCGCAGCTCGGGTTATTCGATATTTATTATGATTTAGCAGGAGCGGGTTTGGTTCTATGGCATCCTAACGGCGCGATGCTGCGCACGATTATCGAGGATTATGAAAAACGCGAACACCTGAAACGCGGATATCAGATTGTTATGACTCCGCATGTCTTGAAAGTCGATTTGTGGAAAAAATCCGGCCATTACGATTATTACAAAGAGAACATGTACTTCTTTGAAATCGAAAAAAAAGAATATGCGGTGAAGCCGATGAATTGCCCGGGGCACATCCTGATTTATAAATCGGCCCTGCGTTCTTATCGCGATTTGCCGATAAGGCTTTTTGAACTGGGCACGGTTTATCGCCATGAAAAAAGTGGAGTCCTGCACGGCTTACTTCGTGTGCGCGGGTTTACCCAGGATGATGCCCATATCTTCTGCACCCAAGAGCAGGTCAAGGATGAAATCAAGAAAGTCGTGGATTTTGTCTTTGATGCAATGAAGGATTTTGGTTTCACCGATGTGGGAATCGAAATCAGCACACGGCCAAAGAAATTTATCGGCTCCGAATCCGACTGGGAAAAGGCAACTCAAGCGCTGGAAGAATCATTGAAAGAAAAGAAACTACCCTACAAAATAAATCCCGGGGACGGCGCATTTTATGGTCCGAAAATTGATATAAAATTAAAGGATGCTTTAAATCGTGAGTGGCAATGTGCTACTATCCAGTGCGATTTTGCTCTCCCGGAGAAATTCGAATTGGCTTATATCGACTCCGACGGCAAAGAGAAGCGTCCGATAATGCTGCATCGCGTGATTTTAGGCAGTATCGAAAGATTTATCGGAGCCCTAACCGAGCATTACGCTGGAGCATTTCCATTGTGGCTGGCTCCAAAACAGATTGTAATTATTCCTGTAAAAGATTCGGCATTAGATTATGCCAAGAAAATAGAACAAGAATTAAAGGTCGAGGATTTGCGCATAGAAATAGATAGCCGCAATGAGACTTTGGGCAAAAAGATTCGCGAAGCAGAAATGCAGAAGATTCCCTATTTATTTATCGTTGGGGATAAAGAAGTTTCCGAAGAAACAGTTGCCGTAAGAAAAAGAGGGCTTGGCGATTTGGGCGCCAAGAAGCTAAAAGATTTGATTAAGGATTTAAAACAGGAAATCCTTTCTAAAAGATAGGATTTCCAAACAGGGAGGTGGCATATCCTAAAGTACATCAGAGTTAACCAGAGAATCAGGGCAAGAGAGATCCGCTTAATCGGCTCAAAAGGCGAACAGCTGGGAGTGGTTACTCCGGCTGAGGGCATTCAGTTGGCGGAGAAGGAAGGATTAGACTTAGTTGAAATAGCAGCTTCGGCGCAACCACCGGTCTGCCGGATCATGGATTTCAGCAAATACAAATATGACCAGGAGAGAAAGGAACGCGAACTCAAGAAAAAACAGCGTGCGTTTAAATTAAAGGAAATCCGGGTCAAGCCCAACATTGAAGAGCACGATTATCAGGTTAAATTAAAACATACCCTAGAATTCTTAGGCAAAAAAGATAAAGTCAAGGTAAGTCTTTTCTTCCGCGGAAGAGAGATGGCGCATCAGGAATTCGGAAAGAAGATTTTAGATAAATTTATTCAAGACACGCAGGCGGTAGGACAAATCGAGAAGGGGCCCATTCAAGAAGGCCGCATTTTATCCATGACCATCGCACCAAAGTAAAGGAAGGTTTGAATGTCAAAACTAAAGACCAGAAAAGCCGTAGCAAAAAGAATCAAAATTAGCAAGAGTGGCAAATTAAAAAGAGGTCGTGCTTATAAGAGCCATATATTAACTAAAAAAACAAGCAAGAGAAAACGCCACTTAAGACAGTCAGCGCTTATAAATCACGATGATACATCATTTATAAGGAGGTTACTACCATATGGTTAGAGTCACACATTCAGTAGCGAGTCACCGTCGGAAAAAAAGAGTACTAAAAGCAGCCAAAGGCCAGTGGGGGGACCGCAGCAAGCGTTTTAGACACGCCAAAGAGTCGCTTATGCATAGCATGAAATATGCTTATCGCGACAGGAAGGTGAAAAAGAGAGTATTCCGTAGTCTTTGGATTACCCGTATTAATGCGGCCTGCAGGGTTTGTGGCATAACCTATAGCCGGTTTATGAACGGCTTGAAAAAAGCCAACATTACCCTTGATAGAAAAGCCTTGGCCGAAGTAGCAGCCACCGATAAAGCAGCCTTTAAAAAATTGGTTGAATTAGCCAAGTAAAAAAGCGAGGTTGTATGTATATTATTATTGTTGGTTGTGGTCGCGTTGGTGCAGAGCTTGCCAAGATTCTTTCTAGCGAAGGGCATAACGTTGTCGTCATTGATAAGAACCCGCAGTCCTTTAGCCGTTTAGGCGCAGGATTTAACGGCGTTACTTTAGTGGGCAATGGTTTTGATCCCGAATTATTAAAGTCGGCTGGTATTGAAAAAGCCGACGCATTCTGTGCCGTCACTAACGGTGATAACACCAATATCATGTCGTCTCAGGTGGCCAAGAAAATGTTTAATGTCCCCAAGGTTATCGCCCGGGTTTATGATCCCCAGAGAGCCGATATCTATAAGACCCTCGGGCTTGATGTTATTAGCGGGACGATTCTGGTCGCTGCCATGGTCAGAGACAGGATAATTGAGAGCCGTTTTTCCAGTTACCTTATTGAGACCGGCGAGCTGGGAGTCATGGAAATAGACATAAGTGATAAATTTAAAGGCAAAGCAGTAGGAGAGCTCAATATTGCCGGTGAATTCATCGTCACTACCGTAGTAAAGAAGAAAACGCAGATAATAATCCCTGAAGCCAAAACAATCTTGGAAAAAGGCGATAAGATTATGGCGGTAGTAAAGACCGCTAGCCTTTCCAAAGTAAGAAAGATATTTGATCTTTAGAATTTAAGGGGGTAAGACAATGTTCATAGTCATTGTCGGCGGCGGTAAAGTTGGTTTCTTTTTAGCTAAGCAGCTTCTTAAAGATAAGCATACGGTTTCTTTGGTAGAAAAAGACAAGAATACCTGCGAACAGATTGCCAAGCAGTTGGATATTTTGGTAATTAACGGCGACGGATGCAATATAGAATATTTGGAGCAGGCGGGTATCCATCGGGCAGAGGTTTTGGCAGCCGTTACCGGAGATGATGAGGACAATTTAGTAATCTGCCAGTTGGCCAAAGATAAATTTAATGTAAGCCGCACCGTCGGAAGAGTCAACGATCCCACCAACGCCCATTCTTTTAGCGAACTGGGCGTAGATGTGCCTGTGGATTCAACAGGTATAATTGCCAAAATCATTGAAGAAGAAGTCTCTTTTGCCGATTTTGTAAACCTGATGAGTTTTAAACGCGGCAAACTGGCGATAGTACGAGTGGATTTGCCTGCGGATTCGCCGGCAATCAATAAACGCCTGCAAGATATCAGCCTTCCTCCCAGCTCGGTCCTGGTTTCCATTATCCGCGGAGAAGGTGTCATTGTTCCAAAAGGAGATACCGTGCTTTTGCCCAATGACGACATCATCGCCCTCACTTTGGTCGAGAATGAGCAGCAATTATTAAACAATTTACTCGGAAAGATTTAAAATGCAGAAGATTATCAGTGCCATTCAGGGAATAATTTTGGAAGTAATTTACGCCCTGGCCATAATGCTTGCCGCCTTTATAATCGGCGCAATAATACTTTTTGTTGTGAAATAAGATGATACTCAGGCCCCAAATACAGGATTTAAAAACTATTGGTTATTACTTAGGCAAGGTAACTATTGGTGTTGGGCTTTGCATGTTCGTGCCGATGATAATCGGTTTGTTATTCCGCGAGATTAATCCGGTTTTGGATTTTATTTTAGGGGCACTGATTTGTTTATTTATTGGAGGCGTCCTCACGATTGCCTGCAAGACCGAAAAAGATATGAATTGGATGCAGGGCATGATTGTCGTCTCGTTATCGTGGCTTGTCGCAGCAATTTTAGGCGCCATACCTCTTTATCTTAGCCACCATTGGGCCTCTTTTTTAGATGCCTGCTTCGATAGCATGTCGGGTTTTGCCACCACGGGTTTAGTATTAGTACAGGATTTGGATCATTTGTCATATAGCCATAATATCTGGAGACACCTGATTATGTTTTTGGGTGGTCAGGGAATAGTGGTTGTGGCTTTGAGCTTTTTGGTCAAAGGGATGTCCGGCGCCTTTAAGATGTATGTAGGTGAGGCAAGAGACGAAAAAATACTGCCCAATGTTATCAACACGGCTCGCTTCATCTGGCTGGTGAGCATTGTTTATTTGGTTTTAAGTACTTTGGTGCTGGGCGCAGTTGGTTGGCTGAATGGGATGAAGCCAACCAATGCTTTCTTCCACGGAGCCTGTATATTCATGGCCGCATTTGACACCGGAGGATTTTCTCCGCAATCTCAGAATATCCTTTATTACCATAGCTTACCTTTTGAAATCGTTACAATTATAATCATGATTATGGGGGCGATGAATTTTAAATTGCATTATCATCTCTGGACGGGGAATCGCAGGGAGATATTTAAGAATATCGAAACCGTTACTTTTTTTATAACAGTTATGATTACTTTTGTTGTTGTGGCGTTGGGGCTGGAGAGAATGGGTATTTATCCTAAAGCCATTGTATTGTTCCGCAAAGGCTTTTACCAGTTGATTTCTAGCCACTCCACAACCGGATATATGACTATTTATGCCAAACAGTTTATCAATGAATGGGGCAATTTGGCTTTGGTGGGGATAATCTGTGCCATGGCCTTAGGTGGAAGCTCTTGTTCCACCACCGGCGGTATAAAGATGCTGCGTATAGGAGTCATATTCAAAGCGCTAAGAGAAGATGTAAAACGTTTTGTGCTTCCGGAGAATGCAGTTTTGGTGCAGAAATTCCATCATATAAAGGAAATATTCTTAGACGACAAACAAGTAAGGTCAGCGCTTTTGATTACCTTATCGTATCTTATGCTTTATTTCATAGGTGCGCTTATTGGGATGTTATATGGTTACCCATTTTTAAATTCATTGTTTGAATCTACGTCTGCTGCGGCAAATGTTGGTTTATCCTGTGGCATAACCGATGTTGCCATGCCGGCAGTTTTAAAAATTACTTACATGATTCAAATGTGGGCTGGCCGCTTGGAATTCATTTCAGTGTTTGCCTTAATCGGATTTATAGTAGCCTGGGTAAAGGGAAGATAATGAAAAATTCAAAAGGTAAAATTCAAAATGTAAAAGCACAAGGTAAAAATAAAAAGCTATTAACTTTTGAATTTTTAATTGTACTTTTTACTTTTGCCTTTTTACTTTTGCCTTTTATTTGTTTTGCTCAGACAATTCCTTCCAAAGATTTGATCGAACAGGCCAAAGAATATGACGGCAAAATAGTTTCCTACCAAGGCGAGGTTATCGGCGATGTAATGTATCGCGGAGATTTTGCCTGGGTCAATATCAATGACGGGCAAAATGCCATCGGGATTTGGGGCAAGAAAGATTTAGCTGATAAAATAAGTTATGCCGGTAGCTATAAATCCATAGGCGATACCGTTATCGTAACCGGAAAATTCAATCGCGCCTGCCTGCAGCATGGCGGAGACCTCGATATACACGCTGATTATTTGGAGATAGTAGAAAGAGGTTATGTAGTTAAAGAAAAAACCGATATCCATAAAATTATCGCCAGCATAGCGTTCTTAGCGATGGTTTTATTTTTAGGTTTGATTAGAATTCTAAGAAAAGGATCTAAAAAAAGATAAGATATGTTTCGGGATATTGCAGATATAGAGAAAGAAGCGATAGAGGAAATCCAGAAGGCGCAGGATGCTTCTGATTTAGAAAAGGCGCGCATAAAATTTCTGGGCAGGCGGGGGATAATTACCGATATTATGTCACGGCTGCCGGAATTGGCGCCCGAACAGAGGCCTTTAGTCGGGAAACAGGCAAACGACCTCAAGGTAAAACTTATCACGCTTATTTCCGAAAGGCAAAGGCAGCTTAAAGACATAGCCCAGACAGGGACCAAAGAGAAAATAGACTTAAGCCTCCCCGGGATAAAAGAAGAATTGGGCCATAAGCATCCATTGATTTCCACTATTGAGCAAATTTGCGATATTTTTAAAGGCATCGGTTTTAAAGTAGTCGAGGGCCCGGAAATTGAAACCGAATATAACAATTTCACCGGCCTAAACATTCCAATAGAGCATCCTTCAAGAGATGTATTTGATACATTCTATCTTAAAACTCAAGGCCAAAAATTGCTTCTGCGCAGCCACACATCCCCCGTGCAGATCCGGGCGATGTCAAAATATAAACCGCCGCTAGCGGTAATTGTTCCGGGCAAGGTTTATCGTCCCGACGCTGTGGATGCCAGCCACTCCTTTATGTTTCATCAGGTAGAAGGATTCCTTGTTGACAGTGACGTAAAATTCTCTCATTTAAAAGGAGTTTTGACCTATTTTTGTCAGGAGATGTTTGGCAAAGATATCAAGATGCGTTTTAGGCCGCACTTTTTCCCGTTTACCGAGCCTTCGGCGGAAGTGGATATATCATGTATCATCTGTAAAGGCAAAGGTTGCTCGGTCTGCGGCAGAAAAGGATGGCTTGAGATTTTAGGAAGCGGTATGATCCATCCCAATGTATTTAAACATGTAGGCTATGATTCGAAAAAATACACCGGTTTTGCCTTTGGCATGGGGGTTGAGAGAATTACCATGCTTAAATATGGCATAAATGATATCCGGTTATTTTTTGATAACGATTTAAGGTTCCTTAGGCAGTTTTAAACAGGAGTAGAGATGACTAAGAAAATTTTATTCATATTTTTCGGATTTATCTTATCCTCATCTTTCTGTTTTGCTGCCGAGACCGTTACCATCACCACTTATTATCCCGCGCCTTACGGGGTATATCAACAACTTAGGCTTAACGCTACCGACTCGATTAATCCCGCCGCCGCCTGTACCAACAAAGGGGAGATGTTTTATCATAATACCAACAACAAGCTTTATGTCTGCAATGGAAGCATTTGGGTGGCCAGCGGAGCTAGTTATTGGTCACAGAGTGGTAGCGATATTTATACCACGGATACTACTTGGCAGGTCGGAATAGGCAATGCCGCGCCAGTATTTAGGCTTCAATTGGGAGATTCGGTTAATGGCCTCGATGGTGGAATACTCGCCACTGGATCTGACGGGGACGGAACAACTGATATCTGGAATGATGCGTGGCCAGAAAATCCATATTTTATATGGTATCCAGAAAAGGGCGCTTTTCGCGTGGGCCACAGAGGCACTTATGCTCCTTCAGGCGTTGATGGCTGGGACCTGGTGAATATCGGGTTGAATTCTATTGGCATGGGGAACGAACCGGCAGCTATAGGAACTGATTCTGTGGCAATAGGGACTTTTACTCGCGCAACGGGCAATAATTCATTAGCAATAGGCAGGCTTGCCGATGCAACTTCTGAGAACTCGTTTGTATTAGGGCATCTTTTGACCTCGTCAGCTACTAATGCAATTGCGATGGGCGCAGGTATTACATCAGGCAGCACGCGACTTGTAAATAATACCGCCAATTCTCTTATGGTAGGGTTTCAGAGTGATGTTTCCACTTTTTATGTCGGTCCGGGTTCCGGCACTGCAGGTTCGTTAGGAAATGTAGGTGTTGGGACTACTTCCCCGGCAACAAGATTAGAGGTTAATGGCAATGTTAGAGTTGTTGGGACGCAACAAATGCGCAGTAATAATACCATTAATTTTTATAATACCGCCAATTCAAGTTATGGAACCGCTACTATACGTATTGCCGGCAGCGGAGGAACCTGTACTAACGCATGCTCTACGATGAATAAAACCTGTGTGCTGGCAGCACCCAGTGGGGCTGCTCCGGCGGCATGCAGCACCACAGTTAACTCTCTCGGAAGCTGTCTGTGCTATTAATTTTTGGTTTTTTGTAATACGTATCAGGCGCATTTATAATTTTGTATAATATAAAAGATCATTTTAATTAGTCAATGGATTGTAAGGAGGCAAGAATATGAGTAAAAAAATAATATTTATATCTTTTGCGCTTATCTTATCCTCATCTTTCTGTTTTGCTGCCGAGACGGTTACCATCACCACTTATTATCCCGCGCCATACGGAATATACAATGTCTTAAGGCTTAATCCCAATGATAGTTTTACTCCCGCAGCTGCCTGCGTCAACAGAGGCGAGATGTATTATGATGACTCAGACAGCCGGGTATATATATGCAACGGCACCTGGCAGGGTTTAAGCGGGGGCAGTTATTGGCTTTATACTGATCCTGGAAGCCCGGCGAATATCGCCTATGTTTATATCGATGAGACGCTGCATAACCCCAATAACGTGCATCTTGGGATTGGGAATTCAGCGCCACCATTTACTTTAAGCTTAGGTGACGTGGCTTCGGCTAGAGACGGGGGGATATTTGCTGCAGGCATAACAGGCGATGGAGGCGGATTCAGCTCCGATACCTGGCCTGCCACGCTTGCCAATGGCGCGTATCTTATATGGCATCCCGAATCAGCTGCTTTTCGTGTCGGCACCGCGAACAATAACAGATGGAATAGTGGTAATGTCGGCGGATACTCAGTTGCTATCGGAAGCGATACTATGGCAAGTGGCGGTTGGTCTTTAGCTCTCGGGACAAGCACAACTGCGAGCGGCTCACGCTCAACGGCAATGGGATATAATACAACTGCTTCTGGGGATGATTCAATTTCCATGGGGCGTACAGTGCAGGCAACAGCCAGCAGCGCAGTTGTTATAGGGTTAGGGGCTGATTCTTCCAACCCAATCGTTAATAATGTCGCTAATTCTTTCATGGTAGGATTTAATAGCAATATTCCCACGTTTTATGTTGGTACGTCCTCAGGCGTGGGCACAACCGGCAACGTCGGCATTGGGATATCTGCTCCAGCAGCAAAATTACATGTTTCGGGGGAAGCAAGGATTACTGGTATTTCAGGCGATGGTACTGGCAAGGCGGTCTGCATTAAGGCCGATGGTAATTTAGGAACTTGTACTACTGCAGTAGGAGCCACTGGTTTATGCACTTGCAATTAGAAAATTAAAATATGAAGATTTCTTTCAATTGGTTAAAAGATTATGTACAGACAAGGCTAAGGCCTGAAGAATTAGCCGATAAGCTGACTATGTCAGGAACAGAGGTTAATGCTATTTCCTCCGTCGGTGATGATGCCATTTTGGAGATGGAAGTCACCAGTAACCGCTCCGATTGCTTAAGCCATATCGGAATTGCCCGGGAATTGGCAGCCTCGGTCGGCGCAAAATTAAAGATCCCCAAGGTTTCCACCAAAATTAGCAAGAAACATAAAGATTATTCCATTCAAATTCAGGATAAAGTCGGCTGCCAAAGATACATCGGAATCCTGATTAAAGATGTTCAGGTTAAAGAATCCCCCGATTGGCTTAAAAAACGATTGGAATCTTTGGGACTTCGCTCGGTAAACAATATTGTTGATATTACTAATTTTTGTCTTCTTGAATACGGCCAGCCTTTGCATGCCTTTGATTTTGATAAGCTGCTTAACAACAAAATCATTGTCCGCCGGGCAAATAAAGATGAAAAAATCGTCACTATCGACGGAACAGTTAGGAGCCTTGATTCAGATATCCTGGTAATTGCCGATAGCCAGAAGCCCGTCGCTGTCGCCGGAATCATGGGCGGGTTGAACACGGAAGTCACCAATAATACCAAGAATGTTCTCCTGGAAAGTGCCTATTTTGATCCCATAACCATTCGCAAAGGGTCAAGAAAATTAGCGTTGTCCAGCGAAGCTAGTTACAGATTTGAAAGAAACGTGGATAGAGAAGGCGTGTATTTTGCAGCTTTGCGCGCAGCTAGCCTTATATTGGATTTAGCCGAAGGCAAGATAGCAGGAAGCCTCGATGTCCAGACGCAAAAAGGTAAGTCCAAACGAAAAATTCAGCTGGATATTTCAAGATTGAACCGCATACTTGAAACAAGAATTTCTTTAACCGAGGCAAAGTCTATATTACAAAGATTGGGTTTTGAGGTAAGCGTTAAGAAGGATAAACTTGAAGCCACGGTTCCTTCTTTCCGCCAAGACGTGAATGTGCCCGAGGATTTGATAGAAGAGATTTCAAGGATTTATGGTTTTGACAAAATAGCCTCGAGCTTACCGGCAATAAAATCCTCGTCGGTAGAGATACAGCCGGTAAGGATAATCCAAGAAAAATTGCGCGATACTCTCATTGCCAACGGGTTGAATGAGATTATAAGCTACAGCCTTATCTCTCGGGAGGAACTTAAGAAATGTAATTTAGAGAATCTAGAACCGATAGAAACTGCTAATCCGTTAAGCTTAGACCAAGAAATTTTAAAACCCACCGCGATAGTCGGATTGTTTACCGCAATAAACCACAATCTAAGCCGCAACATTGATGACATCAAGATATTTGAGATATCTAATATTTTCGCCGACAATAAAGAAACTCCTACCTTGTCTTTGGCAATGACCGGGGCTAAGCGTAAAGACTGGTTACGTCAGGCCAAAGATAGTATCACGTTTTTTGACTTAAAAGGACTGGTTGAATCTTTGATGGAAACTTTGAGGATAGAAGATTACAAATTTATCGCCAAAAGCTTTCCATTTTTAAAAGATGCCGGCTCTTCAGTATTAACTATTAGAGGAAAAGAGATAGGTTTCTTAGGAGAAGCACAAAAGGAGGCATTAGAACGCTGGGACATCAAGAAGGATAAGATATTTATCGCCCAGTTTAACCTTGAGGCCCTGGTTGATTTTATGGGCCAAGAAATAAAATACAAGCCTTTGGCTTTGTACCCCTCGATAAAGAGGGACATCAGTTTTTTGATAAAGCAGGATACCTCATGCAATGATATCCTGCAGATAATGACTAAAGAGGCAGGGACGTACCTAAAGGATATTAAACTCATTGATTTCTATTATGGTCAGCAGATTCCCTCTAATTTCAAAAGCCTGACCTATTCACTGGAATATCAGACAACGGAGCGCACCTTAAAAGACGAAGAGATTAACGAAATTCAAACCAGAATCATTAAGGCTCTGGAAAGCCAGCTGGAAATCAAGGTGCGTAGATAAAATCCTTGCAATAAAACCCCTCTAGTGTTATACTTCATTTGTACTTCATCCCTGCCGTGTTTGTCGGAGTTAAATGTGTGTTGAGCCATTACCAACACATCGGGAGTCAGATTTCTACTTCATCCGAGGATGAATAGATAGACACCCACTTTTAACAGATGGTTCTTACCACTGGCTCCGACGGCATGTCGCGGGGATTTTTATTTGTAAGGCAAAAGTCAAAATGCAAAAGGCAAAAAAGCGCAATTAAAAATTCAAAAATTTTTGCATTTTGATTGCCTGCCTGTCGGCAGACAAGCAAGGTTTTTTAATTTTGCATTTTTACTTTTAAATTCGAATTATGGAACTATTTGAAACCAAAACTAAAACAGAAAATAAAATTGCCCCTTTGGCAGCCAGGATGCGGCCGAGAAATCTCGATGAATTTATCGGCCAGGAACAGATTTTGGGCAAGGATAAATTGCTTCGGAGAGCGATAGAGGCAGATAGATTAACTTCGCTTATTCTTTACGGCCCGCCGGGCTCGGGCAAGACTTCCTTGGCATATTGCATCAGCAATATTACCAAATCTGAGTTTGTCCAAGTTAATGCCGTAACTTCCAATGTCGATGAGCTAAGAAAGATTATCGCCGCGGCAAAGAATCGAAGCGTAACTACTGGTAAAAAAACCATCCTTTTTATCGACGAGATTCATCGTTTTAACAAGGCGCAGCAGGATGTCTTAATGCCCGATGTGGAGGATGCAAGTATTGTCTTAATCGGAGCGACTGTGCATAACCCGTTTTTTTCGCTTGTATCGCCTTTATTATCCCGCTCTTTGGTTTTTGAATTAAGGCCGTTAAAAGAAAAAGAAATTGGAATAATTTTAAACAGTGCTTTAAAAGATAAAGAACGGGGACTGGCGAAATTGCCGATTAAAATCGAGGATGATGCCATAAGATTTTTATCCAAGGTCTGCGACGGAGACGCCAGGCGCGCGCTCAATGCTTTAGAAGTGGGAAGCCTGACCACTCCGGAATCCAAAGACGGCTTTATCCATTTTTCTTTAGATGTGGCCAAGGAGTCGATCCAGAAAAAAATTATCCTTTATGATAAGGATGAGGATGCGCATTATGACACCGCCTCAAGTTTTATCAAGTCCATGCGCGGCTCGGATCCCGACGCTGCGCTTTACTGGATGGCTAAGATGCTTTATGCCGGAGAAGACCCCAGGTTTATCGCCCGCAGGATTTGTATTTGCGCAGCCGAAGATGTGGGCAATGCCGATCCTCAGGCAATAGTTGTGGCCAACGCCGCTTTACAAATCTCAGAATTCGTGGGTTTGCCCGAGGCAAGAATTCCTTTGGCCCAGGCAGCAGTCTATATTGCCTGCGCTCCAAAATCCAATGCCGCATATTTAGGAATAGATAGGGCTATGCAGGATGTTGAGACTGATAGGCTTCAGGAAGTGCCGGAGCATTTAAGGGATGCCAATTATCCCGGGGCCAAAAAACTGGGCCACGGAGAAGGTTACAAATATGCCCATAGCTTTCCCGGGCATTTTGTGAAACAGGAATATATGCCCAAGGATGCTGTTTATTATCAGCCCACTGATATAGGTTTTGAAGCAACAATTAAACAAAGACTTGAAAAATTAAGGGCCAAAAAGGCATCCAAGGACAATAAATAAAATTTTAAATTGCATTTTTGCTATTATAATCTTAAAATAGGAAGAAGATGATTATTTCAAAGCAAAGACAATTCGAAGACATATTAAAAAACCTGGAAAATATCAACAAGGTTTTCTTGGTTGGTTGTGGTGAATGCTCTACTACCTGCAAAAGCGGCGGGGAGCCCGAGATTTTAGAGATTAAGGCTAAACTTGAACAGCAAGGTAAGACTATCACGGGTTATTGTGTGCCGGATGCGCCTTGTGTCGCGCCTCAGATAAAGACAGCTTTGGCAAAAAACACCCAGGCTATTAAAGATGCAGATGCGATTTTAGTCATGGCCTGTGGCTTAGGTGTGCAGTCGGTCAAGGCTAATGATCGTCGGGAATTATCTGTATTTCCCGGTTGCGACACGCTTTTTATGGGTGCGGTGGATAACGAGGGGAATTTCCAGGAACTATGTTCTGCCTGCGGCGAGTGCATCTTGGATTTGACTGGAGGAATTTGCCCCTTGACCCGCTGTTCAAAAGGCCTTTTAAACGGTCCCTGCGGAGGAATGAATAAGGGCAAATGCGAAGTAGATAAGGACAAGGACTGCGCCTGGGTGCTTATCTATGATGAACTTAAAAAAAGAGGAAAACTAGAGTTGTTTGATAAGATTCAATCGGCAAAAAAGTATTCCAAGAACATCAAACCCAAGAAGCTGATTTTAGAGAAAAAATAGGATTCTTAAAACATCTATTAATGGCTACGGTATTAGAAATGAAAAAAGAAGACAATCTTAGCGGCAAGCAGCAATTACGGGCAAGCATGCTAAGTCAATTAAGTAAATTAAAGGAGGTAGACAGAGCTGACAAAAGCTTTTCTATTCAACAAAAACTCTTTGAAACTTTAGAGTTTAAAAAGGCAAAGATTATTTTATTTTACGCAAGTCTCAAGACTGAAGTAGAAACCGATAGAATGATAAAAGAGGCACAGGCACAAGGCAAGTTAATCGGCCTGCCTGTGGTGTTAGAAAAGAATTTGGTTCCTTTTTTGGCTAAAGATTTTCCTAAAAATCTGCATCTTGGTCCTTACGACATTAGGCAGCCGAAAAAGGAATTTTCGCATCCCGTATCTCTTGCAGATATTGATTTGGTTATCGTCCCAGGCATAGCCTTTGATAACAGCTGTAACCGTCTAGGGCGCGGCAAGGGTTATTATGACCGCTTTTTAAAGACTTTACCCAAAGAAACCGCGACTATAGGCTTGGCCTTTGATTTCCAAATCGTAGATAACCTGCCTCATTCTTCAATAGACTTGCCCGTAAATAAAATAATCGTTTCGTAAAAAATTAACCTACAAGAGCGCTTGATTTAGAAAACAAGCAGTTATATAATTAAACTTACATGACAGAAATGGGGGTGTAGCAGCAATGTTTTCACTTGAGAATATTATCGTGGCAATGATATTCGTGATTATTGCCGGAAGTTTGATCTTCATAGGCTATTTCTACAGGAAGATATTCGCGGAGAAAAAACTTCAAAATGCAGAAGCAAAAGTTAAAGATATTATTGAAGTAGCAAAAAGAGAAGCAGAAACAAAAAGAAAAGAAGCCGAATTAGAAGGAAAGGACTTGCTCTATCGGATCCGCCAGGATTTCGAGAAAGAGACCAAGGACAGGCGCGAAGAGCTTAACGGTTTAGAAAAACGGCTCATGCAGAAAGAGGAGAATTTAGAGCGCCGGGTTGACCTATTGGAACGTAAAGAGAAAGAGCTAATTAAAAGAGAAGAACAGGTTGTGGCGCAGGAAGCATCAATAAAAAATAAGGATACACAACTGCAACAGTTGATAAATGAGGAGAAGCAGAGACTGCAAAGCATTTCTTCTTTGACTAGAGATGAAGCCAGGAACCTGCTCCTTTCCCGCATGCAGGATGAAGTTAGGGACGAAAGAGCAAAGCTGTATAAAGCTATGGATGACGAATTAAGGGAACAGGCAGAAAAGAAAGCAAGAGAAGTGATTACCCTTGCGATTCAGAGATGCGCTACTGAGCACACTGTTGAGTCAACGGTGAGTGTCGTCAGCCTTCCCAATGATGAAATGAAGGGTAGGATTATCGGACGCGAAGGAAGAAATATAAGGGCCCTGGAAATGGCCACCGGAATAGACATAATTATCGACGATACACCTGAAGCCATCACCTTGGCCGGTTTCGATGTTGTCCGCCGAGAAGTAGCAAGGCTGGCGATAGAGAAATTGATCTCCGACGGCAGAATCCACCCAGGCAGAATCGAAGAAATTGTCGAGAAAGCCAAGAAGGAAATGGAGCAGAAAATTCAGGAGGAAGGCGAGCGGGCCGTATTTGATATGGGCATACACAGGCTTCATCCCGAATTGGTGAAGCTCCTAGGAAAACTAAGATATAGAACTAGCTACGGCCAGAATACGCTACAGCATTCCAAGGAAGTTTCCTATATAATGGGCGTCATGGCTTCAGAGCTGGGCTTGGATTTTAAACTAGCTAGGCGAGTGGGACTCTTGCATGATATTGGTAAATCCGTAGATCAGGATGTTGAAGGAACTCATGCCAAAATCGGCGCGGAGCTGGCCAAGAAATTTGGAGAGACTGAAGAAGTCATAAAAGCCATTGAGGCGCATCACGAAGAGGTTGAGACTTCGAGCCTTTATGGCGTATTGGCGATTGCCGCCGATGCGATTAGCGCGGCTCGTCCGGGAGCTCGTCGGGAAACCCTGGAAAGCTATGTCAAGCGTTTGGATAAGCTTGAATCTATCGCCAAGGACTTTAAAGGCGTAGATAAGGCCTTTGCTATCCAGGCAGGAAGAGAAGTCAGGGTCATTGTTATCCCCGATAAAGTTTCCGACGCTGAAGCAGCGGTCTTGGCAGCCGATATCCGTAAGAAAATCGAAGAAGGCATGGAATATCCTGGCCAGATAAAAGTCACCGTCATCAGGGAAACCAGGGTTATCGAATACGCAAAATAAGTTAAGATGAATATTTTACTTATTGGAGATATTGTCGGCCATCCGGGAAGGGAAGCGGTCAAGATTCTGCTTCCTAAATTAAAACAGGAGCATAATCTTGATTTCGTGGTGGCTAATCTTGAGAATTCCGCCGGGGGAGCAGGGGTAACCCCTAACATTATAGATGAATTATCCGGCTATGGGGTGGATGTCTTGACCGCAGGCGATCATATCTGGGACAGGCGAGAGATAATTAATGTTCTTGATACTAAAGACAACATTTTGCGGCCAGCGAATTTCCCCGATAGAGACCCGGGACACGGATATTGCCTGAAAGAAAAAGAATCAGCCGCCATTGCGGTAATAAATTTACAGGGCAGGGTATTTATGCCTCCGGTCGTAGGCTGCCCTTTTAAAGCGGTTCAGGATATTTTAAACAAGATAAAACCTAAATCTTCTATCATTCTTGTAGATCTGCACGCTGAGGCAACCAGCGAAAAAATCGCTATGGGGCATTTCTTAGACGGACAGGTCAGTGCGGTCGTGGGAACGCACACCCATGTTCAGACTGCCGATGAGAAAATATTGTCCGGCGGCACTGCCTACATAACCGATTTAGGGATGACCGGCCCCTGCGATTCAGTTATCGGCCAGCGCAAAGAAAACATCATCGAGAGATTCTTGACCGGCATGCCGATAAGATTTGAAGTCGCCTCGGAGGACGTGCAATTACAGGGTGTTATCATAAACATAGATGAAAAAACCGGCAAAGCCAATTCAATTACGAGAATACAGAGGAGGTTGTAAATGTGGGAAGGTTCTGATAGACGTAAATTTCCTAGAGCGAATTATCCCTGCCTGGTAATTATCCGCAAAAACCATAAGGAACCAGAGGCGTTGTTGACGCACACGGAAAACGTGGGTCTCGGAGGAATATGCGTTATCTTAAAGAAGAATCTCGGCCTTTTTATGCCTGTAGATCTTGAGCTTGACCTTATGGATACCCAGCCGCACATAAAGTGCGAAGGCAAGATTGTCTGGGCAGTGAAGCGTAAAGAGACTGAAGAGAAAAAGCCGTCTTTTTTTGATACGGGTATTGAGTTTGTCAGGCTTTCGGAAGATGACAGGCAAAGGGTGGCACTTGTCGTCGATAGACTAGAGAAGCTGCAATCAGAATAGAGATAGATGTGTTAGAGCAAATTAAAAACCCTTCAGATTTAAGAAAATTACCTGTTGAAAAACTTCCCGCTCTAGCCCAGGAGATCAGGACCAAAATCATCGAAGTTGTTTCAAAAACCGGCGGTCATCTTGCCTCTAGCCTCGGTGCTGTGGAGCTGGCTATCGCGCTACATTATTGCCTGAATACTCCCAGCGATGCAATTGTTTGGGATGTGGGTCATCAGGCTTATGCGCACAAATTACTTACCGGAAGATATGATAGGTTTAATAGCTTAAGGCAGCTAAATGGTATTAGTGGATTCCCTTCGAAGGAAGAATCGGAATATGATTCATTCACCACTGGCCACAGTTCGACTGCAATATCGCTGGCATTAGGCCTTGCGGTAGGCCGGGACATAAAACAAAATACTAACAAGATTGTAGCAGTAATTGGAGATGGCTCTTTGACAGGGGGCTTAAGTTTTGAGGCGCTAAATAATACGGGGCATTTGGGGAAAGATTTATTAGTTATCATAAATACCAATGAAATGAGCATTTCTCCGTCGGTGGGCGCTCTTTCCAATTATCTTAATAAAATTATCTCCCAGCCGATATATAACCGCTACAAAGAGGCTTTTGAGCATTTTGTCAAGACACGCCTTCCTTCGGTTGGCTCGCGCATGGTTAAGTTGGCGGCAAAGTTCGAAGAGAGCCTAAAAGGGCTTATCGTGCCGGGGATTTTTTTCGAGGAATTAGGCTTTCGCTACTTTGGCCCGTTAGACGGCCATAATATAAATTTGTTGATTAAGACATTGCATAATATTTTGCCTTTAAAAGGACCGCGGATTTTGCACGTTATTACTAAAAAAGGCAAAGGTTATCAGCCGGCGGAAGATTCGCCTGTAAGTTTTCACAGTTCTGCTCCCTTTGAAATAGAATCCGGCGAAACAAAAGTAAGCGTGCAAAATAAAGACCTGGAAAATTATACCGAAGTCTTTAGCAAAAAGGTTGTTGAGTTAGCAAAAAGTGATAAGAAAATAGTAGCGATAACCGCTGCTATGCCTGACGGCACAGGCCTTTATAGATTTGCCGAACAATTTCCGGATAGATTTTTTGATGTCGGTATTGCCGAAGAGCATGCCTTATGTTTTGCCGCAGGGCTTGCCAAATCCGGGCTGAAACCGGTGGTTGCAATTTATTCGACATTTTTGCAACGGGCATTTGATCAGCTGGTGGAAGAAGTTTCGTTGCAAAATCTACCTATTATTTTAGCTATTGACCGAGCCGGCATAGTGGGAGGAGACGGAGTTACGCATCAAGGCGCTTTTGATATAGCTTATTTAAAGAATTTACCGAACATAGTTTGTATGGCGCCAAAAGATACAGTAGAGTTTGCTAATATGCTAGAGTTCGCCGTTTCTCTGGGAAAGCCGGTTGCCATAAGATATCCCAAGGAATCAATGAAGCCAAATCTAGATTTACCGCAGACAGAAATCAGCTTGGGCAAAGCTGAAATTTTAAGAAAGGGCAAAGACGCGGTGATTTTTGCTTTAGGCACAATGGCTTATCCGGCCTTGGCAGCAAGCGAGGAGCTGGCAGAAGACGGCCTGCAGATTGCGGTAGTCAACTCTAGATTTGCTACTCCAGTAGATACGGATTTAATGTCGCAACTTGCAAAAGAGACAAAGAATTTTATTACTATTGAAGAAGGCGTCATCAACGGAGGATTCGGCGAGAGCTTGTCGTCACAATTATTATCAAGTGAACGCAAGCCAACACACAGGATTCTTAATTTAGGTTTGCCTAAGGAATTTGTTATTCATGGCTCTAGAACCCAATTATTGGCAAGATGCGGTTTAGATAAGGACTCATTGGTTAAATCAATCAGGAATTTTCTAAGATAATGCCCAAAATAAAAATCAATAAAGACAGGTGCAAAGGTTGTTATTTATGCGTTGCATATTGTCCTAAAGGATTAATTGCAATAGATAAGGAATTGAATAAACTGGGAGTTAAGCCGGTGAAATTTCAAAAAAAGAAAGGCGTTGATTGTACAGGTTGTACATTTTGTGCGCTTATCTGTCCCGATTGCGGAATAGAGGTTATTAAAGAATGATTAAGGAAGCAAAAAAAATCTTAATTACCGGTAATGAAGCGATAGCCGAGGCAGCAATTCAGGCCGGTTGCCGTTTTTATGCCGGTTATCCTATTACTCCACAAAATGAAGTCCCTGCTTATATGTCTCTAAGGATGCCGGAAGTCGGCGGTGTATTCATTCAGGCGGAATCGGAGCTAGCGGCAATAAATATGGTTTTAGGTGCAGCCTCAGCCGGAGCTCGGGCGATGACTTCTTCATCAAGTCCGGGGATCAGCTTAAAACAGGAAGGTATTTCATATCTAGCCGGATGCCAACTGCCGGCAGTAATTGTAAATATTATGCGCGGGGGCCCGGGATTAGGAAATATCGCCCCCGCGCAATCCGATTATTTCCAGGCCACCAAAGGTGGCGGCCACGGCGATTACCGCTGTATTGTTTTGGCACCGTCGACGGTACAGGAAGCAGCTGATTTGACGGCCCTGGCTTTTGATTTGGCTGATAAATATCGCAATCCCGTCATAATTTTAGGCGACGGGATGCTCGGTCAGATGATGGAACCGATTTCTGGATTCAAACCCCAGATTCCGAAATCCCAAAGTAAAACCTGGACGCTGACCGGAGCAAAGAATCGAGAGCCGCATATTATCCGCTCGCTATTTTTAGGCGAAGGAGTCCTGGAAGATTGGAATAAGACCCTGCAAGCTAAATACAAAAAGATAGAAGCCACGGAAAGGCGCTATGAAAGCTTTCATTTGAATGATAGTGAGATTATTTTAGTTGCCTATGGTACTATGGCGCGAATTGCCAAAGAGGCGATGAATGAAGCTCGCGCAAAAGGCATAAAAGCTGGATTAATCCGGCCGATTAGTCTCTGGCCGTTTCCTGTTGAGCCATTTATAGAATCAAGTGATAAGGCCAAGAATTTTCTCGTCGTGGAGATGAGCGCTGGCCAAATGGTCGAGGATGTGCGTTTAGCGGTTAATGGCAAGGCTAAAGTTGATTTCTACGGCCGCACCGCTGGCGGGATTCCGACGAAGGAAGAGATTTTACAGCAAATAAAATTAATAAACAAATGAAAAGCGACGATAATATAATTTTTTCCCGGCCCGAAAGCATGCGCGACAAACTTACGCATTACTGCGCAGGTTGCGGCCACGGGATAGTGCATCGGCTGGTTTGCGAAGTTATTGATGAGTTTAAAATCAGAGAAAAGATTATTTCTGTCGCTCCCGTCGGATGCGCTGTTATCGCCTATGACTATTGGAATTTTGATTGCATTGAGGCAGCGCACGGCCGCGCCTTGGCTGTTGCAACCGGGATAAAAAGAGTTCGTCCGGAAAATATAGTTTTCACTTATCAGGGCGATGGCGATTTGGCGGCTATCGGCACGGCAGAAACTATCCATGCGGCCAATCGCGGAGAAAATCTTACTACGATTTTTATTAATAATGCGGTTTACGGCATGACCGGAGGCCAGATGGCTCCGACGACACTTTTGGGCCAGAGGACTGCGACCACACCTGCAGGCCGCAACAATAAAAACGAGGGTTTTCCTCTAAAAATTTCGGAGATGCTTGCGATTCTAGACGGAGTTAAATATGTTGAGAGGGTATCAATAGATTCCCCGCAAGAGATTATCAAAGCCAAGAAAGCGATAAAGCAGGCATTTCAAAATCAGATAGATAAGGTAGGCTTTTCTTTGGTTGAAGTTTTATCCGCCTGCCCGACTTATTGGGGCATGAAACCCAAACAGGCCATGGACTGGATAAAAAACGAAATGACCAAACAATTTCCATTGGGGAGATTAAAATAGATGCAGGAAGAAATTATTTTTTCAGGTTTCGGCGGGCAAGGTATAATGTTGATGGGTAGGATTCTAGCCGAAACCGCGCTCATAGAAGGTAAAAACGTAACCTGGCTTCCATCTTATGGCGCGGAAGTAAGAGGTGGCACGGCCCATTGCATGGTCAAGATCTCCGACGGAGAAGTCGCCTCGCCAATGGTAAACAAGCCCGATACCTGCATTGCCATGAATCAGTTGGCTGCCGATAAATACGTAACGTCTATAAAAAATAAAGGATTATTAATTATTAATTCATCTTTGGCTAAGAATAAGCCTGCGAGAAAGGACATAAAAATTATTTCTGTCCCTTTGACTGATATTGCTGCCAAGCTTGGCAATATCAAGGTAGCCAATACCGTGGCGCTGGGAGTTTATCTGGCAGCGAAAAAGAACTTAAAAACAGAATCCTTAATTGCTGCCATGAGAAAATTAGCACCAAAAGATAAGCCCGAACTTTTAGAGATTAACCAAAATGCATTAAAGGAAGGATTAAAGCTGAAATAATGATCAGGGTAAGATTTGCCCCGTCTCCGACGGGAAATTTGCATATCGGCGGCGCAAGAACAGCGTTATTCAATTGGCTTTATGCCAAGTCGCAAAAGGGGCAATTTATCCTGCGTATTGAAGATACTGATGCAAAACGCTCGGCACAGCAGTATCTGGATGAAATTTTATTTAGCTTAAAGTGGCTCGGGTTTGATTGGGATGAAATTTATTATCAAAGCAAGCGCCAGGATATCTACAAAGAATATGCCGGTAAATTAGTCAAGGAGGCAAAAGCTACACATTCGGAAGGCGCTATAATTTATACAGTGCCCGAGAGAAAGATTAAGGTCTATGATTTGATCCGCGGCGAGATTGAATTTGACGCCGAAGATATTAAAGACCAGGTTTTGATGAAATCCGACGGGACCCCTACTTATAATTTTGCCTGTGTGGTTGATGATGCCACCATGAATATCACTCATGTTATTCGTGGAGATGACCATATCTCAAATACACCAAAACAAATAATGTTATATGAGGCGCTGGGGTTTAATCTTCCTAAATTTGCCCACCTTCCGTTAATTTTGGGTAAAGACGGAGGCAGGCTTTCAAAAAGAACGGGAGCAACCGCAATCAGCGAATATCGCAATATGGGTTATCTGCCTGAGGCGCTGGTTAATTATCTTATGCTTTTGGGTTGGTCTCCAGATGCCAATCAGGAAATCGTTCCGATTGAGAGAGCGATCAAAAATTTCTCTATAAAGAAAGTCAATAAGACTGCAGCGGTTTTTTCAATTGAAAAACTTAATTGGATTAACAATCAATATCTTAAAAAAATCGACGAGAACAAGCTTGTGGAATTATTAATCCCTGTTTTACAAGAGAAGAAATTTATTTCTACAGAATTTGATAGAGAATGGCTAAAAAATGTTGTAAAATTGTACAAAGCTCGGATTAATACTTTAGCTGATTTCGTAGATTGGGCGGATTTTTTATTTCTAGATAAACCACGGTTTGACCAAAAGGCGATAGAGGAGCTTCTTGCCAAAGATTTATCCAGGGAATTTAAATTGTTGGTAGATAAACTGGAGAAGCTTTCCAGTTTCGATATAAAATCTATCGAAGAGGCATTCAGGGCTTTAGTTGATGAATTGAAGATAACAGCATCGGATCTTGTCCATCCGGTAAGGGCAGCTTTAACGGGAAAGACCATCGGCCCCGGGCTTTTTGAGACGATTTGGGTATTAGGCAAAGAAAAAACTAAACAAAGATTATCGAGTGTTTATAAAGATATCAAAACAGGAGGACAAGTTGCGTCTTAAAAACAGAGCTATTTTGGGGTTGCTTTTAGGTGTGCTCTTATTTTGTTCTGGCTGTGAAACCTGCAAGGGTATCGGTGCAGGAGTCGCCAGAATGGGTGAGGGAGTTAGCAAAGATATGTCTTTAGCCGGCTCATCTCTTACGAGGTTTGATGATTGGTTTAAAGAGAATTGCTGGTAAGATTTCTTAATATTTGAGTCAGCCCGAGAAAATTTGGGTTGTGGTGTAACGGTAGCACGACTGGCTCTGGACCAGTTAGTCATGGTTCGAATCCATGCGACCCAGCCATTGTTGACAACTATCCGAAACTGAGGATAGCGATGCAGTGGATGCAAGCGCCTTACAGGCTTCTGTAGGGCGCTTTTCATTTGTAGAGGCTATTTCGGTGGGGAGGATGCTTTCCAGCGGCTCATCAATATACATGTTGATTACCAGTCTGTCGCTATAGACATAGATATCCTTGATCAGGGCGTGTATAAGGCTTTTCTGGGCTTCCGGAGGGGCGTTTTCGAGGTGCTGTATGGCAAAACCCATGGCCCCGTATACGAGCTCGCCGGAACAGGCATTTATGCTTGCAACTCTCTTTTGCGCCTCGAGCTTGTCTATTTCGTCTTCCAGCTTTGCGATCTCGGTTTCCAATTCAGCCATTTTGTCTTTATAGGTGGAGCCTTGGGTGACTGTGTTGCCCATGGCTAATTCCAGCAGCTTATTGGCCTGGTGCCGGAAGCCGTTTAGTTTCAATTCTTTTTCTTTGAGATCCGCATCTATCTTCTCAAGCTTTGCCTGCGATTCAAGCATTGCGTCCCCAAGGGCCTTTATGATAATGCTCTTGTCTTTAGATGCCCGCTTAAAATAGTCGATTATAGCTTTGTCAAAGGTGGTTGCGGAGATGCGAGCAGCTTTGCATCCCAGAGCCTGCTTGGAGCGGCTGCACTCATAATAAAAGAATTTTCTTCGGTCACGGCCTCCTGAGAAATTACATACCATATGGCTTCCGCAATCGCCGCATCTTAGGATACCGGCAAGGAGATATTCATAGAATCTTTCTTTTTGCACAAAGTTGTGGCCGGGAAGCTTGGCGCTCAATATCTTGTTGGCCCGCTCCCATAGTTTCTCATCGACAATTGCAGCATGATTGCCTTTGTGGTATTCGCCGCTGTACTGGATGTAGCCTTTGTAGAAAGGATTCTTTAGGATCCTTGAGATGACCTGCCTGCGCCATTCCTTGCCGTTCAGAGTTTTTAGCCCGCGTCTATGAAGCTCAAGGCCTACCTGCGTGAGCGATCTGTTATCAGCGGCCATCTCCCAGATGACTTTAAGATGCGTAGTTATTTTTTCATCAGGAATAATTTTATGCGGCTGACGGCCGTTAGGAAACGGCTCTCCATCCGGTATAAGCCTATATCCGTAAGGCAGCATCCCGCCGACCCATTTGCCCTGGCGCACACGGGCAATAGCAGAGGCTTTTACACGCTCCCCGGTGAGTTCCCGCTCAAAGGCTGACAAAATCCCAAGGATACCAATCACTACTCTGCCTATGGCAGTAGAGCTGTCTAAGTTTTCTCTTACCGAGACAAAATCGATTTCCTTTTCTCTGAATAGGTCAATAAGCCAGTAAAGGTCCCGGGTATTGCGGGTTAAGCGGTCAAGGCGGAAGAAGATTATTCCGTCAAAGGAGGCGGTTTCTCTACGCACGTGGTCAATAATCATCTGTATGCCGGGCCGGTTGAGATCCTTGCCGGAATATCCGTCATCGTCTATTCGGCCTTTGTTGCCTATTCTGGCGAGGTCATATCCAAAGGCGTCCAACATATTCTTGCAGTGATAGGCCTGCGAGTCCAGGGTGGTAAAATCTCCCTGGGCCTGGTCATCAGTAGAGCAGCGGGTATATATTACATAGCGCTTTTTGTTATTTGTATTATTTGTTTTGGCATTCATAATCATAGAATTCCTACCACATTTTAATGCAGGCATGCGCCAGGCAGAAGGTGCTCTTCTGCCTGGCGGCGCTAAAATAGTTATGCCTGGGCCTTCTGCTTTTTGCCTTTGCCCCAGCCAGCCTTCCATCTGGCCACTGCCCCGGAGACGATCTCGTTGATGCGCTCTTGGGTCGTGCCTTCCTTAAGGATCTCAACAAGCTCCTCTTTGTTGATTACCCGGAAGTTTTTGATGCCGCGCTCTTTGGCCTTGAGCATCAGCTCATTGCGCGTCGGCTCTTTGGTGGCAGGTTCGCCGGATTTAGCTTCTTTTGAAGCTTTAACCGGCGCCTTGGTTTTTTGAGTTTTTGATTTTTTCTTGCCGTAATGCTTGGCGTGGAGCTTACTCAAAAACTCTCTGCCTTTCTTTTTCTGCTCTGTAGTCATGTGGTAGTCACCCCCTTTCAGTTTTTTGGACACCCCAACCCTATAACAAAACCCCTACAAGTCAAGAGGAATCGACGATAAGAACTCCTATATGTGTATATCGGATTTTCTCGTCTTTTGTCGCATGGCGATGCGACATTTTGCAGAAAAAACCGATATACATCTGTAGGAGCAGATATGGCACGCGGGATAAAAAGCGATTTTAATAAGCGATTCGGAGACCGGATTCAGGTGGTTTATGCGCAGAAGCTTTCGCCCTCAGAAAGAGAGCTGCGGAATAAAAGGCTCTGCGAGGCAATTATAAAAATCTTGACCGGCATCCTGGGCAGGGAGCCTACGCAGAGGGAATTGTTCGGCATCGACGAGCTTGCAAAGCCAAAAAGGCATAAATAGCGATATCTCTATAAATATTTATGAGCCCTCCGTGATTTACTTCGCATTTTTAAAGGCATATCGTTAGTTAGAGCTCATTTGAGACACCCCAAGAAATAAAAAAGGAGGTGTCTCATGAGTTCCAATTACGGAGGCTTATTTGAGAGCTGGGAGATCGCAGTTGCCAAGAAAATCATCAATGATTACAGAAAAGAACACGCATATCTGGCGCGGGAGGGGTTAGATGATTTATTGCAGGAGTGTCTCATACGCTGGCTTGAGGTCCGCGACCGCTATGACCCTGCGCGCGGCGCTTCAAGAAAGACCTATATGGCAAAGGTTATCGCAAGCGCGCTTCGCAAGCTTGTTGAGAAAGCAAATACTAATAAGCGCAAGACAATTTACGAAAGCGCATCTTTGGAAGAACAGCTTAATGATGATGAAAATGAGCTTACCCTAAAAGGCAAGCTTACAAAAGACGAGGATATTCCTCCGCAAGCCAAGGCAGAATTAAAAATAGATATTTCCCGGGTATTGCAAAAGCTTACGCCGGAAGAGCAAAAATTGTGCAGGCTGCTTGGCGAAGAGGGATTAAGCATAAATGAGGCCTGCAAATATTTCAATAAGCATAGAAGCGTTGTATATCGGGATGTGCTTCGCATCAGGAAGCTTTTTGAGGAAGAGGGGCTCAAAGATTATTTGAAATAATTTTTAAGGGATGCGACATTTTGCAGAAAAAACCGATATACATACAGTGGAGGCAGGAAAGATGACTGATGTATGCAAGTTCAAATTCCGCGAAAAAGTGGGCAGGAAAATCATTGAGAAAGAGATTGCCCGCGCTATTGAGACTGCTGAATACGCCTTTGGCCAGGCCAAGGTAAGGCTTCATGCAGCATATCTGGCTACACACGACAAAGTGGTCATTGACGCCTCGAGCGAAGTCGGCGAATACATCGCCCAAATATTTATCGGGATAATGACCCGCAAACTCGGCGAGGATAAATTCACTGTGGAAAGGATAAAAAGGAGCGAAGAGCTATGAAGGTTACAAAAGGCTTAAAGAAAGTTTACAAAGGGCTTAGCTGGTATAACCGGCAGAAGCTTATCGAAGCAAACCGTCCTTGCGGGAAAAAGAAAAGAAAGCCCAAAAAGTAATAAGCAGGTTTTTCCATGGGCAATGAAAAGATTGACATTAGGGATCTGCGTGATGGCAAATTCCTTTGGATAGATAAGACAGCATTAAGATATATCAGCGAAAGCGCTGGTACGATGGGCGTTGCTGTTTATTCATGGCTTTGTTATTACGCTAATTTCAAGGCGCAGGACTGCTTTCCGTCTGTTACTACACTTGCGTATCATTGCGGAGTGTCTCGACGTACGATAATGCGCGCTATTAAGCAATTGGAGCAGTTGAGGGCTGTCTCAATTGAGAGGAAAAAGGGTAAGCCGAATATCTATAAGCTGCTTAATATGCTCGGGCCGAAAAGTTATCCACAGGCAAGTAGTGACACTGATGTCACCAGTGACAAGGCTGTCACCGGAGTAGTGACACCTGTGTCACCGGCAGTAGTGACGCCCGTGTCACCCTAACAATAGATATTAAACAAGAGATAACTAACAAAAGATAGTAGTAGAGGTTGTGAATTTTGTGAATAACTCTGATTAGTTCTTAAAAGAAAGTCATGGGTCCTTCCAGCGGGGGCGAGGGGCGCGGGTCGGGCGAGGCGCGGGCAGTGAGTGATACAAATTTCAAAAAGGTATGTCGTGGTCATTTTAGGGCATTTTTAGGGTGTTTTGGCAGAGAAAGTTAAGCATCCTTAAGGTGATTTAACTCATTATGGATTATTAAGTTATAATAAAAAACGAAAGGAGTTTTTGCATGCCGAAGATTAATGTAAAACCGGACATCCGCGACATTGCCATGTCCGATATAAAGCCTGCACCGTATAACCCAAGAGAGATTTCCGAGCAGGCGCTGATGGGCTTAAGGCACTCTCTTGAGAAGTTCGGTCTGGTGGACTTGCTTGTAGTCAATAAGCGTACGATGCATATCATCTCAGGCCACCAGCGCTACAAGGTCCTGCAGGTTGACGGCGCAAAAACTGTCACTGCTATCATGGTTGACTTGGATGAAGCTTCGGAAATGGCTATGAATGTCACCTTAAACTCCCAGCAGATTGTCGGCGCCTGGACAGCTGCTTTAATCCCAATCTTAGAAAAACTGCGCAAGGAGATGCCGGAGGATTATTTGTCTTTAAGGCTTAAGGAGCTTCGGGAAGAGGTTTCTAAGCTTGAGATGGAAAGCTTAGGTGCAGGCAAAACTCTGCCTGACGATCTGCCGGAGCCTCCCCCTGAGGCAATTACCAAAAAAAACGACCTTTGGGTTTTAGGGGAACACCGGCTTTTGTGTGGAGATTCAACCAAGGAAGAAGATGTCTTAAAGTTAATGGACGGCAAGACCGCCAAGCTCTTTGCTACTGATCCGCCGTATCTGGTTGACTATACCGGCACAGGCAGGCCTAAAGGAGACCACGGCCAAGGAGGCAAAGACTGGTCCGGCGTTTATCATGAGATTGACATTGAGGATGCGGAAAGTTTCTTAAGGGATTTTCTGACCCGCGGCTTAAAAGTTATTGAAGCCAACACGCCGGTTTATCTTTGGCACGCTTCGGCAAGGATAGTTCTAATTAGGAAGATCTGTGATGAATTAAATATCCTGGTGCATCAGCAGGTGATCTGGGTTAAGCCCTGCGCAGTTCTGTCTTTTGCCTATTATCCCTGGAGACATGAGCCGTGTTTACTCTGCTGGCAGAAAGGCCATAAGCCGGATTACAGGCCTCTTGATAAAGCAATAGGCACGGTCTGGACAATTGATTTCTTAAGGACAGGAGACCCGTCAAATCCTGAATACCATTCAGATGTCTGGGAGCTGGACTGGGAAGGCAAGAAAAGAAACACCGGGCTTTATCATCCCACAGTCAAGCCTACTGAAGTTTTTGCTATCCCAATGCGCGTGCATACTTCAGTGGGTGATATTTGCTTTGAGCCATTTTCAGGATCAGGTTCTCAAATTATCGCAGCTGAACGCTTAAACCGTAGGTGCTTTGCTATGGAGATTGAGCCGGTGTTTGTTGACGTAGCCATACAAAGATGGACAGATTTTAGCGGCAAGGAAGCGGTCCGGGAAAGCGACGGTAAAACTTGGAGCGAACTTAAATGACCGAACAAAGCCAGAACTTAGCCGAGCTTGCCCGCAAGAAACGCCACCTGCATTTGATTGAGAAGATTCAGGCAGGCAAGGCCTTAACC
>Ga0116153_10000940_pt1 | contig 30741 bp, 32 predicted proteins | sample AD_UKC028_MetaG_FD_89896 | JGI IMG/M metagenome (GOLD analysis project Ga0116153, IMG submission 89896) | Active sludge microbial communities of municipal wastewater-treating anaerobic digesters from USA - AD_UKC028_MetaG | ecosystem: Engineered > Bioreactor > Anaerobic > Digestate | place: USA...
TTGGCAAATTGCGTCTTTGAAGTCAAAGACGGACGGATCCGCGAATTCCCGGGCAGTTTCGATTATTACCTGGAAAATAAAAACCGCGCCACACTTCCCATAAGAAAGCCGCAAATTATCTCGGATGAAGAATTGGAAGAATCCGAAGAATCAGGAGATGCCGAGCCAAAAATCTCCCACGCTGAAAGGCTAAAGCGTGATAAGGAGCGCTCGCGCAAAGAGGATAAAAAGAAGAAAAAGGCCTTTAATACTTCGCTGGGCAATAAAATCAATAAACTCAAACGGCAAAAAGAATCACTGTCGCTTGAAGCTTCAGTCATGCAGAAGGCAATCGACAATCCCCACAAATACCGCGACGAAGAAATGATCAAAGGCTACGAATTAAAGCTTGAGGAAATCCAAAGCCAGATCAAGGAAATCGACGCCAAAATCGAGGATTTACTTAAGCAGTTAATTGTGTAATAATAAAGCCATGCCCACCAAGGAAAATATCGAGGAAATCTACAAGCAATACAAAGGTAAAATCTACCGCCTGGCCTTGGGGCTATCCGGCAATGACCGCGACGCCGAAGACATCACCCAGAATACCATCATCAAGATAATGAATAACCTGGATAGTTTCCGCCAGCAATCCAAGCTTTCCACCTGGATTTACAAAATCGCCTACAACGAGGCGCTGATGCTATTAAGGAAAAGATACAGCCAGTTTAATATCGCCAACAGCCTTAGGCGCTCAACCAAGGACCGGCGCGTGGGCCTTTACGTGAACTGGCCGGAGAGAGGCGATAAGCATCTTCTGGATGAGGAGTTTAAGGCTCGCCTGGATGATACCATCAGCGAAATGCCCATCCAGTACCGCATGCCGCTTTTGCTGCATTTTATCGAAGGCATGCCGCTGGAAGAAGTGGCAGAAATCCTGGATTTGAAGCTTAATTCACTGAAGACCAGGATTCATCGCTCAATTCTGATGATTAAATCCCATATTATCGATTATTACAAGGACAAGGAAGAAAAGCTCCATAAGCCCTCCAACCACTGCCAGGAGCTTACCGGTTTTGTCTATGATTATGCCCGCGGCCACTTAGATAAGGAAAAGGCCGATTATTTCGATAGCCACATCAAGGATTGCCCTAAATGCAGCGCCTTTTTGCATACTTATGATAAGGCGATAGAAATCACCAATGCCCTGCAGTGCCAGGATATCCCCGATGATCTGCACCAGAAGATTGATTCCCTGTTTTTCGAGTTTTTACGCCAAAAATAGCCCCTTTTTAGCCCCCCCCAAGTAGCTCTAAAATTTTGCCCCAAAATAAATGAAACTTTTGGATAATGACAGCATCTAAAGTTTGGAAGAAAAAAGGAGGGCAAAATGAAGACTAGAAGAATGATTAGAAGGCAAAGATCGCAAGTTTGTTCAGTGTGTTTTGACCCCATTTACTCGCAGTTCGGTGTAGCGTTTCCAACCTTGATTTGTTGTGATTCAGCCAGCACGCGGAGAGGCAGGCAATCAAGAAAATGATTGCCTGTAGGCTGCGAGCGAATAGGTGAGTTAACTAAAGGAGGCTACAATGATTAAAAAGATTACTAGAGACGATTTGGTAAGATTGATGTCTTCGAAGAAACCTTTTAAGCTGATTGATGTCCTAAGCCATGAGTCTTATGATCAAGAGCATATCAAAGGCTCGATTTCTCTACCGGTGGATGAGATAGACCAAACGGCTAAGGCGATGTTCAAAAAGAGCGATAAGTTGGTGACTTATTGCGCCAGCTTTGAATGTCAGGCCAGTACGAAGGCGGCAGAGAAATTGTTGGCTCTTGGCTTTAAGAGGGTCCTTGATTACAAGGGCGGCTTGGAGGATTACAAAGAGGCGGGTTATCCCCTGGAGGGCAGCCTGCACAAAGAAGACACAAAAGAGGATTCTAAGGCAAAAGAAAGTAGCTGTTGCTGTTGCTAGATCCGTGGCTTATGATTTAACATGAGCCGCTAGCAGCGTCCTCTCTGGAAGGTTCGTTTGCTTATCCTTCCAGGGAGGGGAACAAAAAAAGGAGGTGCGTCTGGTAGGTGAGTGGATGATAAAAATCCGGTGTTGACTTTGTCCGCCACAGTAGTTAACGTGACGGGCATTTTTATTTAGGCAAAATATTTTCCGCAACTCATTGAAAACTTTCGTGGTTCTGCTATAATAATCACACAAAATAAGTAATTACTGTTATTTATTCAGAGGAGAATATGGAAGCAACTTTTTTTATGGCTTTTGTGGCAATCGCAGGCGCGCTTTACTTCTTTTACGTCGCCTTGTTTGAAAAAGACACTAAAGCCCAAAAACCCAGGCCGTCTCTAAACCGGGTAATCAAGATTGATCCTGCCCAGGAAGAGAAAGAAATCACCAAATACCAGGGCCAGGCCAATGCCTATCGCCAGGAGCTGGAGAAATTAAAGGTTGATTACCAGGCTATAAAGAAAATCTCCGACAGTGCGCAAGAAAAAGAGAAGCAGTTATTGGATGAATTGGCCAAGCGCGAAGAATGGCTGAAAAAAGCCGACGAGATCGCCAAGAATTCAGACCAGAGAAGCATCGGCTTCCAGAATGAACTGCATAAGAAAGAGCAAGAGGTAAGCAATGAATTCTCAAAGAATGTACAGCTGGCTGCAGAATTGCATAATGTAAGAACTGAGCTGGAGAACGAAGAAAAGAAAAATAAAGAGCTCTCTGAAGAAGTTTTTAGCCTAAAGACCCAGATAGAGAAATATATCGAAGAGGTCAAGACCCGCCAGAAAGAAATCAAGGAACATACTGCAACCATCAATAAGATGAAAAAAGCCAAAGAGGAAAGCGGCTGGGTTTCTGCTGAATTCCACAAGAAGCTTGAGATTCAATTCGAAGAATTCAAAGAAGAATTTGAGGACATCAAAAACCAGTTTGAAACCAAAAAAGCGCTCATTGAGTCAAAAGACCATAAGATAAAAGAATTAGAGGAAGAAATATTGGTTTTAAAGAATAAGGCAAAGATCGAAGGGGCGGCGCTTCCTGAAGTTGAAAAGCCAATTGAGGAAGCGCCGCCAGTCGCAGAGCAACCCCCTGCGGCTGAAACTCCATTAGTTGAAGTGCCGCCAGTTGAAGCGCCAGCTGAGCCGATCGAGGCCTCGGAAGCAGAACAGCCTCCAGTTCCGCAAGAAGCTCCTGTCGTCGAGAAAAAAGAAGAAGAGCCTGAAAAAGAAGAGCCATTGCCTGAGCCTCAGGTTGATGTCAAAACAACCAGAAACATCGGGATTATGGCGCATATCGACGCCGGCAAAACTACTTTGACCGAGAGGATTTTATTTTATACCGGACGATCCCATAAACTTGGTGAAGTCCACAATGGCGAAGCGACCATGGATTGGATGAAGCAGGAGCAGGAAAGAGGCGTCACCATTACAGCGGCCGCCACCACCTGCCAGTGGAAGGATAACAGGATTACGATTATCGATACTCCGGGCCACGTTGATTTTACAGTCGAGGTTGAGCGAAGCCTGAGAGTTCTAGACGGGGCGGTTGCGGTTTTTGACGCGGTAAGCGGCGTAGAAGCTCAGTCAGAGACGGTCTGGAGGCAATCCGACAAATATCACGTGCCCAAAATCGCATTTATAAATAAGATGGACCGCATGGGCGCAAATTTCTTTGGCGTGGTCAAAGATATCGAAGATAAGTTCCAGGCAAATGTCCTTCCGCTTGAGATCCCCATCGGGGCTGAAGATAAATTCCGCGGGGTAATTGATTTATTGGAAATGCGGGCATGCATTTATGACGAAGAGACTCAGGGCAAAGAAATCAAAATTGAAGAAATCCCGGAAGATTTAAAAGCCGAAGCCGATAAATATCGCCATATCTTGATTGAGAAAATCGCAACCCACGATGAGTCGTTAATGAATAAATACCTGGAAGCCAAGGATTCTATTTCTAAAGAGGAATTAGTTGCGGCTATCCGCCGGGGAACTATCGCTAATAAAATGGTGCCGCTTCTTTGCGGAGCAGCGCTGAAAAATAAGGGCGTACAGAATCTTTTGGATGCTGTTATCGCGTATCTTCCCTCGCCGGTTGATTTACCGGCGGTCAAAGCCCATGACGCTGATGATCCCAGCGTGGAAATCGAAGTCCCGCCGGATTATAAAAATACCTTTGTGGGATTTGCCTTTAAGGTCCAGGCTGACCCGCACATGGGAAAACTGGTTTATGTCAGGATTTATTCCGGATATCTGCGTAATGGAACTTATATCTTAAACAGCCGCAAGGATAAAAAGGAAAGAGTCTCAAGGATTTTCCGCATGCATGCCAACCAGCGTGAGGCAGTGGATGTGGCTTTTGCCGGGGATATCGTGGCATTAATCGGGATGAATCATACCATTACCGGCGATACGCTGTGTTCATTGAAGAAGCCGATTCTGCTTGAAGCCATAGAATTTCCCACGCCGGTTGTATCAATCAGTATCGCGCCGCAGAGCCGCTCAGAACAGGACAAATTGGGTAAAGGTTTAGCAAAATTGATGGAAGAAGATCCCACGTTTCTGGTGCGCACCGACGAGGATACCAAGGAAACCGTGATCATGGGAATGGGCGAGTTGCATCTTGAGATTATTGTCGATAGATTAAAAACCGAATTCAATGTCCAGCCGGAAGTGGGGCGTCCCAAGGTCGCTTACAAGGAAACTATCCTAGGTTCGGTGACCGAAGAATACAAGCACGTCAAGCAATCCGGCGGACGCGGCCAATACGGGCATGTTGTCTTTGAGATTTCTCCGGGTGAGCGCGGGACAGAATTCGAATTCATTGATAGTATTAAAGGCGGGGCAATCCCAAAGAATTTTATCCCCTCGGTGGAAAAAGGGCTCAAAGAACAGATGCAGCGGGGAGTCTTGGCAGGATATCCGGTCACTGACGTGAAAGTAAATCTTGTCGATGGTTCGTATCATGAAGTTGATTCATCAGATATCGCATTTAAGTTGGCGGCGATGGGGGGTTTTAGAGCTGGATTTATGAAATGTAATCCGGTGTTACTGGAGCCGACCATGGCGCTTGAAATAAATGTTCCCGAAGAATATGCCAGCAATATTACCGGATATATATTTTCGCGCCGAGGCAAGGTCATGAATATGGAATCCAAAGGCAATCAGAAATTGATTTTGGCCGAGGCGCCATTGTCTGAAATGTTTGGTTATGCTTCGGCATTCCGATCGCTTACCAGCGGCCATGTCCACGCCTCGATGAAATTTGATAAATATACCCAGGTTCCCCAAGAAATCACCAACCGGATCTTAGAGGAAAAACAAAAGGAAAAAGAGAAGCAGAAATAGTCCGATAAAGTCCAAGAGTCGGATTGATTTTTGCAATAACTTGTGATATAGTAAAACGATATGATTACAAGAAAAGATGTTGAATATGTGGCAAAACTGGCAAGAATCGGCTTTAGCGAGAGCGAAATTGAGCAATTTACTAAAGAGCTTAGCGCGATCCTGGAGTACATCGGAAAATTAAACGAGCTTGATGTATCAAAGGTGGAGCCGACCAGCCATGTTCTGCCGATTAAAAACGTTTATCGGGAAGATGTATTAAAGAAGTCCCTGCCGGTTAGCGATGTAATGAAAATAGCAGTGGTCAAGGATAAGAATCAATTTAAAGTACCAAAAGTTATTGAATAATGAATTTACACGAATTAACTGCCCACCAGATTATCAAGGATAAAGTTAATCCGAGAGAAGTTCGCAAATCTCTGGAGGAGCGAATTGCCTCGGTCGACAAAAAGGTCAAGGCGGTTTTGCGTCTTTGTCCTGATGAGGCAGAAGTCGGCAAAGGCGTCCTCAGCGGCATTCCTATTGCCACCAAGGACAATATCTGCATTAAGGATAATCTTACTACTTGCGCTTCGCATATTTTAGATGGATTCAAGCCTCCGTATGACGCGACTGTTATATCGAAATTAAGAAATGCCGGGGCGAGTTTATTTTGCTCTACCAACATGGATGAGTTTGCCTTCGGTTCATCGACGGAGAATTCATTTTACGGGCCGACTCATAATCCCTGGGATACCACCAGAGTCCCTGGCGGCTCAAGCGGTGGTTCAGCTGCCGCGGTTTCCGCAGGCGAAGCCACAATGGCTTTGGGTTCGGACACCGGCGGCTCAATCAGACAGCCGGCATCTTTTTGCGGTGTGGTAGGATTAAAACCAACTTATGGCAGAGTTTCGCGTTACGGATTAATCGCTTTTGGCTCAAGCCTCGATCAAATCGGGCCATTGACTAAAGACGTCGAGGATAGCGCACTGCTCTTAAATGTCATTGCCGGATATGATCCCAATGATTCAACTTCAGTTGATGTTCTGGTGCCGGATTACACCAAGTCATTAGTCAAGGATGTCAAAGGTTTAAAAATCGGAATTCCCAAAGAATATTTTATCGAAGGAATTGATAAAGAAGTAAAAGACGCGGTTGATCAAGCGATAAATCTTCTCAAGAAATCAGGCGCGGATTATAAAGAGATTTCATTGCCTCATACTGAATACGCGGTTCCGACATATTATATCGTAGCGACTTCTGAAGCCAGTTCCAATTTAGCTAGATTCGACGGCGTGCAGTATGGCTTGCGTTCCAAAGCCGCGAAAAAGGAAGTTTCCGATTTGATCGATATGTATTTTGCCACGCGAGAGGCGGGATTCGGTAAAGAGGCAAAGCGCAGAATCATGCTTGGAACTTATGCGCTTTCGGCCGGATATTACGAAGCTTATTATTTAAGGGCCTTAAAAGTACGCACATTAATCAAGCGCGATTTTGACGAAGCTTTTAAATCGGTTGATTGTATAATCACTCCGACATCGCCGACCGACGCATTTAAAATCGGAGAGAAAACCGAAGATCCTTTATCGATGTATTTATCAGATATATTTACCATTTCAACAAATTTAGCTGGAATCCCGGGGATTTCCATTCCCTGCGGCTTTACGAAGAATAATTTACCCATAGGTTTACAGATTTTAGCCAAGCCATTCGCTGAAGAGACGTTATTTAGAGTCGCTTACACTTATGAACAGGGTACCGAATGGCATAAACAAAAACCAAAATTATAATGCAATACGAAACTGTTATCGGATTAGAAGTTCACGTCCACTTAAAGACCAAGACCAAGGCATTCTGCGGCTGTTCGACGGAATATGGCAAAGAGCCGAATTCCCAAACCTGCCCTGTGTGCCTTGGCTTGCCGGGAAGCCTCCCCGTGTTAAATAAAATGGCGCTTGAGCTTACGATTAAGACCGCCCTGGCATTAAATTGCACTGTGAATAATTATTTGAAATTTGACCGCAAAAACTATTATTATCCGGATCTGCCGAAAAATTACCAGATTTCGCAATACGATATGCCGATTTCCTCCAACGGATTTATAATTTTGACAAGCGGCAAGAAAATCCGGATTAAGCGCGCGCATCTGGAAGAGGACGCGGGAAAATTGATCCATGAAAAAGATTCAAGCCTGGTTGATTACAACCGCTCAGGAATGCCGCTTTTGGAAATCGTCAGCGAACCGGATATCAATTCTCCGGATGAGGCATATGAATATTTATCCAAACTGAAGTTAGTTTTGCAATACATCGGAATTTCCGATTGCGATATGGAAAAAGGGTCCTTGCGCTGCGACGCCAATATTTCTTTAAGAAAAATGGGTGCTAAAGAGCTCGGCGTTAAGACTGAGCTTAAAAACATGAATTCTTTTAAGGCGGTAAGAGAAGCTTTGGGTTTTGAGATTAAGCGTCAGACCGAAGCTTTGAATAACGGCGAGCGAATAATCCAGGATACCCGTCTTTGGGATGACCAGAAAGAAATTACAACTTCCATGCGTTCCAAGGAAGAAGCGCACGATTATCGTTATTTCCCCGAGCCGGACCTGGTGCCGTTTAGCATCGAAAATAAATTTATCGAAGAGATAAAAAAAGAAATTCCCGAACTTCCGCAGATGCGCTTCGAACGCTTTGTTAAAGATTTACAATTGTCCGAATATGATGCCAATGTAATTATTCAGGATAAGAACTTCGCTGATTATTTTGAAGAATGCACCAGGCTTTATAAAAATGCAAAAAAGATTAGTAATTGGCTTTGCGGAGCGGTATTATCAGAGCTTAATTCGCGCAAAGTTGATATCCAGGAATTAAAACTAAAACCTAAAGATTTGATTGGTTTGATTGAAGAGACAGAAAAAGGCACGGTCAGTAATTTAGTCGCCAAAGAGGTGCTGACTCAGATTATTGACACTGGTAAGTCCGCCCATGCGATTATCAGCGAGAAGGGGATGGCGCAGGTTTCTGACGAAGGCGCATTGGAGAAATTAGCCGATGAGGCAATAAAAGAAAATCCTAAATCGGTCGAGTCATATAAATCGGGCAAAGAAAATGCGATAATGTTTCTGGTCGGGCAGGTAATGAAGAAGTCCGGCGGAAAAGCGAATCCTAAAGTAGTTGGAGAAATTCTTAAGAGGAGGTTAATTTAATGTTAAAGAGGATTTTTATCTGGATCTTGGTAATCGGTATTACCGCGACGGTAACGGCGAAGGCGGTTTCGGAGATCGAAAAAAAGCAGAGGGACGACATCTATAAGCAGATTGAGTTGTTCACTTATGCTTTTTCTATTATCAAATCAGAATATGTGACCGATCCAAAGCCCAAAGATTTAATCTACGGCGCATTAAAAGGCATGCTTGCAGGTCTTGATCCTCACAGTCAATTTATGGATCCCGATACTTATAACGAATTGAAAGTCGAGACCGAAGGAAGATTCGGCGGGCTGGGAATTGAGATTTCAATTAAGGATTCCTTGCTTACCATTATCACGCCTATAGAAGATACTCCCGCCTGGAAAGCTGGCATTAAGGCAGGAGACAGGATTGTAAAAATTGGAGATGAGCTGACCCGTGATTTTACATTGACCGATGCGGTTAAAAGATTGCGCGGCAAACCCGGGACAAAAGTTTCCATCACTGTGCTCAGAGAAAGCGAAGGAAAGCTTTTGAATTTTGATTTAGAGCGGGCGATTATTAACATCAAAGATGTAAAAGAGGCAAAAATATTGGATGATAATATAGGGTATATCCGTTTAGTCGAATTCCGCGAAGACACACAAAAGTCAATGGAGAAGGCGCTGGCTGAGTTAAAGAAACAGAATGCCAATTGCCTGATACTTGATTTACGCAACAATCCCGGTGGGCTTCTTGATTCGGCGGTAAAGGTAACAAATTTCTTTATCGAGCCGGGGAAAATGATTGTTTATACCAAAGGGAGAAAACTTCTCCAGAATATCACATACAAGTCGAGTTCAGATAAGCCTATACTTGACTGGCCGATGGTGGTTTTGGTTAATGAGGGGAGCGCATCAGGCAGCGAAATCGTCGCCGGAGCTCTTCAGGATTACAAGAGGGCAATAATCATGGGAACTAAAACTTTCGGCAAGGGGTCGGTCCAAACGGTTATCCCGCTTACCGACGGCTCGGCCTTAAGGCTTACCACTAGCGAATATTTTATTCCTTCGGGCAGGACTATAAACAAAGAAGGTGTTACTCCTGATGTTAAGGTAGAACAGAAGGTCGTAGAACTTAAAGAGCCGACAGATACGGAAACATTGTTTAAAGAAATTCTGGATGGCAAGGCTCCGGCCAAAGAAGAGAATAAAACCGAAGCGGATTATAAAACCGATTATCAGCTGGTCAGGGCAATTGACCTGCTTAAAGGCATCCGCGTTTACAAACAACAAGACAAAAAATAAACAGTTTGTATGAGAAAGAAAAAAAATAATATCTGGGTCATTATCCTTTGTTGCATTGTGGCGGTTCAGTTTATTTTTATCTTCTCTCTTTTAAAAAAAGAGAAGAAGCCTCCTGTTAAGGTGAAGAAGGTAAAGATCGCTATCGTCCTTGATGATTGGGGCTATAACCTTAACCATGTTAATTTTTTACGGGAGGTTAAATACCCGATTACTATTTCCGTGTTGCCGTTCTTGCCTTATTCGAGGGAAATTTCTGAAGAGGCAGAGAAAGCGAATCAAGAGGTCATAGTTCATTTGCCGCTTGAACCGCAGAATTGGCGAAAGGTTAATCTGGAGAAAAATGTCATCCTTACCACAATGAAAAAAGATGAAGTCTTAAAAATCTTGGACAACTCTTTCAATAGTGTTCCTTATGCAAAGGGTATCTCTAATCATATGGGTTCAAAGGCGACAGAGGATAAAAAAATAATGGGCGTTATCTTCGCAGAGCTGAAGAAACGCAAGCTTTATTTTCTGGATAGCTTTGTTACGCCAAAGACAGTTTGCAAAGAGCTTGCCAGAAGCATGAATGTTAAGTTTGCCCAGAGGTCGATTTTTCTTGATAATGAGGCTGACAGCGAATATATTAACGGCCAATTGATGGCTCTATTGGACCATGCCTCAAAATACGGCGAGGCGATCGGTATAGGCCATGACCGTATCCTGACATTGAAAGTTCTAAAAGAATTTCTACCCAAAATAAATAAAAACAAATATGAAGTGGTTTTTGTTTCTGATTTGGTAAGATAGATGATAACGCTTGGCATTGAGACATCCTGCGATGAAACATCTGCCTCGGTAGTCAAAGACGGCAGGGAAGTTTTATCTAATGTCGTAGCTTCAAGTCTTAACTTGCACAAGAAATTCGGCGGGATTGTTCCAGAGATTGCGTCGAGAGCGCATCTTGAATCGATAAATTTTGTGGTAAGCCAAGCGTTGAAGGAATCAAAAAAGAAACTTAAAGATATAAATCTGATAGCTGTGACCAGCGATCCCGGATTGATTGGTTCTTTGTTAGTGGGTGTTTCTTTTGCCAGGGCGTTAAGTTTCGCGCTTAGAAAACCGCTTGTTGAAGTGGACCATGTAAAGGCGCATCTGTACGCCAGCTTTTTTGAGAAGTCAGCTCCCAGGTTTCCATTTGTGGGCTTGGTTATATCCGGAGGCCATACCAATTTATATCGGGTGAATAATTTCTTTTCTTTTAAGCTTTTAGGAACAACCTTGGATGACGCAGCCGGCGAGGCGTTTGACAAAGTGGCAAAAATCCTTGATTTGGGATTTCCTGGTGGGCCGATAATCGATAAGATATCTGCCAAGGTAAAGAATAACAGGTTAAGATTTAATTATTCTCAGTTGCCCGGGACTTTTAATTTTAGCTTTAGCGGGCTTAAGACAGCAGTTTTGTATTATGTTAATAAAAATCAGCATAAAAAAGATTTTAGCCCGAAATGCGTTGCTGCAAGTTTTCAGGAAGCCGTAGTCGATAATTTGGTCGAGAAATCGATTTTTGCTTGCAAAAAACTGCGGATTAGAAGTTTGGTTTTAGGCGGCGGCGTGGTCGCTAATTCAAGGCTGAGAACGAAATTATCCCAAGAGGCAGAATATCAAGATATAAAAGTTTATTTCCCCCAAAGAAATCTATGTCTTGATAATGCTGCCATGGTTGCAGGGTTGGGTTTTCAGATTTCTAAAACAGGAGGTGCTATTTGTTAACGCATAGAGAATTAGTAATAAGATTGATGATGTCAGTTATATTCGGCGGGCTTATCGGTTTAGAGAGAGAATTAAGGCATAGGGGCGCGGGTTTCAGAACACATACCTTGGTAAGTATAGGTTCCGCATTGATTATGTTGACATCGCTATATGTTTTTGATATATATAAAGATGTAGCTAATGTTGATCCGTCGCGAATCGCTGCAGGCGTCATTACCGGTATCGGTTTCTTGTGCGCCGGTACTATCATGCGCTACGGCGGATCAGTAAGAGGCCTGACTACTGCAGCTTGCCTTTGGGTCACTGCGGCAGTGGGAATGGCTTGCGGTTGCGGATTTTTCTATGCGGCTTTCGTTTCCACGGTAATAATATTGATTGTTTTACTTATCTTTAGAAAATTCGAAACTCATTTAGGCAAAGATTAATGAAAGGAGGGGGAAATGGCTTTTAAAGATAAAAAGACTGACGACAAGATTCTTGATGTTGATGCGAGCATGCAAGGTACTTTGTCTTTTAAGGATCCGGTTAACTTGCGAATCAATGGCCATTTTGACGGCACACTAGAAACAAAAGGAAACCTGACAATCGGAGAGGCGGCAAGTGTTACCGCGCACATCGTGGGAGAGAATATCATCATTGCGGGAAAAGTTAAGGGCGATGTCACCGCTATGACAAGGCTGGTGTTTTTGCCGACGGCGGTTTTCCATGGAGACATAAAAACACCAAAGTTGAATATCGTCGAAGGAGCTGTGTTTCAGGGCAAATGCAATATGATTCAGGATCTTTTGGATGCTGATGAAGTGTCGAGATTCCTGGAAATCGATAAGAATTCTCTTCTTGATTGGGCTAACTCCGGAAAAATCCCGGCGGTAAAAGAGGGAAATAGCTGGAGATTTGAAAGAAACAAAATCGAAGAGTGGGTTGCAAGCGGTAAGATTCGTTAATTATGGCAGAAAAATTTATTAATATCAGAGAAACTGCAGAGATATTGGGTTTGACTGAGAAGCAAGTTATCGATTTATCCAATGAGGGCAAAATTCCTGCCTATAAAATCGGTGGCGAATTCTTGAGGTTCCGCTTGGATCAGATTCAGGTAATGAGGGATCGTTTCAGGCCCGAAGGGGCAGAACCGAAACCAAGTTTCAAGGAACAACTCCAAGACTTTTTTTATTTTAACGATTTCTATATCGTAACTCTTATTGTCATACTGACAATCCTACTTTTTATATTTAGGCAAAAATGAGATACTGCGACATTGGCTTTGCCAAAGTCGATACCGACAGATGTATGAGGCGGGGGTATCCCGAGGTCATTTACTGTCCCGGTAAGACTAGGCAACAAATAAAATCTATCGCTAAAGAACTTTTAAAAAAAGACAAGCAAGTCCTGCTTACAAAGGTTACTAGCGGCATTTATAGCGATCTAAGACGCGCCATCCCTAAGCTAAAATATAATAAACTAGGTCAAGTCGCCTTCGTTGAAAAATCAAAGAAGATAACCAAAAAAGGGACTGTTTTAGTTATTACCGGCGGCACATCCGATATTCCGGTGGCTGAAGAAGCTATCGCTACTCTAGAGTTCACCGGTAATAAATGTAAAAGACTTTATGATGTTGGCGTAGCAGGAGTCCATAGGCTTTTAGATAATGACAATTCTTTAAGGATGGCGTCCGTGATTATCGTTATCGCCGGCATGGAGGGGGCATTGGCTAGTTTGGTTAGTGGCTTGGTGGCATGCCCGGTTATAGCAGTTCCTACCAGTTGCGGCTACGGAGCAAGTTTTAAAGGCTTATCTGCTTTGCTTACGATGATGAACAGTTGTTCTCCGGGAGTTGCAGTAGTCAATATCGATAATGGGTTTGGCGCAGGGTATTTCGCAAACTTAATAAACCGATGAATAAATTAAATTCAGCAATAAAATTTCATGGGCACCTCGGACCCTGGCTTGTCATGGGGCTTTTATTGGGAGAATACGGGCTTAAGAAAATCAAAGCCAAGAAATATTTCGGTTTGAAGGTGGATGCAAAACTGCCTTATCGAAAGCCGGTTTCATGTTTTGTCGACGGGCTGCAGCTTTCTAGCGGTTGCACTCTAGGTAAAAGAAATATCAAGGTGATAAACAGCAGGAATATCGAGATTAAACTTACAAATTTAATAAAAAGGAATCATATAATTCTAGGTATTGACGATGAGATTCTTCGCAGACTTAAAAACCTCAAAACCCACGATGAGAGCGAAGATTTTGCCGATAAAATTTACAGGATGAAACCGCAAACACTATTTAAAATCTTAAGAAAGGTATCTTAATATGGCTCTCTCAGGACTGGATATTTACAAGCATTTGGCAAAAACAAATTGTAGAGAATGCGGCTTTCCGACATGCCTTGCATTTGCTATGGCTTTGGCTAAAAAACAGACCAGCCTGGAAAAATGCAAGCATGTAAGCGAAGAGGCAAGGATGAAATTGGAATCAGCTTCGCTTCCTCCGATGAGATTGATTAAATTGGGGGCGGCCGAAAAAGAGGTAGAAATCGGGAATGAAACTGTAATGTTTCGTCACGAGGAGAAATTTTATCATCCGGCAGCAATAGGATTCTTGCTGGAAGATAGTTTAGATGATAGCAAGTTTAAGGAAAAATTGGAGCGCATAAATCGCTTAAAGTTTGAGCGGGTAGGTCAATTAATCGAAGTAAATATTATTGCCATAAAGCAGACCAAAGACGCTGGGAATTTTGTCAATAAAGTTAAGCTTGCATCCCAATCTTCGGATTTGGCAATAATGCTGGTAAGCGACGATGCGGCTTCGCTTGGAAAGGCTTTGGAATTATTGAAGAATAAGAAACCGATTATCTATAGCGCCAAGAAAAATAATCTTGAGGCTTTTGCTAGATTGGCAAAAGAATCTGGTTCTAATTTAGTTGTGTCTTGCGATAACCTAAGCGATATGTCTGAGCTCACGGCTAAGATTAACTCTTTGGGTGTTTCAGATTTAATTTTGGATACAGGAAGTAAGCCTTTGGTACAGAAAATCCAGGAGCTCACGCAGTTAAGAAGGCTTGCTCTCATCAAGAGTTTTCGCCCATTTGGTTACCCCAATATGGTTTTGCTCGAAGAGAATGATTTATTCCGAGAATTGAGCGCCGCATCAACTTTGCTAGCGAAATATGCCAATATCCTGATAATCAAGAATTTCGAGTCATGGGAAGTACTGTCGCTTTTGACTCTAAGGCAAAACATTTACACCGATCCTCAGAAGCCTTTGCAGGTCGAGCCAAAGATTTATCCCGTCGGAACTCCGGGTGAAAAATCGCCGTTTCTGGTGACGACCAATTTCTCGTTGACTTACTATACGGTTTTATCGGAAGTGGAATCTAGCAAAGTGGCTTCATATATTATGGCGGTGGATACTGAGGGCATGTCGGTTTTGACTGCCTGGGCAGCGGAGAAATTCAATGCTGAGGTTATCGCCAAGGCTTTGGAAAAACAGAATGCCAAGGATGTTGTCAAGCATAACAGGGTGGTAATCCCAGGTTATGTTGCGGCAATGAGTGGAGATTTAGAGGAAAAATCTAACTGGAAGGTTTTGGTTGGCCCTCGCGAAGCAGCAGGGATCACAAATTATCTAAGAAATTTAGGATAAATGAAATTCAAAGTAAAATTTTTACCAGACAATAAGGAAATCGAGGTCGAAAAAGGCAAAAGCATCCTTGCTGCGGCCATATCCGCCGGACTGCATATAAATTCCAGCTGCGGCGGCGATGGCGTATGCGGAAGGTGCAAGGTTATTTTAAAAAAAGGCGAAGTCAACACTCAACCTACAGGCAGAATTTCTGCTGAAGAAAGAAAACAAGGTTATTACTTGGCTTGTCTTACCACTGTCGAGAGTGACTTGGTGGTAGAGGTTCCTGTTGAGTCAAAAGTAGATTTAGAAAAGGTCAATGACGAAGATGAATTTGCTTCTCGGCTTAAAGGTATCTATGCAGAGCCTGAAGAAGTCGAAGAGATAGACATTATCGCATCAAGGGAACTTTTTAGTCATTCGCCATTAGCGACAAAAATTTATTTGGAATTACCCCAGCCGGATTTGGACGATAAAATCAGCGATCTGGAGCGGATCAATAGGGCAATACGAGAAGTAAAAGATATCCCGATTATGCAGATGGGCTTGTCCAATGTAAGGAATTTAGGCAAGCTTTTGCGTTCCAGCGACTGGAAGGTAACCGTTACTTTAGGCAAGAGAAATGATACTATTGAAATCGTTTTGATTGAACCATCCGATACGTCGGAGCGGAATTTTGGTTTTGCTTTTGATATCGGAACAACCACGATTTCTGCGCAGCTCATTAATCTCAATACAAAAAAAGTCTTGGGCACAAAAGCCACTTTTAACAAACAGGCGACTTTTGGCAGCGATATCATTACTAGAATCATCTTTGCACAGGAGAAAGACGGCCTTGAGAGGCTGCATCATGCTGTTATCGACGGAATGAACTCAATGATTGAGGAATTGGTGCATGAAAACCAAGTTGATTTAAATGATGTGACCTGTTGTCTTTGCGCGGGCAATACCACCATGATTCACTTACTTTTAAAAGTTGATCCTTCTTTTATCCGACGGGAACCCTATGTGCCCACAGCAAATTTTGTCCCAGTCATCAGGGCATCCGAGGCGGGAATAAAGATTAATCCTCGCGGGCTTTTGGCATGTGTTCCCGGTGTTTCTGGGTATGTCGGCGGTGACATCACAGCCGGAATTCTGGCTAGCGGAATTTCCGAGACTGAGGATTTAAGCATTTTGATTGATATCGGCACTAACGGGGAAATCGTTTTAGGAAATAAAGATTGGATGATAAGCTGCGCTGCTTCTGCTGGCCCGGCTTTTGAGGGAAGCGGTGTTGTTTGCGGCATGAGAGCCACTAAAGGCGCTATTCAAAGGTTTACTATCAATCCTAAAGATTTAAAAGTCAGTTATTCGACTATTGGCGCTACTCCGCCGGTCGGCATATGCGGCTCAGGATACATTGATATTGTTTCTGAATTGTTGAAGACGAACATTATCGATAAAAACGGCAAAATAAATACTAACCTACGCGATTCTAGAATAAGGCAGGGAGAATTTGGCAGGGAATTTGTCCTGGTCGATAAAAAAGATACCGGGCATAAACAGGATATCGTCATTACTGAAATGGATTTGGATAATTTGAAACGCGCCAAGGCAGCTATTTTTTCCGCTACCTCGTCGATGTTAAAACATTTAAAGTTAAGTTTTGACGATGTGAAGAAAATTTATATCGCTGGCGGCTTCGGGACATATTTAGATATCGAAAAAGCGGTATCGATCGGTTTGTTGCCGGATTTAAAAAGAGAGAAATTCAGTTTTATCGGAAATAGCTCTTTATCCGGGGCAAGGGCCATACTTTTATCTATCGATGCTTTTGGTAAGGCTGATGAGATTGCCAAAAAAACCACTTACTTTGAATTATCGGTCGAGCCTGGTTATATGGATGAATATGTAGCGGCTTTATTTTTCCCGCATACAGACACAGAGAGGTTTCCTTCTCAAGTTAAATAAGATGGGCTATATCATCGCGGTTTGCGGAAAAGGCGGAACAGGTAAGACTACGATTTCAAGCCTGATTGTCAATTGGCTTATAAAAAATAAAAAGGCAAGGGTTCTGGCGGTGGACGCCGATCCTAATTCCAATTTGGCGATAAATCTGGGCTTTAAACCAAAGGCCAGTATCGGCGGAATGCTGGATGAGGTTTCTAAAAACCCGTCGGTGATACCGCAAGGCATGAGCAAGCCAGAATACATAGAATATAGAATTCAAACCGAGATGGTTGAGGCGGATTCATTTGATATTTTGGTAATGGGTAGGCCTGAAGGTCCAGGCTGTTATTGTTACGTGAATAATCTTTTGCGGGATATTGTAAAAAAGTTAGTTAAAAGTTACGATTATATCGTAGTTGATAATGAGGCAGGCCTAGAACATCTTTCGCGCCGGACCATGCGCCAGGCAGACACGGTGTTAATTGTTTCTGACGATACTTCGGTGGGCTTGCGTTCAGCCCGACGGATTTTTGATTTGATTAAAGAGCTGGATATCAAGGCCAATAAAAGCTTTTTGGTATTAAACCGCAGCAACATAAGCGCCGATAATAAGGAAATCAAAGAATCAGGCATCGAATATTTGGATTCCTTACCTTCCGATCAGGAAGTTCTGGAATTAAGCATAAAAGGAAGGCCGCTTTCAGAATTAAGCAGCGGCTCAACAGCATTGAAATCTATAGAAAGGATTTGTAGAAAGTTATGGCCATAGAACTCTTGAAGATGCGTTGGTCAAACGCGATTAACGAGGTGATTATCGGCGCAACGAAACAGGATGGCGGTTCCCGTTCATCGGTAGTAAAGGTTGGCGGACAGATGAGCTTGCCGTATTTATCCGACGAGGGAAATATTCCGAATCCTCCGGTAATCGCACATGAAATCTGGGATGTTGCACCTGCAGACTGGCCGGAAGCCTTAAAAGAACCTTTTTCCAGTGTTTTGGGAAAACCGGTTGAATGGGCAAAGAAATGCGTCAAGGAATTTAAAGCGGAACTGCTTTGTCTTAGGTTGATGGGCGCGCATTCGGATTACGGCGATAATTCTCCGGAAAAAGAAGCCCAAGTCGTTAAGGATATCCTTAAAGCGGTTGATAAGCCTTTGATAATTATCGGATGCGGCGACAATGAAAAAGATAATTTGGTTTTGCCTAAATGTGCTGAAGCAGCGAAGGGCGAAAGATGCCTTTTCGGAAATGCAATTCAGGATAATTATAAAACCTTGACCGTTGCTTGTCTTGCCGACGGACATAGTATCATTGCCGAATCGCCAATAGATATCAACATCGCCAAGCAATTAAATATCCTGATTTCAGATATGGGTTTATCCGCAGAAAGAATCGTGATAAATCCTACGATCGGTGCCCTGGGATACGGCCTTGAATATGCCTATTCCATAATGGAAAGAGGAAGATTATCCGCTCTAAACGGGGATAAGATGCTCGCCATGCCATATATTTGTTTTGTGGGATACGAAGCCTGGCGTGCCAAAGAAGCCAAAGCTTCAGAAAAAGAATTTCCAGCTTGGGGAAAAGAAAAGGAAAGAGGTATCGCCTGGGAAATGGTTACGTCAACTGCGCTTCTTCAGGCAGGTGCGGATATTTTAGTAATGCGTCATCCTCAGGCGATCCAGGAAGTACAGAAAACAATCAATCAATTAACGGGGAAATAAGATGTTTATTATCGGTGAACTTATTAACGGAATGTATAAGCAGGTCGGACGGGCTATAGCCGAAAAGGATAAAAAGGTTATCCAGGATTTGGCCAAAAGACAAGTTGAAGCAGGTGCAAGGGCGCTCGATGTCAATTGCGGTCCGCTGTCCAAAAATCCACTATCCGATATGCAATGGTTGGTGGAGACCATCCAGGAAGTTGTCGATGTCTCTCTTTCTTTAGACAGTACTAAGCCGGATGTAATCGAAGCAGGATTAAAATTGGTTAAGCAAAAAGCAGTCATTAATTCCACAAGCGCTGATCAAGAAAAGTTAGACAAATTACTGCCTATGGCCAATAAATATAAAACCTACTTAATCGGATTAAGCTTGGATAAAAAAGGCGTGCCGCAGGATAAAGATAGAAGGATTGAGCTCGCTGCAACTATTGCCGCTGCGGCGCAAGATGCGAGTTTTCCCGTCGAGGATTTATTATTAGATCCAGTGGTGCTTCCTGTAAATGTTGCTCAGGCTCAAGGCATAAATGTCATCGAGGCAATAAGGGAATTCAAGCTATTGACATCTCCCGCTCCAAAAGTTATCGTAGGTCTTAGTAATGTCTCTCAGGGGACCTGCGAAAGGAACCTTATCAATAGGATATTTTTGGTAATGGCGATCGGCGCCGGGCTTGATTCGGCAATTTTGGATCCGTTAGATAAAGAATTGATGAATTCGTTAATTGCAGCAGAGTTGATTTTGAATAAACAGATTTATTGCGATTCGTTTCTTGACGCTTATAGGAAGAAATAAATATGTTTGGCAGAGGAAATAATCTTAATGAACGCCGCAAATTCGTACGGTTTAATTCTTCCGTAGATGTCCAGTATGCCTTATTGGATAAAGATCCGAATCTGGCATTACAAGGTAAGTCCAGAAACATAAGTTCCGGAGGAATTGGGCTAATCACAGATAAAAAGCTGCAAGAAGATGATGTCTTGGTCGTATCTATTTATATGCCACAGGAGACATTGCCGATTATTGCCAAAAGCAAGGTAGTCTGGGTCAGGCCCCTAGAGATGCATAAGGAAAAGCGTTTTGATGTCGGCTCTGAATTCATAAATATCGCTCCCGAAGACAGGAAGAAAATAGATAGGTATTTATTTTCTTTAAGAAAAAGTTAATTTTTGATAAAATATTTTTTGTGGCGGAGTAGCTCAGCCTGATAGAGCACGCGGCTCATACCCGCTTGGTCGGTGGTTTAAATCCACTCTCCGCCACCAGATTAATACAAAGGAGGCAGTATGGAAGCAACTCTACTCAAAATCCAGGATTACGCTATTCAGTATGGTCTTAAGATTTTGGCAGCAATTTTAATTTTTATTATTGGAAAATGGATTGCAAGGCTTATTTCCAAGATTATTGAGGCCGCACTAGTTAAATCAAAGGTTAATAAAACCCTGGCAGTATTTACCAAGAATATGGCCTATTATGCTGTGATGGTTTTTGTAATTATCGCAGCGCTAAATAAACTTGGCGTAGAAACTAACTCGTTTATCGCCATTATCGGTGCCGCAGGCTTAGCCGTTGGCTTGGCGCTACAAGGATCACTGGCCAATTTTGCCGCCGGTGTTATGATTGTAATATTCCAACCGTTTCAGGTGGGAGATCATATCGAGGCAGGAGGAGCAACGGGAATCGTTGAAGAAATTCAGGTGTTTAGCACAGTTATACAAGCTGCCGATAATAAAAAAATAATTGTACCTAATGCCAAGATTACCGGTGATAAGATAACTATAACTAAGGCCTAGAGGCTTTTAATAGTAGATTTATCCTCAAACGAAAAATACCAACCCGCTTAATCTATAATCATATGGATATCCAAAAGGCGTTTAAATCCACAGCTAGAAAATATGATTTGTTTAGTCCGGGAGACAGAATTCTGGTCGCCGTTTCCGGCGGTCCCGATTCAATCGCTTTACTTTATCTCTTAAATTCGCTTAAAGAAGAATTCGGTTTATCTCTTTGTGTCGCGCATTTAGATCATGAGCTAAGAAAAGAAGCTAAGGATGATTTATTGTTTGTAAAGAAGACTGCAGCCGGACTCGATTTACCTTTCATCAGTGATAGTATCAATATCAAGAGACTTGCAAGGCAAGGTTCCGTCGAAGAAGTCGCCCGGGAAGCAAGGCTAAGATTTTTATTTAAAGCTGCCAAGAAATTCCATGCAGATAAAATAGCTTTAGGCCATACTAAAGATGACCAGGCAGAAACTGTGTTAATGAGGGTATTACGAGGAACAGGTCTTTATGGATTGCGCGGAATCCTGCCCAGGAGGGAAATCCTAGGCTTTACGGTTATCCGCCCCCTTATCCACATCGAAAGAACAGCAATCGAAAACTATTTGAAAAAAATAAAAGTTAAGCCCCGTCAAGATAAAACTAATTTTGAAGATATCTATTTCAGGAATAAAATCAGAAATAATCTTATGCCTATGCTCAAAAATTACAACAGAAATATAAAGGATGTCTTGAGCGATATGGCAGAGAATATCGGCTTTGATTATGATTATTTGTTTCAGGTGGCAAGCAGGGCTTTAAGTGACGCAGGGTTAAGGACTGAAAAAACAAAGTTAAAAATTGACCTTATGAAAATCCAGAAATTCCATCCTGCTATCCAGAGGTTGATCATAAGGGTTGCAATCAATGATATTGCAGGCAGCACCAGAAAATTAAATTTTCAGCATTGGAAGGAGATAGAAGATTTGATTTTTAAAAGACCCGCCAAATCAATTGTCAATTTACCCAACCATTTAAACGTTAAAAAAGAGAAGAATCAAATTATCATATCCTCAAGAAAGACTTGATTTTATCTATTCTTTTGTTATAATTAAAGTTCAGAGTTCGGAAAGGAAAGTGTCGTTATGGACCTAGATAAAAAAAGCAATAAATCTAAGAAAAACAACAAGTTAACGAAGAGTATTCTTCTGGGGTTGGGGCTTGCCTTGATCACTCTTTATATTTATAATCTCGCTACTTTTTCTTTGGGGATGAGCCCCAAGGAATTGACCTACAGTGAGTTCTATCAAAAATTAGTAGCTAATCCCAAGACCAAAGAAATTAAAACCTTATTTAAGACTGATTCTGTTCTCCAGGGTGAACTGAGTAATGGTTCGAAATTTTTTGTCAACATCCCCGAAGAGGACAGGGATTTAATTGCTTTGATAAGGACAAACGTTGACAATTTTAGCGTCAAGCCTGCAAGGACGCTCTTGGCCAATATTTTTGTGCAGTTAGTGCCTGTTGTTTTGTTTATCGTGTTCTTGTGGTATTTCGCCTACCGAGGAACGCAGGCGGGCAATAAAATATGGTCATTCGGGAGGTCTAGAGCCAGGGTAATTACTGAAATAGAGGCCACAAAGATAACTTTTGATGATGTCGCTGGTGTCGATGAAGCGAAGGAAGAACTTAAAGAGGTTATAGAATTTTTAAAAGACCCTAAGAGATTCCAGAGGCTCGGCGGGAAAATCCCTAAAGGTGTTTTATTGATCGGGCCTCCGGGCACAGGAAAGACTCTTCTTGCCAAGGCAGTTGCCGGCGAGGCAAAAGTCCCATTTTTTTCCATCAGCGGTTCTGATTTTGTGGAGATGTTTGTTGGCGTTGGAGCATCTCGCGTAAGAGATTTATTCGAGCAAGGAAGGAAAGCGGCCAAGATTCATGGAAAAGGTGCGATAATATTTATCGACGAGATCGATGCGGTGGGAAGGCTTAGATTTTCCGGAATCGGCGGAGGACACGATGAGCGCGAACAGACGCTCAATGCGCTTTTGGTTGAGATGGATGGGTTTGATACCCAGGAGGGGATTATCCTTATTGCTGCCACTAACCGACCGGATACTTTGGATCCCGCGCTTCTGCGACCAGGAAGATTCGACCGGCGAATAGTGGTTAACCTTCCCGATATCAAAGGACGAGAAGATATTTTAAAGGTACACACTAGAAAAATTAAGCTTTCTCCGGAAGTTGACTTAAGATCCATTGCTCGGCAGACGGTATATTTTTCCGGGGCCGACATTGCCAATCTCTGCAATGAGGCAGCGCTTTTGGCAGCCAGAAGAAATAAGGCGACTGTCGAGACCAAGGAAATGGAAGAAGCAATCGAGCGCGTAATCATGGGGCCAGAGAAAAAGAGCAGGAATATTTCAAAACGCGAAAAAGAGTTAACCGCCTATCATGAGGCCGGCCATGCTTTAATTTCGTTATTGATCCCTGAAGTTGATCAGGTCAGTAAGGTATCGATTATTCCTCGCGGAATGGCTGGAGGCTATACTTTGACTCCGCCGATTGAAGACAGGCATTTCTTCAGCAAAAAAGAATTAGTTGGCAGAATCACAGTTACCCTTGGCGGCAGAGCTTCGGAAGAGATTAATTTGGGCGAGGTTACTACTGGAGCTGAGAATGACTTAGCAGTTGCCACTTCCATTGCCAGGCAAATGGTCTGCGAATACGGGATGAGCGAGAAGCTCGGCAATCTTACTTTAGGCAGAAGGCACGGTCCTGTTTTTTTGGGAAGAGACATGCTTGAGGAAAAGGATTATTCCGAAGAGACTGCCAAGGCGATTGATCAGGAAGTAAGCCGTATTGTCAATGAGTCCTATTCACAGGCTAAGAAACTAATTTCTGAGCGAAAAGATAAGCTTAAGATTATCGCCGATAAATTATTGGAAAAAGAAGTTTTAGATGGCGAAGAGGTAAAAAAGATTTTGGGAATCGAAGGGACTGCAGCAGCTTAAATCATGATGAATATCAGGATGTTGTCTTTGGAATTTCCGAATGAAGTCGAAGAGTATATGCGCCGACTTGACGTCTACAGCGACGGAATCAAGATAATGAGCCCAAAAGCGAATTGTTTTTTGGTTAACCTTGAGGGTATTTCTTCGGTGGCAGCAAATATCTTAAAACAAGAGATGCTTTCTGTAGCCGGAGAAGTGGCTGTCCCCAAAGATGTGATTTTGGGCAAAAGCAGGGATACTCATTGCTTGGTGATGGGGAATTTAAATCAGCTCAGACAGCTATCACGCAAACTAGAAAGACAGCCGTTTGGGCTGAATGTTTTTTCTGACAGGCTAAACGAGCTCCTCGATAATTATCTCAGCGATAAATTTGTCATAGATACTCCGAGACATAAAATAAATATCAGAAAACGTACTCTTATTATTGGGATTGTGAATCTCACGCCTGATTCTTTCAGCGGAGACGGCCTTTATGCATTCAAAAATATCCACAATAGCCGATATCTGCAGGAAATGATTGTCCAGGATATTGAAAAAAAAGTCCGAGACGGCGCCGACATAATTGATGTCGGTGGAGAATCTACGAGGCCTGGCTCAAAACCTTTAAGGCCCAAAGAAGAGATTGCTCGTGTCGTTCCGATTATAAAAAGAATAGTAAGAAGGATTAAGGTTCCTATTTCGGTTGATACCTATAAACCGGAAGTGGCCCATGCGGCTTTGGATTCGGGAGCCGATATTCTAAACAATATAATGGGGGTTAAAAACGATTCGCGATTGCTTAAGGTTGCTTCCAGATATCGCGCAGGCCTTGTTTTAATGCATATCAAAGGCAGGCCGCGCACGATGCAAAAAGATCCTAGCTATAATTGTTTGATGGGAGAGATTGTCGATAGTCTTGATAAATCAATTCAGTTTGCTGTAGGCCAAGGAGTTAAAAAAGAAAGGATTATCATCGATCCTGGGATAGGTTTTGGGAAAACCCTAGAACATAATCTCGAAATTCTAAAGAAACTCAGTGAACTAAGGACTCTCGGCCGTCCGATATTGGTCGGGCCTTCCAGAAAGTCGTTTATCGGAAAAGTATTAGATCTTCCCGCAAATGATAGGCTGATGGGCACGGCAGCCGCAGTTTGTGTGGCAATAAAAAACGGAGCCCATATTGTAAGAGTTCATGACGTGAAGAAAATAAAAGAAACTGTTAAATTGACTGACGCAATATTAAACCCAAACTAAAAAAACGATGATTGATTTAAATGCTATTAAAGATAATTTGGTTATGTTGAAACCCGTGATTGAAATAGGAATTCTTTGGTTTATCTTTTATGGGATACTTGTGTTCTTCCAGGGCACTAGAGCCTTTCAGGTTCTAAAAGGCATCATATTTCTGGTAGTTGCTTTTTTCGTTTTTCAAAAACTTGGCCTAGAGACATTAAATTGGCTATTGACTAAGGTATTCGCGATATCGATAATTTCTGTCTTAATTATTTTTCAGCCGGAATTGCGCCAAGGTTTGGCAAAATTGGGACAGCGCCATTTATTTTCTTTGCTTTTGGTAGAGCAGGAAATTGTGGCTATTATTGATGAGATTGCTTCCGCCGCTGAAATCCTCTCTAAAAGGAAAATCGGGGCGATAATCGCTATTGAAAGATCCGACAGGCTTAAGACTTATATTGAAAGCGGGATTATTTTGGATTGCAAAATTTCCTCCGAAATAATACAAACAATTTTTAATCCTAATTCACCTCTTCACGACGGGGGGATTATAGTTCAAAGCGATAGGATTGCTTCAGCAGTGTGCCTGTTCCCTTTAACTGAAAATCCTAACATCCCTAAGACTGTCGGCACCAGGCATAGGGCTGCGGTTGGCTTGTCAGAATTGAGCGATGCAATAGTCGTTGTTGTTTCTGAGGAAACCGGGAATATTTCTTTTGTTTTGCATGGGAAGTTGCATAGCGCCAACGAAAAGAACGAACTTATAAAACTGCTTAGGAATAACCTCATTAAACAACCTAAAATAAAACAATGAACTTAAAAACATTATTTACCCATAATATTTTCTTAAAACTTCTTTCGCTAGTTTTAGCCATTATAACCTGGCTTTATGTTAATAGCGAGCTGGCTAGAGGGATTTTCTAGTAGCATGATTAGACTAGGAGTCAACATAGACCATGTGGCAACTTTGAGGCAGGCTCGCGGCGGGGTTATCCCGGATCCGATAGAGGCTGCATTGATTTGCCAGAGAGCCGGCGCAGATAGCATTGTAGCACATCTCAGAGAGGATAGGCGTCATATCCAGGATAAAGACATAATCCTGTTAAAGAAGAAGATTAAAAGATTTAATCTGGAGATGTCGATAAATCCCGGCATAGTCGATATCGCCTGCAGTCTTAAACCATATCAGGCAACATTAGTTCCAGAAAAAAGGCAGGAATTAACGACTGAAGGCGGTTTGGACGTCGTCTTGCATGAGGGAAAAATTAAGAAGGTTGTTGATAAGCTAAAGAAGAATAATATAGTAGTCAGTTTATTTATTGATCCCGAGAGGCGGCAAATTGATGCTTCCAGAAAATCAGGCTGTGAGTTTATCGAATTGCATACCGGTCGATACGCCGATAGCAAAACTGTAGGCAAACGTAAGTTGCATCTTCAAGAAATTGTTGAAGCCACCAAATACGCTAAGAAAGTTGGTCTAAGAGTGAATGCCGGGCATGGTCTCAACTATCAAAATGTTGCAAGCATCGCTAGAATCCCCGGGATGGAAGAATTGAATATCGGGCATTCGATAGTTTCTTACGCGGTTTTTGTCGGGCTAGAAGAAGCAATAAGACAAATGGTTGATTTAATAAACAGTTAGAGATGATAATTGGTTCAGGCATAGATATAATCGAAGTAAAAAGAGTAAAAGATGCGGTCAAGAGATGGAAAAAAGGCTTCTTAAACCGGGTTTTTACCGACGAAGAACTAGCCTATGCTAAAAACCGCCGTTTTCCCTATGAGCATCTGGCTGCGCGGTTTGCTGCCAAAGAGGCGGTTATTAAGGCATTCAGCAACCAGAAAATGGATTTTAAGGATATCAAGATTGTAAATAACGAAAACGGCAAACCAGTTTGCGAATTAAAAGATAAACGAAACGGTATTCAGATAACGATTTCAATTTCTCATACAAAAGATTATGCGGTTGCCAGCGCAATTATTACGAAGAAAAGCTGACGCACACAAGCGTGATTTCGGCCATATATTTATGCTTGCCGGCTCAAGAAATATGCCGGGGGCGGCAATTCTTTGCGCCAAGGCAGCCATGCGTTCGGGAGCAGGTTTGGTCACCGTAGGTCTGCCGGAAGATTTGAGCCTTGCCATTCCGAAGAAAATCTTTGAAGTGATGACATTGCCGTTGCCTCAAACAGAGGAAGGCACTGTAAGTCTTAAGGCGTATTCTAGTATCAATACATTTTTGTCTAAAGTCGATGTTTTGGTGGTGGGGCCGGGTCTTTCTCAGAATGCTTCAACTAAGCAATTAGCGAGAAAAATAGTTTCTCAGCAGAACGAGTTGCCAGTTGTTATCGATGCCGATGGCCTGAATGCATTGGTGGGTCACGTTAAGAGATTGAAGGGAGTAAAGATTTTAACTCCTCATCCTGGCGAGATGGCAAGGCTCCTGGGCACATCGACAAATGCCGTGCAAAAAAATAGAAAAAATATTGCCTTAGGCTTTGCGAAAAAATATAATTGTTTGGTTGTTTTAAAGGGCAATCGTACGGTTGTTGCCGATGCCAAAGGCAAGGTTTATATTAATAATACAGGTAATCCTGGAATGGCTACTGCTGGCAGCGGTGACGTATTAACAGGTATTATCGCATCCTTCTTGGCGCAAGGTTTGAAACCTTTTGATGCGGCAAAGTACGCAGTTTATATACACGGGTTAGCCGGAGATTTAACGGCACGTAAGAAAACCGAGCTTGGTATGATAGCTTCTGATATTATTGAAGAGCTTCCTCGATCAATCAAAATGTGTGCTTGATGGTTGAAAGGAGAGGGTCATGAAAAAAAATTGGTTTTATTGGGGAATTGGCGCAGGGATAATTTTAGTAGCATTATTTTTAGTTTCCAGTCCGACGCTAAAACGCGGCGTACAAGGTAGGCTAAGATCCGCTCCAATGGGATTAAAAGCTGGCATGGCAAGTTATGCCCTAAAAGAAGATTTTTCTGCAAGAGAAATGATTCAATCTGCGCCGAGCAGATTATTACAAGTTAGGAAGTTAATAAAAAGAGCCGATTTAAATATAGAAGTAAAGAGCTGTGATGAAACTGCCCAAAAGATTTCCCAGATTGCACAAGGATTCTCCGGTATCATTGTAGATTCTGAAATTCATCAATATGTAAACGACTCCAAAAGAGGAAGAATTGTTCTTAAGGTTGCGCCTCAGTATTTCGATGAGGCAATACAGAGGATAAAAGAGCTGGGAAGGGTTGAATTAGAGCGCGTTACAGGAGAGGATGTCACCGAAGAGTATGTTGATTTGGAGTCAAGATTAAAGAATTTTAAGCTTGTTGAGCAAAGGCTGGTCAGTATCCTTGAAGATAAAGCCAAACAGGTGAAAGATATCCTTGAGGTTGAGCGAGAGCTTTCCCGTGTCAGAGAGCAGATTGAAATGATTGAGGGCAGGATGAAATATTTAGACAGGAATATCGAGCTTGCAACGATCACCGTCAATCACTATGAGCAAAAAGCGATGAGTCCCGCTCCAATAAATATGCTCAAGAAATTTAAACAGACAATTAGGGAATCGCTTGAAATATTTATCAATGTTTTTTACGGAATAATTGTAATTATCGCAGCTATAATCCCGATTTTAATATGGGTTATCATAATCGGTGCGATAGTAGCTTTGATTAGAAGGATATTCTTTAAGAAGAGCTAGTTAGAGTTGACAATTGCTGGCGTAGCTCAGTCGGTAGAGCAATGGTTTTGTAAACCATGGGTCGGGGGTTCGATTCCTCTCGCCAGCTCTTTGAAAATTAAAAATTCAAAGGGCAAAATTCAAAAAAATTTTTTACTTTTGCCTTGTGTATTTTTTTAATTTTGAATTTTTACTTTTGACTTTTAGATACGGGCAGGTACCCAAGTGGCTAAAGGGGACAGACTGTAAATCTGTTGCACTTCGTGCTTCGGCGGTTCGAATCCGTCCCTGCCCACCATATAAATTTTAAAGAAAAGGACCAGGCATGAAAAAAAATCTAATTTTCTTATTTTGTATTTTTATTTTGATTGGTTGCGCGACCATGAAGAACAAACCAACATCTTTTTTAGCTCCTGAAAATAATCCGCATCGGGTTAATTATAACGGAGCAATTATTGCTTGCGAAACATTGGATACTGCAGAAGCTTCAAAGAAGCAATTCAATATAGACTTCAATGCAAAAAAGATTTTACCTGTACGTTTAATCGTCAGAAACAGTGGCCAGCAAGACATAAGGATTATCTCATCTCAGGTTTTTGGTGTTCTTGCCGACGGCTCTTTTTATAACGCGCTTACCCTGGATCAATCTTTGCAAGATATTGGCCTTCTTGAGAATGTTAAAGGTTCAGCCCGTGGTGCGGCGGTTGGTTCGCTTGTAGGTGCAACGGCAGGTGCAGCTGGAGGGGCAATATTTGGCAAAAATAGCTCTAGCACTGCAACTGGAGCGGCAATCGGCGGCGTCGCAGGGGCTGTTATCGGTGGTGCTGGCGGCAAAGAATCGATTGCCACTTATTTAGACAGAGAAATGCAAGATTTGGCTTGGGTCGATAGGGTAGTTTTTCCTGGCTATATTATGAATGGTTTTATTTTCTTGCCCAAGGCAGATTATCAAAAAATTGAATTAGGGATTTTAAATAGCGCCAATAAAATGGAAAGAGTGACAATAAATCTGAAGTAGAAAAACTATAATATGCTAAAAAGAGAATTTTTAGAGCCGGTTCATATCGAAGCATTTGATTTGGATGATGCCTGGTTTCAGTGTTTGTCAGCTATTTTGGAAAAAGGGCATGTCTATACCATCGACCGCGGAAGTTACAAGGGCCAGAAGCGCTTGGAATTTGATTTTGTAACCGTGCGTGTTAAAAAACCCAGCCATCAGATAATTCCGATTATTCCGGAAGGAATGTCAATACCCGCTCCTACAGATATGGATTATATCAATGGTTACTTGAGTTATCTTTTGACAGGAGCTAAGACCTCAACCGAAGACTACACCTATGGTGAGAGATTGGTTGAGCCCAAAGCCCGGGTTAAAGAAATGCAAGACGGAAAAGAAATGATCCACGAGATTCCTCTTGACTGCAATCAGGTGGAGGAAGTCATAAAGATGTATAAGCGCGACGGTTTTGGCACGAATCAAGCGGTAATGGAAATTGGAATGCCTTCTGATTTAAAACTTGAAGATCCGCCGTGCTTGCGCCTAATTGACACCCGCGTGCGTTATGGAAAGTTACATTTTATTTTATATTTCCGCTCCTGGGATTTGTGGGGTGGATTTCCCTCTAATTGCGGCGGGCTCCAATTAGTCAAAAATTACATGGCTGATGAGATTGGCGTAGAAGATGGAGAGATAATAGCGGTTAGTAAAGGATTGCATCTATATGATTATAGTTGGGAATTAGCAGAGCTAAGAACGGGTAAAAAAAGAAGAGCAGAATAAATTGCGGGCGTAGTTCAGTTGGTAGAACACTTGCCTTCCAAGCAAGATGTCGTGGGTTCGATCCCCATCGCCCGCTCCATATAATCAAATGAAAGCAAAAAGCAAGAAATTTACAGGTGCAGAGCGCAGAAGATTCATCCGTTTGAGCTATCGCAAGCCGTTGATGTATAAACTTTGCAAACGGACAACTATCTGTAAAATTCTTGAAGGCTATACGAGAGATATCAGCAATTCCGGGCTCCGTTGTAATTTAAATGAAAAAGTCGCCAAGGATACAGTGCTTTGGTTAAAATTAGATGCCGGAGCCATTGAGCTTTGTAAAGAGATTGAAAAGAACAGTGTGGTTATTCAGCAGGGAATTTTGGGTAAGGTCGTCTGGCAGAAAAAACTTTCTGCCTCGAATTATGATACTGGAGTCAGATTTATAACCAGGGAAGAAAAACCTATACCAGGGATAGTTTTTAAATAAAATACTAATATGATAAAAAA
>Ga0116153_10000942_pt1 | contig 30711 bp, 36 predicted proteins | sample AD_UKC028_MetaG_FD_89896 | JGI IMG/M metagenome (GOLD analysis project Ga0116153, IMG submission 89896) | Active sludge microbial communities of municipal wastewater-treating anaerobic digesters from USA - AD_UKC028_MetaG | ecosystem: Engineered > Bioreactor > Anaerobic > Digestate | place: USA...
GAAAAGAAGACACAGAAAAAGCAATTGGATTAATGAAATATTATTTAATGCAGGTTGGAAGAGACCCTGAATCAAACACTTTCGATATTGACAGAATAAGCAGCAGAATAACTTCTTCTCAAAGGAATAAAATATTTGTTGTCAGGGATTTAATTGACAAACTTGAAGATGAAATCGGACAGCTTATTCCTGTTGAAGAAATTGAAAAAGCAATGGAAGGAAAATTAAGCAAATCTGAAATTGAAGACGCACTAACTGAACTTGAAAAGAACAGCATTATCTTCCGTCCAAAAAATGGATATGTTCAAAGAATGAAATAATCTTACTTTTTAACCAAAAAGAGTAAACAAATAAATAAAAAGGGTGAAATCAACAAAAACTAACATGGCAGATGAACAATTCAAAAGAAACATTGCATATAAATTCAGAATCGGAGATTTGCTTTTAGGAAAACCCCGCACAGAAAATGAAAAATTCTTGTTTCTTGAATTAGGGGATAAAAGAATTGTAAGAGTTAATGTTGTTGGAAATATTGTAGACAAATATGACAGCTCTGGCGAAAAAAAATATTCTTTTATCACTGTTGATGATGGTTCAGGGCAAATAAAACTTAAGTCATTTGGAGATGATGTTCAAAAATTAGAAAATTTAAGCCAAGGGCAAACTGTTGTCATCATCGGGGTTTTAAGGTATTTCAACAATGAAACTTATATCTCTCCAGAAATTGTTAAATTAACAGAGCCTGCTTATCTTCTTGTAAGAAAATTCGAACTTGAAGGAAATCAAAAAGCTCCGGTTACAAGCGGAGACAGAGAACAAATTAAAGCAATAAGAGACCAAATTCTTGATTCAATAAAAAATTCTGAAGATGACGGAGGAGTTTACATTGACACAATTATTATGAATCACAGAGATATTTCCACAGATTTAATCAATCAAGAGATTCAAAGACTTTTAGAAGAAGGAATAATTTTTGAGCCTCGCCCGGGAAAAGTTAGATGGTTAGGATAAATACTAAGGTAAATATCGGAATAAATACAAATTTTTTCTATTCAAAACCCTTATAAATTGATATCTTTTCTAATTTTCATGACTAATTACGAAGAGTTGCTTGAAGAAGCTTATTCTAAAGTTAAAAAAGCTGAAACATCTGGAGAAAGATTTGAAATTCCAAAAGCTGAAGTTTTTTCTGAAGGTAAAAAAACAATTCTTACAAACTTTATGCAGATTGCATCTCATTTAAGAAGACAGCCCGAGCATTTTCAAAAGTTTTTGCTTAAAGAGCTTGCAGCTTCAGGGCAAAAAGAAGGGGACAGGCTTTCGATGAATATCAAAATTCCGATTTTAAGAATCAATCAGAAAATTGAAGAGTATGTAAAAGATTATGTTTTGTGCAAAGAATGCAAAAAACCAGATACAGAATTAGTTAAAGAAGACAGATTAACATTCATTAATTGCTTGGCTTGCGGTGCAAGACACCCTGTAACGAAAGTATAAAAACCCTGCAAATTAAATAAAATACTAAATATCCAAAGATATTGAGACATAAATCAAATAGGAGGTAAAAATGAAACTTGAAGGAAGATGTATGAAGTGTAAAGAGGCAAGAGAAATGAAAGATTTGAAAATTGAAAAGACAACCCGAGGAACTTTCATGGCAAGAGGAACTTGCGTAAAATGCGGAACCAGAATGGCAAAAATCTTGTCTGCTGAACAAGCTAAACAATTGGGCAAATAAGGAGGATATCTGCTATAAAATGCAAGTACGAATTATTAAGTCCTATAGAGACATTGTTGTTATTTGTGATTCTAATTTAATTGGTAAAAAATTTGAAGAAGGAAGATTTCAAATTGACATAAAAGAAAATTTCTTTAAAGGAGAAGAGAAAACAGAGCAAGAAACTGCAAAAATAATTGAGAACATGCACATTAATGATGCAAGTTTCAATATTGCCGGAGAAAAATCAATTGCTCTTGCCTTAAGATTAGGAATTATTTCAAAAGAAAGCGTAAAAACAATTCAAGGTGTTCCTTTTTCCCTTGTTTTAGTCTAAATCGAGTAAACTTAGTTTAACGCTTATCCTTAGTTTTATAAACACTGTTTTAATAATTTTAATATGACACAAAAAGAACCAGAAGAAGATTATTTCCCTGAACATTTGGATGAAGAATCTGAAGAAAGCGAGGAAGAAGAATCAGAAGAACAAGAGCAAGAAAACTCTGAAGGAGTTGTAACTAGAGCTCCGCTTCCAAGAGGAGAAGAAGTGATTGGAAGAATTGAACAAAGACTAGGGGGAAATAAAATGATGGTTAATTGCACAGATGGAAAAGCTAGAAATTGCAGAGTGCCAGGAAGATTAAGAAAAAAGCTTTGGCTTCGCCCAGGAGATGTTGTGATTGTTGAACCTTGGGAATTAGATAAAAACAAAGGAGATGTTATCCTTAAATACAAACCTAACCAAGTAGAATGGTTGAAATCCAAAGGGCATCTCAAGGCCGAAGATTAATACTTAAATATTAAATAAATTAAATTACAAAATAAAATGGAAGTAATTTATTCTGAAAAATCTATTAAAATTTTGAAAAATAAAGAATTGCTTGAAAAAGCATTAAATGTAGCAATAGCTCACCGAGGGAGGGAATTTTCTCTTACTGGAAATGCTGAAGATGAATTTTTTGCTAGACAAGTTATTGAAGCAATTAATTTCGGATTCCCTGTTGAAGATGCTCTTTCAATTGTAGAAAAAGAATTTGTATTTGAAGTTTTAAGCATAAAAGATTACACTAGAAGAAAAGACTTAAGTGTAGTTCGTTCAAGAATAATCGGAAAAGAAGGAAAAGCTCTTGCTATTTTAACTCAGCTTACTCAATGTTTTATTCAACTAAAAGACAATCAAGTTGGAATTATTGGAGACCCAGAATACATGAAAATTGTTCAAGAAGCTTTGATTAGTATTATCCGAGGAGCAAAGCACTCAAATGTTTATAGTTATCTTGAAAAGCATCGTCCAGAACCTTTTTTAGATTTAGGGTTAAAGGAAACTTTCAAAAAAAAGTCTTCCAAGTAAAATATCTTTTTGATCAAACAAAAACTAATAAACCCTTTTGTTGTAGCTTTCCAAATGAAAGGTAAATTTATTGTTTTAGAAGGAATAGACGGATGCGGGAAAGAAACTCAAACAGAATTATTAATTAAGTATTTTGAACAAAAAGGCATTAGTCTCGAAAAAGCGAGTTTTCCTAACTACGGAAGTCCTGGAGCTTATTTCGTTGAACAGTATCTTAAAGGAAAATATGGCTCTGCAGATGAAATTCCCCCTCAACTAGCTGCATGGTTTTTTACTTTGGATAGATTTGATGTAAAAGATAAGATTTTAGTTCCGTTAGAAGCAGGTAAAGTTGTTGTCTCTAATAGGTATGTTTCTTCTAATGCTGGGCACCAAGGAGGAAAAATTAAGGATGTTAAAAAACGGCAAGAATTCTTAGATTTGCTTTATTACACAGAATATGAACTTTGCAAAAACCCTAAACCTAACTTACAAATTTATTTACATATTCCTGCTGAAATAGCACAAGAATTAGTTGACAAAAAATCTGCTAGAGAATACATTGGAGGAAAGAAAAGAGATATTCATGAAGAAGACAAAGAGCATTTGAAGCATGCTGAAGAAAGTTATAATTATATAAGTGAAAATGAACCAGGATGGGAAAAAGTAGAATGCATGCAAGGAAATAAATTACTGAAGAAAGAAGAAATTCATAATAAAATAATTTCTCTTAAAGGCATAGAAGAAATTGTCAAAGAATTCTCAAATTTTTCTTAGGAATTTAAGTGATATTAAATTATTGGCTCACACCATCTAAAGCTACTAAAACACTTTAACATATTTGGAATGTATCCTAAAGGGCATCCTGTTTCTGGAGCTAATAAATATCCTCTTTTTTCCATACGCTCCCAAGAACTTAAACAACAAGGATCATATTCTCCATTAAGCTCACATCTTTTAAGCAAATCTTGATAATAACCGGATGAACCTAGATCATCTGAACTTTGAAAAAAGGCTATAAAAATTAAAAAGGATAAAAGAATTATTGAAATTCCTAAAGAAAATTTAAGAATCAATTTATTCATGACTCTTAAATAAATTAATAGTATAAAAAACTTTAGAAATTTCCGTAAAAAACCGCATAAGTTAAGTTTAAATATCATTTTAATTTTGAATTTTCATGTCCGAGTAGCTCAGTCGGTAGAGCGCATGGCTGTTAACCATGAAGTCGAAGGTTCGAGTCCTCCCTCGGACGTTTTCTTTTTAAATAATGATTTGTTGTATATTGCATCTAAACATGAAATTTCAATTATCCAAGAAAAAACCAAAAGTGCTTTTAGCTATGTCTGGAGGGGTGGACAGCAGTGTAGCTGCGCTTATTCTTAAAAAACAAGGTTATGAAATTGTTGGCGCTTTCATGAAAAACTGGAGCGATACTAAAAATGAAATTGGAGAATGCAAATGGCGTGAAGAAAGAGCAATGGCTCTGAGAATTGCAACCATGTTGGATATTCCACTCATTACTTTAGATTTTGAAAAACAATACAAAAAACAAGTTGTGGAAAAGATGTTTCAGGATTACAAAAAAGGAATAACTCCAAATCCAGATGTTGATTGCAATCAAAAAATAAAATTTCCTCTTTTAATAAAAGAAGCTAAAAAAATAGGCGCAAAATATGTTGTTACAGGACATTATGCAAGAATCAAAAAAACCAGAAAAGGATATGAAATGCTAAGAGCAAAAGATGAAACTAAAGATCAATCTTATTTCCTTTATCGTCTTTCTCAAAATGATTTAAAAAATTCTTATTTTCCAATTGGAGATTACACTAAAAAACAAATCAGAAAAATCGCAGAAAAAAACAATCTTCCAAACTACAATAAAAAATCCACTGTTGGAATTTGCTTTATTGGAAAAATAAACCTGAAAGATTTCTTGAAACAAAAAATTCATCCAAAAAAAGGAAAAATGTTAAGCCCAGAAGGAAAAGTTCTAGGAGAACACGATGGAATTTATTATTACACAATCGGACAAAGAATTGGACCAAGATTTGGAATTGAAGTTGAAAGAGGAAAGGGGCAAGAATTAAAGAGATGGTATGTTGCAAAAAAAGATATTAAAACAAACACATTAGTTGTTGCGCCAGAAGGGCATCCTCTTCTTTACAAAAAAGAGATTATTCTAAAAGAACCCCACTGGATTTTAAATACTCCAAAAAACAATCAAAAAGTTTTGGCAAGAATCCGCCAAGTTGGAGAACTTCTTCCAGCAAAAATAGAATACAAACATAAAGAAAAATCTTTCAAAGTAACTCTGAATAAAGCAATAACAGGTGTTTCCGAGGGACAAGCAATTGTTCTTTATTCTGGAAAAATAGTGCTCGGTGGAGGAGTTATTAGTTTTAATTAGTGTTAAGGTTTTACCTAAATGATTAAAAACTTCTCTCTTTTAAAAGAATTAATGACTAGCGAAGTTCAAATCACCGAGTCTCAAACAAGAGCGTGGCTAAATTTCAGAATGTTTGAAGAAGAATTTAGTAAAGAGCACTCTGGGAGGTATATTGTTCTCAAGGATCTGGATTTTTTAGGAGTTTATGACACCTTTAGTTCTGCTTTAGAAAAAACATTAAAAGAAGGCAAACAAGAAATTGGAACATTTATCATTCAAAGATGTGAGTTAGACCCAAAAAGAAGATACGAAACAATTTATACACCTTATTGGTTAAATAGTGCTAAAGTTGTACAGAAATCTTAAATATTCTCTTTTCCTGTTCAAATTATGAAAATTTTAAAAGAAGACTTTTATGAAAATGCTTCTCTTAACGAAACTAGCTTGGAAGATAAAGTGAGATTTATCCCTTTGTATACTAGACTTTCGGAAACTAGAAAGGGGATAGAAACATTAGAAATTCTAAAAAAAGAATGCCCTAATCAAGAAACGATTCAATATTATGTTTTTAAAATAAAAAACAAAGGTGGAGCTATCGATAAGCTCAGAGGGTATGCCTGCAATTGTAATATCTATAACTTATCTGAACTTATTAAGAACCTAAAAAGAAAAGTTCCGGAAAGGGTATTTGCAAGAGAGTTTGAAAAAAGAAGCGAATCATCCGTCTGGAAAGAGTATGACGCAGGAGATCCGTAAAAATGAAAATTCTCGAAATGCTGTTTGAACCAGAAGAAGAAAAAAATAGAATATTAAAAGAAAGAGCTAAAAGAAAGGAAAGAGAGAATTCTATTGCAAAAAAAGTAGAAGATGAATGGACTTGGATTCACCAAGAGTTATCTCCACTGTATCATTTTGAATTTTCTTTTAATCCTTCTTATGATTTTCAAGGTTATATTCTCCCATTTTTGCCCATTAAACATTGTTATATGATGACTTGTAAAGAAGAAGGAATCCTCCCAGGAGGCAAAGATAATCCTTATCAATCCAGGATGTCCTTTGACAGAATAGATCAAGAAATTTTAGATGAAATAATTCCAAATTGCTTAAAAGGAGATTATCAAACTAAAGAGATAAAAGCACAAAATAGAAAAAGAGAATTATTGGAAAAGAAAGCGGGAGCAAAAGGGATAGAAGAATGGAAAAAGATTAACTTAAAATTGCAAGATAAGTACGTTAGAAGGGGAAAGGTCCAAGACTATTTGACTTATGTTGTCCCCTTTTTGCCTCTGTATTTGTCTGAAGTTCTAGAGAGACCAATTTCCTAAAAAGTAAAAAGAATTAAACAGATTATAAAATGAATTTAATACAAAGGCTATTTGAATCAAGAAATCAAAGAGAAAGAAAGTTAGAAGAACAAATGAATATTATTGCTCTGAGATTAATTAAGGAATATAATAAAGCTAAACAAAAAAGGGGATTGAAAATAGCTTATGAAAAAGCAAAATTTGGAATTTCTTCAACATATCTCAATCTCTCTGAATCTTTTCTCGGCTATAGCCCGAATGTGACTCAAATTCAAGAAGGACACCCTCTTCCAGTAAAAAACGAATCTTATTGGAGATCTTTTAGGGATCATAATTCAATACGAAAATTAGCTAAAATTGAGATTTATCAAAATAAATAAATCGGAATCTAAATAATTTTATAAACATCTTTCTCTTGGATTATACATGGATTTAGACAAGGTAATTCGTTCCAGAAAAAGTGTGCGAGAATTCTCTAGAAAAAAACCTGACTGGAGAGCAATTGTAGACTCGGTTAATGCTGCTCGTTTTGCTCCTGCAGCAGGAAATAATTTTGAAATGAAATTTATCGTATTGAAAAATCCAGACAAAATAAACAATGTCGCTAAATCTTGCCATCAACTTTTTGTTGCTGAAGCTTATTATGTTATTGTTGCAGTTTCAGATCCTTCCAGACTAATAAATGAATTTGGAGAAGAAGCAGGGCAAGTTTATTGCAGACAACAAGCAGGAGCAGCAATACAAAATATTCTTTTAAAAGCCCAGGAATTAGGACTCTCCACTTGTTGGGTTGGACTCTTTGAAGAGCATGAAGTCAAAGTTGAATTAAAGATTCCAGATAAAATGCAAGTTGAAGCTGTTATTCCAATTGGTTATGAAATGAAAAAATCAAAGCCAAAAAATAAAATTCCATTGGAAAATGTAATCAGATTTGATGATTTCAAAACAAAAAAGATTAATGATACAAACAAGAATGAAAGTTAACTTTCGTCTCATATTCTAAACTGTTTTAATCTAGCAAATAATTTTCAAAAAATTATTGAATATTTAAAAAAATAAACCCCGGGAAAACCCCGGGAATTAAAAAATAAAAAAGTGGAATTAGCTTGCGAGATTTATCTCCAAACTTCAATTCCTAAATCAGACATCTCTTTTGAAGGTCTTGAGACGCTTTCTTGTCTTTCTTTACCTAAAACGTAAGGGGACTTAACACCAGTCATAATTGTAATGACTCGTACTTTTCCCTGGAACTCTTTGTTAATTCTAGCTCCAATAATTACGTTTGCCTCTTGGCTAAGGTTTTCAGAAACAATTCTACCGACATTGTCGAATTCTTCAAGCTTAAGGTCTGGTCCGCAAGTAACGTGTATTAAAGCACCAGTAGCACCTTTGTAATCCACATCAAGTAGAGGATTTGTAAGTGCTTGTTGTACTGCTTCAGCTACTCTATGAGATGAAGAATCACTTTCACCAACACCAATAACTGCAACTCCACCATCTTTCATAATTGCGGAAACATCTGCATAGTCAAGGTTAATCAAACTTGGAAGAGTAATTGTTTCAACAATACCCTTTACCATGACACTGATCAACTCGTTTGCTACAGCGAATGCTTGTTCAAGTGGCAACTGTCCTGCGATATCAACAAGTCTATTGTTGTCAATAACGATTGTAGTGTCAGTTACCTCTCTCAACTCTTGCAATCCGAATTCTGCTTTGTCGATTCTTGCTTTTTCTGAATCGAAAGGCATTGTAACAACTCCGATAACTACTGCGCCTGTCTCTTTAGCTAACTGAGCAACAACTGGAGCTGCTCCGGTTCCTGTTCCACCACCCATACCTGCAACAATAAAGATCATATCTGCACCAGAAACAGCCTTCTTAAGGTCAACAATTGCTTCTTTTGCAGCTTCTCTTGCTTTTTGAGGTATTCCGCCTGCTCCTAATCCTCTGGTTAACTCTTTTCCAATAAGAATCTTTTCGTCTGCCTTGGTAACACTAAGGTGCAATGCATCTGTGTTTGCTCCATAAACAGTTGCCCCATTGATTCCCTTGTTGAAAAGCCAGGTTATAGCGTTACATCCGCATCCACCAACACCAATAACTTTAATGTTTGCTTTTCCAGCTTTTAAGTCATCGAAGTTGATTGCGTTTTTTGAAGCGTTGTCTACAGCCTCTTTTGCAAAGTTTAGTACCATTTTTTACCTCCTGTGTTATTTAATTGGTTAGTCGTCGAGAGATTCTTCGAAAGTTTTAAATACTTCGCATATCTACGACTAATTAGAAAGAGAAAAACACCTACACCTGTTAATTTATTCAAACCGCCAAGCCGAATAAATTAATAAAAACAAATACTATTTCTTTAAAAATATTTTTATTCTTTAGAATGTAGTTAAATTCTAGATTATTCTAATATTTTTGAGCTAATTCCCTGACTTTTGCACTGTTTTACAAACTCTTCAGCGTCGTTTCTTGAACCAATAATTGCTCCGTAATGAATTGGAACAGCTAAGCTTGGCTTTATTACCTTGGCTGCTTCAACAGCTTCATCAACATCCATTGTAAATCTTCCTCCAATTGGAAGCAATGCAATGAATTCATTTCCATTTCTTTTGTATCCTGTTAACTTTTGCATCTCAGGAATAAAATCAGTATCTCCTGCGTGATAAACAATTACCTCTCCAATTTTTATTACATAACCAAACCAAGCTTCACTTTTTGGATGAAAAGATTTGTCTGTGTTATATGCAGGCACACTCAAAACTTTAATCGAATGAAAATCCATTTCATTTCCTAACTCAATGACTTCAATTTTCAAGGGAGTTTTAATTCTTGTAATCTTGCTTTGACAATCTGCACTGATTACAACTCTGGAATTTTGCTTGATTACTTTTTCAATGTCTGCGATGCTGCAATGGTCTGGATGACTATGAGTGATTAAAATAAAATCAGCTTTGTCAGAATTCTCTTTTATTTCATAAGGGTCAATGTAAATAATTTTCCCATCAGGTGTTTTAATTTTAACACTTGAATGCCCCAACCATTTTATTTCAACCTCTTTAACAATCATAAAAAAGAAAAATCAAGTTTATTTTTAAATGTTTATTAGAAAACAAGAGTTACAAAAATAAAAAATAATTTAAAAAAATATTCTTATAAAATTTTTTCTAAGACTGGAGCAACCAAATAATATCCTGCTAAAGCTTCTGCACACCCAATTGCTCCCCACTTAGCGAACCCGTACATAATATCTGCAGAATGAATTGCAGATTTCTCGCGCTTTGAAAGGTATTTGTACTCTTCAGAATTGGTTAAATCCCTGTTTGAGTTCACAAGCTCTCTTCCTGCTCCTGCAATCATTTGAGCAAAGGTAGGCAACACCATCAAAGCAGAGTTCAAATAAGAGCTTCCATTTTTCATGACTTCTGTTCCCGCCACAGTTGCAGCAGTGATTGTAAGTGCTGCCACAGAAGCATCTAAAGGAGAAATGCTCTTGATTCTAGTTGCAAGATTGTCTAATGTTTTGTTTGTCATAAAAAAACGATAAAATAAGTGTTTATAAAGATTATTATCTAAATCAACTTTTCAAAACTTCGTGCTATCTGCAGCATCTTTTCGTCTTGCATTTCATCACAAATAATCTGCATTCCAATCGGAATCTTATCTACTTCACCAACAGGCATTGTGATTGCACAGTTTCCTGCGAGATTAGAAGGCACAGTCAAAGCGTCATATTCATACATCTCTTGAACAGAAACTTTCTCTCCAATTTTATGTGGAAGCTTAGGTGTTGTTGGACAAATAATACAATCAACATCTTTGAATGCCTTGGAAAATTCTTGCTTAATCATTTCCCTAACTTTTAATGCAGTATAATAATATCTTCCTTTTTGTTCTTCTTTGGAAATTTCTGCTCCTCCAAGAATTCTTCTCAAAACTTCTTCGCCTGCAGAATCTTCAATTCTTTTCCCATATCTTCTTCCATCAAATCTTCGCGTTGCAGAGAAAAATTCAACATAAACAAGAGGATAGTAAGTATCGATTGCAACATCCATATCTTTTATTTTAATATCTTTAACTTGCCAGTTTTGCTTTTTCGCAATTTGTTGAACTTTATCTTTGATTAACTTAGAAATTCTTTCATCTTTGATTTTGAAATCCAAAATTCCAATTTTAAGCTGCTTTGGAACTTGCTCAATTTTTTTCATGTCAAACTTTTTTGTTGATTTGCAAATAGAATCTTTTTCATCTTCTCCTCTCATTACATCCAAAAGAACAGATGCGTCAGAAACATTTCTTGCAAAAGGCCCGATTTGATCTAAGCTCATTGCCAAATCAATTAATCCATATCTGGAAACAGTCGCATAAGTTGGTTTTATTCCTACAACTCCGCAATTTGAAGCAGGAACTCTTATGCTTCCTCCTGTATCGCTTCCTAAAGACATATCACAGAATTCTGCTGCAACAGAGCAAGCGCTTCCGCTTGAACTTCCTCCAGGAATTAATTCAGTGTTAACAGGATTTCTTGCAGGACCAAATGCAGAAGTTTCACCAGAACTGCCGCAAGCAAATTCATCCATATTTGCCATTCCAATAATTAATCCATCTTCAGCAAGAATTTTTTCAACTACAGTTGCATTGTACGGAGCGTAATAATCTTCAAGAGTTTTTGATGCACAAGAAATCTTAAGCCCTTTTACATTAATATTAGACTTGATTGCGATAATTTTTCCAGCAAGTTTTCCTGCTTTTCCTTTTTTTATTTTTTCATCAATCCTTTTTGCTTCTTCAATTAATTCTTTTTCATCTTTTAATTGAATAAAAGCGTTAATCTTTTTTTCATCTTTCTTAATTTTCTCTAAGCACTCTTTCAAATGTTCTACAATTACCATTTTTTCTTCTCCGCGACAATAAAACCATTGTTTTTGTCTTTAGCATTCTTGAACATTAATTTTTGAAATTCAGAATTATCTTGAACTTGAGTTTTCTCAGAGTCTTTTTCTTCTTCTCTATCACAAATCTCTCTAGTTATTTCTGGCTCTTGGTCTAAACTGCCAACAGAGCTAATCTTTTTAGAGAAAGAATCAATTAACTCTTTAATTTTTCTTTTTCCTTCTTCACCAAAAATATCTGATTTTGAGTCCGAGTTCATGATAAAAACAACAAGGATGAACTATTTAAAAATCTAAGGATTTCCTTTAAAAAATAAAAATAAAAAATAAAATAAAGAAGATTTAGTAGTCGTCGTCTCCGTCAGAGTCGTAATCGTCTTCGTCTTCTTCGTCTTCTTCTTCCATTTCGTCTTCGTCTTCTTCGTGTTTTGCCATTTTAGTTTTTTCCAGCCCGTGAAGGCTCGCATAATTTAACACTCACCTTTTTTAAAGTTAACTATTCCCTAAAAAGTTAAATCACTTTTCAAAAAAAGAGGTTTAAGGTGAAAAATAAAGAAAATTAAGGCACAAGCCTGTCTCTATCTCTTGGGAATAAAACACCCTCTCGGATATTGTCTAATTCCAAGAGAGTTGTTGTAAGTCTTTCAAGTCCAATGCTCCATCCTGCATGAGGAGGTGCTCCGTATCTGAAAGAGTCTATGTAAGACTTGAAGCTTTCTGGCTTTAATCCTTTTTTCTTAAGCATTGCTTCTAATAATTCTGGAATATGAATTCTTTGCCCTCCAGAAGTTATCTCAACTCCCTTGTACAAGCAATCAAATCCTTCTGTTTCTTTTGCTTCGGGATCTGCATTTTTTCTCATAATATAAAATCCTCTTAAATGAGTTGGCCAAGAGTGCACAAAAACCATATCTCCAGGATACATATCGCAAAGTTTCTTTTCTTGTTCAGGAGTCAAATCCTCGCCAGGTTTGACTTTTAATTTTTCCATTGCTTCGTTATAACTTAGATAAACAGCTTTTGGAACTTTCAATTTCAACCCAAGAACTTCTAAATCTTTAGCATTTTTTTCTATTACAGTTTTAACCATGTCTTTAACAGCATCTTCTTCATATTTCATTATTGTGAACTGGTCAGCAAATGCAACTTCAATATCCATTTGTCTGCATTCATTCAAGTGTCTAGGGGTATTGTGTTTTTCAGCTCTCCAAACAGGAGTTAAAGTTACAACTTTTTCTGCAGCACATGCAATCATTTGTTTGTAAAGCTGAGGTGATTGCGCTAAGTAAGCTTTTTTCTCAAAATATTGAACCGGGAATAATTCTGTTCCCCCTTCTGAAGAAGTGGAAATAATGCAAGGAAGCTGCACATTCATGAATCCTTTGTCAACAAAATGTTTTATGAAAGTTGAAGCCAGTGTTGATTGAATTCTGAAAATTGCCTGAGTTCTTCTTCTATGCATATCCAAAAATCTGTTGTCTAATCTTTTTGGCAAATCTGTTTTAGAAAATTCAGAAACATCAATTGGCAGATTTTCATTAGCTAAAGCTAAGATGTCTAAATGAGTAGGATTGATTTCCTTTCCTCCTGGTGCTTGTTTGGATTCTTTTACTTCTCCCTCAACATAAAGAACACTTTCTCTAGTGAGCTTGGAAATCTGCTCAAAAATTCTGTCATCAACTTTTCCTTTAACTGCAGTAATTTGAATTTTCTCTGTGGAATCTCTTAAAAGAATAAATCGAATTTTCCCAAGTTCTCTTATATTTTCAACCCAGCCTGCAACTGCGACAGATTTAGCTTTAGAATTAAAAGCGTCACTAATAGAAATTCTTTTTTCATTAAGCTTTTTTAAGTCAACCATAAGTACATTTAAGCAGCTCACTGATATTTTTAAAATTATGTTTTGTCTACAATAATTCCAGTTTTATCACAAACATAGTACCCTTGTTCTACTACTTGAAAATCAATCTCCTTAGTACCCTCAAAAATATAAATTGGAAACTCAGAGTTATCTAGATATCTCTCTTTGAAGAATTTTGCCCGATTTAAGGTTAACCCTTCGTTAGGGTACGCATTATCTATCCATCTTGATGCACTTGAATAGTCTTCAAAGTAATAATAATTTTCTAAGTTTTTAAAGTCGGAGATTTCTCTAAACTTAACTTTACAAAAATCTAAAAATTCTTCTTCAAAACTCTTTTGAAATAAAGATTCTTCAAAAGAGTGTTCGTTAGGATTAGACGCAAGATTATTCTCAACAGAGAAATTCTCAAATTTTTTGTCTAATTTTTGAAAAGTTAACAAACCAAAAAAAACGATTAATAAAATCCCTGCAATTACAAATCCCCGTTTAATTCCTCTCAAGATTTTTGCTTTCTTTCTAGCATTTCTTAGACTTTCTTCAAAAATCTGTTGTTGTCTTTGAAGAATTTTTTCTTTTTTCTCTCTTACAGAATTGGTTAAAGATTTTTTAAATTCTAAATCTCCTAAAGCTCTTGCTTGATTTTGTAATCTAACCACTTGACTTGGATAAAGGTGAGCATCTTCTATTTGTTCTAATCTTTTCATAACCTCTCCAAAATTTAAATAAGAACAAATTTGATTATACAAATTCCTTTTTTCTTCAATTCCAATCAACTCGTGATAAATCTCTTCCCCCCATAAATAAATTCCTAATTTCTCTGCTAACTGAAAGAACTTTTTTGAGATCTTTACTCCAGTGATCACCACTAATACCTTGTCTGCGTTTACGCTTTTTCCCTTACTACTCCATTCGTGTAATAAACTTCCGATATTGAGATAAGAATTTTCGTATTGCTTCGATTCAATAATTATTTTAAAAGTTCCTCTTGTAACTAAAACATCTGTTTCAAATCCAAATTTTTTAGAATTGATTTCGACATCAAAGCCTGCTTTATCAAAAAGGTTTGCAAGAGTTTTTTCTAAAAGACTTCCTTTTCTTGAAACTTCCATTAAAAAAAGGATTAGAAAAAGAATATAAAAACTTATCTAAAGTTATCTCTTTTTTATAGTCTTTCTTCCGTCCCCTGTTAAGACTCTTCGCATTTGCCCTTTTATTGTTCTAGGGGTATTTATTTTTCTTTTTGCCATAAAAAGAAAAAAGAATAAAATTTATAACTGTTTCGATGAATAGTCTTAGCCATCCAAAAAATTAACTATTTCAAATACTTGTTAATCAAACCCATTAAAACACCTGGCTGAATTTTACCTGCGAACTCTTTCATTAAAAGCCCCATGTAAGCATTTCCACTAAGCCCTGGCTTTTCTTTAAGAATTTTAATTATTCTTTCTTCAATTTCATTGGAATCTTTTTCATTAAACTTGAATGCATCTTGAACAGAAACACCCTGAACAATTCTAGACATGACTTCTTTAACTTGAGGCTCTGAAATCTTGTTTTTGTTTAGATTTTCAATTATTCTAACTAAGATATCTTTGTTTAAAGTTTCTTCAATTTCTTCAACAGATTTATTGTTCTTGGAAGCAAGTTCTTTAGGGAATAAAACAAGCATTTTTGCAACTAACTCTGGATTTTTTCTAAGTTGAATAAGCTCTCTGAAGTCTTCAATTCTTTTATCTTTGAGAATCAGTTTAATCAGCTCCTCATGAAGTCCATGCTTCTCTAATTCTTGCCTTAACTCTGAAGAAAGTTTTGGAAGTGTTTTCTTGGTTTCATCAATAAATTCTCTGCTAATTCTCAATAAAGGCAAATCTGTTTCTGGATACATTCTTGCTGCTCCAGGCATTGGCCTTAAAAAACTAGTTTCTCCCGTTTCCAAAGCTTTTCTAACATGAGAAGCAATCTTTTCATTTTTTTCAACAAGTTCAAGCTGTCTTTTTATTTCTGAATTTATTGTCTTAACAATTAAAGAAGGCTCTTGAACACCCTTAATTTCAATTCTTTTTCCGCCTGCTTTTGCAATTGACATATTAACATCTTGACGAATTGTTCCTAAACCTCGTTTAACATCACAACTTCTCAGAATATCTCCAAGATAAAGAGCAACTTCTTTGGCTTGCTCAGGAGTTTTAATATCAGGACTTGTTGCAATTTCAATAAGAGGAATTCCCAGTCTATCTAGTCTGTAAACAACTTCTTTTTCAGTTTCCGAAATAATTCTAGCAGAATCTTCTTCCAAGCAGATGCTTTGAATTCCAACTCTTCCATACTGAGTGTCAACATAACCATCATGTGCAATAAAAACAGTTCTTTGAAATCCAGAAGTGTTGCTCCCATCAACAACCATTTTTCTCATAATCTGCGAAACAGTTTGAATTTTACAATTCAATAAAAGCGCAACTTGAACAGCTATTCTAAGAGCATCTTGATTTATTTCATGAGGGGGAACTTCATCTAATTCCACAGAACAAGTTGTATCGTTGTAAGCCTGGTAAACAAAAGTCTTGCCAAGAGAAGATTGATATTCTGCAGCCACATCGATTTCTCCGCTTTCACCTGCAACAGGATGCAATTTTCTTTTAACATTAAAATCAGGTTCAGAGCTCATTAAAACAGAAGGGCAATCGCAAAACAATTTTTTTGTGTTTAATTGCTGGTGAATTTCCAGTCCGCATTTAAGTCCTAACTTTTCATAGTCTAATAATTCTGATTTTTCTTGCATAAGCTGATAAAATTTAAAGATTATTTAAATTCTGTTGTTAAGTTCGCCTGAAAAATTCTCAAGCATCTTTTGCTTTATTGTTTCGCGGTTCTTTGTCCATTCTGGATGAGCTAAAACCCACCCAAGTTTTACAAGAGCTGTTTCAGAAAGCATATCTTCAAGATAAATAACTCCTGTTTCCAAAATGTCTCTAGCAGTGGAATAAACATACGGATCAACTCTGCCATAAATGCACTGGGAGGTGCCACAAACAATCATTCCTCTTTTTTGAACTTCCTTAAGTTTTGTGAGCCAAGAAGTTCGTGATTTACTTGTAGGCACTTGCCCGATTCCAGACATTTCTAAAATAATTCCTTTGTATTTATTTCTTAAGTAAAAATCAAGTATGTCTGGCTCTTGCCCAGGATAAATTTTAACAAGCGCTACTTTTTCTTCAAATTTAACATCTAACTTAACTTTCTTTTTTTCATTTCTTAAATTGTAATCAGACATAAAGTCAATTCTGTCTGGATAAATTTTTGCAATTGGCTCTGCGTTTATTGCCTTGAATGTGTCTCGTTTAGACGTATGCATTTTTCTTACTTTTGCTCCAGGAAGTGCGTAACAATAATCGTCATTTGTTGTTGCATGCCCAACAAGCATAACCTCTGCAATATCTGAAATCGCGGCTAAAGCAGCGCATTGTAAATTCAAATTAGCATCAGAGCTAGCTCTATCAATACTTCTCTGAGAATAAGTTAAAACAACAGGCTTGTTGATATTTCTTAAAAAGAAACCTAATGCTGAAGAGGTGTAATGCAAAAAATCTGTTCCATGAGTTATAATAATTCCTTTGATGTTTGAGTCGTTAAGCATTTTTTCAGCAACTCGTGCAATCTTTTGCCAATCTTTAGAATCCATATCTTCTGATGCTTTTGTGAAAGGGCTTTCCATTTTCAAGACATTCACTTTTTCAAAAAGTTGAGGATAAAACCTAAATAATTTTTCAGGACTGTCTACAGGCATAACTCCTCCTGTTTTAGGATCATGCCTTGAAGCAATTGTTCCTCCAGTGATAATCAACCCTATATTTGGTTTAGACTTGTCTTTTTGTAACTGAAAACTATCTTTTTTTACTTCTGCTTTTTTTAATAACTTAATTTCAAAAATATCTTTTTTCTTTAGCCCTATATTGTAACCAGAGTCCATTTTAAGTAAAACAATATCTTTGTCTGTGGAAGGAGAGTCTAAAAGAACACCTTCATAAGAATATTTCAAAAGGGAAACTTCCACCAAATCGCCTGCTTCAGCTTTTTGAGAATGAGTTTTCTCATCTTTGTTTGCCATACAAACTTCAAAGAAAAGATGTATAAAAACATTTCCAACAAATCCGCAAGGATAGATTAATAAATTACAATTTTTTAGCTAAAACATGACTAAGATTGGACTGGAAATTCATGGATATCTTAATACTAAAGAAAAATTATTCTGTAAATGCAAAGCTCTTCATGGAGCTAAGATTGCAAAGCCAAACACAAGCATTTGTCCAATTTGCACAGGACAGCCAGGAGCAAAGCCGATGCTTCCAAACAAAACTGCAATTGACAATGTAATAAAGATCTCAATGATTCTTGGATGCAAAATCAATAAAAAATTAATCTGGCAAAGAAAACATTATGACTGGGCAGATTTGCCAAAAGGATATCAAAACACAATTTCAGGTTCTAATTCTGTTCCAATTGGAGAAAAAGGTGAATTTTTAGGAATTAAAATAAGAGGCGCACATCTTGAAGAAGATCCTGCTGCTTGGAACCCAAAAACCGGAGAAATAGATTACAACAAATCCGGAACACCTTTAGTGGAAATTGTTACAGACCCAGATTTCACAGAACCACAACAAGTTATTGATTGGCTTAAGCAATTAGTTATCACTTTGGGTTATGTTAAAGCAATTGACAATAATGCAGGAATAAAAGCAGATGTGAATATTTCCACAGAGGGAGAAAGAGTGGAAATAAAAAATGTTAATAGCCTGAAAAATATCAAGGCAGCTTTGGAATATGAGCTAATTCGTCAGAAAAAAGAAAAGCCACTTGTGAAAGAAACAAGAATGTTTGATGAAACAGAAGGCAAAACAATAAAGATGAGAGAAAAAGAAACAGAAAAAGATTACAGATTCATTTCTGACCCTGATTTGCCAATGATTCAGCTTTCTGAAGAAAGAATCAAGAAAATAAAAGAAATTGTTCCTGAAACGCCTCAAGAAAAACTAAAAAAATTAATTGCTAAAAATAACATCGACAAGAATTCAGCTGAAGTTTTATCTAAAAAAATTGAAATTGCTCAATTCTTTGAAGAAGTTGCAAAGAAAATCGATGCGAAATTCGCTGTGCCTTGGATTACAATAGAATTGCTCAGAGTTTTGAATTACAACAAATCCTCCTTGGATTCTCCAGAAGTTGAAATAAAACCAGAACATTTCATTGAGCTTCTTCAGCTTCTCAAACAACAAAAAATAACAGAACAACAAGCTAAGAAAATGCTGAATGATTTTTTCCCTAAATCTTTCTCACCTTCAACAAAAGTGAAAGGCAATGAAAAAATCACAGATGAAAAAGAAATTGAAAATATTACTGAAAAAGTATTAAAAGAAAATAAGAAAGCTGTTACAGATTATCTTGCAGGAGAAGAATCTGCCTTGAACTTCCTCATCGGACAAATCATGAAAGAGTCCAGAGGAAGAGCAGATATAAAAATAATAAGAAAAATAATAACAAAAAAAATTAATTAAAGTTAGATTAGAGCGTAAACAACGCCCACATTACCATAAACTTCTTGTTCTCCCGGTTGAATGTTTGCTGCTGCTTCTTTCACTTCAAATAAAGATGAAGTTGCTACTGCATCATAAGCTCTCCAAGGATAATATCCTCCGTTGGAATCTGTTGTTAAGGAAACAACTCTCCCTACTCTTTTGCCTAATCCTGCGGCAATTCCCTCTGCTTTAGATTTTGCGTCTTTTGTTGCTTCTTCCAAAGCTTTCTTTTGGTATTCGTTTTGCTTTTCAGAGCTCAATTCAAAGTTAATGTATTGCAAACTTGCGCCTGCATTAATTCCTGCATCAACTACTGCTCCAGCAAAATCCATTTTCTCTTCATCTAATTCCAGCTTAAGATAGTGATAAGCAACATAGCCATCACATTCTTGCCCATTTCTTGTCCATTGACAGTACTCATTTACACTTGAACTTACAGTGGTTAAGTCTTTTTTTTCAAAGCCTAATCCTGCAATATCTTCTAATGCATCAACCATTTTTTGTTTAACTTCACTGTTTAAACTGTTTGCTTGTGCGGCAGTATCTGCTTTTGTTTCAATAACAAAATAAGTTCCCACAACATCTGGCATAACTTTAACTGTTGAACTTCCTTGAACAGAAGCGGTTAGTCCAGGATTAGCTCTAAAGTAAATAATTAACCCAATTGCAGCAATAACCAAGATAACTCCAAGAATCATGCTAGTAATTCTAACAGAGTCACTCATTTGTGTTTTTGCCATTTATTTGTATTACCTCCTTTCAATTCTTTTTGATTTATTTGAATGAAATGAAGAACTTACGTTTGTTACAACCAATGCTAAAACAATTGCAATCCAAATTCCCATTAAAAACCATTCGGTGATTCCAAATGAAAATGCAGAAGAAACAGAGGATGTTTCTGTTATAATTTGAGTTGCTTCTGGAGCAACTGAAAGTAATGCGTCACTTGTTTCGCTTCCCATTTTAAGAAGCATTGGTTCTGCATTATCCATTGCTCTTGAGAAAACTTCTGCAGACTGAGCTGTTGCTTTCAGATATTGCTGTTTTGACCATAAAATAAATCCTGTGAAAATTGCTGACACTCCAATTAAAGATAAATAAGATTTAAACTGGCTAGCTAAAGATTTTTTTGGAGAAATTAAAATTTCTTTATTTGAAACCTGATAAACAGGGATTCTTTTTCCTCTTAAACTGAAATAATGAGTTTTTTCTTCAATCAATCCAATGCTTTTCAATTTCTTTACGCTATATCCAACAGTATTCAAAGGTATCTTTAATTTTTTAGAAATATCTGTTTCACTTAACTCTTCTTCTGCAAGCAAATTCAAAACCTGTTTACAAGTCTTATTGCTAAGCACGCTTGCGAGTTTTCCTGTTTTATCTTCATCTAATGAAAATAATATATATTTTTTTGCCATAAATTATTAATAAATAACTTATTTATAAATCTCCTGATAGCTTCAATTTTGATTGAAGTTATAATCTCAATCCACTAAAACAAAAAGATTAACTAAAATGGATTATTTCAAAAACAACTCCAAAAATAAAAATCAAACCCAATAACGTGATAATAACCCAATTCGAAAAAATAGAATATGCGGGCTTTTCATTTCCTTGTTTTTTCGCAATCTTATTTATTATCAAAACCATAATTGCAGTAATTCCTCCAGAAATTGAACCTCCTAAACTGATAACACTTACAAAACCAGCTAAATCAAAAAAGTTAATTAATGTATAAACTGCTAATGGAACTAAAGAAACTAAAACAAAGATGCCTTTTTTAATATTCAAATCAAAAGAAAGCGTGTCCTTTAAAACAAAACTCAAAACAAAATAACTTGTGGTCATTGTGAAAACTCCTAAAAGAATCAGAATTTTTCCAATAAATCCATTTAAAGAAAGCGTGGCAATTTCATTTACACTTCTTCCAGAAACTCCAACAAAGGTTAAAACAAAAAACAAATACAAAACAACAGGGATAATTGTTCCAATAATAATTGCTTTTTTCAAAAGCTTTTTTTCATTTTTTAATTCTATTTCCAGTTCTGGAATCGAGATAAAGCCAAGAAGTGCAAAAAGAATAACTCCAAATGGAAAAAGGAAATTTATTCCTTGTATTCCAGAAAACTGAATATTTTGCCAGTTAATCTTTGGCGAGAGAAAGAAAAATAAAAATAAAATCAGTGCGATAACTCCTGAAACTCCAAATGAGGCAACATGCTTAAGTTTGTTTAATCCTCCGTAAATCAAAGCTGTTAAGATAATCCAAAAAACAAACCCGAAATAAAATGAATAATTTGCATTTCCAAAAAATAAATTTGAAAGACTTTGCCCTTCTGCAATTAAATAAGCGAGAAGTGCAGAGTAAATTCCAAAGATAACTGCAAAAGCTGTTATTTTTTTCGCGGTTTTCCCAAGATATTTTTCAGCATATCCCGAAAGCATCTTTTTTTCGCGAGTTCGCAGAGAAATTTCCCCTATTGAAAGACCAACATAAAGAATAACTGCAGTTAAGAAAAAAAGCCAGAATAAACCAGATAAAAAACCTGCTTGAGAAAAAACATAAGGAAGTCCTAAAATACCTGCTCCAATTATTGTTCCAGTTAAAGTAAAAGCGGCAACAAGAAGTTTTTTTGTATTTTTATTAATCATAAAATATATCCCTCTTTTATTTACCTCTTTTTTCTTTCATTTCTTTCATAAACAGGCCTGGAGGGATTCGAACCCCCATTACTCGGTCCGAAGCCGAGGAGTCTATCCATTGACCTACAGGCCTATCAAAGCCTGCCTGAACAAGCTAAAATCAAAATAACAATTAGCTTTTTATATGTTAATGTTTTAGCTCAAGATATAAAAAAGAACCCTTAAAAGAAGACTCTAAAAGCAAATGACAAAACAAAATCAAGAAGGATTAACTGCAAAAAAAACTGAAAACTTTTCAGAATGGTATTCTCAAATAATTGAAAAAGCAGAACTTGTTGATTTAAGATTAGATGTTAAAGGATTTACAGTTATTCGCCCTTGGGCTGCAATGACCATGGAAAACATGTTTGAACATCTTGAAAGAGAATTACAAAAAAATGGACATCGTCCAACATTTATGCCCTGCGTTATTCCTAAAGAAAATTTAATGAAAGAATCTGAACATGTTCAAGGATTCACTCCTGAAGTTTTCTGGATTAAAAATTCTGGAGACAGCAAAGAACTTGCATTACGTCCAACTTCAGAAACACTTTACACACCAATGTTTAAATTATGGATAAGAAGCCACAGAGATTTGCCTTTGAAACTTTACCAAAGAGGCTCTGTTTTTAGATTAGACACAAAATCCACTCGCCCTTTAATTAGAGGAAGAGAATTCATTTGGATTGAATGCCATGATGCATTTGAAACCAAAGAACAAGCAGAAGCTCAAGTCCAAGAAGATATTCAAGTGACTGAAAAAGTAATGCACCAAATTTATGGTGTTCCTTTTTTTCCAATGAAACGTCCTGAATGGGACAAATTCGCAGGAGCAGAGTACACTGTCGGTTCTGACTGTTTTATGCCTGATGGAAAATTAATACAACAGCCTTCTACACATTTAATGGGACAAAAATTCTCAAAAGCATTTGACGCGACATTTAAGAATAAACAAGAAAAAGAAGAACATTTATGGACAACTGCTTATGGCCCTGCAATTTCAAGAATATTAGCTTCTGTTATTGCGACTCATGGAGATGATTCTGGGATGATTTTACCTTATGCAATTTCTCCAATTCAAGTGATAATTGTTCCAATATTCAGTACAGAGAATAAAGAAAAAATTCTAAAGAAATCTCAAGAAATTTTAGAAACATTGCAAGAATTAGGAATAAAATCTGAAATAGACAGCAGAGATTACAAACGTCCAGGAGAAAAATATCACATTTGGGAATTAAAAGGTGTTCCATTCAGAATTGAATTTGGTGAACAAGATCTGAAAAACAATGAAGTTGTTTTGTTTACTCGAGACACCAAGAAAAAAGAAAAATTAAAATTAAAGGATTTGAAAATCTTGAATAAGTTAGGACAAGAGTTTGACAAAAGATTAAAAGAAAAAGCAGACAAATTCGTTGAAAAAAGGCTTGTTGATTGCTCCACTAAAAAAGAAATCAAAGAGGCTCTTGGCTCTGGAAAAATGGCAAGAGTTAATTTCTGTTCCACTGATAAATCTGGGATTCCTTGTGCAGAAATTGTTGAAAAAGAATTTTCAGGAGATGTAAGAGGAACACTTGCAAACAAAAACGAAAAACCAAAAGGAAATTGCATTATCTGCGGAAAACCTGCAACAAAAGTAGTTTATATCGGAAGAAGCTATTGATTAATTTTATTCTTAATTATTTTTTATTACTTTCAATGAAATCTTGAATTCTTTTTCTGAATAATTCCAAATCCTCAACTCTGACTCTGGCACCAATTGCATCTTCATGCCCTCCACCAGTTGCATCTTGAAAGTCTTTTATTGCTTCCAAAACTTTTTCACGAATATTTTTTCCTCTTCCAGAAATATTTGCATGAGCTCCGATGATATAAGCTACAATTATGAATTTTTTTGGGTAAAGGAAACTCAGTTCATTTGAGATATCTGAGCTGATACTTAAATCTCCCCCATACTGAAAAAAGATTAATTTTTCATCTTTCTCAACAAGTTCAATTGCTTTGTTCAATAATTTTTTATGCTTAGAGTCTATTTCATTGAATCTTTTATGCATCAAGTGATTATGAGAGTTTTCTTCTAAAACATCATAAGGCCCTTCTGCTTTAACTAAAAATTTTAGCATACTAACAACATTAGTGATGCTATCTTTTAACCCAAAACTGAAAATTCTAGAAATCTTTCCAATTTGAGAATTATAAAAAATATCAAAAGCATCTTCGGAATTAATCGACAATTCAGGGTATTTCTTTTTGAATTTAAGATAAGATTTAGGAAAGAATTTATCTGCAATACATCCTGCAATATCAATCCAAGCTAACTTTTCATCAGGATTTATTTGATAACATAAACTTGTGACAGGTTCGCTTGTCGAGTTCTTATTGAATATTGGATTGTAATAATAAACCCATTCGGGAATTTCTTCTCGATTTATTTTATGATGATCTATCCAAACAATAGGAATATTGATTTCCCTAGCCTTCTCAAAAAATTCCTTAGAAACATTTGGTTTGTCTAAAATAAAGACATAATCTGGAGCTAATTCTGAAATTTTTCTGAAATAAAGCTCATTCAATCCAGGAAAAGAACGTATTGGAACTCCTTTTCCCCTTTGCTTGTATTTTTGCAAAAGCAAAAAACTGCATAATCCATCAGGATCATTATCAAAGAAAAATAAAGGATTTTGCGCTTTGTCTAAATGTTCTCTAATCTCTTCAACTTGTTTTTTTGTCAACATAAAAATCTCAATTAATTTGAATATATAACTTTATCGAATTCATTTCGATGATGAATTTAGAATAAATTTAGAATAACTTTTGTGAATGGTTAAATAAGCTTTCCTGTAAGAATTTTCTCTCTCAAGGTGTTAAGTTCATTTAGCAAGGAGTCTACAAAATTTTCATTCTTGAAAATTTTCAACAGTTCATCTTTATTTGTATTGAATAACTTATCCAATGTTTCAAAGTAAGACATCATCAAATCTCTTTCTTTTTCAAGCAAATGAGTCTTCATCAAAATTCTTCTTCCTTCAGAAGCAATTGGCTGGTCATTAGTTTCTTCGAAGATAAGTCTAGTTATATTAGAAGTTTCAATCAAGAAGTCAAAGTTCATTTTTTCGAGTATCAATCCTGTCTGCTCGTAAGTGTTAGGGAAGTAATCTCTTAAGATTAATTCTCGATCGTTGAGTATATTCTTTGTTAACTCCTTAACTCTCATACTTACGATTATTCCATCTTTTCCAAGTTCAATTAAATCTCTTTTTATCATCTCTGAAATCTTTTTTATTATTTCAATTCTTTGAAGAACATTGCAAACATCGCTCATTCTTGTTGCGTTATTCATCTCCAACAAGTTTAAACTAATCATCAAATCGTCAAATCTTTCTTTTTGTTTTTCTAGAATTTGAAGTGTTTCTGTTGCTCTTCTTAAAACTTCAGAAGTTTTTTCTAGTTCATATCTTTGGTCTCCGTAATAAACAGTAATCTTTCTTTTTCTCTCTGAAACTGCGATAGTTATTCCTTTAAGCTGTTTTGCTGTTCTTTCTGCAGCTTTATGCCTTGTTCCTGTTTCTTTAGAAGAGTATCTCATACTGGGAGTAAGTAACGTATTTGCAGAAACTATTTTTTTGAAATCATCAGAAATGATTATTGCTCCATCCATTTTTGCAAGTTCAACAAGTTTTTGCGGGCTGAATTTACAATTTAATCTGAAACCTCCCTCACAGACTGCTTCAACACCTTCTTTACTAACAAGAATCAATGCGCCCATTTCTGCCCTCATTATATCATCGAGAGCTGTTCTAATTGAAGTGCCTGGTGCAATTTTTTTTAATGCTTCAATGAGATCCTCTTCGGTAATCTTATTTTTATTGCTCTTTTTTGTTGATGCTTCCATTTTCCCCACACTACTTTTAAGATATCTTAGGAATTTTTCAAGACTATATAAATTTTTATGCACTTAAGACGCTCAGCAACACGAGTTATAATAAAGAGATAAGCAATCCTTCAATAATAGCTGCGATTATTAAAAGAGGGACTATAATAAAAAAGAAAATGGAAAGAGCGTTATTAAATTTGCGTTTAAAGTCTTTAAATTGATAACTTCTTAGCTTCTTGTCAGTTATTGCACTAATTATAATGCCAGCAAAAAGGAAGAGTATTCCTCCAGCTAATGCCCAATAGTTCTTTTTATGAGAATAGTACTTGAAATATCGATAAACAAAGGGGAAGCCCAAACTAAGCCCCAAGCCTAAAGAAATGAAGATTGCTGGCAGCTCAAAGATTCCATGAGGCAATATCTTCCAAAGCGAACTTATCCCCCCTGCATTAACACTTAATGCAGAAACAAACCCCAAAACATAGCCATTAGTTATCGCGCTTGCCACAGAAAAAATTCCAAAGAAAATTCCCAGGACTAACCCGAATAAGCTTGCAAACAAATTATTGAAGAATATATAAAAAATCAAATTTATTCCCTGTAAATCCCCTATTTTTTCAGAAAGTTCTTTGATCAATTCAAATATTTCTTTTTCTAAGACTGAAGGGGCAGGAATAAGCAGTCCAAGCAAGAAAAATAAAACAAAAACACCAAAGGTAACCAGAATAAAAGTTTTTGATTGATAAATATATTTAAGATTAGACTGATAGATTCCTTTTAAAGAAGACGCGTCTTGGGTTTTCTTCTTTAAGTTAGCATTTTCTCTTTTTTTCACGCTCTTTTTTGATTTCATAGGAACATTAAATGGATACTAAGTTAACTGAATAACTTTTGAATATATTTAGTTTTCTTTTTATATTTAATCTTAAGATAAAATCCAAATGCAAGCCAGGACAAAACTCCCCCGAGATGAGCAATATTTCCTACTGGAAGCCCTCCGAGGATAGAAATCGCCCACAATCCAAAAAGCATTCCGACACCAGCATATTTCATTTTAATTGGAATTGGAATAAACATTACATAAACAGGAAGATTAGGTGTTAAAATCATCAGTAATCCAATGAATCCAAACAAAGCACCTGAAGCTCCAACTGCGAAAGTATTGTAATCCGAAGTTAAAACCTAAGAAGATAAAACAAAAAGAATCCCTGCGAACAAACCAGAAGCTAAATAAAATAGGACATATCTTTTAGGGCCAAGAATTTTCTCAACTAATTTACCAACAAACATCAAAGAAAGCATATTTGCAAACAAATGAAAAAATCCACCGTGCATGAACATGCTAGTTAAAAAAGTCCAAAGATATTTTCCTTGAAATATATTTGAAGGTTTAAGAGCGATGTAATCAATAAAATTTTCATTTATTAAAAGTAAAATTGAAAATATGACAAAACAAATTATATTCGCAATTAACAAACTGGTTGTTGCGCTAAGCTTAAAACCAATTCTGTTTTTTTTAAGATAAAAGTTACCCATGTCTAAATTAAAATTAGTTTACTTAAAATTACTTCTTTTTTGAAGTTTTTTTAGTTTTCTTTTTAGAAGAATCCTTTTTAGAAGCTTTTTTTGGCTTTGATTTTGATTTAGGCTCTTTCTTCTTTTCTTCACGAGCTTTTTTTCTTTCTTCTTTCTTAAGAAGTTTCTTTTTCTTTTCTCTTGTTTCTCTAGACTTTCTCATTCTTTCTTCTTTCTTGAATTTAACAGCTTTTTTTACAGCCCTGTCTTTTTGTTTCTGATGCCTTGTTTTTTCTTCTTCAATATCTTTGTTTATTATACCCAATTTTTTCTCTAATTCTTCAAAATTTCTTTTAAATGCTTTAATAACATTAGTGTTATCCGAGCGTTCAAGTATGCTTTCACATTCTGGGCAAGTGAAATCTTGAATAAGAGCATTTTCTTCATTGAATTCGATGTTACATTTAGTGCAAGAATAATACCCTACTGTTTCCCTATTCTTAATTTGATTTTGAAGCTGCTCAATTCTTTTATCAAGAATTCCTCTCAAAAATTCTAAAGCTCTCAATTCCTCAATTTTCCAGGAGTAAGTGTACCATCCTTTCTTCTTATCTTTCTTTCTGGTTGATGAAACCATTCCTTGCTCAGAAAGTTTATATAAAATGTTTCTTGTTTGATTTATTGTCAAATCCAATTTTTTTGCAATTAAGAATTCATTTGTATATTTTTTCCCATCAAGAATGCCAACTAAAGATTCAGCAGGTTTCCCACCGACGTTAAACATTGCCTCTTTGATTAATTTTTCATCCATATGGAATTTTACCGAATAAAAATTTAAAGTTTATTAATATGATAAAAAAATAAAGTTTTTAAACCTATACTTCTAGTATAATATATAAATTGCAGTATAATAAAAATGGGGTTGTTCAAAAGTAAAAAAATAGAGGAGAGACCATTAAGTTTGCCGGAGCTTCCAAGGCTTCCTGAACTTGATTTTAATTCTTCTAAAACAACAGAAGTTAAAAGGCCGTTACAAGCTTTGCCTAGTTTCCCTTCAAGTTCTTTGGGAAACAAATTTTCACAAAATACAATCAAAGATGCCGTATCTGGGGAAGTAAGAGGTGATATACTTCCAGACGATACAGAAGAGTTGGAAGAGGATTACGATGATTTGGAAGACTATGATGAAGAAGTGGAAGTGACTAAGGAAGTCAAAAAAATTGCTTCTAATTCCGAGTCTCCAAGAACAAAAGAGATTCTTTCTGAGGAGATGCTGCCTTCTTCCAAGATGTTAGCTAAGCCTTCAGTCTCTCGAGAGATTGTTACTAAAAGCAAAGAGGATTCCGTATTCATTAAACTCGAGAAGTTCGAAGAAAGTTTGGATCTCTTTACAGACATGAAAAAACAACTTGTTGAAGCAGAAAAATTGCTAAATAAAATCAAAGAGGTTAAAGAACAAGAAAATGATGAATTAGTGTCTTGGACAACCAAGATGGAATCTATGAAAAATCAGATAGAAAGGATAGATAAAAACATTTTCTCAAAAATATAATGACAGAACAAAACAGCCCTGTCCACATCAGATTGGATTATGGTGAAGCAATTTTCTTAAGAAAAGATGTTTTAACTTCTGAAATTGAGTTAATTCTTATCTTAAAGGCAATAAATAGATATATCGAGTTAAGAAAACAAGAAACTGCTCTTAAAATTAATTTCTACAAGGCTCTCAAAAAACTTTCAGCAAGCATAAAAAAAATGGAATCCACTTTTCCTAAATTGGAAATCCCAAAGATACTCAAAGATTCACACAAACAAAAGATAATTTTTGAAACAAAGGTTGAACCAATCTCAGAGATAAAACCAAAGTCAAAAAGCTCAAAGACAGAAGATGCTCTGGAACAGCAGCTTTTAGAGATTCAAAAAAAGATTCAGTCTCTTTCTTCTGATTAAAAAAACTTGCTTGGGCAAACCAAAATAATTAAAAGATAGATTTCTAATGTATACACATGAACAGAAAGCAGCTTATTCAGAATTATTTAGAATTTTTTAAATCTCAGGGGCATAAGATAATTCCTAATGAAAGCCTTGTTCCAAAAAATGACCCTACTGTTCTTTTTACTACTGCAGGAATGCATCCTCTTGTCCCATATCTTCTTGGAGAAAAGCATCCTTTAGGGAAAAAACTTACAAGTATCCAAAGATGCATCAGAACTCAGGATATTGATGAAGTTGGAGACACGACTCATCACACTTTTTTTGAAATGCTTGGAAATTGGAGTTTAGGTGATTATTTCAAAGAAGAAGCTATCGAATACAGTTTCAAGTTCTTAACTGAAGTATTAAAAATTCCAAAAGAAAGATTAGCTGTAACCGTTTTTATTGGGGATAAAGATATTCCTCGAGACAATGAGTCTGCAAAAAAATGGGAATTTTTAGGAATAAAAAAACCAAGAATTGCTTTTTTGGGAAAAGAAAATAATTGGTGGGGGCCAGCGGGAAAAACAGGGCCATGCGGCCCAGACACGGAAATATTTTATTGGAAAGACAACAAAAACTCTGCTCCAGAAAAGTTCAATCCGGAGGATAAAACCTGGGTCGAAATTTGGAATAATGTTTTAATGCAATATGTTCAGGATTCTCAAGGGAAATACCATGAATCCAAACAAAAAAATATAGACACAGGCATGGGGGTGGAAAGAACAACTGCAGTATTAAACAAATTAGAGGATAATTATTTAGCAGATATGTGGAAACCGATAATTCAAGAAGTAGAAAAAGTTTCTAAAAAAGATTATTTGAAATCCAATGAAAGCACAAAAAAATCGATGAGAATAATTGTAGACCACATTAAAGCTTCGGTTTTTATTTTAGGGGACAAAGTAATTCCATCTAATACGGAGCAGGGATATGTTTTGAGAAGGTTGATTAGAAGGGCGATAAGGCATGGAAAGATGTTAGGAATTGAAAATTTTATTTCTAATGTTGCTGAAAGCGTTTTCGTGATTTACAATGACTATGAACAATTAAAACAAAACAAAACAAAGATTCTAGAAGAGTTAAGGAAAGAAGAAGAAAAATTCAATGAAACAATCACGAAAGGAATTAAAATTTTTGAAAAAATTCTAAGCGAAAAAAAAGAAATCCAAGGGGTGGACGCTTTTTTGCTCTTCCAATCTTATGGATTCCCTTTGGAAATGACTTTCGAAATGCTCAACGAAAAGGGTGTAAAATATAATGAAAGCAAAATAAAAAAAGAGTTTGAAAAAGAGCAGACAGTACATCAAGAACTTTCAAGAACCGCTACAGAAGGAAAATTCAAATCTGGATTAGCTGATAATTCTGAAAAGACAAAAAAGTTCCATACATCTACTCACATTTTAAATGAAGCTTTAAGACAAATCCTTAAAGATGAAAATGTTGCTCAAAAAGGTTCTAACATAACTGAAGAAAGATTAAGATTCGATTTTAGTTTTCCAAGAAAATTAACAGAACAGGAAGTTAAACAAGTTGAAGATTTAGTGAATGAAAAAATAAAGCAGTCTTTAAGCGTAATCAAAGAAGAAATGCCTCTTAAAAA
>Ga0116153_10000945_pt1 | contig 30640 bp, 33 predicted proteins | sample AD_UKC028_MetaG_FD_89896 | JGI IMG/M metagenome (GOLD analysis project Ga0116153, IMG submission 89896) | Active sludge microbial communities of municipal wastewater-treating anaerobic digesters from USA - AD_UKC028_MetaG | ecosystem: Engineered > Bioreactor > Anaerobic > Digestate | place: USA...
GCCCCGTGTCCACCACCCATTTTTGCCCTCCGGTGGACAGACTGGAAAATGTGGGTTTTGTCCACCGGGAGATCGATCCTGTCGGATTTACCTGGAATGAGACATTGGGCGAATTATCCAGGATTATCCGATTTCTCTTTAGCCCCATTCCGGGAAAGGGAAATTTTTCAGAGTCCCACAGGTTCGTGGTAAAAGACCCTAACCCCCCTTTTTCCGGATCCCCTGCTCCCCACAGGGCGCCTTGCGGAGGCGGTCCCGGTCGCGGATACCACGAAACACCGCCGGATATTCAGCAAAAATCACGCCGAACTGTCCTCGAAAATAATTCTCTCCGCCGCGTCATCGCCCCGGCTGTCGACCAGTCTCAGGGTATAGGAATGCGTATTTTTCAGAACCGAGAAGATGACGTTTCCCTGCCGCGTCTCTCCCGGTGCGAGGGTTCCGAGCTTGAGCGGATTTTCAAGATATCCCTCCATATTGTTGATCATAATATACGTGCCCGGCGAGTTATCGTACACGACCCACATGCTCCGTTCATCCAGCGGGAAACTCGCATTCTCCTGGATATTCTGAAGTGTTACGTTCAGGATCAGGTACCGGTAGCCCGACCGGGGCTTGGATTTCTCCAGCGTATCGGCTTTCTGTTCGGAATGCAGGGTCAGGTTGATGACCGGCGCCGGGGGGACGGGTGGGATGGTGCGGCGGAACGTCTCCTGGAACGTCGGCTCATAGAGCGTGTCCGTCTTTGGATCATAGGTAAATGTTGCAGAACTCCCGGTGACCAGCGAGTGGAAAATATACTGGTTGTTGCTACCGGATTTCCAGGTCCCGTGGGACAGGGACTTTACCCGCGTCTTTAAGTTTCTATTCGTCCGGGTCCACGTGGAATTCTCGGAGAATGTGTAGAGCTTTTCCAGTGGCCCGTTTGAGGTATAACTCAAACATTTCCATGACCCGACGAGCGGATCCGCAGGCTTCGTAGGAACGGCGGAAGGGGTCGCAGTCGCGGAAGAAGTTGCCGCTGGAGTGGATGAAGAAACCGTAACCATGGGAGAAGGTGCCGGTGATGATGATCCGGTGGAGGAACTGCACCCGGAAACCAGTACCAGGAAGACGATGAAAAAAATGCAGGTGCCAGCAGAGTTCATTGTATGCGCTCTCTTTCTCCCGGAAATAAATGTTCTCTTTCTCTCTTGTCGTGATGCGGCATGCGGCCGGACTTTTTCGCACCCGCATTTTTTTCCGCAGGAAATCCCTGCGATCAAAATTTTTCAGAACCAGAAATTTCCGGAATAAATTTTTTCAGGGACGGAAAATTTCTCCGGCAAATTTTTTTCATGAAAATTGTGGAAGTCACCCCTCGCCCGGGCGTTCTTCCGGTCCCGGCTTTTCCTCAGCGGCCCAGAGCAGGTCATTGGTCTCCTGGATCTTTCTCGTCAGTCCGGCGATCCGGTTCTGGTATTCCAGGATCCACTGGCTGAAGGTTGTCCCGGCATTGTCGTACTGCTTCCACAACGCCTCCGCTTTCTCCGGATCGTTCTCCGTTTTTAACAGTTCCACGAGATCAGTCCGCTCCCGCAGCTTCTTCGCCATCAGCGCAGGGTAATCCGCGGTCAGCCGGTCAAGTTCCTGCCGGTAGGATGTAAGCCTCCGGGACAGTTCCTCCCGTGTCGCGGTGTTTTTCCCGGCATCATTTTCCTGCATCGCTGGACTCCCGTCGCCGGCCATCATTCCGGTTACGACTTCACGAACCGGAATGCTCCTTTGGGCACCGTCATCTCGAACCGTGCCCCATTGCCCGGTTCACCGGTCTCAACGATCGAGATCCCCGTCAGGGAGAGGATCTCACGGACAAGAAACATGCCGAGCCCCGTGTTCTTCCCGAATCCCCGATCGAAGATATGCTCCTTGTGATCGGCAGCGATCCCGATGCCGTTGTCCTCCCAGACAATGACCAGGTCCTCCCCTGACGGGCGGGATGCTACCCGGATCTGCGTCACCCGCCCGCCGTGCCGGGCCGCGTTGTCCAGGAGGTTGAAGAAGACCTTCTCCAGCATCGGATCGGCGAATACTTCCGTTGGGGCAGGAAGGTCGTTGATAAGGATGAACTGGTCGGGGATGAAACCTTTCCCCGCAGCGGCTATCACCTTCGCAAGGTCCTGCCAGGCCGGATCTCCCGTACCAACCTTCTCGTATTCACTGGTGAACCGGATCATCTCGGCAATATTGCTGCTTGCCTGTGCGATACGGGAAAAATATTTTTTCTGGGTTGGATCGGTGATATCGTGCTGCAACAATGCGATAAAACCGTTCAGGGTCAGGAGCTGGTTGTTGATATCATGGCGGGTGATACTGGACAGGAGGTTGAGCTTGTCATTTGCCTTCCGGAGCGCTTCTTCTGCTTGTTTCCGGTCCGTGATATCGTGGCTGATGCCCTGGATCCCGATGATCGTTCCTTCGGGATTGCGGATCGGGGAGATACTCTGGGAATTCCACCGCCATGAACCGTCCTTATGCCGGATGCGGAATTCCGTCCCGCTGATCCTTTTCCCCGTCCTGAGTGTCTCGAGGAAGTCTTCACGGTTCTTTGGGAAATCGTCAGGATGGATGAGGTCAGCGGCGGGTTTTCCGATGACCTCGCTGGTGTCATGTCCCAGCCAATCCGTACAGTTGGGGGAGACGTAGGTGAAGATTCCGTCAGGTGACAGGGAGAACATGATCTCGTTTGCATTCTCAACAAAGGAGCGGAACTTCTCCTCGCTCTGCCGGAGTTCACCCTCAATCCGGATGCGTTCAACCTCTGCAGCCGCTTTCACGGCGATAATCTCCAGGATTTCCCGCACTGACGGGGATAACTGCACCGGTTTCCGGGAAAGAGCACAGAGGATGCCGGAAACCTCCCCCCGGGAATCCCGCAGTGGTGTGCCGACATATCCCTGGATATTCAGTTCAATAATGTCCTTTGCATTGGGGAAGAGCCGGACAGAATCATCCGGGTAATGGCAGAATCCCTTCTCCGCGACATTCTCACAGGGCGTTCCTTTGAGATGGTAGATGAAATCATTGACCGGTTTCCCGTCAAGGATCATGGAAAGGACCTTCACCGTGTCTCTATCGGGCTGGATCTCCCCCACCATGACGCAGTCGGCTCCGAGCCAGGAACTGACGTTCTCCGCAATTTTCCAGAGCGAGTTGAGCCCGGTAGTTCGTACCATGCTCCCGACAATCGCCTTGAGGGCAGACTGCGTGACCACGATCTCCGTGATGTCCCGCATGGATACCTGTGCACCTTCAAGGATACCGTTCCGCAGGATCGGCAATGCGAACAGGTTGACAATCACCGGCGTTTTGTCCTTCCTGCAGAGCTGCAGCTCGACATTTTCAACCGGCAGGCCGCTCCTCGTTGCCGTTACCGCCTGCATAAATGCAGGACCGGCCTCTGAAAAGATCGTTTCCATGGCAAATTCAAGTGTTTTTCCGACCAGTTCTTCCGGAGCGTACCCGAGCATCTGCCGTACGGAAGGTGAGACATAGGTCGGGCTCATCTCTTTATTGAGGACAAGGATACAATCGGAGGACCGCTCCGTAATGCCCCGGTATTTATCCTCGCTTATCCGCAGGGCATCCTCCATCTTTTTCCGTTCGGAGATATCGACCGCCACCCCGCGGAATCCACAGAGTTTTTCATTCCGGTAGACGGGAGCAGAGTACACGAGGACCGGAAATGAACTTTTATCCTTCCGGACCGCCGCGAATTCCCGGGTCCCTAATGGCATGCCGCTGAATAATTTCTCTACATCCCCTTGTGCAGTATCGAGGCCTGTGGGAACGATAAAGGAACGGGCATTGATCCCCCGGTCGATCTCCTGCTGCGTCAATCCCAGGGTTTTCTGCGCGTGCTGGTTCGCCCAGAGCACCCGGAAATCCCGGTCCAGCTCGAAGACCATCTGCGGGAGGAGTTCGGCCAGATCGTGATACTTCTTCTCGCTCTCCCGTATCGCATTTTCCGCCAGTTTTTCTCTCGTGATATCCTGGGAGATCGAACCGATCCCGAATCCCTTATCCATCCGGATCGGGAAGATCGTCTGCCGGGTGTAGATCCGGGCGCCATCAGCAGCTTCTGCTTCGATGATCTGGGGTTCTTGGAATACGGGAATACCGGTCTTTAAGGAGGTCCGGATCCTTTGTTCGATGAATGCACGGCGTTCTTCCGTATGATATTCGGGAGGAAGCAACCGGAAGGTCAGGTCCCATAAGAAACTGCCAAGAGCCTCCTCTTTCCTGATACCGGTGATCTGTTCCGTTGCTGCGTTCCACTCCTTCACTTTTCCTTCTTCATCGACGATAGAGACCGATTCCCGGGTCGTCTCAATGAAGGAACGGAGCCGGGACTCGCTTCTCCGCAGTTCCTGCTCCGCCTCCCGCCGCCGGACCGCCTGGCGGATCTTGTGTGCCAGCTCCGCAAACTGGGCGGCGGCGTCGGAACCTTTCTGGAGGTAAAAATCGGCGCCATTGTTGATGGCATTGATGACAATTTCTTCGCGCCCTCTTCCGGTAAAGAGAATGAACGGGAGGTCGCCGAACCGCTCCCGGATCGCTTTTAAAAAAGCGATGCCGTCCATCCCCGGCATCATGTAGTCGGAGACGAGGGCATCGTACCTCTTCGCGTTCAGCAGGGTAAGTGCTTTGATCGCAGAATCACTCGTATCGACACTGAGCTGCCCGCTCTGCTCCAGGAACAGCTTGCCGATCTCAAGAAGGCCCGGCTCGTCATCAACGTAGAGGACGTGATACGTTGCATTCACCGTAATACACTTCGCTATTGTTGGAGTGTTATATTAATTCTTATTATTATCCTGGAGGGGTGCCAGGAAAAAGCGGTGGTCAGGGAATCCTTTCACTGCGTTTGTGGGGACCCACCCTGCCGCAACAATCGCATTCTTCGACCGGGTTTTTTCCAGCATCAAGGATCCCTGACGCGAAATAACGCTGAAAATCCTCACTTCACGGGTTACGTATTCCGTTCCGGATCCCCGGTATTTTTCCGCAACGCCGTCTCTTCCCGTATCCAGGATGGGGATAACACACTCAGCGCTTCAGGGAGTGGACCAACCGTATCCAGTACAAGCCCTATAAGAATCTGCAAAGAAAAAGGAGAAAGGTATGCAGGGAGCCGGCTGGCTGAACGTTGGAAGTCTTGTATTCGGGCTGATCGCATGGATACTTCCTGCCATTAATCTCAGCTATCGCACTCAGGCTGAATACCGGAACCTGGTCGTCCTTTCCGTAACAAGCGTCAGTGCCTGTGCCATTGCACTCTGCCTGCAGGTTCTCTCGCTCAATTATCTGGTACGGATCGGGGACTGGTCGGCATTGATGGATATTTCCCCCACGGTTGCACTGGTCGCTACCCTCCTTCTTGTTGTAACCCTCACCCTCAATGCAATCGCCCTGGTTGTCCATTTCCGGAAAACGGTGAACGACTGATCCATCTCAGGTTCCAAGGCACGGTATTCTCGTCCGAAAAGTCGGCCTGTTTCTTTTTCGGGGGGGGGGGAAATGACGAAGATTCCGGCCAACCTCCCGGCACCTCCCGCCAAGATCCCCGGCATATACCCTCAACCAGAACGGGAAAACGGGGCGGACCGGCCGGATCGGGTACAGCGGAAAGAGTGTCGCAGGAGGTTATGTCCCCCGTTCCGGATTCCCCGTCAGAACCCCCTGTCCACCACCGGTTTTTCCCTTCCGATGGACCGGCGGGAAATGACGGATTTTGTCTACCGGAAGATCGGGCCGGCCGGGATCGCACTGAAGGGGAGATCGGGAAGATAACGACGGACGTTGGGAGTTCTCTTTCGTCGCATTCAGAAAAAGGAAGATGCCGGGACTTCCCCCCGGTTTGTGGTGGGAGACCTGGACCCCACGTTGTCCGATCCCTGCGCCCCGGTCCCCCGGGCCGGGACCGCGCTGGAACGGGCGCTCCGGATCATAACGGGCACAAGGTTCACCCATGCTCCCCGGGAAAAATAACCAATGGTTATCATGTAACCGATAGTTATATTATAACCTCGAGTGAACATTATCCGGGGAAAATCCATGGTTGCACTGACACAGGAAATGAAGGATTCGCTCACGGGTACAAAGATTGCATTCCTTGCAACAGCATCAGGGGATGGTGTTCCGAATGTTGTCCCGATTGCGGCATTCCGGCTGGTCGATGACGGCACGATGCTGATCTCGGACCAGTACTTCAACAAGACGCTGAAAAACATGAAAGAGAACCCGGTGATCGCCCTGTCCTGGTGGGGAGAGGCGGGCGGCTTCCAGCTCAAGGGGACCGTCACGATCCATACGGATGACGAGGTCTTCAGAACGAACGTCGCCTGGATGAAGGAGAGCTGGCCGAAGTTTGTGCCCAAGTCTGCCGCGCTCGTCAGAATCACGGACGTGTTCATCGTCAAGCCGGATAAAGAGCCCGGGAAGAAGATCCTCTGAGCCGGAGACCGGAAGCATGCAGTTCCAGGCACTGAAACTGGTGTATTTCTCGCCAACGGGGACAACGAAGAAGATTGTGGAGGACATCGCACGCGGGATCGATCACGGCAGCGTGGAGGTCATCGACATCACCCGCCCGGACGCACGACAGGTACGGCTGCAGACATCGGAAAACGACCTTCTCATTGTCGGCGTGCCGGTGTACCTTGGAAGAATCCCGGCACTGGCAGGCGAATGGCTGCGGACGCTGCAGGCAAACGACACGCCCGCAGTCGGGGTAGTGGTGTACGGCAACCGTGCGTATGATGACGCCCTGATCGAGCTTGCGGATATCCTGAAGGATCGCGGGTGCCGGCCGGTTGCCGGCGCCGCATTCATCGGACAGCACTCGTTCTCCACGGACACAACGCCAACAGCAGAGGGCCGCCCGGATGCCAGGGACCGGGAATTTGCTGAGGCGTTCGGGAAGAATGTTGGGGAAAAACTCCAGGCAGCTCCTTCGCCAGGCACGGTTCCGGAGATGCAGTTTCCCGGCATTCGTCCGTACCGGATGGAAACCTGCCATCCGTACAAAAAAGGCACGCCCTTCTGGAATGTGGACTTCATCGCAGTCAGCGACGCCTGCACGCAATGCGGGACCTGTGCAGAGGGATGCCCGGTCGGGGCCGTCGACCCGGCCGACAGCCGGGTGATCGATACGGAACGCTGCATCACGTGCTGCGCCTGCATCCGGCGCTGCCCTGTCCATGCGAAGACGATAAAACCGGGGCTCGTCATGGATGCATCCCTGCGCCTGTATTCCAATTGCCGGGACAGGAAGGAGCCGGAATGTTTCCTCTGATATCGGGGCCGCAGGGGAAAAGCGCACGTTCGGAATACCTGCATAACGGAATACTGGTCCCCGGCAGGAAACCGTAGGAGGCGGGGGGCTGCAATGGGAATAGCGGAACGGCGGTTGCGGGAGAAGGAGCGGCGAAAGACAGAGATCCTCGACGCAGCGGAGCGTCTCTTTTTTTCGAGAAGCTATGAAGATGTCTCCATGGAGGATATTGCACGCGAGGTCGAGCTGAACAAGGCTACCATCTACCTCTATTTCGACAACAAGGAGGCACTGTTCGCAACCATTGTCGTCCGGGGTATCCGGATCATGGAGGAGAAATTCCGGGCGTGCATGGAGACGAAGGCTCCCGGCATCGTCAGGGTAGCCCTGATGGGCCAGGCCTATTACCGGTTTGCAGAAGAAAACCCGGAATATCTCCGGCTCATCCATTTTTACGGATCCGAACGGTTCTCCCATGAGAACCCCTATACCGCAGAGACCGGGAAGGGCTACGGTGCCTGCCGGAAGATCCTTCAGGATGCGATCCGGGAGGGCATTGATGACGGAACGATCCGGGCCGATCTCGACCCGTTCCTCGCCTCGATGTACCTCATGATCTCGTTCATGGGGATACTCTCGCTGGAGAACCGGTGGAAACTGGTGATCGGGGCTGAGGGGTTCACGTACGAACAGTTCGCGAGCGAATTTTTCCGGTTCCTTCTTCCGGCACTTTCTTCCGGCAGGAGATCGCCTGCGATGGATCGTCCGGATCTTAAAGCAGCCGGATTCTTCCTGACCGTGCCGGTGAAACAAAAGGGCGCATGATCCCACGCCACTCCGGGTTGCTCTCCACCGGTACTGAAGATGGAGCCCCGCCGTCCCGTTCTCCCTCTTCCTTGCGAGGAACGAGGAAGCCGGAAACGGGGTCTTCGATGGCTTCATCGGGAACGAATTCCCCGGGGGCAGGGCCGGAGAACTGCTCTCCCGCACTATCACCGGCGTGATGGCGGGATCCGCCTGTACCCGCTCAGCCCACCGCTTTTCTGACGAGCGCTGCGATCCGTGCCTCTTCGGTTGCGGCGAGGTCGGTCAGCGCAAAGGCAACCGGCCACATGGCCCCGTCATCGAGGTTTGCGTCTTCATTAAACCCGAGGGTCATGTACCGTTCCTTGAACTTGTCCCCGCCGCGGAAGAAGCAGATGACCTTGCCGTTATGGGCGTACGCGGGCATGCCGTACCATGTTCTCGGCGCGAGCACCGGTGCGCTGGTTCGGATGATGGCATGGAGGCGCCCGCCCATGGTGCGGTACGGTTCCGGCATCGCGGCGATCGCGGCGAGTACGGCGCTCTCTCCCTCTTCACCGGGAGCATGTGAAGGGGGCTTTCCGCGGGGGGTTGCTGCGGTATCCTGTGATTTTTTCATGGGTATCTTCCGGTAACTGGTTATCCTGTGCCAGATACCTGCGGGATTCGATAAAGGTACCGGTCCTGACAGGGGGAGCTCCGGTCCGTTCAGAGATCCTTTCGTAAGTATACCATGTCCCTGCACAGGAAATCCCCGTCATAGACCGGTTCCGGATACGTCCGGGTGAAGAAACCCGGATCAGTCCTGAACCAGACAAAACCGAACTGCTGGTAGAACGAGACCGCAGGTTCTGCTGTTCCGACGATGATGGACGAGTACCGGCCATGGAAGTGTCCGGACAGGAAGTGTATCATGGCCGACGCGATACCCCGGTGCCGGAACCCTTCGGCGGTTGCGAGGGCTTTCAGTTCGCACTCACCCGCAGAAGCGGGAGTCACGACCGCCACGCATGCCGGCATTTCGCCACAATATGCCACGACAAGAATTCCCCGGTCAAGATACGTTTCAACGACAGATACGTCAGGATCTGCACAGAGGATAAGGGGGAGGAAAGGCCGTTTATCACCGGTGATTATTTGGAAAGAACAATTGCCGGTCATGAAGTGTATCACCGGTTTTCTGCTTTCGGCACCAGGGGGATATCCATCAGATGAATATCCGGCGCCGGAGCAGTACCTGCATACGGGTGTGCATGCCGGTCACATAATACCCTGTGGCGAAAGGCTCCTGCACGCGGTCCTGACAGGCACTCTTGCACAAAATTCTCTCCCATAATCCCGATGCCCGTCATGGTCATGGATCAGCTCCGCCAGCACGTTCCCATTCCTCCCCGTACAGTCTTTCATGATGCTTTGATTTCACCAAACCCCGTTCCGATCCTTAAAATTCGGGCCACCCATCTTTTTCCCGCACCACTTCAAACCAGTACAGCAGGAGACGAACGATGACGAAGGTCAATACCGGCAACCGCGAATGGTTCCAGGACTGGGCGAACGACTATGACACAACGCTGGGGAAGGTGAAGAGGCACCACGCGCTGCTCGACCGTGTTGTCAGGGTATCGGGAGTGAAGAGCGGCGACCGGGTGCTCGATATCGGCTGCGGGACCGGGTTGCTCTCGCTCAAATTCCTCGATAAGGTCGGTTGCACGGTTACGGCGATCGACAGCTCTGTGGAGATGCTTACGATATTTAAGGAAAAGATCGAAAAGTGCGGGCTTACCGGAAGGGTCCGGTGCGAACAACGATCCGCGGAGGAGATGGACTTTGGGGCAGGCCGGTTCGATATCGTGGCGGCGACCGTCTCGCTGCATCACGTGAAGGAGAAACAGCCGGTCGTCGACAGGATCTATAAGAGTCTCGCGGACGGCGGGAGGTTCGTTCTCGGCGAAATCGATCTGGATACGACGGGAAGGCTGGATGACCCGAAGCGGCTCCTGAGGGTCTTGGAGTACCTGTCGAAGGAGTTACCGCTTGTCATGAAAGAAGGCGGTGTACCGGCATTCGAACGGATGTACGACAACGGGAAGAAGCATATCCTGAATGACGGCGAATACTGCATCGGATCCGAACAGTGGGCACGACTATGCCATAGAGCAGGGTTTCAGGAAGTGGAAATCCGCCCGTTGAAGGGCTTTGCATGGTTCGTGGTCCTGGTCGCGACAAAATAAAAATTGCAGCCATGGTCTCCCGCGAGGTGGGGATACCGGGAAATTCCCCGGAGAGCTAAAAGAATCCTCTTGCCGGCCAGTACAAGGCCAAAGGATTGTCATTCCTTCGGCGCATGCGGCGGCAGTTGCTGCTGTGCAAGCGGGATCCCGCCCGTGCCGATGGCATCGAGCGGGTACTCCCGGACATACACGAAGAATGCCGGCGGCGGAAGGTTCGTGATCTCGGACGCGGTCTTCGTCAGTTTCCGGATCAGTTCTGCTTTTGTTTCAGGGCTTACCTTCCAGAGATCGATGGTAATAACGGGCATGGTTTCACCTCACAGGTTCATTTCCCGAAAAATTCATGGACGTCCCGCAGGTATTCCCGGATCGGAAAATGCTGCGGGCATTTCTCCTCGCACTCCCCGCACTCGGCACAGCAGGAGGCATACCCCGGTATCCCCCCGGAGAACGCGCCGCTGAGGGCCCAGGAGTACACCCCGGCCGCTCTCTCCTTCGCATCATAGGTGTACGCCTGGTTGTAGTACATGAAACACGAAGGGATATCGACGCCATTCTCGCACGGCATGCAGTACCGGCAGCCGGTGCAGGGGATCTTCACGCGGGAGGCAAAGCTGTCCCGCATCTTTTCCACAACGGCGAGTTCTTCCAGTGAGAGAGAGTTCGGCAGGCCCTGCTCTGCAACGGCAAGGTTCTCTTTCACCTGTTCCATCGCGGACATGCCGGAGAGCACGACCGTGACTTCCGGGTGGTTCCAGACCCAGCGGAGCCCCCATCCCGACGGCGTGCGCCGGACCGGGGCGTCGAGAAGGTGCTGGTGGATCGCGGGGACGTCCCCCGAAAGGAGCCCGCCCCGGAGCGGTTCCATGACAACGATGCCAAGGCCCTTCTCCGCCGCGTACCGGAGGCCCTCCGTGCCGGCCTGGTACTCTTCGTCCATGTAGTTGTACTGGATCTGGGCAAAGGTCCAGTCGTAGGCATCCACGATCTCCGAAAAGACGGAAAACTGGTCGTGGAAGGAGAATGCAGGATACCGGATCCGGCCGTCGGCCCGGGCGCTGTCAAGGAATTCAAGGACGCCCAGCTTCGAAAGGTTCTCCCATGTCTCGGCGCCAAGCCCGTGGAGGAGATAGAAATCGATGTGGTCCGTTGCGAGCCGGGCGAGCTGCTCGTCCAGGTACCGGTCCATGTCTTCCCGCTTTGTAATCAGCCAGCTCGGGAGCTTGGTCGCGAGGAAGACTTTTTCGCGGTAACCGTCGCCAAGCGCCCTCCCGACGACCAGCTCGCCTTCCCCGTTGTGGTACGGGTAGGCCGTATCGACATAATTGACACCGGCATCGATAGCGGCGCGGATCATGGCAGTTGCTTTAGGCTCGTCAACCTTTCCACCGGCCTGCTCGCCCTCTGCGGGCGGCAGCCGCATGCACCCGAAGCCGAGGATCGAGAGATCGTGCGGGCACCGCGGGAACTTCCTGTAGAGCATTCTCTCACCGTTCTCCAGAGTAACGAAGACATTGCGGGGATAAAAAGGGAACAGGGACAAAAATGTCAGCAAAGCCCGGGAAAGAGATGTCAGCAGGAAATGGCAGAGGGCACGCTCTTTGGAACGGATGCTCCACGTCAGGTGTCTGATATATCCGAAAAACCAGCGTTTTCATGGTCGTTTCAAAATCTGCGTTCAGGGAATCACCTTAAATATCTCCTGCCGGATAAGGGTGAGTCAGGGTGAAAGAATATGGTAACACTATCCCAGAAGATCGTTCCCTGCATATGGCTGGAAAAAGACGCCGATAAGGCTGCTCGGTTTTATGTCTCTGTATTCAGGAATGCAAAAATTCTCAAAACCTCCTACTACCCCAAAGCCTCGGAAGAGGTCTCCGGTCAGAAACAGGGATCGGTTCTTACCGTCAGATTCACGCTGGAGGGGCAGGAGTTTGTTCTCCTTAACGGGGGGCCCGTATTTAAACTGAGCCCTGCCGTCTCCTTCATGGTCCTGTGCGATACCCAAAAAGAGATCGATTATTACTGGAGTATACTGTCGTTTGTCAAGGAAGCCGAGCAGTGCGGCTGGCTGGTTGACAAGTATGGCATCAGCTGGCAGATCGTCCCGTCAATTCTTGAATCGATGACCACCGACCCGGACCCGGCGAAGGTGGAACGGGTAACGGCGGCATTCCTCCAAATGAAAAAATTTGACATCAGCGCACTGAAAAAAGCGTACGAAGGATAACCTGATCCTTTTTTTGCTGAATCACGATCCAAATCTCCGCCCCGGTCCCCTGCCCCTCACGCGAGTTCCATCGCCCCTGCTTACGAAAAACCCGCGCCGGCCCACCCGCGACCGCCCGAACCCCGGTCAGGGGAACATGCCGGGTCAGTGGCTCTCGTTAATCTGGTCTCCCAGCTCCTCATCCGCCCAGTCTTTCAGGGAGGAAAGGATCGGGATGACGGTCTGCCCCCGCTCTGTCAGGGCATACTCGACGCGGGGGGGCATGTTGGGATATTCCGTGCGGGAGATGAGGCGATCTGCCTCAAGGGCCCGGAGCTGCCGGGTAAGCATCTTTTGGGAGATCGCCGGCAGTTTCTCCTGGATTGCCGTAAAACGGAGCGGGGCATCCTTGATCTTCCAGAGGATATGCGGTTTCCATTTCCCGCCGATCACGTCCATCGCCGCCTCGAGCGAACAGACGTACATCCGTTTTCCTGGCATAGACCGGTATTCCGGGCGCCGGAACGTTAACGGTTGCGTTTTGTTTCCCCGATTGCAGCAGGGCACCCTGATGAGAGGAAAAAAGCGGAAACCGGGAAACGGAGGAGATATCCGGAGGCAGATATCCCCGGATCCCGGACAATTAAAGATTGGTTAACCGGTTGAAATTGATGGACGGGTTGCCGAGCCGGTCGATCTGGGTCCTTTTGATCGGGACCCAGGTGTCAATGATGACCCGCCGTTCCAGGGTCAGCGTTTCGTTCTGGATCAGTTGTGAGATATCCTTTCCGTTTGCCGAGAGCGTAATAATGATGGAATAATCGCTCGTTTTTGCATTCCGGGGGATCAGTTTTGCCTCGATATGGGCGAAATCCCAGGTCGTGGCTTCGGATTCCGGGATCTCCTGGCACCTGGTGAAACTGATAATATAAAAGCCCGAGCTCTTGCCGCTCGTATAGACGTCATAAAATATCGCGAATTTCTCGTCGGGTATCCCGACGAGTTTCGGGCGGGCAGAGCTGATCCCGTAGTCCGGATCCCTGGTTATCTCCGGAAACGCCTGGCTCATGATGCAATCGGAGATCCCGTAATCTTCTTTCGTTAACGTGAATTTTTCAACATAGGGATCGGATGCCACCGCTGCTTTTGTCTCCTGGAATGCCGGGGTCGCGATGGTCGGGACCGCACTTGTTGCAGGGATCGTCGTCGTGGCAGGAGGGACCGTCGTCCCGGCAGTTGCGGTTGCGGGGGGAGCAGAAGGTTCTCCTGCGGGTACAGGCGTGGTGGTTATCGAAGAGGCAGGTTCTGTCGTCAGGGAAGGAGTTGTACCGGCAGCCGGGGTCGCCGGGGATGTGCATCCACCGGCAATAATCCCGCCGATCAGCAACCCGATCAAAAGAGGAATATATTTTTGATCCATGGCAGTTTCCATCATCCACTGACAAATTATTCTTTTTCATTTTGAAATTGACCAAAAATGACGTGCAAAAATATGGCCCGCAGGTTTGGGGGAAGCGATCCCACCCCCGCTTTTTTCCGACCCATGACCGCCAAGATCGGTCGCCCCGGTCTCCTCCGGTCCCTGGACGCTCGCCGCGGCGGTCGTGACGAAAGGGAGGTAGCTGAATTCAATCCGGTATGATGGTTTTTGGAGGGCGTGAAGGCGGGGGCTGCAGGAAGACAGCGAAGTCGTTGTCGACGGGAACGGAACGCGTCCCGCTCTTGTACGGACCTGGTCGCGTTCATGCGGGATTGTCAGGAAGATCGGGGACGCGACACCGGCATGAGATTTTTCATCACCAGCGTAGGTACGGACGACACGACAAATGCACTGAAATTTTATGCTGAAGTATCAGGGTTGGTGAAAAACCGGAGTATCTGCCGGCAGCTGACGGTGACTGATCGTCGTCCCGCCCAAAGGCCGGACCGGTGCCGGGCTGTTCCCGTGGTCTGCCTTGCATAGTGGATTCCCACAACGATCTTCCAGGAACATGAGCGAAATGATCGTCAGTTTTGGATTGTTTTCCCAAAAATATTTCAGAGAAATCCGTCAGGGACCTCTATGCAATGCGAACTTGCAAGACTAAAACAAGCACTTATCTGCAACGGGATCCGAGTAGTGTTTGTATGGACATGATCGTTGAAATCCTGAACCTTGCAGTCGGGTTTGTCATCGGCTTTGCCGGGTACGTGATGATCTGGGATTATCTTCACCGGAAAAACTCCCTGTACTCTCCTGAATAACCTGAATCCCGATCCACCGTGCGGCCCCGGCATTCCGGGCTCTTTCCCGAAACTCGGGTATGTTCTTTCTTGTTCGCGGGAACTGCGTTCCCGTATTCTTCCGGATATTTCCACGCCCCGGGCACCCGTTGCTGGCACCTGAAGCGGTACTGCGGGACGAGTTCCGCGACCCGCCATTATGCGCCACCCACTGACGGCCTTTTTTCCTGCATTCCTGGCAACGCCCTGAACACGTCGGATTACGGTCGAAAAAAAATACCGCTGCCCGGAAAGCTTCAGGCAAACCGGACCGGGCAAATGGTTCTAAAAAAATGCTGGTTTTTTCCGGCGCAGTGACAGACGATTGTCCGCATCGTTTCTTTTCAGAAGACGTAGGTTGTCCCGACAGTATTCAGGATGCACTTCTCCGGCATCGCGGTCATGATCCGGTTGATCGTTTTCCAGCCGGTGCAGTGCATCGGGACAAGGTACTCCGGATTGATCCGTCTCATGGCATCGATAGTCGGTGGAACGACCGGTTCAAACGCCTTCCCGGAAAGGTGAAATCCGCCGAGGACTGTGTGGATTTTGTCAACACCGGTGATCTTTCTCGCATACTCCACCGTGTTGATGATCCCGGCATGGGCGCAGCCGCTCAGCACCACAAGGCCCTTGCCCTTTACGGTGATCACCAGCGCCTGATCGTCGCGGATGGGATCAGGAACCCGTGTCCCGTCCCGCTCTATCTCCGCGCCGGGCATCCCCTTCTCGAACGGCGTTGTCCGCTCCACCTCCCCGGTGACGAGCAGGTGGCCGGCGGCGAGGGTCGAGGGATCGCTGCGCAGCCGGACATCGTACCCCGCCCTCTTCAGCGCGACCGCATCCGCCGTGGGCTGATCGAATGTGCCGTGGCCGGGGATATTCAGGCGCCGGCGGAGAACGGCATCCGGGTGGGCGATGATCGGAATCTGCCGCCCTGCGCCCGCAGCAACGTTTTCGAGTGCGCCGATGTGGTCGTAGTGGCCGTGGCTCAGGACGACCGCTTCAATCCCGGCAAGGGAGATCCCCATCTGGCAGGCGTTCCAGGGCAGGCATTCGGAAGAGAGCCCGGCATCCAGCAGGACCGTGTGCTCCTTTTTCCCGGAGAATACCCTGACGAGACAGGAGAGGCCGTGCTCGGCCAGGATCCGGCGGGCCGGGTTGTAGGGCAGCCGGCGGTCAACGGGCGTTAAGGAGGTGTTGATCAGGATGTCCGTGTAGTTGTCAACGAGGACCGTGATCTCGGTACGGTCAACCGGCTTTGGCGGCTTTTCGGTCATGGCTGCATCATAAGAGGTTCCATCGCGCTCAGTCGATAAGAAGGAGCGCCATGAGCTCAGGGTGGCCCTGCACCGGGAACCGGATCGGCATCCCCGCCTTCTCCGCGGTCTTTACCATGTTCACCCCGACCGCGTGCTCGGGTATCCGGGCCTGGGTGGGATGGAGACAGATACCGGCCTTCACGTTACAGGTCTCGCACAGACGGCACGAGCCGTTGACGAACGCGAGCGCGAACGGGTTGCCGGCATTGAACGCGGCCCGTTCGAGTTCCAGCATCAGGGGAGCGAACGCGCCGGTTCCGCTGAAGTGGTCCTTCCAGAACTGCGTTGCCTGTTCCTTCCGGTCGGCAGGAGCTTCCGGGTCCAGCCAGTACCGGTAGATCGAACAGATGACTTCGGGATCTGCCCGGGCAGGGGAGATGAACTTCACGAGCAGGGCGTACCGGTACTCGGACAGGATCTTCCGGAACTCGTCCGGTGCCGGGACATGCGGCGGGCAGGTCAGCTTCTTCCCGTACCCGATACAGCCGGTCCTGCACTTCATGGGCACGCGGTTCTCGACAACGATATCCGATGCCGGGATCACCTTCGCACCGGCAGCGCCGAGTTCTTTTGCCTTGTCAACGAGGAATGCATACTTCCTGTAATCCTGTTTTGTGTTCCTCATACCCGCCATAATACTCTGCGTTCGTATACGCTCTCCGATACAATATCCCCATCGATATCCCCATCTCCCAATTTCCCCATCTCCCAATTTCCCCATCTCCCGATTGCCATTCCGGATCGCGCTGAGACCTCCCGGGGATTCCATTTCACCGTCACCCTGTCCGGTATCCGCCATGAGGCTTGCTGCCTAAACATTAATCAGAAGGTTTATATCATCCTAAATGAATCTATCATCCCTTACTTATTAGGTAAGATAGGGAGAACTACCTAACAAGGGATAATCGTGCCTAAAGCAACACTGAAGATAGACACTGCAACGCGCGACCGGCTCCGGAAGTTCAGTACCAACATGGACGATACCTTCGACTCGATCATCGTCCGGCTCCTGGACTTCTACGAAGAACACCGACAGAAAAAGTGAAGGGAACAACCATGAGAGAAAAGGGTATCATCGACGAAACAGAAGCGGACGGGAAGAGATCGGCATTGACCATGGCACTCTGGCGGGTGATCCAGCCCCATTACCGGGACCATGTCCCCGAGATCCAGGGAAGAGTGAGGGAGATGCTTGCAGCAAACGAGTCGTTCCGGATCACCGACCTGATGGCAAAAACAAGTGTCATACCGGAGACCGAATTCCGCAGGTACCTGCACGAGGCAAGCCGGAAAGGGGAGCTCTCCTTTGACGAGACCGGGGGAACGGGACTCGTATCCCGCATGCGATAATTCCGAAGCCCTTGTTATGGTAACCGGGTCCCTGCATGAGCTGCTGATCCGGAAAAAATCCAAACATTTTCGGGACCGACCCGGTCGTAAAAAACCGGAGGGTCTCCTGGCAATAATCACGGATGAAAGATTTTCAGAACGGAAATCCTCCGCGGTTTGTTCAAGGAAGCGTACTCCGGAAGATCCCCGGATCACCGCTGGCGTCATCTCTTTTCGTTCTCAAAACCGTTGGGCCTGCAGTGTTTTAAAAAAAATTCCTCCCGCCACAATGCCGGATCCGGAATTTTCCTGTCCCCGTTCTTCCTCGGAGATACCCCCCGCGGGGGGAGTGTTGCCCAACACCCCCCTGATGAAAAATGACCCGTCGGAGGGAGACAATGCCCCGGAGCAGGGGAAATTTCGGGATCTCTCCTGAACAAAAGACTCAGCGGGGGCACCGCATCAGGGGAGGTCTTCCTGGCGGGGATCCGTAACGATGGCACTGTCAGGAAGTGTGCACTTAATATCCCGGCAATCCATCTCCCCCTCATGCGCTCCCCGGTCGTTCTCCTCATCGTTCTCTTCCTCCTTCCCGTACTGGCAGGATGCACCGGTTCCCCCATGGATGGCACCCCCCCGCCAGCCACGATGACGCCTTCCCCCGCGACTACCGACCTCACCAACCGGTACTCTGCCCAAGCGGCGCAGTTCCGGAACGGCACCTCGGTTACTGTCCTGGAACCGGAATCGATCCCGGTCAGGCTCACAAAGATCGCCGGCACCTTCACCGCCCCGATGATGATCGCAACGGACGGGAGCGGGCGGCTCTTTGTTGCGGACCAGATCGGCACGGTCCGGATCATCGGGGCGAACGGGACCGTTTATCCCGAGCCGTTCCTCGACCTCCGCGACAGGATGATCGCCCTGAGTCCCCAGTACGATGAACGCGGGCTCTATGCGATCGCATTCCACCCCGACTCAACGAGCAACGGCCGCGTCTTTGTCCACTATGCCGCGCCGCTCCGGCAGGGGGCACCTGCCGGATGGAGCTGCACCAACCGGCTCTCCGAGTTCCGGGTGATGGCCGGCAACCCCGACAGGGTCGATCCCGCCTCCGAAAAGATCCTCCTTGCGATCGACAAGCCCCAGATGAACCATAACGGAGGCCCGATCCTGTTCGGACCCGATGACGGGTACCTCTATATTGCGCTCGGCGACGGGGGCGGGGCGGACGATACCGGTGCCGGTCATATGCCGGGGACCGGCAACGCGCAGGACCCCGCTACCCTGCTCGGAAAGGTGATACGGATCGATGTCGATTCTGTCGGGACCGGCGGGAAGGCCTACGCCATCCCGCAGGATAATCCCTTCATGACGAATCCGGCATTCCTTCCCGAGATCTATGCGATGGGACTCCGGAACCCGGCATATCTGTCCTTCGATGCCGGCGGGAACCACACGCTGACAACCGGCGTTGCGGGGCAGGAGCTCTTCGAATCAGTCTTTTTCCTTGCAAAAGGCGGCAACTACGGGTGGAAGATCCGGGAGGGGACGCACTGTTTCGACCCGGAGGATGCCGGAACACCACCCCCGGAACCCTGCGCCACCACCGGAGCACGGGGAGAACCGCTCATCGGCCCGGTTGTCGAGACCGGCCATGACATCGGGAACACGATCGTTGGCGGGTACATTTACCGGGGAACGGATGTCCCGGCGCTCTCGGGAAAATACATCTTTGGCATGTGGAGCACCGGTTTTACGAGCGGCGACGGGAGCATCTATGCGGCAACGCCCCCGGCAGGGTATGATATCCGCAGGTATCCGGCATCGGCCAAGGAGGTTGACCAGCAGGATAACAGGATGTGGACGTTCCAAAAAGTCCTGGACAGCGGAACAAGCGATGGCCGGCCCCATGCCTACGTCCGCGGGTTTGGGCAGGATGACCGGTATGAACTCTACGTCCTCCTGAACACGAAGAGCGGCCCGGATCCCTCGGCGACGACCGGAGAGGTCTGGAAGATCGGACCTGCTGCCTGAACCGGTAAAGAACCGGACATCCCCTTCTTATTCCCACCGTGGAAAGATCGGTATCCTGCGTCCTGAGAGTCCGGGCGGATCGAAATCTGTGCAGGGCCGGAACATGTCCGGGCTTACAATAGATTCATATAGTATTGGGACGATTGATAAGGACTGAGTATAAAAGATCCGGGATGATTGCGGGCAGAACCGTATGACCAGGGGAGATGAGAAGACATGGGGTGTTTCCGGACGACCTTGAGGAAAGCGGGCTGAAAAAAGTCCTCTTCGTTACCTGTTATTGCACATTGAAGGGTAACTGTACGCTTGATGAAAAAGGAAGAAACTGCAAGGACTGCGAATTTTCCATCTGCGTCCTTGACCCGGTGCCGCAGAGAGGGGTTGCAGTATGAAATACCTTTTTACCGACGAGAAGACCGGATATGATTATTTCTGCACTATCGATCCGTCCCTCTGCAGGAAGAAAACCTGCAAACACTGCTGGCATCTGAAGCGGTATTGCAGCACGGGCACGGGCGGCCGGCGGCACCTGCCGCCCGTCTCCTGCCTCTTTTTTCCCGCAATGCCCCGTTCATTTGCTTATCCTTTCTGGTCTTTTCCGATGATCTCCCCATCGTCTTTCGGGAAACAATCTTCCTGCATTTCGTGACAGGGACGCAGGTGCCCGGTCCGGTTCACCCGCTTCCGGATCGGGAATCGCCCGCAAAAAAGTCTGAAGGGATAATTGCGGGGGCACAGGGTTTGCGTTACTTTGCGTACGCCTCTACGAGATCGCGTGCCGTGATGATGCCGGTGATCTCTCCCTTCTTCATGAGGGGGAGCCTCCGGATATGCCCCGCTGCCATGATCTTTGCCGCCGCATGGATGCTGATGCCCGAAGGGGCGGTCTTCAGCGGGGACGAGATCGCCCTCCCGACCGTTGTCCGCAGGGACTTTCCCTTCATGAGGAACTTTGAGAGAAGATCGCGCTCCGTGAAGATCCCGGACGGCTTGCCCTCGCGGTTCACAATCACGCTCCCGATCCGTTCCGAGCCCATGATGTGGGCGACGGAGTCGATCGTCTCTTTCGCATCGACCGAGACGACGCGTTTTGTCATGTAGTCCTCAACATTCAGGGACGTCTCCGGCGCATCGGGCATCTCCCGGATCAGATCGGATGCGGCGATGATCCCCGTCATCTTTCCGCACTCGAAGACCGCGAGCCTCCCTTTCCTGCGGATCATGGTTCGTGCAGCCTCCCGGATCTCGGTCGTCGGGCAGATGCGGATGAGCGGGTAAGACATGACCTCTTCGACCGTGGTTGTCTCCAGGTTAAGCCCATCCGCGAGGACCTTGGTCAAAAGGTCACGCTCGGTAACAATCGCGACCGGTGTCCCGTACTTCATCACGATAAGGCTCCCGATATGCCGCTCACCCATGGCCTTTGCAGCATCGGACATGAGCGTCCCGAGCGTCGTCGTGACGACTTCGCGGCTCATGATCTCTTCGACCCTGATATGCCGTTTGTGCTCCTTGTACGCGAGATCAGAAATGCTTGATAAGGTGAGCCCGGGTTTTTTTTGTCCAGGCACACCAGGTTTTTTTTGTCTTGGCACAAGTATCACCAAACAGGAACAGAAGCCGTATCCTATAAATATATCGGTGCCCCGGGATCGGCCCGCCTGTCCCAACCGCGAGGCAGGCTGCCTGCAGCTGCAGCCTGGCGGAACTCACCGGCCCGCTGGTTCCCGGCTCCGTGCACCCTGCATCCTGCACAATCCACCGCCCCACCAGAGCGTACGAGGGCGGTGTGGCTGTCCCGGGCGCGGTTATCCGGGCCCGTCTTCGATCGTGACGGTACAATCCGGTAATCCCTCCGGGTAACGATCGCACCCGGATCGCACCGGGCAGGCGTACCCGAGCTTGACAAGCCTGCGGCGGCGGTACCGGGTCAGTACCGCCCGGGCCGTCCTCCCGTCTTTTACGACAAACCAGAAGGTGCAGGGGATTTTATGGTTACCGCTGCGGCGGACGGGGATCGCAGGCTCCAGGGACTCGTGAAAGGAAAGGCTCTCTTCTTCGCAGAGGGTTGTCATTGTCAGATTGGAAAATTTTTCGAAGCGGGTTCTCTTGTACTATTTTCCGGACTGATACGAAAAAAGCAGCGATTGTACATACGAACCCCGACAGGTTTACCGGGTGAACGGTGCGATCTGCTATCCTTGCGGGAACGGGCCGGCAAGCGTAGGAGTACAACCGCTTTCTGGTAATCCCTTCCGATGAAAAATGAGACCGGAGTTACCGGGCAGCAAGTTCCCGGCGTACCTGTTCATAGTAACGTTCGGAAAGAAATTCTTCCAGCCCATGCTCCCGGTAGATATGGTCCGCGTAATGGTAGTTCATCCGGTCGATGACGATGAAGTCGACCTTCCCCGCCAGCTGCGCGGCAAGCCCTTGTGCGCCGGGGAGCACGGGGGCGATCATGGCATAGGTCCGGATGCCGGCCGCATGGAGTGTTTCCAGTGCCGCGATTCGCTCGCTGATGGGCGGGGCGAATGGCTCGAACAGCCGGCGGATCGCATCATCCGCGGTCCCGATCGAGAACCCGGCCTCAAATTCCTGTGCGTTTCTGATGATGTCGATGTCACGCAGGACCAGCGGGGACCGGGTCTGGATCGTGACGGGCCAATGGTTATCAGCGAGGATCGCAAGGCACTGCCGGGTCAGGCGGTACTTCGCCTCGAGCGGCTGGTACGGGTCGCAAACCCCGCTCACCCAGACCCGGTCACGCTTCTTTTGGAGGACCTCCTTTCGGAGCAGTTCCGGCGCATTGGCCTTGACATCGACAAACTCTCCCCATGGTTCCCGGTGCCCGGTCACCCGTTTCATGAACCGGGCGTAGCAGTACGAACACCCGTGCTGGCAGCCGGTATAGGGATTGATGACGTACGGGTAGATCTGCGATCGGGTAAGAATGGACTTTGCGCGGACTTCTCGTACGACCGGGGTCATCGTCGATGTCGTCTCCTGCGAAGACGCAAGCACGGTATTGTCGTTTCGATCCTATGAATCAAACGGCATCTTTTGCGACACGGGATGCGGGAGAGTGCAAATCTTCGTCTATGGGGGATGGCCGGGACGGTTACGCAGCGCGTGCGCCTCCCCGCGAACGGGCTGAGGTGAGGGAATGCGTTTTCTTTCCTGAGGGTTGTCATCATCAGGTTGAGGATTGGAACGGTACAGACTCCTCAAAAAACGTGCCGATGGGTTCCCCATCAGGCAGCGATTGCGCAGACACACAATGTATGGCGGCTGCCGTCACTCCGAATCTTTCCACCAGGATATCGGGGATTCATGCGTAGTGGATTGATCGATGATCCTCTCCCCTGTTCTCTCGGGCATTCGTTGTATGCCCTGACGGTCTGCCAGATAAATGCAAATACTTATAAATAAAGATATCTAATCTGATTTTGAGAATGGAACTAATTGTAGAACTTTTTAACTTAATTATCGGCATAATTATAGGATTTACCTCCTATGTCGCAATCTGGAGGTATCTCCACCATAAGCCGATTCTCGGATAACCAGAGCCTGCTTTTTCACCCGGAGTCCTTCCTTCCCGCGGCACGGTGACGACCCGTTTCCAGGGATCTCGCCCTGCATCCTTCTTTCAGGAGATTTTTCTTGAGGTGCCTCAATTAACAGGCGGAGGATCTTTTCAGCAGAAAAGCAGAGAGGGCTTTTCCAAAGGCTGCTTCCCTCTGGATATGTGTCTTTGAGCGATACAGGGCCATAACAAGGGCGGGAATGCGCCGGAAGGCACCATCAGGGTCTCGACGGAAGCGCCGGCACGGGGGATGACCGAAGAACAGGCACCTGTCCCGTCAATCGGAAAAAATGGGGAAAAGGAACGTATCTAATGGAGAGTGTTCACATTCTGGACGGCGGCCGGCATCGTCCGGGTGAACGGGAGGGCTGCCCCGATACCCGGCCGGATCTCGATCGTGAGCTTGTCGCCCTTGCCCCGCTCGTTTGCAGACCCTGTGTAGAACTCGATCCTCACCTGGTCGTTGACCGTAAGACTCGTTGTTGCGTCCCCGCTCTGGTTGGTCGCGGAGAAGTGCTGGTTGTCGGAAGCAGCAGTCCCCAGCGAGTAGGTGACCGGGTTGACATTGGGAGCGGAGTAGACGATGGACATGTCCTCGAGGTCCATGGCGGGGGAACCGGGTGCAAGCCCGATGGAGAACTGGATCAGGTTCACCTTGTTGGCAGCGGCGCCGCTGTTGATGGCGTATACCTGCCCCAGCATCTGGATGTTTGCCGATGCCTGTTCGACACCCTTGTACACGGTCTCCTGGCTCTTCTGGGTGGCAAAAAAGCCGGCACCCAGTACCACGTACGCGAATACTGCGGCGACCACGACGAATGCGATAAGCACGATTGCCGCTTCGAGCCCGGTAAAACCGTCCTCTTTCGTTCTGTCAGGTTCCATTTCACACCTTGCAGGACCGGGCCGCATCCGCAGGGAATCACCCGGTTTGCTCCTGTTGTTCCATTTCGATGTGATGCTATATATTTTTCCCGCACTGATTTTCAGGAATTATTTTAAGGAATTTTAGAATATGCCGGAGATTCCGGGTGCTGCCGGCGGCCGGGTGCGTGTTCCGGAGCGCTATGATTCCGTAACCCTCTTCTTCGAGGATAACGGCGTGGGCATCCCTGAAGCGCTCAAAGAGAAGATCTTCCTTTCGGACTTTTCGATCGAGAAACGCGCCGGGCTCTTCCTCGCGCGGGAGATCCTCGAGATTACCGGCATTACGATCCGGGAGACCGGCGAGCCGGGGAAGGGTGCCCGGTTCGAGATGCGTATCCCGAAAGGGGGATTCCGGTTTCCGGGGGACCCGAAAAGCCGTTCCTGAGGCTGCCGGTCGCGAAGGATCTGTACGGGTCACCGGGCATTTTTCTCGTCCATGACGACCTTTGCCCGGCACCGCGGGCAGAGCGCTTTCACCGGCCGTCGGGTCTGGCCGAGGCGTTCAAGCCATTTTCCCATGTACACCCAGGTGTGCCGGCAGCGGTGGCAGGTGAGCTGGCAGCTGGCATACATACCGGGATCTCCGCGCCGGAAGAACGTAAGAGGATGGCGTGCAGGGAGTGAAAGTGTGGCTTGCGGGGGATCCTGCGGCTGTGACCGCAGCTACCGGCTCCAGCAGGCAAAACCCGGATTTTTATCGAACCCGTCTCCCGGAAGAAAGAGCTCCATTACCCCAAGGACTCCCTGCAGGTCCACGGAAAAATTCACGTCCCCGCGATCTTCCCCGATGGAGGCATATCGTGACAGGACCCGTGTCGGGGTTGCGAACCGGTCAAGGTATCACGTTTGGCGGGAGCTGTGGTGTAAAAAGGATGTACGAGGCGAGGATGAAGCGGTGCTCAGGGATCCGGGTACACTGTTTTTCGGTTTCTGCGGGGAGAGAAATACCGGATTGATTCTGTCGCGGGAAAAAGGGTTTCGGATATTTTCCTATCCTCAGTGCTGTTCGAGGAGGAGGCGGATCTTTTTCAGCTCGTCAAGGATAAGCAGGCCGGTTCCCGCCGGAATAACCGGTTCGCCAACACCTTTTCCGGGTTGTCTTCCGGTTCCGGTCCCATCGCCCGTACCGCTGCAGGACCGGACAAGGGTCCGGAGCATTTCACGCAGTTCCTCGGCATGCTCGATCGCCTCGATCCGGATCTCCGGGACGGCCTGGCCTGAGTACCCTGCGGTCTGGATCGAGATGGTCGAGATGTTCAGAAACCGCATCAGCGGCCCCTGCTTCAGGTCGAGGTTCGTGATGCGGTTAAACGGGACGATGCCGGTGGTCCGGAACCAGACGCCGCGGCGCCAGCGGAGTTCGTCATCGTGGATCTCGTAGAACATGGAGGCGTAGTAGAGTTTTGTCCAGACCACAAAGAATACCGAGACGATGAGGAGGCCGGAGAGGATCACACTCCCGGTAAAGAGGTCAAGCGACCCCGCGAACCAGAGCGGGACGACGATGACGATGATGAGAAGGGCGATCAGCAGGGTAAAACCGATCAGGAACCATGGCACGAATGCCGGGGACGGTTTGAACGGGACGTCACGGGGGAAATGACCGGACCCCGTCAATTTCTGTTCTGTCATGGAGATCATTCTGATATCGCGGGGAGACTATGAAAATATTCCGGGTACATTCCTGACGCAATTGACCTGTCGGTACCCTCCATCGATCATCCGAAAAAAATCATCCAAAAAAAACACCGGGGAGTCGGGGCACATCCCCCCTGCAGGAGAACTCCCGGTGCGAATTTCTGCCAACGGAAACGGGTGTTTCTGCACCCGGAACGCTCAGCGTTTCGGATTTTCCCCATCCTTCCGTAAAAAATGGTACATGCCGTCAGGGACGAAGATCTCGAACCGGGCTCCTGCTCCCGCCAAGCCGGTCTCGGCAATCGTGATACCGGTGATCGAGAGGATCTCGCGGGCAAGGAAGAGGTCGGAGGCGTGCCCGGAGAATCCCCGCTCGAAGATCCGCTCCTTATCATCTGCCGGAATCCCGGGGCCGTTATCCTCGATCAGGATCGCAATCCCCTTCTCACGCTCTTCGAACCGGACAGATACCGTCGTTGCGGTTTTGGCATGCATCAGGAGGTTTTCCATGATGTTGTAGAAAACCTTCTCGAGGAGGGGATCTGCGTAAATCTGGAGCCCTTCGAGAGAGATGGTCCGCTCGATCGTGGAAAGATCGAGATGGGAGAGGGCATTAAGGAGGACAAAGGAAACATTCTGCCACTTCGGCTCGTTCATCCCCATATCCTGGTAGGTCTTGGCGAACCGGAGCGATCCCTGGATCCCGCGGAGGATTGCGGATCCCTTCGCGATATAGTCTTTCACCGGCCCGCCGCTTCCTGCGTCCTTTGCGAGTTCGAGATAGCCGCCGAGGGAGAAGACGCTGTTCTGGATCTCCTGGAACGTGAGGGTATTGAGGAGGTTCAGCTTCCTGCGTGCCTGCCGGAGTACCCGTTCGGTCTTCCCGAGTTCCCGGTAGTTCCCCCGCAGCTCCTCTTCGGTCGCAGCCAGCTGCTTGTACGCGGCAAGGAGCTCCTCGTTCTTTCGCACGAGTTCCGACTCCGCACGTTTCCGGCTTGCAACCTCGGCAAGGAGGGCTTCGTTCCGGCGCGAAACCTCGGCGGTCTTTCTCTTCACCTCGCGCCGGAGCAGGAGGCTCATGATGACAAAGAGGACAATGACGATAACCGCCATCACGAGCCCTCCCAGCACATACGGGTGAATGACCCAGCCGGCCTTTTCGCCAAACCATTTCTGCATCGTCTGGCTGTAGAAGGACGACGGATCGGCCTTACCCTGTGCGAGGTACCGGTCGATTGCCCCGGTGAGGTCGGCGTTCCTCCCTTTCGGGACCGCAAACGTCAGGGCATTGGGGTAGAACATCACCGTGGTCGCCGGAAGCCGGAACTGTTGTGACGAGTACTGCCCCGCGACACGCGAGGCTACCGCCGCATCTGCTTCACCGGAGACCGTTGCAGAAAAGACCTCGCTGAGGGTGTTGTACTCGATAAAAACAGGAACGATGCCGAATTTTTCCGCATACTCCCGTGTCGCCGCATTGTTGATATCACCGCGGAGCAGTGCGATGCGTTTTCCGTCGAGATCGAGGATGGAATTGATGTTCTTGTTGTCCGGGGCATAGACCTGCGCCCAGGTAGAGACCGCGGATTCGTGCGCAAAGTCGTAGACCCTCTCCCGTTCCGGGGTATCGGTGATCGCGGAGATGAGGTCGATCTCCCCTTTCTCCAACCTGTCGAGGTTATCGGAGAGGGTGCCGTGGACCCAGACGATGTTCCATCCTTCCCGCGAGGCAATGTCCGTAAGGAGATCGACAAATATTCCCGCCGGCTTCCCCTGGTCATCGGTGTAGAGCGAGGGACGGAGTTCGTGCAGCCCTACCCGGACATCACGGGCAGCCAATGCCGGCTGGCTGACCGCGATGAGGAGGAGAACCGCAAGGGCTAGAGAACAGAGCCCGTTCATACCAGCACAGGATCGGCGTTTTCTCTCCGGCGACGGGTCCATGGAGATCGGAACCTTCCCTCCGTAAATTCCGGCACGGGGGCCATTGTTGCCCGTTAGTCTATACGATCAAATTCCGGGTATATGTACCTTTGGAGGAGGGGGGTCGCGCGTGGGAAAGAGGGGCCGTCCGGCGCTGTCCAGGAGGGCACGCTTTTGCCTGCCCGACTCCTCCCCATTGCGTCGTACCTTTTTTCAGGGATGACAACCCACCAGTAACCCGGAGGACCGCTTCTGACCCTTCTTTCCGACATCCTCATCATCTTTTTGATCGCTCTCGTTGTCGGCATCGTCTTCAACCGGATCCGGGTCCCGCCGCTCGTTGCATTTATCCTGACCGGGGTGATTGTCGGGCCGTATGGTATCAGCGTTATCTCATCGCAGGAGCAGGTCGCAAGCCTCGCCGAGATCGGGATCATCCTGCTGCTTTTTACCATCGGGCTCGAGTTCTCCTTCAAGGACCTCTGGAAGATACGGCTCGTTGCGGTCATCGGGGGGGCGATCCAGCTCGGCCTGTCCTTCACGTTCTTCTTCTGCTTCTCGTTCCTCTTAGGACTTCCCCTGAACGAAGCGATCCTGATCGGGTTTCTCCTCTCGCTCTCGTCCACGGCAATCGTCCTGAAGATCCTGCACGAGAAGGGCGAGATCGACTCGCCGCACGGGAGCATAGCCCTCGGGATCCTGATCTTCCAGGACCTCGCCGCGATCCCGATGATGATGTCCATCCCGTTCCTCGCGAGCCTGCCGGCGCTTGATCCGACACCCCTCCTCGACCCTGAGTCGATGATCTGGCTGCTGACCGAAGACCTCGTTATCGTCATTGTCCTCGTCGTCTGCGCCAAATGGGTCATCCCCCGGATCCTCTACGAGATCGCAAAGACGAAGAACCAGGAACTCTTCCTCCTCATGGTCATCCTCGTCTGCTTCGGCGTGGCATGGATGGTCTCGTTCACGGGAATCTCCCTTGCAATCGGAGCGCTGCTCGCAGGGCTCCTCATCTCCGGGTCGGAGTACAGCCACCAGGCCGTCAGCATCATCCTGCCGTTCCGTGACTTAATGACGAGTTTCTTCTTCATCTCCGTGGGCATGCTCGTAGACTTCCGCATCCTCTTTGCCAATGTCTGGCTGATCGTCTTTTTGATCATCCTCGTCATTGTTGTCAAGGCATTGCTCGCATCCGCTGCCGCACTTGCTCTCGGGTACCCGCTCCGGACGGCGACGATGGCCGGGCTCGCCCTCTCCCAGATCGGGGAATTCTCGTTCATCATTGCGCAGAGCGGCGCCAGTGCCGGGATCCTTGCGTTCGAGATCAACCAGCTCTTCCTCGTCGTTGCACTCTTCACGATGGCAATCACCCCGTTCGTCATCACGGTCGGGCCGCCCCTCTCTGCCCGGCTCTGCGATATGCCGGCCTTTTACCGGCTGGTCAACGGCACCTGTCCGCCGGATGATGCACGGCAGGAGAAGCGGCAGAAGGACCACCTGGTCATCATCGGGTACGGGGTTACCGGCAAGAACCTTGCCAATGCTGCACGGAGCACCGGGATAGCATATACCATCGTCGAGCTGAACCCCGACCTCGTCTCCGGCGCACGGAGGAGCGGTGACCGGGTGATCTTTGGCGATGCCACGAGCCGCGAAGTGCTGGACCATGCCGGTATCGCGGAAGCACGGATCGTGGTCATTGCCATCAACGACCCGATCGCGGTGCGAAAGATCGTGCATCTTATCCGCCGGTTGAACCTGGCAGTCACGATCATCGTCCGGACCCGGTACGTCAGCGAGGTTGCGGTCCTGCAGGAGGCGGGCGCTGACGAAGTGATCGCCCAGGAGTTCGAGACCTCGGTCGAGATCTTCACCCGCGTCCTGCACAAGTACCTTGTTCCCGGTGACAGAATCGAGGCATATGTCAACGGGATCCGCGCCGACGGGTACCGCATGCTCCGTACCCCTGCACCGGTCTACGGCTCCCTCCCGGACCTCGTGAAGCAGATCCCATCGGTGACCGTGACAGCGTTAACTGTCGAACCGGGCTCCCTCCTCGCGGGGAGGACACTCGGGGGTGTCAACCTGCGGAAACGGAACAATATCCTCGTGCTCGCCATCCGCCGGGGGGAGGAGATGATCACCGGGCTTTCCGGGGAATCGCGGCTGGAGCCCGGGGACGTGGCAATCGTGTACGGGTCGCCGGACGATATCGCCCATGGCTCGGGCCTCTTTTCCGGGCCCCGCGGCCACGAGGGAACAGACGCCTGACCGGCATACCGGCACCGGCTGGCGGATTATTGCGGGAGAGTGTCGAATGCGTGCCCGATGCGGCGGAAATCCTGTTCCGGGATCTCGATGAGCCCGAACCGGAAGACGTATCCCCATGACTGCTTGTTCCGGATAAAGGTGAGATCCTTAACCAGCGGTCTTACGGGAACCTCACCGGTCTTCCGGTACAGTCCTCTTCTCCGGAAGGGCTTGAAATCCGGAGTCATCTCAACCTGCTCGATCGTATCATCCGCGATCTCCCCGATTGCCGTAAAGGCACGGAGCGGTTCCTTTCCCTCAACGGTGACCTTCGGCGAGTAATAGATGAATCCGTCTCCCTTGTGCATCCGGGCGATCCCCGCACGTTTCCCGTGACCCGCCATGACGATTCCCTGAGATGCCCCGTACAGGACGTGATTCTTCGATGCCACCGCGATCCAGTATTTTGTCATCCTGTCACCAGCGTCACAAGAATATTCAGGGTACGCCAAGAACCTGCCGGAGCTGACAGCGGCAGAGGTACCTGCCGTCGGGGATAGTCAGTTGATCCGGGAATTCAAAAATGCTCTATCCCGCAAAAAGCGCTGCCACGAGGACGAGGATCAGGGCCGGAGGAATGACATACCGGCAGAGCGGAACGATGATACGGACAAACGGGCTTTCCGACTCTATTCCTGACTCGATGGTCCTCCGGTCCACGTACCAGCTGAATGCGACAGCCGTCAGGATCCCCGTGACGGTGACAAAGATCGTTCCCGCAAAATGGTCCATGGTATCAAGGAC
>Ga0116153_10000947_pt1 | contig 30498 bp, 29 predicted proteins | sample AD_UKC028_MetaG_FD_89896 | JGI IMG/M metagenome (GOLD analysis project Ga0116153, IMG submission 89896) | Active sludge microbial communities of municipal wastewater-treating anaerobic digesters from USA - AD_UKC028_MetaG | ecosystem: Engineered > Bioreactor > Anaerobic > Digestate | place: USA...
AATTCATCAGATCGATGGCCAGGAGTCGGTTGCCGGCCAGCTCACCATCTCGCTGGCGCGCAAACGGGGCTCATTATCCATCGCCCCTGCGCCCACTCGGCCACCCCTCCTATGGAGTCTTCGCGACTCTGGCGCGCCATAGGCCCCAAAAGCTCTGCGATGGGGCCAGTAAATTCATCAGATCGATGGCCAGGAGTCGGTTGCCGGCCAGCTCACCATCTCGCTGGCGCGCAAACGGGGCTCATTATCCATCGCCCCTGCGCCCACTCGGCCATCCCTCCTATGGAGTCTTCGCGACTCTGTCGCGCCATAGGCCCCAAAAGCTCTGCGATGGGGCCAGCAAGTTTCAAATTGTTTTCGCCATTGCCAGCTAGTTTATAAAAAATGGCGCTGTCGGAAAATCAGATTTTTTGATGGCCCTTGAAATCCCGCCGCAGTTCCCGCTTCAAGTCTTTCCGTTTGAGATCTTCCCGTCGGTCCGGCCCCGTTTTGCCTTTGCCCAACCCGAGTTTGACCTTCGCATATCCGGATTTGGAGAAGAACATCTCCAGGGGGACCAAGGTCAGTCCTCGGAGAGTGAGTTTTCCCATGATGCGCTTGATCTCGTTCTTATGGAGAAGCAATTTCCGCCGGCGCGTGGGTTCCTGTGCGACGTGGAGGGATCCCTGCCGGTAAGGCGATATGTGGACGTTCCATAGATAGATCTCATTGCCGTCGACGCGGGCGAACCCGTCCTGGAGCTGGACCTGCCCCGCGCGGAGGGACTTGACCTCCGGACCGGTCAGCACGATGCCCGCCTCGAACGTCTCGGTGATCTCATAGCGGAACGAAGCCCGCCTGTTCTGTGAGATGGATTTCATGGGGGTGTTCTCGGTTTTCATTGGTTGTCCAACACGTTCATCGTGATTTTTTACGGCTGTATCATCATTCCTTTTGACATCGGAAACAAATTTTCATGATTTTATCATAACCGTTGAGAAGGACGATATATATATTTATTCGGAGTGTTTAAAAACCCAACGGGGGCAGATGCTAGTGGATTGGGGCGGAAAAGTATAAAATGGCCTAATATCTGGAATATGTGGAATATCTGTAAAATCGGGCTTGGGTGTGTTTTTGGCTGGGTTTGGGGCGGATTTTATGACGGTAAACAGATGTTCGACGGTGTTTTTAAAATTGGTGCGAGGGAGGGGAGTCGAACCCCTACGGAGTTACCCACTAGCTCCTGAGGCTAGCGCGTCTGCCAATTCCGCCACCCTCGCAGAAAATCGGATTATTGGTTCGTCGAGATCTTCGAATCCAACCGGGTCCAAGCGTCCCGTGCTTCTTGAAAATGGGGGTCCGCCCTGAACGCCGCTTGATATTCGTTGTTCGCTTCGTCGAGCTTCCCCCATTGTTCGAACGCCTGACCTTTCCAGAAATAAGCTCTGGAGGCGTGGGGATTGTATTTCAGGGCTTTCTTGAAAAATTTGACGGCCTTCTTGTATTTCTTCTGGATCAGGTAGGACCGCCCGATCACGATCCATCCGTCCGGATTCCTCTTGTCCTTCTCGAGGATCCTGTATCCCGTTTTCCGCGCGGTCTTCCAGTCGGTGAACTCCTGGGGCTGCGATAACGGGGTGATCGAGGAATTCGTTTCAGACATCGCCGACGAACTCCCCGGCAGGGCGTCCTGCATCGCCTCGGCCATTGAGGTGACGAGGCCGGCCAGTAACAGCGCGCCGGAGATCGTCCGGGTCATCCGGGAAAGGAAACGGCTCATGAGGATTTTTGGACCCGGGAGATGATGCTTTGCTGGAGGTAGTCCAGGTTGAGGGGTTTCAGCAGGCAGTCCAAGGCGCCCCTTCGGAACGCTTGAACGACCACCTCGGCGTCTTTGAATCCGGTCATGATGACGACGGAAAGGTCGAAGAACCGGCTTTTGATCTGGGAGAGCGTGTCCAACCCGTTCTGGTCCGGCAATTGGATGTCCAGAAGGACCAGGTCCGGTTTCTTTTCATCCAATAGTTTCAGCGCCTCTTTGGCCCGTGTCGTGACGGTGACGTCATGGCCTTTCCCTTCCAGGAAAGTCTTGACGAGCTCGAGAAGCGTGATGTCGTCTTCGATGACCAGGATGTTCATGGTTGAAAGTCCTCGCTCATAATCTCATCACTATATCATTTGCTTTTTTACCGTGTCAACGCATCGACGCGTTCATTGACAGGTATTTGACAAAAATGGATAATGGACGCATTGCCGGGGTGGCGAAATTGGCAGACGCGCCAGACTCAAAATCTGGAGCAGCTTTGGCTGCGTGCGGGTTCAAGTCCCGCCCCCGGCACACGATTTGCGCGGTGTGTTCTCGTTTGGCGTCCCTTCTAACTTCTAATCCCCTTCCTCCTAACATGGTCATGACGCGGTCGTTATCGGGCTGGCCGTTTTTCGGCACGTCGGTGCGTTTTCGATATTGGGGGCCAACTTTGGAAATTTAGTTTTTCGTCGATGGCGTCAATCTTTTCTCCGGGGAGCTTTAGCGGAGGGGCGTTTCGTGTGCGGGTCGAATTCACGACCCGAATGATAGAAAACCATGTCTTCGTGCCGGTCGATGGCGGGGTAAGTCCCCGCCAGAAGTCGTTTCAATTTTGGAGAATGGGCGGCGATGATCTTGATGCGGTTTTTCCAGATGGCATCCTTTAATTCGGAGAGGCTGTGGGTGGGGATGTGATCCGTGTAGTATTTAAGGACGACGTGGCGGTCAATGTGCTCATAGAAAGGTTCCATCTTGTCCATAAAGATGTGATCTGGTGATTTGTAAACGTAGGTGAACGGCAAGAATTCCATAGGGTGGCCAACCCCGCCTTCCCACGTCTCCATCAAGATCGTCTCGGTTCCCTTGACCACCCCGTTTTTCCACCAGCGACGCATCTTCATCCCGATATCATGCGTGTAAACCGGTTCGGGGGACCGCGCATACTCATCGATCATACGGATCGTTCCGGTGTAGAAGGAGAAGATGAAATAACCGGATATTGCCGCCGCATATCCGGCCGCAAAGAGCCGGTGGGGGCGTGTCGTCGTGTGCGCGTGGATCGGCAGAAAAAGCAAGGGGAGGCAGAGGAGGAATCCGGGCCAAACATGTATCTTGGGCGTGCCGAGGCGGAGAAACGTGAAGATCAGATAAGACACGAATATCGTCGCCGGGAAAAGGAGATACGTCCCCCCCATGTGGGTTGAAAAGAGATTTTTGATGCGAGGCAGGTGGATGGCAACGACGATTAAACTGAGGATGAACAGATAAACGTTCTTTGTCATCCCGAAAACGTCTCGGATGTAGACGTGCAGGGGGCTCAGGAAGTCCGGAGTGAACCAGACGCTGTAACCCGTGATCTGCGAATCCAGGGGAGTCCCCTCGTGGGGGAGGATGACTAGCTTGATGAAGTTCAATATCACGTAGATGAACGATATCAGGAGGGGGAGGGAGCCGCGTCGGAACAGGAATTTGAGGGGATGGGGTTTCGTCAGGGAGTGGAGCGCCATCAGGGTGGTGAAAAGAATTGGTATAATGAAACCTTCCCAACGGGACATCGTGGCGCCGAGACAGCCGATTGCGGCGAGAGAAAGATGGCGGCTCAGTCCGGTGCGGCGATAGAGGATCCAGAAGTAGGCGGCCCATAATATCGTGGTGAGGAAGAAGTTGTCGTTGTATTCGGATAGGACGCCGCTTCGGACGTGTTCATACTGGAAAAGAGAGACGAGCGTGATTAAAAAGCTCGCCATCTCCGAGTAGAGGAGTTCCCGGCAGATCTTATACAGGAGGATCACCCCGACCCCGCTGACGAAAATCTCGGTGACGGGAAACGACAGGAGGATGTCGTTGTTGAACAGTTTCACAAAAGGGGCGTAGGTCAGAAGAGGCAACGCGGGGAATCCGGCGCCCGCGAGGAAAAACCCGGGGTCTTGGAGCCATCTCAGGATGAACTTTCCGTAGCAAAAAGAATTACTTGTGAGACTGATGTAGTTGAACATGGAGAGGTAGTAGATGCACAGGGCGGCGTGGACGGTCAGCAGGGTGGAAGATAGAAAAAGAGCCGTGATCGGGCCGGGGACGGGGCGCAGAAAAACACGGAAGACCCCCTTCGTCAGAGCGGCGAGACGGGGAAAAAAGTCCGATAGAGAGCGGGTTGACAGGGTGTGGAACATGAACGAGGGTATTATAAATGTTTTGCGGACTCATTAAAATATCGGAAGGACGGTCCGGTCTGAGGCGGAGGCTATGGAAATACTTGTGACGGGATGCAATGGATTGGTCGGCGGCGAGGCGGTGCTCCATTATGACCGGCAGGGGCATGTCGTTTATGGCATTGATAACAACATGCGGCGGGAGTTCTTTGGTCCGGCGGGCGATACGATGTGGAATTTGTCCTGGCTGAAAGAGAACACGAAACGTTTTGTCTTCATGGAGATGGACATCCGTTGCCGGGAAAAGATAGACGATTTGTTCCGGAAGAAAAAATTCGACCTGATCGTTCATTGCGCCGCCCAGCCTTCCCACGATAAGTCGGCTGAAATCCCGCTCATCGATTTCGAGGTGAACGCCCTCGCCACCCTGTATTTGTTGGAGGCGACGCGCCGGTGGTCCCCCAAGGCCGTGTTCATCCTGATGAGCACGAACAAGGTCTATGGGGACGCTCCGAATGAGTTCCCGCTGGTGGAAACGGAGACGCGATACGATTACGCGCGCCCGGAAGATTTTCACGGGATCGGAGAGACGCTTAGGATCGATCGGAGCGTCCACTCCGTCTTCGGGGCGTCGAAAGTGGCGGCGGACGTGATGGTTCAGGAATACGGGCGCTATTACGGGCTTCAAACGGGGGTGTTCCGGGCGGGATGCATCACGGGGTCCCGGCATTCGGGGGTGGAGTTGCATGGCTTCGTCTCCTATCTCATCAAGACGGCGGTCGTGGGACATCGGTATTCGATCTACGGGTATAAAGGAAAACAAGTCCGGGATCAGATCCATTGTTCGGATCTGGTCGGCGCATTCGATTGTTTCGCGAAGAATCCGCGGCCGGGAGAGGTCTATAACATCGGCGGCGGCCGGGACAACAGCGCCTCCGTGTTGGAGACGATCCGGGCGATCGAAGATCGTTTGAAAATGAAGATGGACAGTCAATACGTCGATCAGCCCCGCCGGGGGGATCATATCTGCTATATCACCGATACGCGGAAATTCCGGTCACATTATGCGGACTGGAAATCAGAGTATTCGTTGGATCGGATCTACGACGAAAACATCGCTTTTGAGAAATATCGCCGGGGGGAAGGATGACCCTGTCGGCTCCACGAGAAGGGATGGAGAACTATTTCGAACGGATCGCGCCGGTGTGGGACTATTGGTGCGATCGCAACCGGTATTACCACGATCAGTTGGACCGGTTTTTCAGGTCCATCATCCCTCCCGGAGGGGACGTCCTTTCAATCGGGTGCGGAACAGGGAACCTGCTTCACCGGCTCGCTCCGCGTCGTGGAGTCGGACTGAACATCGCCGAGGGGCTGACCCGTTTGGCGCGCACCCGCTATCCCCAATATGAGTTCCGGACCGTCCCTCTGGATGGTTTGTCCGTCCCGGACGGGTTTCGTCCCCGGTACGTGGTGGCGGCGAACATGCTGGATTATGTCCATGACCTCTGGGAATTTTCCGGACAGCTTTCCCGGATCATGGATGGGGATTCTTTGTTGATCGTCACCACGACGAACCCGTTGTGGTCTCCCGTCTTTCGCCTGGCCAGCCGGCTGGGACTCCGGATCCCGGATTCACCCCGGAATTACGTGACCAACAGGGACATCGAGCATGTCCTGCGCTTGAAAGGTTTCGAGATCGTGGAGGACGGGTTTTGTCTGCCCTTGCCGGTCCGCCTCCCGCTGTTCTCCACGGCGGTGAACTGGATCTTTCCGCAGTTGTGGGGCCTCCATTTCACGGGGGCAATCCAATACATCACGGCCCGGTTGAAAAAAGAGCGGGTTCCCCTGAGTTGTTCCGTGGTCGTTCCGTGTCGCAACGAGGAGGGGAACATCCGGGAGTGCGTTGCACAGATCCCGACATTGGGCGTCTCAACGGAGATCATCGTCGTCGACGATGGCTCGACCGATTCCACGTCCGGCGTCGTGTCCGATATGATGCGGGAAGATCCCCGGGTGCGGTTGGTCCGGAACGGGGAGAACAAGGGGAAGGCGGCTGCCATCCGGATCGGATGGGACCAGGCCCGCGGTGATGTCTTGATCGTCCATGACGCCGACATGACCGTGCATGGGAGTGAACTGACGAAGTTCTATGAGACGATCCAGAAAGGCAGCGCCGGATTGGTGAACGGAACCCGGCTGGTTTATCCTCTGGGTGATAAATCGATGCCTTTCCTGAATTATTTCGGCAATAAGGTGTTCTGCTTCCTGATGAGTTGGATCTTGCGCCAGCGGGTCAGCGACGCCCTCTGCGGAACGAAGGCTTTTTTGAAGAGTGATTATCGGAACATGGAGTGGCCGGGTTGGGATCGCTGGGGAGATTTCGAACTCCTCTACAATGCGGCCCGACTTAAATTGCGCATCATCGAGATCCCCGTCCGGTACCGAGGGCGCACGTGGGGGAAGACAAAGATGAGGATTCTGCGCGATGGATGGATCTTCCTTCGCGTTTGGCTGTTGTGTTGGTTCCGGTTGAGAAGAAATCTCGCGTAAAAAAATCTCCCCAGTCTCATCGGGAGACGGTGGTCGGCCTATGAATGTCCTCGGAATAAGCGCGTTCGCGCATGAATCATCAGCCTGTCTCTTGACGGATGGCCGCCTCGTCGCCTTGGTGGAGGAGGAACGGTTCAACCGAGAAAGGCATACCAGCCGGTTCCCCGTCCATTCCATCCGCACCGTCTTGGAACTCGGAGGCGTCACGCCCGACCAGGTGGACGAGGTGACGTTCTTTTGGGACCCTTGGTTGGAACTCCGCGGGAACATGGCCTATTTCCTGTCCCATCTGCCGTGGAGCATCGGCTTGTTGATGTCGCCGTCCGGATCCCCGGATCATACCTTGCTGGGGCGTCTCGGGCGAAAAATTACGGTCCGAGGGGCGCTCCGAAAGAACGGGATCCGGTCCCGGTCCTTCTCCTTCGTCGAACATCACCTCGCTCATGCCGCCAGTTGTTTCTTTGTCTCGCCGTTCGAAGAGGCCGCCATCCTGACGGTGGATGGGCGGGGGGAACGGACGACCACCTTGATCGCCTCGGGGAGCGGTTCGCGGATAACAAAACTGAGGGAGATCCATGTCCCGAATTCGTTGGGGCATCTCTATGCGGCCGTCACCGATTTTCTCGGATTCCGCCCTTTTCACGACGAATGGAAGGTGATGGCCTTGGCGGCTTATGGGGAAAAAACGTTCTGTGGTGATTTCGATCGGATGGTCCGTTCCGATTCTCCCGGCGGGTTCGAACTCGATATGGAGTATTTCTCGTTTCAATGGAGGGGGCGAGGCCAATGGGTGTCCCCGGTCTTCGTCGAACGGTTCGGCGCCCCCCGGCGGCCCGGGGAGGAATTGACCCAACGGCATTACGATGTGGCTTATGCCCTGCAGCGGACGGTCGAACGGATCGGCGTCCGGCTCGCCATCCGGGCGCATGAACTGACGGGATCCGACAACCTGTGTTTGGCGGGCGGGACCGTGATGAACTGTTTGATGAATAAATGTATCGTCGAACAGGCGCCGTACCGGAACGTGTTCATCCAACCGGTCGCCAACGATGCCGGAACGTCTATGGGCAGCGCTCTCTATCACTATCATCAAACCAGGAACCGTCCCCGCGTCGAGGTGTTTGAGAATATTTATTTGGGACCCGAGTATACGGAAAACCGGATGAGGGTCGCTCTGGAGGATAAAGGTCTTCGGTTTGAGCGCTCCTCAGACGTCGTGCGCGACGCCGCCCGGAGGATCGCCGAAGGCCAGATCATCGGTTGGTTCCAGGGACGGATGGAGGCGGGGCCACGCGCCCTGGGAAATCGCAGCATACTGGCTGATCCCCGTCGGGCGGAATCCAAGACACGGATCAATGAGATGATCAAGAAACGGGAATGGTTCCGTCCCTTCGCCCCCGCGGTCCTGGAGGAGGACGCTTCCGATTATTTCGATATGAGGATGGCGAGCCCCTATATGATCTTGGCGGCCGACGTGAAACCTCTCAAACGCCCGGTGATCCCGGCGGTGGTCCATCGGGACGGGACCGCGAGGGTGCAAACGGTGTCTCGCCGTCAAAACCCGTTGTTCCGGGATCTGTTGGCCGAATTCAAGCGGTTGACCGGTGTCCCTGTCCTGTTGAATACCTCCTTCAATGAGAACGAACCCATCGTCTGCTCTCCGGAGGAAGCGGTGGGGTGTTTTCAGCGAACCACGATCGATTCGTTGGTCATGGGTCCGTTTGTGGCGGGCCGGGACGGGCGTTAGGGGCGTTTTTTTCGCGCGCGGGGGAGCGGCGAGGCCGGATATCGTTCGAGGATCTCCCCGACGGTCAGCGTGGCGTATCCCCGGTTTTTCAGGATCTTCAGGAATCGTTCCAGCACATACAGCGTTTTTCCTCTTTTCCCGCCGTCGTGCATCAGGATGATGGAGCCGGGCCGGAGATTCTTCTCGTAGGATTCCAGCGTCTCCGCCGGCGTCAGATTGAACCAATCGTATCCGAAAGTCCAATTCACCAGAACCACGCCCTCTTCCCGGGCGGCCTCGTTGATCCAGGCCCGCGTGATGCCGTGCGGCATTCGACAGAAACGGGAGGTTTGTCCGGTCTGCTGGAGGAGGATCTCCTGTGTCTTCCGGATGGACGCGCGCAGTTTTTCCGTTCCCACCGTCTTGTCCGTCTTGGCATAGTTGACGTGGCTGTAGGTATGGTTGGCGATCTCATGACCCTCCTGGGCGACCTTTTTCGCCACGTCGGGATGTTCCAGCACATTCTCTCCCATCATGAAGAACGTCGCCTTCACTCCGTGGGCTTTCAGCAGGGCCAACACCCTCTCCGTGTGGTCGCCGGGACCATCGTCGAAAGTGAGGGCCACCACGCGCGTGGACGTGTCCACCTTCCAGGCGAAATCCCCCGGTTTCAGTGATGACTTCTTTTCCCCGGCGAGAGATCCGTTCTCTCCGGTGACGGGAGCACAGCTCATCCAGAGAAAAAGGCAAAACACCAGCCGATGGGTATTCCTCATGCATCCATCCTTCCGAGATGTCGTTGGCCGAAAAACAAAGAGATGGCGACCAGGATCCCGTTGAAGACGAGGAAGAGTCCCCAGAACGAGCCCGGCAAGGTCAGTGGGACCGACTGGGGGGACTGGATCAGACGGAAATAGTAGGGGCGCACGATGAGCGCTTCGAGCGAGAGGGTCAGCCCGATATAGAACAGGGAGAACACCATATACAGCATGCCGCCGGGAGAGGTCTCGATCTGGTTGATGTTCTCGACGTGGAACCGGGGAAACAGGGCTCCCAGCCCCGTGCCGAGGGCGGCGAGTGTCAGTGACATCACGGCGACGGTCGATACGTTCAGCAATAGGAAGAATCGATCGACCCGGAGGAGGAAGGAGGAGGCGCCCGCCATCAGGAGTCCGCAGAGGGCGAGGGGGACGGCGCCCGTCAGAAACTTGATGAGCACGATCCGGCCCGTCTCGATCGGGGCGCTGCGGAGCACCCACCAGGACCGCCCTTCCAGACTGATCGCCGGGAACACGAACCGCAGCCCGATGGCGGACAGGACGAACGAGATCATTCCGATGTTGAGGAACGAGATGAGGTTTTTCAGGTAGGGAGTGTCCATCGGGATCTTGGAGACGCTGATGAGATAGAAGGCCATCAGGGCCAGCACGATCATGAGTTGGGCCCATTGGTTGGTGTCCCGGAAGAACAGAAGGGAGTCTTTCCCCAGCAGGGCCTTGATCGGGGGAGGCAACGGGGGGATGAACGCCCATTCGTTCCCCAGGGGAGTCTTCTTGTCGCGGCGTTGTCCTTCCTGGGAGGCCGTCCATCCGGCGTAATAGAAACGTTCGGCGGCCCAGAGGAGGAGGGCTCCCAGAGCGATCGCGACGACGGCCAGGAGCGCGCCGGTGGAGATCATCTCCGCGGTCCGTCCCGAGAGGAAGGCGGTCACCGCCGAGGTCAGCCACCACGACGGCAGATACGGCGCGGTGGGCGCTTCCAGGAGGTTGATGTATTGCATGAGGATCTCGAAGTTGTCCGCCTTGATCAATTTTTCCGGCTCCATCAGCCGGATCAGGACATAGAGCCCGCAACCGATGAGCGTGGCCAGGAAGATGAGGATGTCCCGGGCTCTCCGGGTGGGCATCCAGCGCATCAGCAGCAGTCCCAGGGCGATCCCGATCCCGCAGGCGATGAGGACGAACGGGACCATGGTGAGTGTGAGGAAAAGGACGAAGCTCGCGCCGAGCCGGTAGATCTGGCGGTAGGCGGCCAGAAAAGGGGAGAGAGTGAGGATGACCATCCAGGAGGAGAATACGACCGTCTGAAGGGACTTGAACATGAACACGGAACGGAACGAGAGGGGGGCGTGCATGAAGATGGAGAGGTCCTTCGAGAGGAAGAGGGTCGTCAGCGTCGTGAGGGTGGCCGAGAACACCAGCATCAGGAACGTCGAGAGGAACGCCAGGGAGACGAGCTTCATGATCAGGAGGTCCCCGATGAGCTGGACCTGGCGTACTTCCGCCAGGAGACGGACGAACCCTCCGTTGAGCAGGAGGAGGAACAGCGCGGTGATGAGCCCGAAGCCGAGCGATTTGAAGACGGACGAATAGGACATCCGAGCCAACCAGTTTCGGATGATCCAGAATTGAGTCCGGAGGAGGAGGGCCATGGCCTTAGAGGGACGGAGCGACGTCTCCTGATTCGGCCGTCAGTTTCAAAAAGACGTCTTCGAGGGATCCCTGCAGGCACGCCTTCTTCTGCAGGTCGTCGGGCGTCCCGATGTAGGTCAGTCGTCCGTTCTGCAGGATGCCGATCCGATGGCAGAGCTTTTCGGCGAATTCGAGGATGTGCGTGCTGAGGAGGAGCGTCACCCCGTCTTGGGCGAGCCGTCCGAGGACGCTCTTCAACAGACGGATGCTCTTGGGGTCCAGTCCGACCATGGGTTCGTCCATCAATATGACTTTGGGTTCGTGGAGGAGGACACCGGCGAGCACGAGTTTCTGCCTCATGCCGTGGGAGTATGTTTCCACCAGTTCATGGGCGCGGTCCTGCAGGTCGAAAAGGGAGAGCAGTTCGGGGATGCGGCGGCGCTGTGTCTCTATCGGGGAGTGATAGAGATCTCCGATCAGCCGGAGGTATTCCTGGCCCGTCAGGAGCGGATACACATAGGGTTGGTCCGGCACGTATCCGATCATCCGTTTGACGTTCAGGGGATCTTTTTGGATGTCGATCCCGCCGATGAGCGCGCACCCGGACGAGGGGCGGAGGAGCCCGGTCAGGAGTTTCAGCGTCGTGGTTTTACCGGACCCGTTCGGACCCAGCAGGCCGAAGATCTCCCCGGGCGTGACGGTGAGGTTCAGGCCGTCGACGGCCGTCACGGATTGGAATCGTTTCGTCAGAGAGACCGTTTCGATCATCGGTCAGCGGAAGACGGAGGCGATCCGGAGGACGGAGAGCGTGATCCCCGGGATCCAGGGGATCCACAGGTTGTCGTCGAACGGGAGGGGGAGCAGTTCGCAGAGGGTGGCGATCAGGGCTCCGATCAGGGCCTCGGGCATGCCGCCGGCGGGTTGGAGACAGAGGGCGCCGGCGAACCAGCAGACCAGGAAGCAGGCCAGTCCTCCTTCCAGACTTTTTCCGCCGATGCGGAAATGGCCCCACGTCTGTCCGACCAGGGCGGCGGTCATGTCACCCAGGAGCAGGTAGATCAGGCAGGTCACGGCGATGTCCCGGTAGGGGATCAATCCGACGACGAGGAGCGCTCCGCTCAGAGTCCAGAAGATGCCGGAAGGGCGCGTCCGTTCCGTTTCCCGGTCGATCCCGTGGAAGAATCTCATGAGGAAATCGTTGACACGGGGCCGGCGTAAACGCACGGCCTCGGTCACTCCCACCGCGGCCCAGAGAATCCCCAACCCCCAGAATACGACCGGGAGGGGAAGGAAAACATAGGAGAGGATGATGAGAAGGATGAGACTGTGGAACGCTTTCCGTTTCAGTTCTTGTGTCATTGATGGATCAACCGCCTTTGGCTCCCGCTCGGGCGAAATCCCAACCGCGCTGGGCGCACCAATAGAGCGTATTTAAAATTTGAGAGTAAAGCAAAACGCTGTCCTTCACGAGCCGGTGGAGGAAGAACCGGAGCGACACACCCGTCGGCGAGATCGCCTTGAGGAGGAGGATGAGGATGAGGCAATTGATGCCGGCGATGACGGTCAGAGAGAAGAAGATCCCGGCGTATTCCAGGTCGGTCTGGCGGAAGGAAAGGGCGTGGACCGTGAGAAAGGCGTGGAAGACGAGAGTGAACCCGATTCCGAAAGCGAAGATGAAATCCCGATGAGGGACCGGGCCCCAGAGGCCGATGAGCTTGAAGAGCAGCATGAACAGGAACGTATACACGGGCACGCAATAGGGGGACAGCGCGATGAACCAGTTGGTGTCGGAGAGGGTGACCGCCCCGCTCGACGAGGAGACGGAGAACGATTTCACACGGATGCCCGAGAGGAACGCCGCCAGGGCGTGGGTGAGTTCGTGCCCGAACACGTAGACCGTGAGTGGTTTTTGGAAGAGGAGGTGTATCCCGATATAGGAGGCCCCCCCGTATAGGAACGGCAGGAACAGTTTCCAGTGAGGGATGATCCGGTGGAGGACTTGGCCTGTGGCCAGGAAAAGAGCCAAGACCGCCGGGGCGAGAAGGATCCCGATGAGAGGGAACGACCAGCGTTTCAGCAGGTTTTTGGTCTTGGGCATCGGTGAGCCGGGGTCATGCGCGGGGAACTGAGACGGGCGGGTCCCGTGAGAGACGGGGACTCAGCGTCCCGACGAAAAAAGACGAGGTCCTTTCCCGTCGTTCAGTTTCTTCCATCCCCAGGGTTCTCTGGGGATGAAACGGCCCCATCCTCGTCGGCCGATGAAGCGTCCTTGGTCGACGACCATCCGTCCGCGGGAGAACGTGTATTTCGGGAATCCGCCCATGCGCAATCCCTGATAGGGGGACCAGTCGCAATGGGTCGACATGTCTTTGAAATCGATCGTCCGGACGTGAGAGGGGTCGATGAGCGCCAGATCGGCGTCGGACCCCACCGCGATGGTCCCTTTGCGAGGGTAAAGCCCCATCATCTTCGCCGGGTTGGTGGCGACGAGGGATACCATGTGGTTCACGGAGAAGCGGCCCTTTTTGACCCCGAACGTGTAGACGGCGGGGATCATCGTTTCGACTCCCGGCAGTCCGTAGGGGATCTTCGTGAAGTCCCCGTTCCATCGGTCCTTCTGCCGTGTCGTGAAGGTGCAGGTGTCGGTGGAGACGACGGAGATGTCGCCCCGTTCCAGACCTTTCCAGAGGCGGACCTGGTCGGCCTTCTTCTTGATCTGAGGACAGGTGGCGTACCAATGACCGCGCTTTCTGTCTTTGAATACGTCATCGGTGAGGAGAAGATAGTGGGGGCAAGTCTCCGCGTGGACGTTGATCCCGCGGTGTTGAGCCTGGTGGATGAGGTCGGCTCCACCGCCGGTGGACAGGTGCACGATGTAGAGGTGCCCCCGGGTGGCCTCGGCCCATTTGATGACGCGCTGGACCGCTTCCTCCTCGATGAAATTGGGCCGCGACAGGACGTGCGCGTAGGCGCCCCATCGCTTTTTCTCACGCCGGTAACGGTCGATCAGGAGGTTCATGACGCGTTCGCTCTCCGCGTGGACCATGATGGTGCCGCCCATCTCCCGCGTCTCGCTCAACCCCGCGAAGATGTCGGCGTCGTCGGATTGCCATCCTTCCTTCTCGTAGATCATGTACATCTTGTGAGTGGGGATGCCGAAATCGGTGAGACGCCGGAACTCGCGGGCGGGATCTTTCAGCTTCTTGTAGTTGGAGACGCTGGAGTGGAGACTGTAGTCGACGCAGACCTTGTCTTCGGCCTGGCGGATCCGCGCCTCGACGCCGTCCATCAGGCGGGGGAGTCCGCCCTGGTTGGCGAAATCGATGAGCGTGGTCACCCCGCCTCGGGCCGCGGCCCGGGTGGCGGATTCGAATCCGTCGGCGGAGACCGTCCCGCAGAACGGGATCTCGCAATGGACGTGGACGTCGATGCCGCCGGGGATGACGAGGAGCCCCCGGGCGTCAATCACCCGCGTGTTCTCGGAGGGGAGATGGGGGGCGATGGCGACGATCTTTTCGCCCGAGAGGGCGATGTCGGCCTTGGCCGTCTCGGTGGATGTATAGACCGTGCCGCCTTGAATGAGCGTGCTGTACCGCATGGGATGACTACTTGGGTTCCTGGGAAAGGACTTCGTGGGCGCGCCAGAACTGGTCTCGGGGGACGATCAGCTTCAACCCTTCCTGGGCCAACCGCCCGTTGGCTTCGGCGTCATAGAGGTTGCAGGGGATCCCCGTGGACCGGAGGATCTCCGTCCATCGGCTGGCTTTCCGTCGGCTCTGGGTGGAGGTCACCATCAGCGTGTCGGCGGTCTCTCCCGCCTCCAGGTCGAGCATGTATTCTTCGAAGGGGATGTTCTTGGAACGCAGTTCGTCGCGCCAGCGTTCCTTGGCCGCCGGGGCCAAAAACCGGGCCTCTCGGACCCATCGGGATTCCGGGGGACTGAAGAGTTCATATGTGTCTTTGTACCATTGGTAGGCGTATTTGATGGACGAGTCGTTCAGGGCCTGCTCGCGGTCGAACTGGAGGATCTCCAGGTCCTGTTCGTAGTCCTCCTGGGAGATCTTGTTCTGTTCCTTCTTCTTCTCCAGTTTCCCTTTTTCCCGGAGGAACTTTTCTTCATAAAACCGTTTCTTATCGTCGATGTTCTCGTGCCAGCGGGTGTATCGTTCTCCCTGCCGGAACGCTTCGCGGGCGCGCGCCATCACGTCCACATAGACCATCGCGTAGGCGATGGCGGCCGTGCCGAGGATCAACAACGCGTTCTGGACGCCTCTTTTTTGAAGCCAGGGATGCATGTCAGCTCGGGATCAACGTGCGGAGTTTTTCGAGGAAATCTTTGGTGCGGACGGGTTTGGTGAAGATGTCTTTCACGTTGGATTGGGAGTTGACCATGCGCCGGGTGGATTCGCTGGCCGTGTAGGCGCTGACGACGACCACCGGGATGTGGGCCGTCTCCGGCTTTTCCGACATCCGCTTCAGGATCGCGAAACCGTCCATCTTCGGGAGCATGAGGTCCAAGACGACCAGCAGCGGGAGCTGTGATTGGATCAGGCTGAGCCCTTCTTCGCCGTCGGCGGCGCCGAAGACGTGGTAGCCCTGTTCCTCCAGGGTGAATTTCATGAAATCCAGGATGTAATGGTCGTCTTCGACGACGACGACCACGATTTTCTTATTTGCGTCGGCAGATTCTGTCATGGTGACTCACGGCCTTTTCCGAACGATGATGGATGCAACCCAATAGAACATCATGGACGTTGCGAACCCGACAAACCAGGCATAATGATAGAGGCGGACCCAAGAAGCGGACACGGCGACCAATCCCACCGTTCCCAGGAAGCCGGGGATATTGGGTATTATACCAACCAAAAGGGCGGAAATGCCAATCCAATTTATCTTTTTATAGGCGCTCTGGGGGATGTAGAGTTGGTAGAGGTCCAGTTCCCTCTTCCGGAGGAGGTGATAGTCCGCGATCAGGATCCCGGCGATCGGGCCGAGGAGAGCCGAATAACCGATGAGCCAGGTGTAGATGTATCCCTGCGGATCCGCCAGGAGTTTCCAGGGCATCATCAGTATCCCGATGAGGCCGGTGAGGAGGCATCCCCATTTGAACGAGATCATTCGGGGGGCGAGGTTCGAGAACGACGTGGCCGTCGCGACGACGTTGGCCCCGATGTTGGTGGTGAGCGTGGCCAGGGTCATCCCCAGGACGGCCAGCAGGATGAGGACGGGGTGGCGGATCTGAGAGAGCAGGAACACCGGGTCCCAGAGGTGGTTCTGGAAAGAGAGGGCGGTACGGCCCGAATCGATCCAGCGTCCGTATCCGGAGAAGATCGTCGGATCGTTCTGGAAGAGGAGGAGCGCGGCGCTGGTGACGGCCACCCCGATGAAGGAGTAGAGGGGCATGGCGGTGTTGATCCCGACGAACTGTCCCCAGACCTGCGCTTTCTGCGTGCGGACGAAGCGGGTGAAATCGGAGATGTTGATGGTCAGGGCGGACCAGAAACTGACCATGCTGGTGAGCGCGGGGATGAAGAAACGACTGAAGGCATCGCCGCTCAGCCGTTGAGGTTGGTCGAAGATGGGGCCGGGCCCGCCGGCTTTGATCATCGCCCAGATCAGCACGGCCACTCCCATCGCGATCAGGATCGGCGCGCCCCAGTTCTCGATGGAGCGGATGGACTCGAACCCTTTCCAGACGATCCAGATGTTCAGACTCCAGAAGGCCAGGAAACAGACGAGTTGAGCGGCGTTGATGCCGATGACGGGGAGGAGGGGTTGGTGGGTCCAGGACGGAAAGAAACCTTCGAGAAGTTTGTAGATCGCCCAGCCGCCGATCCAGGTCTGGATGCCGAACCAACCGCAGGCGACGATGGTCCTCAGGAGGGTCGGCACGTGCGCTCCTTGGAGTCCGAAGGAAGCCCGGGCCAGCACGGGGAACGGGATCCCGTATTTGGTGCCGGGATGGGCGTTGAGGATCATCGGGATGGTGATCAGGAGGTTTCCCAGGGAAATCGTGAGGATGGATTGCCACCAGTTCATGCCGCCGGCCATGAGCCCCGAGGCCAGCATGTAGGTCGGGATGCAGATGGAGATGCCCATCCAGAGGGCCGTCACGTCCCATCCGCCCCATTTGCGGGCGGCGCTGGTGGTGGGGGCGATGTCGTAGCTCCAGTAGGGGGAATCGGAGACGTCGGCGGTCAGCTCGACGATCCCCTCCACCACCCGGACCTGTTCCGTCATGTCAGGGCAACATCTCCGTCAATTCGGTATAAGTCTCGGGACGGCGGTCCCGAAAGAATTGCCAGGTCTTGCGGGTTTCGAGGATCTGGTCCAGGTCCAGGTCGGCCGTGAGGAGCTCGTCCTTGTCGCGCGAGGCCGTCGAGATGACCTTTCCGCGAGTGTCCGCGAAGTAGGAGGTACCGAAGAAATTCCCGATCTTCCAGGGTCTCTCGATCCCGACCCGGTTCACGCATCCGACGAAATATTGGTTCGCCACGGCGTGGGCGGGTTGTTCCAGTTTCCAGAGGTGTTCGGCCAGTCCGGCGACGGTGGCGCTCGGGTTGAAGACGATCTCCGCCCCGTTCAATCCGAGGGCGCGGGCCCCTTCCGGAAAATGCCGGTCATAACAGAGATACACGCCGATTTTCGCATACCGCGTTTCAAAGACCTTATATCCCGTGTTGCCCGGCTTGAAGTAGAACTTTTCCCAGAATCCCGGCAGACAATGGGGCAGGTGGGTCTTCCGGTAGAGGCCGAGGAGCTTTCCGCGGTCGTCCAGGACGGCGGCGGTGTTGTAGTAGACCCCGGGGAGAGGAGTCTCGTGGAGGGGAACGACGATCACCATCTTGTATTTGCGGGCGTAACGGGCCATGAGCTTGACGGTCGGGCCCGGGATGGGTTCCGCCAGGTCATACCATTTCGTCGACTGCTCGGCGCAGAAGTAGGGTCCCCAGAAAAGTTCCTGAAGACAGAGGATCTGGACGCCGGACCTCCCCGCTTTTTCGACGAAAGAGACCTGTTTCTCGATCATCTTCTTCTTGATCTGTCGGGGGGCGGCCTGATCGGCTTGAAGGGGGACCCGGCATTGGACGAGTCCGCATCGGACGAGTCTGGACATGGCGGTCAGGGATAGATCCCGCGGATCCGGATGGCTTCGGCCACCTTTTGGACGGCCAGGGCATGGGCGGCGAAACGCATGTCCGCCGTCCGGCATTCCTCACGGGCGATGACGGTCTGGAATGCCCTGGAGAGCGCATTCCGCAGGTTTTCGTGGATCTGGTTTTCGGACCAGAAGAAGGATTGGATGTCCTGCACCCATTCGAAGTAGCTGACGGTCACCCCTCCGGCGCTGCACAGGATGTCGGGGATGACGAAGATCTTTTTCTGCCGGAGGACGGGGTCGGCGTTCCGGTGCGTGGGCGCGCTGGCCGCCTCGGCGAGGACCTTGCAATTCATCCGGGCGGCGACCGCGGCGTCGATCTGGTTCTCCTCGGCGGCCAAGACCAGGATGTCGGCCTTCAGCGTGAGGAGTTCTTCTCCCGTCATCGCTTGGGCCGGAGTGAATCCTTTGACGTGTCGCTGTTCCGCCTTGTGCCGGGCCAGCGCTTTGTACGGGAGCCCTTTCTCCGAATGGATGGCCCCCGAGGTGTCGGAGACCGCGATCACCTTGAGCCCCCGGTTCTCGAACTCTTCGTGGGCATGGCGTCCGACGTAACCGTATCCCTGGATCGCCACGGTGGCCCCCGGAACGGGGAGCCCGAGGTTCTCCAAAGCCAGTTGGACGCAGTGGACGACGCCGCGCGCCGGCGCTTCCCTCCGTCCCGCGGTGCCGCCGATCTCGATGGGTTTTCCCGTGACCACGCCCGGGACGGAATAACCGGCGTTCATGGAATACGTGTCCATCATCCACCCCATGATCTGCGGGGTGGTGTTGAGGTCGGGCGCCGGGATGTCTTTCTCCGGCCCGATGATGAGGGATATCTCCGACGTGTATCGGCGGGTCATCCGTTCGATCTCTCCGGGAGACAGGACGTTGGGGTCGCAGACAACCCCTCCCTTGGCTCCGCCGAAGGGCAGGTTCATGAGAGCGCATTTCCAGGACATCAGCATGGCCATCGCCTTCATCTGGTTCAGGGAAACGTTCGGGTGATAGCGGAGCCCGCCCTTGGTGGGGCCGCGATCCGTGTTGTGTTGCACACGGTATCCCTGGAACACCTTGACGGATCCATCGTCCATCCGGGTGGGGATGGAGACGACCAGTGATCGCCGGCAGTGACGGAGTTTCTCATGGATGCCATCCGGCAGCTTCAGGTGGCGGGCCACTTCGCCGAGATAATCCAACGATTCCGTCCACAGAGAGGGGGTGGGGAGGGATGTCATTTTTGTTTTTTATCTCCTGGAAAGACGACATGTGAAAAAGCGTTGGAGGGGCCATCCCACCGGCAGATGTCCGGATGGAGGATGTGCGCGATCAGTTCGATCCCGTCGATCAACCGCGGTCCCGGGCGCGAGAGATAGGAGGCCGCGTCCACGGCATAGACCGCGCGGTTCTTCAGGGCGTTGAACGGCTGTTGCATGACCGCCTCCGGGATCACGGGCACGTTTTTCAGGGCCTGCCGCAGGTGATATCCATAGGGGGCGTAGAGGAGGACGTCGGGGTTGAACTCGGCGATCCGGCCCCAGTCCGTCGGACGGGAATCGTTGCCTTCCAATCCGTCCAGGGAGATCCCCCCGGCGATCTCGACCATCTCGGGGATCCACCGTCCGGCCAGCGAGATCGGGTCGAGCCAATCCAATACCAGCACCTTGGGTTTTTGCTTCTTGAAGAAGGTCTTGCATTGGACGGCCGTCGCGCGCATCCGCAGCTGGTAGACGAGCTTCTGGGCGGATTCGATCGAATCGGTGGCTTCTCCGATCAGGCGGATGTTCTCGAAGATGTTCTCCAGGGATCGGGGCGACAACGAGAGGAATTTCACTTTGTCCGACGACAGGGGGGCTTCCGACGGTTTTTCGAGGGGGAGGCCGGGGTAACAGCAGTCATGGGAGATCAATACGTCGGGTTGGAGTTCGGTCAATAGGGAGGTGTCGACGCAGCGGAGCGATTGGCCCTTCCCGAGGAGGTCGGACACGGTGTCGGCGATCTCCCGGCTGGTCATCTTCTCCTTGTCGATGGCGCACGTGGTGATCCGGGGTTTCCGTCGGACCTCGGGGGGATAGTCGCAGGCGTGAGACACGCCGACCAGGTTCCGCCCGAGACCCAGGGCGTAGACCGTCTCGGTCCCTCCCGGATGGAAGGAACAGATCTTGATCTTGTTGGGTGGTTGGACTTTTTTGATCATTTTTCCGTCGTCATCGCTCTGAAATCAAAACCGATTCACCGGGATTCGTTGTGATATAATAATTCCGCAGTATTTTGAGTTCGATCGCTTGTTTCGGTTGTTTTAAGGTAGTTCTTCCATTATACACCTTTTTGGGGGAGCAATAAAAGGATTTCCAAACATGAGGGTCGAGAGGGATCGGAGTCATCGTTCGTTAACGGGAAAATGGAAGGGAGTGACCGCCGTTTTCCTCGATGCGGGCGGTACGTTGTTCGCGCCTCGCCCGTCGGTCGGGCATGTGTATGCCCGCGTCGCGCGCCGGCACGGTTGCCGGGTCTCCTCCGGATGGGTCGAGGAACGGTTCCGAACGGTCTGGGCCCGCCGCAACCGGGGGTCTCTGTTGAAGAACACGACCGAAGAGGGGGAGAAACGGTGGTGGTTCCGCATCGTGAGGGACGTGTTCGGGACCCGCTTCCCGCCGCGACGGTTCTCCCTCTATTTCGACGATCTTTATGACCGTTTCGCCCACCCCGACACCTGGGAATTGTTCCCGGATACAAAACCCGTCCTCCGGCGATTGCGCCGGCGGGGGTTCCGGGTCGGGATCGTCTCCAACTGGGATTCCCGCCTGTTCCCTCTGTGCGACCGTCTCGGCGTGACGCCGTTGGTCGATTTCGTGCTGGCCTCCGCCGTGGTGGGATATGTCAAGCCGGACCGCCGGATATTCCACGAGGCCTTGAGACGGGCGGGCGCTCCGGCGGACCGGGCCGTGCACGTGGGCGACAGCCTGATGGAGGATTATTGGGGCGCCCGCCGAGCCGGATTGAAGGCGGTCCTGTTGACCCCGTCGGGACGGACCTCGTCCGGGATCGTCTCGATCTCGAGGCTTCGGGAGTTGGACGGGATTATTTGACGGGACCGCCGGATCGTCGGACGACCGGTTTCCGGCCGAATATCTTCTTCACGAGCGCGCCCGCGAGGGCGTCGACGAAATCCTTGTAGACGAGGCCCTGAATCCCCGTCAGGTTCCCTTGATATAGTCCTCCCCATCGGGTGAAACGCAGGGCCCCTCCGAGCACTTTCCGTCCGTTCCACATCAGATCGTCTTTGACCGGCTCTGAAAAACAGAGGTTGACGGGTCTGGCGGCGCTTCCGTCGCGCCTCCCCGGAGGTCTCCGGTGAAAAGAGGTCTTGACCCCTTGGTCCGCCAAGGCCGCTCTCGCGGCGCCGTGAATGGAGCGATAGATTTTCCGAGTGTCTTTCGGGAACAGTTCGCCTCTCTTCCAGGCGATCGAGAAACTGAGGTCGGTGTCGTGGAAGACGGCGCCTCCCGCCGTCGGGCGGCGCACCAGGGGGATGTGGCGTGGAGCGATGTTCCAGGAACGGATCGATCGGGCTTCTTGAAAACGGCCATGGGTGATGGTGGGGGAACTCCATCGATAGATCCGGACGGAGGGCCGTGCGTCGGCTCGTTGTTGCCGGGCCAGGAGGGATTCGTCGGTCTTCATGTTGAACGCGCCCGATCCGGCGCCGTCGACGATGAGGACCCAGGCCGAAGACACGGGGAAAATTTTTTAGCGGGGTGACGTTTCGCCCCGAGTGTGGCGAAGGTTCGGTTCTCGCGCGGCCTTGACTTCGTCCAATCGGCGCACCGGCGTCGTGGTGGGGGCGTTTTTCAGCAGGGACGGATCTCGTCGGCTTTCATCCAGGATGGTCCGGATCGTTTCGCAGAAGAGATCCAATGTCTCGCGGGTCTCGGTTTCCGTCGGTTCGATCATCAGGGCTTCCGGGACGATGAGCGGAAAATAGATGGTGGGGGCGTAGAACCCGTAATCCAGGAGGCGTTTGGCCACGTCCAATGTTTTGACCCCGGGACCATAGGCTCCGTCGCCGGAGACCACGACCTCGTGCATGCACGGAGTGACGGGCATTTTCGGGAAGAGCGGAGCCAGTGTGACGCGCACATAGTTGGCCGCCAGGATGGCGTTCTCGCTGATGGAGGCCAATCCCTGGGCCCCCTGCAGCCGGAGATAGCAGTAGGCGCGGATCAGGATGCCGGTGTTCCCCTGGAAACTGCGGACCCGTCCGATGGTTTTCGGGGATTCCTCGGAAAGGGAATAGAGGCCGTCCTTGAGGGAGATCCGGGGGATCGGGAGGAAATCCGCCAGGAACTTTTTGACGCCGACGGGCCCCGCGCCCGGTCCGCCCCCGCCGTGCGGCGTGGAAAAGGTCTTGTGCACGTTCACGTGGATGATGTCGAACCCCAGGTCTCCCGGTTTCACCAGCCCGACCAGCGCGTTGAGGTTGGCCCCATCCATATAGAACAGGGCCCCGCTGTCGTGGACCAGCCGGGCGATCTCCAATATCTTCGGTTCGAAAAGCCCCAGCGTGTTCGGGACCGTCATCATCAGGACGGCCACGTCGGAACTGAGTTTGCTTTTTAGATCGTCGATGTCGAGGCAGCCGTCCGCCGTCGATTTGACGGTCACGGCGGTCAGCCCCGCGACCGCCACGCTGGCGGGGTTGGTGCCGTGGGCCGAATCGGGGATCAGCACGACGTGCCGGTTCTGGCCGCGCGATTCGTGGTAGGCCCTGGCCACGAGGATGCCGGTCAACTCGCCCTGGGCGCCGGCCGACGGTTGAAGGGTGACCGCGTCCATCCCGCAGATGTCTCCCAGCCATTTCTCAAGATTGAAAAGGATTTCCAGGATTCCCTGGCTGAGATGGTCCGGACGAAGAGGATGGAGTTCGGCGAATTCCGGCCAGGAGGCGGCCCGCTCGTTGGCTTTCGGATTGTATTTCATGGTGCAGGACCCCAGGGGATAGAAATGGGTGTCCAACGAATAGTTCAGTTGGGACAGGCGCGTGAAATGGCGCACCACCTGCAACTCCGCCAGTTCCGGCCAGTCCGGCGCTTGCCGCCGTCTCAGATTCGATGGCAGCGGGGCCGAGGCGGGCACGTCGAGTTCCGGCCACGTGAACCCTTGTCGGTCCGGGACGCTTTTCTCGAACAGGAGGGGCTCGATGATCTTGCTGTCTCCGGAGGACAACGTCATGGCCGTGCCCACTCCGTGACCCGCGTGACGAAATCGTCGATGTCCTGTTTCGTCTTGATCTCCGTGACGCAGACCAGAAGATCGTTCTTGAGAGAGGGATAGTATTTTCCCAACGGAAACCCGGCCAGGATGCGGTCCCGTCCCAGCGAGTCGATGAGCGGGTCGGGGGAACGGGGGAATCGGACGGCGAACTCGTTGAAGAAGGGGGAGGTGAAGGTGAGCGGCACCCCGTTCTTTTGGAGTTGGTCGGCGGCGTAGTGGGCTTTCTGGAAATTGATGTCGGCCAGGCGGGCCAATCCCTTTTTTCCGAGGAGCGCCATGTGGATCGTCGAGGCCAGGGCGCAGAGGGCTTGATTGGTGCAGATGTTCGACATGGCTTTCTCCCGGCGGATGTGCTGTTCGCGGGCCTGGAGGGTCAGCACGAACCCCCTTTTGCCGTCCAAGTCGACGGTCTGTCCGACCACCCGCCCCGGCATCTTCCGCATCAGTTCCTTCTTGCAGGCGAACAATCCCAGATAGGGTCCGCCATAGCTCAGCGGAACGCCCAGGGATTGACCTTCGGCCACGGCGATGTCGGCGTCGTATTCGCCCGGCGGGGAGATCAACCCCAGCGCGGCGGGATACGTGGAGGAGATGAGGAGCGCCCCGGCCTCATGCACGATCTTCGACAGCGGCGCCGGATCTTCGAGGCAACCGAAGAAGTTCGGCGTTTGAAGGAGGAGGGCGGCCGTGTCGGAATTCAGATGTTTCTTCAGGATTTCGCCGGACAGGGTCGGCTGCTGGAAAGGGATCAAGACGATCTTCGCTCCGCTGTGGGCGAGATACGTGGAGATGACCTGTCGCGTGTGGGGGTGGACTGTCTCCGGGATCAGGATCTCGGTGCGTCCGGTGTGACGGGCCGCCAACAGGCACGCTTCGGCGGCGGCGCTGGCGCCGTCGTAGAGGGAGGCGTTGGATACGTCCATCGAGAAGAGTTCGCAGATCAGTGTCTGGAATTCGTAGATGCTCTGGAGCGTCCCTTGACTGGCCTCCGGTTGGTACGGTGTGTAGGCGGTGGCGAACTCTCCCCGAAGGGCCAGGGACCACACGGCCGTGGGGATGAAGTGTTCGTAAGCGCCCGCTCCCAGGAACGATTGGGCCAGAAACGCGCGTTTGGACAGGTCGTCCATATGGCGGAGGAGTTCCATCTCCGTGATCGACGGCGGGAGATGGTAGGAAGGGCGCAGTTTGTCCTGGGGGAGGTCCCCGATCAATTCTTCGAATGACCGGACTCCGACCGTTTTGAGGATCTCGTCGCGCTGTTTGGCGGTGTAGGGGATGAACATGGTGTCGTTCTCTAAAACCGGATTATACCAAATATTCGGACATCAGCCCGCCCGGGGAACGTTGGCCGGGGCGATGACGGGGGGCGGAACGTCGTCGGGGAACTTCTTCCTGAAGAACCTGTCGTCGATGATCGCGAAGAGCTTTTGCGCCACGAGCGCGTGTCCGTAGTCGGTTGCGTGGAAACCGTCGCCGGTGAGGATCGTGTCCAGTTCGCCGGTCCGGAGGTGGTTCTCGTAGAGGTCCCGATTGTCGGAAAAGGGGATTCGGAGTTCGTCGGCGATCGACTGCAGGCGTTCCGTCATCCGGTGGCGGATGTAACCGGTCAATACCACCCGGCTGCCGTGGCGTTGGGCGTCTCCGATCATCTTCTCGATCCAGTATTTCTGTTCGTCCACGGAGAGATAATTGACGGGGATTTTATGGATCTGTGTCAGGAACGATTCGCCGTGATATCGCTGGATGTTGAGTTCGTGGGCGGTCTTGGCGTGAAAGGCGGTGTAGATCAACTTCAGCGCCTGTAGCGCCCGGGATGAATTCAGTATGTCCGCGACTTCTCGGGCCCGGGGATCGTCGGTCCGAGGTCCGAAGAACATGGACGGCCCGCAGATGTTCGCGCCCGTCTGGATGTTCACGACGTCCGGCCGGATGAGCCGGAGATGAATGTTGAAATGACGGTAGATTTCGGGTGTGGTGATGGCGGGGATGCTTCGGTTGAAGACTTGGATTTTGAGATGGGGATATTTCTGCCGGAACAGCGATTCGAGTCTGACGGGATAGGCGTTGTCCCCGAACGAGGAGGATTCTCCGACGCAGAGGATTCTGTAGGCCGTGAGATCGACTTCGCCTCGATGACGGTATATGTAGACGGCGCCGTAGCCCCACAGCAGAACGCGGAGCGTCCCTTCGATCCCGACCAGGACGAGGAACAATCGGAGGAAAAGAGTCCGGGGAAAACGCCGAAGTCCGGACCCGAGGCGCAACAGGAGACGGGACATCCCGGACGGAAGGTCAGTGAGGGTTCGTCTTGAGGAAATCCTGGTATTGTGAATGAGTCATCAATTGGTTGAGTTGCGCCTTATCGGAGATGTCGAGTTTGAAAAGCCATCCGTCACCGTAGGGATCCTTGTTGACCAGGGCCGGGTTTTGGGAGACGGCGGCGTTTCCCGCCGAGACCGTTCCGTTGACCGGAGCGTAGATGTCGAAGGCCGCTTTGACCGATTCGACGGCCGCGCAGGACTGTCCTTGCTGGGCCGCTTTTCCGGGTTTGGGGACTTCCACGAAGACCACGTCGGTGATGGCTTCCTGGGCGTGCTGGGAGATGCCGACCGTTCCATCGGAGTCGATCCATTCGTGTGTTTTGGCGAACCGGAGTGTGTCTGGGTTTCTCATGAGAGGGTTTCCTTTCTGGATTTTAAAACGAGAATACGGACCGTATTATACAACTGTTTGAGGCTTGTGGAACGGAGGGACGACGATCTCCGTCGGGACGTCTTTGTCGTGGATCCGGATGGACAGCGGCGCGTTGTCCTTGAAAAGGGCGTTCTCCACGAATCCCATCCCGATCCCCACGCCCAGGGAGGGAGAGAAGGATCCGCTGGTCACGATCCCGACGGTCTGTCCGCCGCTGACGAGCCGGTGTTCGTGCCGGGGGACGCCCGCGCCCTTGGCCAGCCGGAACCCGATGAACCGCCGGCGGGATCCGGACTCTTTTTCCCGTCGGAGAGCGTCCCGTCCGATGAAGTCGCCCTTGTCGAGTTTGACGACCCACTGGAGGCCGGATTCGAGCGCCGTGTGTCGTTCGTCCAGATCCTGTCCGTAGAGCCGGTACCCCATCTCCAGACGGAGCGTGTCGCGGCATCCCAACCCGCAGAGCGGGACGTCCAGGTGGTGGAAATTGTCGTGCAGGGCCAAGAGGTGTTCCGCCCGTCCGAAGAACTCGAAACCGTCCTCTCCGGTGTAACCCGTCCGGGAGACCACGATGTCGGGGATCGTCGTCACCGTCTCGTGACCGATGTAGGCGGGTGTGATGTCCGACGGTCTGTTCTCCGTGGACGGTTTCAGGAGCGGGTTGACGGAGAAACCGCGGGCCTCGTTCCGTTTCAAGGAAAGAACCGAACCGGCCAGGTAATCGGAACGAACAAGCTTGTCCATGATCGCGGCGGCGCGGGGTCCCTGCAGCGCCAGTCCCGCGTTGGTCTTCTGCTCCTCGATGCGGAGGCCGGCCCTGGAACCCGCTTGGTCGAGGATCCAGGTCATGTCCTCGGTCCGCCGTCCGGCGTTGATGATGAGGAGATAGGTGTCCGTCCCCATGAGGAAGACGTAGAGGTCGTCGACGATGCATCCGTCGGGGCGGCACATCAGGGTGTATTGGCCTTTGCCGGTCTGGAGCCGTGAAATGTCGTTGCTCAGGAGGTTCTGCAGGAAGGCGAAAGAGGCCGATCCCGTCACCCAGACCTGGCCCATGTGGGAGATGTCGAAGAGCCCGACGTTCTTCCTGACGGCGTTGTGTTCCGCGAGGATCCCCGCGAATTGGACCGGCATCTCCCATTCGCCGAACGGGATCATGCGGGCTCCGAGACGGACATATTCCGGGTGAAAAGGCGTTTTCTTCATGACAGGGGCATCTCTTTTCCGTCCGCGAACGAACCGGCCTGATAGGAACTGCGGACATAGGGTTGGGCCATCACTTTCTCAAATCCGATCTCGAGCGCCCTCCGGCGGATCGTAGCGAACTCGTCGGGGGAATAATAGCGGGACAGGGGCGCATGCGTCGCGCTGGGGGGGAGGTATTGCCCGACGGTCATCCAGGCGACTCCCTGTTCCCGGATGTCGGCCAGGGTCTGGAACACCTCCACGATGGTCTCTCCCAACCCCACCATGATCCCGGATTTCGTCCTCAGCCCCCGGTCCGACGCCCTCTTCAGGACGGCCAAGGACCGGGGATAGGAGGCCTGGGCGCTCCGGATCGTCGGCGTCAGCCGTTGGACCGTCTCCAGGTTGTGATTGAGGACATCGGGACGGGCCTGACAGAGAAGGTCGAGCAGGTCGTCCTTCCCTTGGAAATCGGGGATCAGCATCTCCACGGTGAGCCCCGGCGCTTTTTCTCGGAGCGTGGTCAGGCACCGGATGTAATGTCCGATGCCGAGGTCGGGCAGATCGTCCCGCGAGGGGGACGTGATGACGATGTGCTTGAGACGGAGCCGGAGCGCGAGGTCGGCCAATTTTTCGGGTTCAGAGGGATCGGGGGTGGCGGGAGCGCCGGAGGTCTCGGCGCAGAAGGCGCAATGGCGCGAGCAGACCTTGCCGAGGATCTGGAACGTGACATGGCCTCTGGACCAACACTCGTTCTTGTTGGGACACAACGCTTCGGCACAGACGGTGGAAACGGTGGAGTCCGCCATCAGACGGCGGATGTGGTCGAAATCGGAACCCAGGGAGATCGGTCGTCGGTAAGAACGGGGAAAACGGGGAGCGTCGGGGACCGGATCGGACAGGTCCGGGACCGGGGTCTGGGAGGGGGTCATCGGGACAGCGTTTCCTTGATCCCTTCGGAAAGCGTCGGATGGGCGAAAAGGACGGCGCCGAGGTCTCGGCGGGTCATCCCCGCCCGGAGGGCCGTCGAGAAAATATGGATCAACTCGGTCGCGTGGGCGCCGACGATCTGCGCTCCGCGCAGACGTCCTTCGTCTCCCGCGTCGGACAGTATCTGGATGAAACCCTCTTCCTCCCATTCGGCCATGGCTTTGGGCGAGGCCTGGAAGAAAAAACGCTGGACCTTCGTCTCGCCGCCCCGCTGTTGGATGGCGTCCGCGTATTCGCCGACGCTGGCGACCTCCGGCCATGTGTAGAGGCACCGGGGCGTGGAGGCCTTGTCATAGGTTTTGAGGTCTGGTGTCTTCCCGAGGAGGGCCTGGACCGCGTTGTGGATGGCCGTCTCTCCCTGCCGGGCGGCGGAGTGGGCGAAGGGGGAAAGACCGTTGATGTCGCCGGCCGCGTAGATGTGGGGTTGGGAGGTCCGCAGAAAATCGTCGACAAGGATCCGGCCCCGGTCGGTCTTGACTCCCGCGAGGTCCAGACCCAGTTCATCGAGGGTCGGACGTCGGCCGATCGAGACGAGGATCTGCTCCGCCCGGAGGACGGTCCCATCGCTCAAGACGGCCTCCCAGCGGTCTGTGCCCCGCGTCAACGAGGCGACCGTCGTGTCCAGCCGGACGTCGATGCCGCGGTTCGAAAAGGAATTCTTCAGGGCGGTGACCACGCGCGTCTCTTCTCCCGGAATCAACTGGCTCATCTTCTCGATCAGAGACACGGAACTCCCGAGCGCGTGGAAGAGACAGGCGAACTCGCAACCGATGGCTCCTCCTCCGACCACGATGAGGCTTTTCGGGGGGGCCGGCAGGTCGAGCGCTCGGGCGCTGTCGAGGAGGTCTTTCCGGTGGGAGAGGAAGGGTTCTGGAAATATCGGTTCGCCTCCGGTCGCGATCAGCGCCGCGTCGAAGGGGAGGGAGGAGGTCGTCCCGTCTCCCTCGATCCGAAGGGTGCGGGAGTCGGTGAACCGCGCCCGGCCCGCCGTGAGCCGCACGCCCACCTGGGACATGTGTTTCTTCATCCAGTCGCGCATCTTGAGGATGATGTCTTGTTTCCGTTTCTGGAGTTCCGTCCACCGGAGGCGCGGGGCGTCGGCGTTGTCGAAACAGGCCGAGGCCGTCTTCATCTTGTGGGCGAGGTGGACTGTCTCCAGCAATATTTTGGAGGGGATGCATCCATGGTTCAGGCAGAGACCGCCGGGTTGGTCTTTTTCGATGAGGGTGACGTCGGCTCCGAGCACGGCGCCCTGTTTGGCGGCCGCTTCTCCGGCGGGACCGGCGCCGAGGATGGCGATCTGCGGTTTCGTCATGGGCCCATTATATCAGCGATTCGATCGGACCGTCAAATTGGGATCAATCGGCGCGTGACAGGAGCGCCATATTCTGTTAGAATCCCCCGCATGGCAAAAAGCAAACAGCAACGTCAGCGGCACATTTTCCGTCAGCGCCGGATGCGGCGCGTCAAACGCCAGAAACTGGCGCGGAAGATGGCCGGGACGACATCCCAAGCCCCCTCCGCTTGATCCCGCGCTGATCCGCGCGTCATTCCGATGCTCCCTTTCCGTCGGGAAGGGAGGGTTTTCCGTTACGGGTTATCTTCCGATGCGGTGGGTCTTGTCCCAGTCGTCGTGCATCCGCTGGATGACTTGCAGGTTCCGGTTGAACGCGTCGCGGAACCGGCGTTCCGCCTCTTTTAAGCGCATCTTGTCGCGTCCTTTCTTCTTCCCCGTCCATTCGAACTTGGCCATCTCGCTTTCCAACCAGTGGGCTCCCCATCGGTTGATCCTCACGTGGATCTTCTCGTGTTCCCGGACTTTCGCCGACGCTTTCTTGGGTATCTTCAGTTCGTTGGTCAGCCGCACCGTCACGTCTTTCGCGCGGACGACGTTGTCGTTCTCCACGGTGAGCCGGTATTGGATTCGGAAATATCCTTTCGTCAGCGCCAGGGGTTTTGGGCCCTGGCTGAACGCGGGGGAAAAGGTGAAGACGAACAGCGCTAGGAGAGGGAAGGAGGTGAACCGGGATCGGCGGGAAGCGCTTTTCATGGATTTCATTCTACCGAGCCGGACCCGCCGTGTCAATCGTTCCGGCGCGCGCGGCCGGGTTCATTTGGAAATATATTGACAATTTTGTTACTAGGGTTTACTATTACAGGGATTCCAACCGTTTCCGGAGTGTTTTTGTGTCGAAGGGGACGGTTCGGTTGTTCGTTATTTTCCTCGAAGAGGGGGTTTTTGAGGTTTTGTGAAAAAAGTTTTATTTTTGGCGATTGTGTCTCTTCTTCCCGTCTCGGGCTGGGCCAAACCCATCGCTTCGTCGGCGGCCAGGCCGTTGGCGTTGGGGACGGCTTACATCGCCGAAGAC
>Ga0116153_10000949_pt1 | contig 30440 bp, 30 predicted proteins | sample AD_UKC028_MetaG_FD_89896 | JGI IMG/M metagenome (GOLD analysis project Ga0116153, IMG submission 89896) | Active sludge microbial communities of municipal wastewater-treating anaerobic digesters from USA - AD_UKC028_MetaG | ecosystem: Engineered > Bioreactor > Anaerobic > Digestate | place: USA...
CCAAGGTCACCCACGGCCTGGGCGCCGGGGGCAAGCCCGAGATCGGGGAGAAGGCGGCCCTGGAGGACCGGGAGGCCATCGCCCAGGCCGTGAAGGGCGCGGACATGGTCTTCGTGACCGCCGGCATGGGCGGCGGGACGGGCACCGGCTCCGCCCCGGTCATCGCCCAGATCGCCCGGGACTCCGGGGCCCTCACCGTGGGGGTCGTCACCCGGCCCTTCGATTTCGAGGGCAGGGTCAAGGCCCGGATCGCGGAGGAGGGGATCGAGAAGCTCCGCCAGGCCGTGGACACCCTCATCGTCATACCCAACCAGCACCTCCTGAAGGTCGTGGAGCGCCGCACCCCCATCCTGGACGCCTTCCGCTTCGCGGACGACGTCCTGCGCCAGGGGGTCCAGGGGATCTCGGACCTCATCACCATCGCGGGGGAGATCAACATCGACTTCGCGGACGTGCGCACGGTCATGGAGGGCAAGGGCGACGCGATCATGGGAATCGGCTCCGCCTCCGGGGACAACCGGGCCGTGGAGGCCGCGGAGAAGGCCATCTCGAACCCCCTGCTGGAGGACGCCCGGATCGACGGGGCCCGCAGCATCCTGATCAACGTCTCCGGAGGGGAGGACCTCTCCCTGACGGAATTCCAGGAGATCGTGAACCTGGTCTCCGAGAACGCGGATCCCGACGCCCTCATCATCCCGGGGGTCGTGCACGACGATTGCCTGGGGGACGAGGTCCGGGTCACCGTGATCGCCACGGGGTTCCAGAGATCCCTGAAGGCCGCGGACTCCACAGTCCGCCAGGAGACCCGGCGGGGCGCGGAGGACTACCTGACCCCGGACGAATGGAAGCGCATCACGGAGGTGCCCTCCCAGAAGAAGCAGTACCTCATGGGGCGCAACGATCCGGAGGACGAGCTGGACATCCCCACGGTCCTTCGGGACAAGCGCTACCAGGCGGAGAGGAACGAGGCGTAGGGGCGTGGACGACCTCCTCGAGCGATACCGGGCCTACCTCCTGACCGCCCGCAGGCGCAGTCCCCTCACGGCGGAGGTCTACCTCCGGGAGGCCCGCGGCCTCGCGCAGCGCCTGTCGGAGCGGGGATCGGACATCCGGACCGTGACCCCCCGGGAACTCCTGGAGTACCTCGTGGAGCGCAGGAGCTCGGGCCTGTCCTCCACCACCATGGCCCGGGTGGTGTCCAGCGTCCGCTCCCTCTTCCGCTTCCTCCGGCTGGAGAACCTCCGGGTCGACGACCCCTCGGAGCTCATCGAGACCCCCCGACTGGAACGGGCCCTGCCGGACGTCCTGGCCCTGGAGGAGATCGACCGGCTCCTGGCCAGCATCGACGTGTCGGATCCCGGCGGCGTGCGGGACCGGGCCCTGTTCGAGCTGATCTATTCCTGCGGCCTGCGGATCAGCGAGGCCGCGGGGCTGACCTTCGACTCGCTGTTCCTGAAGGAGAGGATGCTCCGGGTGACCGGCAAGAGGCGGAAGGAACGGATCGTGCCCTTCGGGGAGAACGCGGCCCGGTGGCTGGCCCTCTACCTGGACACGGCCCGGCCCGCCCTGGCCAAGGGGCGCCGGAGCGACCGGGTCTTTCTGAACCATCTGGGCAAGGGAATCTCCCGCAAGGGGGTCTGGAAGAGGTTTTCCCAGGTCCGCGACCTGTCCGGCGTGGGAGGCAAGGTGCATACCCTGCGCCATTCCTTCGCCACCCACCTCCTGGCCGGGGGCGCGGACCTCCGGACGGTGCAGGAACTCCTGGGACACTCGGACATCGCCACGACCCAGATCTATACCCACGTGGATCCCGAGGCCCTGGGGGATTACCACCGGGAGTATTTTCCGAGGCGCTGAGCGGCGAAGCCGCCCGGCGTTTTCCCGAGGCGCTGAGACCTAAGGAGCGGCCCGGGCCGTCGAAGGCCGCACGGAAAGGCAAGCGCGGCGGGCACGGGCGGACGTAGTAGGGGAGGGAGAGTGTATGAGAAGAACCGGCGTATCCTTCACGCTTCTCCTGGCCGCGGCGGCCCTCCTGTCATCCTGCGGCGGGGACTCCGACCTGAAGAAGATATTCGACCTGGAGGAAAGGAGCACCAAGGGAGCCCCCCCGTCCACGATCGAGGACCTCAAGAAGGGGATCGCCCAGTATTCCCGGGAGGCGGACCGGACGATCGAGGCCACGGAGCGCATCGGGACCTATTGGAGGCTCCTGTCCGTCCGGTATATGGAACGCCGGATGTACATCGAGGCGTACGAGGCGGCCAAGGAAGCCCTGCGGTACTTCCCCGACAACACGGGCCTGTACTACACCATCGGCCTGGGGTTGTCCTACCAGGCCAAGATCGATTCCGTGGGAGGGGTCGCCGCCCAGGCCCTCCGGGCGGAACGCCTGGCCGCCGCGGAGGCCTCCTTTCTCCGGGCCCTGGAGTTCAACCCCCGGTACGGCCGGGCCCTCTACGCCCTGTCGGTGCTCTATGTCTTCGAGCTGGACCGACCCGAGGACGCCGGCCCCCACCTGACCCGGCTGCTCTCGATCGAGACGCAGAACGTGGACGCCATGTTCCTCCTTGCCCGGGTGCGGTATTCCGAGGGCCGCCTGGAGGACGCCGCGAACCTCTACGACTCCATCCTGGCGACTACCAAGGTGGAGGAGAAGCGGAAACAGGCGGAGGAGAACAAGAAGATCGTGCTGGACTTGCTGTATGAAGGGCGACCGAGACCGTAGGCGGTTCCGCCTCGCCCTGGACCGAGTGCCCTTCCTCCGGGCCCGGGACAAGATCCGGGCGGATTCCGTCCTTGACCCCGGGGCCGGGCTTTCAGTACTTTCGCCCGAACGGCTGGAGACCCTCCTGGGAAGGCGGTTGGGCCCCCGGTCCCGGTCCCGCACGGCCCGCGGAGCGGGTCCCCTGGCCTGGACTCCCGTAATTTGGGAAACTCAGGCGGAGAAGGACCTGGAGTGGTTCGAATCCTCCGGGGCCGATTTCCGCGCCTACGGGGACCCGGAGTATCCTCCGGTCCTCCGGGAGACCTCCCGGCCGCCCTTCCTGGTGTACTACCGCGGAGAGCTTCCGGATCCGGAAACGCCCCTCCTAGGGATGGTGGGCACCCGGTATCCCACGGGCCGGGGCCTCGCGGAGGCCGAACGCCTGGCCGCCGAGGCCGCCCGCCTGGGGATCCCCGTGATTTCCGGGCTGGCCCGGGGCATCGACGCGGCCTGCCACCGGGGCAGTCTGGAGGCGGGAGGCCGGACCTGGGCTGTCCTGGGCTGCGGGATCGATTCAGTCTACCCGCCCCGGAACCGGGACCTGGCGGCCCGGATGATCCGGACCGGCGGGGGCCTTCTGTCCGAGTATCCCCCGGGCACCGAACCCCTGCGGTACCACTTCCCGGAACGCAACCGGATCCTGGCGGGGCTCTGCCGGGCCGTCCTGGTCGTGGAAGCCCCCCGGGATTCGGGGGCCCTGATCACCGCGGATTTCGCCCTGGAGGAGGGGCGGGACGTGCTGGTGGCGGAAGCCTGCCTGGAAAGCCCCCGGTCCGAGGGCTGCGCCCGGCTTTACGCGGACGGAGCCCGGGCGGTTTCGGACCTCATGGAATTGGCCGAGGAATGGGGCAGCAGCCCCGATCGACGATACGCCGCGAGGGATGGGAGTCTGTTCGCCCAGACGACGGAACGAGGATGGTGAGCGACATGGTGGATACGGAAACGACCTCGACGGCGGGCTCCTCCGCGGACAAGAGCGGAATCAAGGTCAAGACCGCGACCCGGAAGAAGGCGACGTCCAAGGCCAAGGCCTCGAAGAAGCGGAGCGGAACCCTGGTGATCGTGGAGTCCCCCGCCAAGGCCAAGACGATCGAGAAGTACCTGGGCGGCAGCTACACGGTCCTGGCCTCCATGGGCCACTTGATCGACCTGCCCAAGTCCCGGCTGGGCATCGACCCGGACCGGGATTTCGAGCCCGAATACCTGACCATCCGGGGCAAGGCCAAGCTCCTCAAGGAGCTCCAGAAGGCGGCCAAGAAGAACCGCACCGTGCTCCTGGCCTCGGACCCGGACCGGGAAGGGGAGGCCATCTCCTTCCACATACGGAACGCCCTCCTGGCCAAGGACCCGGACCTGGCCATCCGGAGGATCGAGTTCAACGAGATCACTCCCCAGGCCATCCGGGAGGCGGTGGGCCATCCCCGGGAGCTCGACGTCTCCCGGGTGAACGCCCAGAAAGCCCGCCGCGTCCTGGATCGCCTTGTGGGGTACCACCTCTCGCCCCTCCTGTGGAAGAAGGTCAAGAACGGCCTGTCCGCGGGACGGGTCCAGTCCGTGGCCCTGAGGCTCATCTGCGAGCGCGAGGCGGAGGTGGAATCCTTCATCCCCGAGGAGTTCTGGACCTTGGAAGCCTCCTTCCGGAAGGGCCGCCACGTCTTTTCCGGGGAGCTGGTCCAGTGGAAGGGCGAGAAGCCCGAACTGAAGGGCGAGGAAGCGGTCAAGGCGATCGAGGAGGCCGTCACGGGGGCCGAGGCGACGGTGCGGGACATCCGGGAGACCGAGAAGACCCTGCGGCCCAAACCCCCCTTCACGACCTCCAAGCTCCAGCAGACCGCGGCCAACCGCCTGGGCTTTACCAGCAAGAAGACCATGCAGATAGCCCAGCAGCTCTACGAGGGCGTCAACATCGGCTCCACCCGCATCGGTCTCATCACGTACATGCGTACGGACTCGGTGCGCCTCTCCCAGACCGCCCTGGAGGACGCTCGCCGCTGGATCGGCCAGAACTTCCCCGCGGAACTTCCGGCGGAACCGATCGTGTACAAGACCGACAAGAAGGCCCAGGACGCCCACGAGGCCATACGCCCCACCACGGTGGAATACACTCCCGACAAGGTCAAGGACCACCTGACCAAGGATCAGCTCCGGCTCTACACCCTGATCTGGGAACGCTTCGTGTCCTGCCAGATGACGAACGCCAAGCTCCGGTCCACGGCCCTGGACATCGGAGCCGGAGAGGGGATCTTCCGGGTGAACGCCTCCCGGGTGGTGGAGAAGGGCTTCTACAAGGTCCTCAAGATCTCCACGACCAAGGAGGACAAGGAAACCCTCCTGCCGGACATGGCGATCGGCGAGGTCCTGAAGGTGGAGGCCCTCGAGCGGTCGCAGCACTTCACCCAGGGGCCGTCCCGGTTCACCGACGCCTCCATCATCCGGATCCTGGAGGAGAAGGGGATCGGCAGGCCCTCGACCTACGCCCCGATCATCTCGGTCCTCCTGGAGCGCTACTACGTCACCCGTGAGAATCGACAGCTGGCGCCCACCACCCTGGGCCGGATGATCAACGAGATCCTGGTGGATTCCTTCCCGGCCGTGGTGGACGTGGGCTTCACCGCGGGCATGGAGGAGATGCTGGACCACGTGGAGGACGAGCGGCGGGACTGGGTGGGGGCCATCCGGGACTTCTACGGCCCCTTCAAGTCCAGGGTGGACGAGCTCATGGAGAGCCTCGAGTCCCTGCGGGGACGCCTGGACGAGGCCACGGACATCGTCTGCGAGAAGTGCGGCAAGCCCATGGTCAAGAAGCTGGGCCGCTTCGGGTTCTTCCTGGCCTGCACGGGCTTCCCGGAGTGCCGGAACACCCGGTCCATCCCCCTGGCCAAGTGCCCCCGACCGGGCTGCGGAGGGGAGATCGTGGCGCGGCGCAAGGCGGGAGGCCGGGGCCGGGAGTTCTACGGCTGCACCCGCTATCCCGAGTGCGACTTCCTGACCTACTACAAGCCCACCCACACGAACTGCCCCAAGTGCGGACAGTTCCTGGTGGAGCGATACGACAAGAAGCGGGGGCCCTACAAGGCCTGCATCAACCCCCAGTGCGACTACCTGCACTCCCAGGAGGACGAGCATGCACCGGAGGATTGAGGCCTACCTGGCCTACCTGGCCGCGGTGCGGAACCTCTCGCCCCGGACCGTGGAGTCCTACGGGAACGACCTGGCTTCCTGGGAGGCCTTCCTGGCCCTGAAGGGACGCGACGTGGAGGACGCCTCGACCCAGGAGGTGCGGGGCTTCATGGCCGCCCGGGTCCAGGCGGGCTTCGCGGCCTCCTCGGTGAACCGCGCCCTGTCCGCCGTGAAGGGCCTGTACCGGTATTTCCAGCGCTTCCCGGGCCCCGCCGGTTCCGGGACGGATCCCGCCCGGGACGTGGAGGGGCTTCCCGCGGGGCGTCCCCTGCCCCGGTTCCTCTTCGAGGACGAGATGGGCGAGCTCATCGATTCCGCTTCGGGGAGCGATTTCGCGGAGGTACGCGACCGGGCCCTCCTGGAGCTCCTGTACAGCACGGGATGCCGGGTCTCCGAGGTGGCCGGTCTCCGGCTCTCGGACGTGGACCTGGCCAAGGGCTCCGCCCGGGTGACGGGCAAAGGGCGCAAAGAACGGGTCGTCTTCCTGGCCGATTCCGCCCGTGCGGCCCTGGCCGCCTGGCTTCCTTTCCGGGCCGCCAAGGCCGGGAAGGACGCCCCCTGGCTCTTCGTGAACGCCCGGGGAAACCGCCTCTCCACCCGGGGGATCGCCTGGCTCCTGGACCGGCGGGCCGCGGTCCTGGGCCTGGGGAAGCGGATCTCCCCCCACGCCTTCCGGCATTCCTTCGCGACCCACCTGGTGGGGCGGGGGGCGGACGTGCGGGTGGTCCAGGAACTCCTGGGGCACGCGAACATATCCACGACCCAGGTCTACACCCACGTGGACCTGCAGCGCCTGCGGGAAGTCTACGAGCGGGCGCATCCTCACGGGAGCAAGCGATGAAGATACGATCCACGACGGTCCTGGCGGTGCGGCGAGGCGGCAAGGTCGCGATGGCCGGGGACGGCCAGGTGACCATGGGCGCCACGGTCATGAAGAGCAACGCGAAGAAGGTGCGGAAGGTCTACGACGGCAAGGTCCTGGTCGGTTTCGCGGGGGCCACGGCGGACGCCTTCACCCTCTTCGACCACTTCGAGGCCAAGATCAAGGAGTACTCCGGGGACCTGACCCGGGCGGCGGTGGAGCTGGCCAAGGACTGGCGGACCGACAAGATGCTCCGCCGCCTGGAGGCCCTCCTCCTGGTGGCGGACGCGGAGAAGACCCTGCTCCTGTCCGGGACGGGGGACGTCATCGAGCCCGCGGAGAGCGTCATCGCCATCGGCTCCGGGGGTCCCTACGCCTACGCCGCCGCCCTGGCCTACCTGGACGCCGGGGACCTGTCCGCGGCGGAGATCGCCAAGCGCTCCCTGGGCATCGCGGCGGGGATCTGCATCTACACCAACGCCCAGGTGACCGTGGAGGAGCTGCCGTGACGGACGACTTCACCCGCCTGACTCCGGCCCGGATCGTGGAGGAGCTGGACCGGTACATCGTCGGACAGCTCAAGGCCAAGAAGGCCGTGGCCATAGCCCTGCGCAACCGGATGCGCCGCCGCAAGCTCCCCGAGGAGGTCCGGGAGGAGATCGCCCCCAAGAACATCCTCATGATGGGCCCGACGGGGGTCGGAAAGACCGAGATAGCCCGGCGCCTGGCCCGGCTCTGCGGCGCCCCCTTCCTGAAGGTGGAGGCCACCAAGTACACCGAGGTCGGCTACGTGGGCCGGGACGTGGAGTCCATGATCCGGGACCTCATGTCCGCTGGGTTCCAGATGGTGAAGTCGGAGATGCTGGAGTCCGTCCGGGCCGAGGCGGAGCGCCGGGTGGAGGACCGGATCCTGGACATCCTCCTGCCCGGGATCAAGAGCGCCGCCGAGCCCGTCGGGGCCTCCCAGATCACCGTGGCCAATCCCCGGAGCGAGGGGGCCGACACCCGGGAGCGCTTCCGCTCCATGCTCCGGGAGGGCCGCCTGGAGGACCGGGAGGTCGAGGTTCTGGTCCAGGCCTCCCAGGGCCCCAGCCTGGAGCTCTTCGCGGGCCGGCAGATGGAGGGGATGGAGGAGGCCTTTTCCTCGATCTCGGGCCTCTTCGGGGCCAAGAAGAAGCGCCGGACCGTGACCGTCCGGGAGGCCCGGGCCATCCTCCTGGCGGAGGAGACGGACAAGCTCATCGACCCGGACAAGGTGGCCGAGGAAGCCCGGTCCCGGGTGCAGGAGATGGGGATCGTCTTCATCGACGAGATCGACAAGGTGGCCACCCGGGAAGGGGCCCGGGCCGGGGGGATCGACGTCTCCCGGGAGGGGGTCCAGAGGGACATCCTGCCCATCGTGGAAGGCAGCCAGGTGAACACCAAGTACGGGATCGTGGACACCACCCACATCCTGTTCATCGCCGCGGGGGCCTTCAACGTCTCCAAGCCCCAGGACCTGATCCCCGAGCTCCAGGGTCGCTTCCCCATCCGGGTGGAGCTGGACGCCCTGTCCGCCCAGGACTTCCGCCGCATCCTCACGGAACCCGAGAACGCCCTGACCCTCCAGTACCGCCAACTACTGGGCACCGAGGGTATCGAGCTCGTGTTCGAGGAGAAGGCCATCGACCGGCTGTCGGAGATCGCGGCCCGGGCCAATTCCCAGGCCGAGAACATCGGGGCCCGGAGGCTCCAGACCGTGATGGAGCGCCTCCTGGAGGAGGTTTCCTTCACGGCTCCCGAGAAGTCGGGCACGAAGGTGGTCGTGACCCCGGACTTCGTGGAGGAACGGTTCAAGGACGTGTTCGAGAAGCCGGATCTGGCGAAGTATATCTTGTGAATGGGTAAATAGGTGAATGGGTGAATGGAAGTATCTATTCACATATTCACAATTCACCTATTCACGATATCGAAAATTCGTCCGATCTACTAAACAGGGTTTTCGGTGTTCGGAAACCGAGGTTTGCGGGGAACTAGGAGAGCGGAATGTTCGAGGGTAACGCGTTCGGAAAGACGGTGGATCTCCTCCAGCGGTCCATGGACGTGGCGCTCCTGCGCCGGGACGTGATCGCGGACAACATGGCCAACTCGGAGGTGCCCAACTTCAAGCGCTCGGACGTCAACTTCGAGGCGGCCCTGAAGCGGGCCCTGGAATCCGAGCAGGTGAAGCCCGTCCTGGACCTGGCCGTCACGGACGAGCGCCACATGCCGCTCTGGCGCGCCAAGGATTACCGGACCGTGGAGCCCCGGCGAGTCCTGGACTACCTGTCCACGTCCAAGAACAACGGTAACAACGTGGATCCCGAGCAGGAGCTCATGGCCTCCCTGCAGAACCAGCTGATGTACACCCTGATGGCCCAGGCCGTGAACTTCGAGTTCCAGCAGGTCAACCTGGTGTTGAGATGATGAAAGGAAACAGGAGATAGCGTATGGGTCTGTTCAGTTCGATCAACATAGCCGCCACGGGGATGTCCGCGGAGCGCCTCCGCTCCGACGTCATCGCGGACAACATCGCCAACGCCTCCACGACCCGCACCCCCGAGGGCGGGCCCTTCCGGCGCAGCCGGGTGGTCCTGCGTCCCCGGGTGGACCAGCCCTACTTCCGCCTGCCCTTCCTGCCCAAGCAATGGGACAACGGGGTGGGCCGGGGGGTCCGGGTGTCGGAAGTGCAGAAGGACCAGTCCTCGCCGACCCGCCTGGTCTACGATCCGACCCATCCGGACGCCATCCAGAGCGGACCCCGGGCGGGGTACGTGGAGTATTCCAACGTGAACATCGTGACGGAGATGGTGGACCTCATCGCCGCCTCCCGCGCCTACGAGGCCAACTCGGCCATCATTAACGGATCCAAGTCCATGTTCCTGAAAGCCCTGGAGATCGGGAGGTAGTGAATGGCGGTGAACAATCTTCTGCCCGTTGACATCGCGTCCGGCGACCTCATCCGGCTGGCCCGGACGAGCCCGCTCCATTACACCTCCTCGGGACAGCTCGGGAACGGCGCCGCCGCCAAGGGGCCCTCCTTCGAGGACGCCCTGCTCAAGGCCATGGACGGGGTGAACGCCTACCAGACGGAGAACACCTCCCTGGTCCAGCAGATGCTCGTCGATCCCGATTCCGTGGATGCCCACGACGTGACCCTGGCCATGAGCCGGGCCAACATGTCGTTGAACATAGCCCGAACCGTCCTGGACCGGGTGGTCCGGGCCTGGAGGGATTTGATAAATACGAGGTGAATGGGTGAACGGGTGAAGGGGTGAATAGGGGGACGATAAAGCAGGCGCGAGACCCGGTTTGGTGAAGCGCATCCGAGTTGATGCCCCCGATTCACTGTTTACTATTCACTATTCACGTTTTTCGTTCATCTAACTTGGGAGGGGAACATGAACGAATGGATGAAGAAATTCTTCGAACAGCTCAAGACCTTGTGGTCCAAGTGGACCCTGGTCCAGAAACTCATCCTCGCGGGCATCGTGCTGGCCGCGGTCGCGGGGACCGTGCTCCTCTTCCGGGTTTCCAGCGCGCCCACGATGGTGCGGCTCATCTCCACGCCCATCCGGTCGGACGACGAGCTCCGGCTCATCACCAGCCGCCTGGACGAGGAGCGCATACCCTTCGAGGTCGGGGAGGGGAACGTCCTGTACGTGAAGGACGAGAAGACCCGGGCCCAGGCCAACGCGGTCCTGCTCCGGGAGGACCTGATCCCCAAGGGCACGGATCCCTGGTCGGTCTTCGCCATCGACCGGTTCACGGTCACGGACTTCGAGCGGAACGTCAACCTCCGCAGGGCGGTCGTCCAGGAGGTCCGGCGGCACATCGAGAGCCTCGGGGACGTGGACAAGGCCAACGTGGTGATCGAGATCCCGGAAAAGGAGCTCTTCACCGAGGACCAGAATCCCGTGACCGCCAGCGTCATCCTCTATCCCAAGCCGGGCAGCGACATCACGGCCAACCGCAAGAAGCTGGAGGGTGTCCAGAAGATCATCCAGTTCGCCGTGGGGGGACTGGCGCCGGAGAACATCGTCATCACGGACCAGAACGGGGTCGTGCTGAACGACTTTTCGAGCCTCGCGGACTTCGACCGGCTGGAGCGGACCAAGCGGGAGCAGCAGCTCATCCAGCGCTTGGAGACCCAGTACCGCGCCGCGGTGCTCCGGGCCCTCCAGCAGATCTACACCGAGGACCGGGTCCGGGACCTGAACATCAAGATCGACATGGACATGAGCAAGAAGTCCGTGCAGACCAAGGAATTCCTGCCCTTCACCCTGCGCCCGGACAACCCGACCACCCCCTACGACGATTCCGAGATCGTCCCCTCGGTGACCCGGTCCACCAGCGAGACGCGGTACGAGTACCAGGGCACGGGCTTCAACCCCGAGGGACCCGCGGGGGCCGAGGGACAGACCGCCCCGGCCTACAAGGACCTCCAGAACATGGTGGGCAAGGCGACCCAGACCCAGACCCTCCGGAACGAGGAGATCAACGAGCGGAACACCGAGGAGGACCGGTCGCCCAGCATTGACCGGGTCACGATCTCCGTGAACATCGACGGGATGTGGACCCGCAAGATCGACGACAAGGGCCGGCCGGTGCTGAGGCCCGACGGCGGGATCGAGCGGGAATACGAGCCCGTGCCCTCCGCGGAGTTGAAGGCCGCGGAGGCCCTGATCCAGAACGCCGTCGGGTACGATCGCGCCCGGGGCGACTCGGTCACGGTCCAGAACATCCGCTTCGACCGCACCGCCCAGTTCCGCTCGGAGGACGAGGAATTCCTCCGGCGGCAGCAGGTCAGCCAGATCATCCTATTTAGCCTGATAGGACTGGCCGTTCTCATGGTATCCTTCATAGTGTTCCGTCTGGTCTCCCGGGAGCTCGAACGGCGCAGGAGGCTGGCGGAGGAAAAGCGCGCCCTGGAGGCCCAGATGCTCCGGGAGAACGCCATACGTCAGGCGGAGGAGCAGAGCATCGAGGTGTCCATGTCCGTGGAGGAGCGCAAGCGCCTGGAACTCCAGGAGCACGCGATCAACATGGCCAAGGAGCACCCCGAGGACGTGGCCCAGCTCATCCGGACCTGGCTGAGGGAGGAGTAAGCCATGGCCGCCCAAGCCCAAGCTCAAGCGCAGCCCCAGCCTCGCGGCAGGGGAGGGCAGTCCGGACCCGCCGCGGGAGGGGCGCCCGCCCCGGCCAAGAAGGCGATGAAGGTCAAGGACATGAACGGCCGGCAGAAGGCCGCGATCTTCCTGGTCACCCTGGGCAGCGAGATCTCCGCGGAGATCTTCAAGCACCTGCGGGAGGACGAGATCGAGACCCTGACCTTCGAGATCGCCCGGCTGGATACGGTGGAACCGGAGCAGAAGGACCAGGTCCTCATGGAGTTCCAGGAGCTCATGATGGCCTCGGAGTTCATCTCCTCGGGCGGCATCGACTACGCCCGGGAACTTCTGGAAAAGGCCCTGGGCTCCCAGAAGGCCATCGACATCATCAACCGGCTGACCAGCTCCCTGCAGGTGCGGCCCTTCGATTTCATCCGCAGGACGGATCCTGCCCACCTCCTGAACTTCATCCAGCAGGAGCATCCCCAGACCATAGCCCTGATCCTGGCGTACCTGGAGCCCAGCAAGGCGGGGTACATCCTCCAGAAACTGCATCCGGATTTCCAGTCCGACGTGGCCCGGCGCATCGCCACCATGGACCGCACGAGCCCGGAGACCCTCCGCGAGGTGGAGCGCGTGCTGGAGAAGAAGCTCTCCACCCTGTCCAGCGAGGATTTCACCGCCGCCGGCGGCGTGGACTCGATCGTCGAGATCCTGAACCTGGTGGACCGCACCACGGAGAAGGGGATCATCGAGAGCCTGGAGGAGGAGAACCCCGAGCTCGCGGAAGAGATCAAGAAGAAGATGTTCGTGTTCGAGGACATCGTCCTTCTGGACGACCGGTCCATACAGAAGGTCCTGCGCGAGGTGGACGGACAGGAACTGGCCAAGGCCCTCAAGGGCGTGGATCAGGAGGTCCAGGAGAAGATCTTCAAGAACATGTCCAAGCGGGCCGCGACGATGCTCAAGGAGGACATGGAGTACATGGGTCCCGTCCGGCTCAAGGACGTGGAGGAAGCCCAGCAGAAGATCGTATCCATCATCCGCCACCTCGAGGAAACCGGCGACATCGTCATCTCCCGCGGAGAGGGCGACGAGCTGGTGCAGTAAGGAAGGTCGACCATGGCGAAAACCGTCTTCCGTCCCCAGGAGATCGTGCCCCTCACCTCCAAGTACGTGCTGGACGGCCCGGATTCGGGCGCCGCCCAGGAAGCGGGGGGCGCCGTGGAGGCCCTGCCCCTGGATGAGTACATGGGTCCCACCGCGGACGATCTGCGCCGGGAGGCCGAGGCGTTCAAGGCGAACTGGGACAAGGAGCGGGAGACGATGGTCGCCTCCGCCCGGGCGGAGGCGGACGCGATCATACAGAAGGCGGAGGCCGCCGCCTTCGACGAGGTGAAGCGCCGGACGGACCAGGCCCAGAAGCTGAAGACCAGGGCGGAGGAGGAGGCCACCGCGGCCGTGGAGGCCGCGGAAGCCCGGATCCGGGAGCTGGAAACCCAGGCCAGGGAGCGCATCGATACCGTCCACAAGGACGCGTTCCGCAAGGGCTTCGACGAGGGACGGGAGTCCGGCTACAAGGAAGGGAAGGCGGAGGTGGAACGCCTCACCGGCCGCCTGCACGCCGTCATCGAGCGGGCCCTGGACAAGCGCGGGGAGATCCTGGAGAAGACCGAGGCCGAGATCGTGGAGCTGGTGCTCCTGGTGGCCAAGAAGGTCGTCAAGGTCATCTCGGAGAACCAGAAGAACGTGGTCGTCCAGAACATCGTCCAGGCCCTGCGCAAGCTCCGGACCCGGAGCGAAGTCACGATCCGGGTGAACCTGGCGGACCTCCAGCTCGCGTCCGAGCACGCCAAGGACTTCGTGGCCATGGCCGAGAACGCCAAGCACATCCAGATCGTGGAGGACACGACCATCGACCGGGGCGGCTGCATCATAGAGACGGACTTCGGGGAGATCGACGCGCGCATCTCCAGCCAGCTGCACGAGTTGGAGGAGAAGATCCTGGACATCTCCCCGATCAAGGCCCGCGGGAAGCCGACGGCCTAGGGCGGGGATCATGGAAAACCTTTCGAAGTACCTTTCCGTCGTGGATCGGACGGATCCGATCAAGTACACGGGCCGGGTGACCAAGGTCCAGGGACTCCTGGTGGAGTCCCACGGTCCCCGGGCCGTGATCGGGGAGGTCTGCAAGATCCTCATCCCCAAGACGGACCGGGCCGCCTTCGCGGAGGTGGTGGGCCTTCGGGGCGAGGCCGTCCAGCTCATGTCCTATTCGAACCTGGACGGCATCGAGGCGGGCTGCGCGGTGGTCGCCACGGGGGACCTCCTGTACGTGCCCGTCTCCAAGAAACTCCTGGGGCGGGTGCTCGATTCCATGGGAAGGCCCGTGGACGGCAAGGGGGACATCGTCTCCGACCAGTTCTATCCCGCCGTCGCCCAGCCCCCGGATCCCCTGACCCGCAGGCGGATCACCCGGCGCATCGTGACCGGGGTCCGCTCCGTGGACGGCCTTCTGCCCCTGGGCAAGGGGCAGCGGATCGGGATCTTCGCGGGCTCCGGAGTCGGAAAGTCCACCATCCTGGGCATGGTCGCCCGGAACACCAACGCGGACGTGAACGTCATCGCCCTGATCGGGGAGCGCGGCCGGGAAGTCCGGGAATTCCTCGAGAACGACCTGGGGGAGGAAGGACTGGCCCGGTCCGTGGTGATCGTTTCCACCGGGGACACCCCGCCCCTTGCGCGCCTGCGGGGGGCCTACGTCGCGACCGCCGTCGCGGAGTACTTCCGGGACCAGGGGCTGGACGTCATGCTCCTCTTCGACTCGGTGACGCGGTTCGCCCGGGCCCAGCGGGAGATCGGGCTGGCCGTCGGGGAGCCCCCCACGACCCGGGGCTATACCCCCAGCGTCTTCGACTCCCTGCCGCGGCTCCTGGAACGGTCCGGCTCCTCCGACAAGGGCACGATCACGGGGATCTACACGATCCTGGTGGACGGCGACGACATGGACGAGCCCATCTCCGACACGGTCCGGGGCATCCTGGACGGACACATCGTCCTGGAGCGGAGGCTGGCGGAACGGTACCAGTACCCCGCGGTGGGGGCCCTCAAGTCCATCTCCCGCCTGGCCAACGCAGTCACGGGCCCCGTGACCCAGAAGGCCATGGGGGTGGTCCGGAGGCTTCTGGCGACCTACGAGGAATCCGAGGACATGATCAACATCGGGGCCTACGTGAAAGGCACGAACCCCGCCATCGACGAGGCCATCGGCAAGCACGAGGCCATCCGGGAATTCCTCGTTCAGGGTATCACGGAGAAGGCCCCCATCACGGACACCCTGCGGAAGCTGGGGGATATCGCCGGAGTGGCCATACCCGCCTCGGAGATCTCCGAGTACGCTGATTCCGCACCGTCCCCGGTCCCGAAGGCCGTGAATACGGAAACCGCCTCGAACCAGGCCGAGGCCGGGACCGCGGTATGAAGCGATTCCGGTTCCGGCTGGAAAAGGTCCTGGAGGTGCGGCAGTACTACGAGCGGATCGCGGAGATGAAACTGGCGGCCGCGGCGGGGAAGTGCGCCCTCCTGGAACGGAATCTCGCGGAGAACGCCCGGGCCACCCGGGAGGCGGCGCGCCAGAGGTTCGGCGCCGGCCGGGAACTGCCCGACATGCGGACCGTGGAGCTGTACGCCCTCCGTCTCGCGGCCGAACGGGAACGCACCCTCAAGGCTCTGGCGTTCGCGGAGGCGGATCGCGAGAAGGCCCGCCAGGGTTACGTGGCGGCCAGCCGGGAAACCAAGCTCATAACCAAGTTGCGGGAGAGAGGCGAAGCGGAGTACTATCGCAGCGCCGTCCGGGAAGAGGTGAAGACCCTGGATGACCTTTCCCGGGCCGGCAAGAATATCGGACGAGATGAGTAAGGTATAGAGGTAGAACGATGCCTGCTTTCGGGAAACCCCGCGTCCTGGGACGCATACTCGTGATGTTGGCGATCATCCTGGCCCTGATCCTGGGAGGTCTCGTCTGGTTCGATTACCTGGGACTCCTGGACCTCAAGGACACCTTCGCCCCGGTCTATCGCCTTATCGGCCTGCCCGCGCGGAGGCCCGGGGCCCTGCCCGCGGATTCCTTGACCCTCCTGGAGGACGAGCGGAACGCCAAGCTCTACGAGGCCCTGGACGCGGTTCGGGAGGAGCTCGACGCCCGGTCCGGTTCCCTGGACGAGAAGGAGGCGGAGATCTCCCGGATCGCCCAGGAACTGGAAGAACAGCGGAAAGCCCTGGAAGATCGAGAAAAATCGTTCAACCAAACCGTCGAGTCTATCGAGAATAGAAAGGCGAACGTCGACCAGAACGCCCGGTACCTGTCGGGGATGCCGCCCAAGAACGCCGTCGAGATCCTGAAGTCCATGGACGATCAGATGGTCATCGACGTGCTCCGGGCGGTGGAACGGCAGGCCCAGGAAGCGGGGCAGGATTCGGTGGTGGCCTACTGGCTGTCCCTCCTGCCCCCGGACCGATCCGCAGCTATCCAACGGAAGATGGCGTCGAAGCCCGAACCGCTCGACTGATCTTCCGCAGCGCGGCGGCTCCGGTTCCGGCCGACGGAACGAAAGGAGAGCGCCGCGCCTATGCAGGCAGCCTCTGTCAGTGTCAATCCCTCCTCCCAGGTCCCCCAGGCGGAACGGATTCGAGTTCCGAATCCGGCGGATCCGGGCGGCAAGGCCCCGCACGGGGCGTCGTTCCTTGCGATCCTGGGCCGGAGCCTGCGCGGCATGGCCGGGGCGGAACAGGACGCGGCCCCGCGGAGGAATCCGAGATCGGGATTCCCCGAACGGCCGATGACGAACCGCGGCCAGGCCTCCGGCGTCGCCGCAGGAGCCGACCGAAGGGCCGGGCGGTCCGGAGTATCCGCGGACAATCAAGTCCGGGCCGATGCCGTGAACGCCGTCCGCCCGGGCCCCGACGCCGCCGAGGCGGCCATGGCCGTGACGCCGAAGGATGCAAAGCCGGCTGCCGCGGCGAACCGATCCGGCCCGGAACAGCTCGGCCCCTCACCCGGAAAGAACAATGCGGACGCGGCGGAACTCCGCACGAAATCCAGGGAACGGAAGCAGGACCCGGCATCCCGGACGGAAGACTCCGCCGCGGCCGCGGCGGTGCCCGTCCCCAAACCCGCGGCCCGTGCCGCCGAGGCGCGGACGCCCGCGGAGGAACCGTCCGTGGACGGACCCGGAGCGGGCCGTCGCCGCGGCGACCGGAAGGACTTGAAAGTCTCCGTGGTGGACCTCCGGATTCGCCCGGAGAATCCGGAGGCCGAAGGGGGCGGGAAGTCCGGCGGAACCACGGAGGGGCCGTCCACGGTCCGGGAAACCGTCTCGGCGGGGGCCCGGCAGGCGGAAGCCCCGGTTCCGGCGGACCGCCCTTCGAACTCCAAACCCGCCCAGGGCACCGGCTTCTCGGACATCCTGGCAAGGCACATCGCGGACGCGGGAGCCCAGGACATCGTAAAGGCCGCCCACATTGTCCTTCGGGACGGGGATTCCGGATTGATCCGTCTCCGCCTGGAACCGGAATCCCTGGGGAGCGTCAAGATAGAGCTGAAAATGACCGAAAAGAATATCACGGGCCGGATCGTCGTCGAAACGGACGAGGCCCGGAACGCGTTCGAGAAGAGCCTTTCCGGCTTGCGGGACGCCTTCGCGGAAGGCGGCTTCGAGACCGCCAGCCTGGAGGTTTCCGTGGGAGGCGGCCAGGCCGAGGGTGGCGGGGATCCCGCGGATTCCGGCGACGGCCCCTTCTTCACGGAGAGGCTCCGGGATTTCGATCGATCCCTGCCGGCGGCGCCCGACGTCCTGTACGGTAAGGACGGAAGGGTGAACCTGTGGGCCTGACGGATCGGGAGCCGAGGGTCAATGCGGCCGATCGGCAGGTTTTGCGAGTCGTAGCATATGGAGGCCGATAGAATGGATTTTTCCGCGATGATGAATCCCGCCGAATTGAACAGGACCCAGTTCGATGTGGACGCCTTCAACAAGTCCCTGAACGGCGGCAAGGCCTTCAAGCCCACCCTGGACAAGGATGATTTTCTGAAGATCCTGATCACCCAGCTGCAGCATCAGGACCCGACCAAACCCATGGAGGATAAGGAATTCATCGCCCAGATGGCCCAGTTCTCCTCCCTGGAGCAGATGACCAACATGGGGCGGGAATTCGCCAAGGTCGCGTCGGTGCTCCGGGTCGGGGAAGCCCAGGGCATGCTGGGGAAGAACGTGGAAATCGTGAACGGGTCCTCCTCGGTCACCGGGACGGTCACGCAGGTGATGCGGGGGGATTTCCCCATGGTAATGGTGAACGGAACCTTCTACGACCTCGCTCAGGTCGAGAAGGTCATCGAGTAAGGAGGCCTCTCCATGATGCGATCCCTGTATTCCGGCGTCTCGGGCCTGCAGAACCACCAGGTCCGGATGGACGTGCTCGGACACAACATAGCCAACGTCAACACCACGGGATACAAGAAGAACCGTGTGAATTTCCAGGACCTCCTGTACCAGCAGATGTCCGGAGCCGCGCGTCCGAACGAGGAGGTGGGCGGCGTCAACCCGAAGGAGATCGGCCTCGGGATGTCGATCGCCTCGGTGGACACGATCCACACCCAGGGGTCCCTCCAGACCACGGGGGTCATGACGGACATCGCCATCCAGGGGAACGGTTTCTTCGTGCTCCAGAAGGGGGACTCCCGTTTCTTCACCCGGGCCGGGGCCTTCGGCCTAGACCGGGACGGGCGCCTGGTGAACCCCGCGAACGGGTACCGGGTCCAGGGCTGGAACGCCCAGGTCGTGAACGGCCGGGAGATCCTGAACACCTCCGGCGCCCTGGAGGACCTGGTCATCCCCGTCGGATCCAAGGATCCCGCCAAGGCCACCGAGCAGGTCTACCTCGCCTGCAACCTGGACAAGCGCGTCCCCGAGATCCCCGAAGGGGCCTCGGAGGAGACGATCCTCCGGGGGACCTGGCGGGTGGAGGAGAAGATCTACGACTCCTTCGGGATCGAGCACATCCTGCGCATCGAGTTCACCCGGGTGCCCGGCCAGCCGAACCAGTGGAACGCCGCGGTCACCGTGGATCCCGAGGCCGAGACGGCCACCAACACCGCGGCCGCCCTCGGGGAGGCCCCGGAGGGAACGAACAACTTCATCGTGGAGTTCACCAACCTCGGCACCCTGCGCCGGGTGGCGGACGGCCAGGGCAACCAGAGCCCCGAGGAGGGGACCCTGGCGGTGAACATAGCCTTCGACGTCCAGGACGCCACGGCGGAAGAGGGGGCCGGCCCCGTGCGGCAGACCTTCGCCCTGAACCTGGGGACCGCGGGCAGCGTCCGGAGCACGGTGACCCAGTTCGCCGAGGCCTCCAGCACCAAGGTCTTCGAGCAGGACGGATACTCCATGGGCTACCTGGAGACCTTCAAGATCGACCAGTCCGGGATCATCACGGCGGTCTACTCCAACGGATCGAACCGGACCATCGGGCAGATCGCCCTGGCCAGCTTCACCAACCCCGGGGGCCTGGAGAAGTCCGGGGAGACGAACTTCGTGCAGTCCAACAACTCCGGCCTCGCGGATATAGGGCCCTCCGGCATCGCGGGAAAGGGCAAGATCATCGCGGGCACCCTGGAGATGTCGAACGTGGACCTGGCCGAGCAGTTCACGGACATGATCGTCACCCAGCGCGGCTTCCAGGCCAGTTCCAAGACCATACAGACCAGCGACCAGATGCTCCAGGAGCTTCTGACGCTGAAACGGTAGGAGGTAAACGGTGGACGGTGAACGGTAAACGGAAATGATCCCCGGCCGCGGCAGCCACCTGCGTCGAAGCGTAGTCGTTAGTCGCGCACCGAAGCCATTTCTGTCCGCCGTCATCCGTCCACTGTCCACGCCATGATCGAACTCACCCAGCTTTCCGGCAAGACCTTCTGGATAAACCCGCACCAGATCGAATATATTGAGAAGAATCCCGACACGACGCTGATCATGCTGTCCGGGAAGCGGATCGTCGTGCTGGAGGGCGTGCCCGAGGTTCTGGGCCGGATCGTCGCCTACCGGCGGCAGATCGGGGCCTTCAAGAACGAGGAGTGAGTATGGATCTTGGTTCCCTGATCGGCCTAATCGGCGGTATAGCCTGCATCATCCTGGCCATGTACACTTCGGGCGGACAGGTCGGGACCTATATCGACATTCCGTCCGTATTCATGACCATCGGCGGGTCCTATTGCGCCCTCCTGCTCAACTACTCCCTCAAGGAGTCGATCGGGCTCTTTTCCATCCTGGGCAAGTGCTTCCGGGTGGAGGAGTTCGGGGAATCCAAGATCGTCGAGAAGCTCTACGAACTGGCCGAGAAGGCCCGACGCGAGGGCATCCTATCCCTGGAGGAAGTGATCGCCGAGCTGGACGACAAGTTCATGCAGTCCGGTCTCCGGCTTGTCGTGGACGGGACGGACGCCGAGATCATCCGGAACCTCATGGAAAACGAGCTCAACGCGATGAACGAGCGCCACGCCCGGTGGCTCAAGATGATCGACAACTGGTCCAAGCTGGCCCCGGGATTCGGGATGCTGGGCACCGTCCAGGGCCTCATAGCGATGATGAAGAACCTGGAGGACAAGAGCCGCATCGGCCCGAACATGGCCGTGGCCCTGATCACCACCTACTACGGGGCCATCATGGCCAACTTCCTCCTGACTCCCATGATGGGCAAGCTCGCGGCCAAGGACGCCATGGAGACCCGGCTCCGGGAGATGATCATCGAGGGCGTCCTGTCCATACAGGCCGGCGACAATCCCCGCATCCTCCTTGTCAAGCTCACCTCCTACCTGGAGCCCGCGGACAAGAAGGAACTCATCGACAAGTACGGCAAGGACTAGACATGGCCAAGAAACAGCGGAAGGAGATCGGAGGGGGCACCGGGGAGTGGATCGTGACCTACTCCGACATGGTGACCCTGCTCCTCTGCTTCTTCGTGGCCCTCTTCGACGTGACCGACGTGGACATCACCCAGATGCAGGTGCTCATCTCCTCGATGAACAACATCGGCATGGGAGCCTCCACGGGGGGCAACACCCTCTCGGTGGGCAAGCTCGCGGAACTGGGAAACACGGTATCAACCCTGCCCTCGATGGAGAAGGGCCGGCTCCTGGCCACGGCCAAGAAGAAGGCCACCAGTCTATTCCAGCCCGAGATCAAATCCAACAAGGTGAGGATCTCCACGGACGAGCGGGGGATCGTGATCTCCCTGGCCTCCGACGCCTTCTTCCGTCCGGCCAGCGCGGACGTGAACATCGAGGAAACCCGAACGATGCTGGTGCGTTTGGCGGAACTCCTGAAGAGCGACGAGCTGGGAGGCCGCAAATTCCGCATCGAGGGACATACGGACGCCACCAGCACGGACCCCGCCGGACCCTGGCGGTCCAACTGGGAGCTCTCCGCGGCGCGGTCCCTCAACGTCCTGCACTACCTGACGGACTTCGGGGCGGACGAACGCCGCTTCCAGGTGGCCGGATTCGCCGACACGGTGCCCATCGCCTCCAACGACACCGAGGAGGGCCGGGCCTACAACCGGCGGGTGGACATCATCATCCTGGACGAGGCCCACCTGTAGCCGGACTCAATTTCCGCGAAAGCCGGACAATCTTTTCGCCGATCATTACATAGGTGATGTTCCCGACAAGGGGACGCGGGGCCGCCCGGGACCCGGAAAACGGGCCGCCCCGTCGCAATGCGGAGGTACGGAATGGGCGACAGCTTCGAAGAACAGGGCATGAACCTCAACGAAGACGGGGGAAGCGCCCCGGCTCCCGTTCGGGCCAAGGGGGGCGGCGCCGGCATCCTCCGCCTGCTCATGTGGATCGGCATCGCCCTGGGCGCCGTCATCTTCGTGGTGACCGTGGTGATCGTCACGGTCAACATCGTCAACAAGCAGGGCAAGCCCATGACCCAGGTGGCCCTGGGGGAAAGCTACCAGAGGGCCAGCCCCGAGTACGAGTACTTCACCACCCTCGGGGAGATCCGGACCCGGACCATAGACAACGAGCCGTCCTCCATCGTCGTGAAGATCAACCTGGGCTTCGAAAAGGGGGACAAGGACACCCCGACAATGCTGACCGCCCGGATCCACCAGATGCGGGACAGGCTCCGCAACTATTTCAGCTCCAAGACCGCGGACTACCTCGCCCCGAAGAACGAACAGCGGCTCAAGGAAGAGATCCGGGAAGACCTCAACAACATGCTCAGCAAGCCTTCCATCAAGGAAGTCCTGTTCGAGAAGCTGGACGTGATCAAGATGTAAAACCGGCCTTGAACGCCGGTAGAATTCGTGCAATGATGGGACGCGGGAGGGGGAGGCATGACGGAAGTCCTGTCCCAGGATGAGATAGACCAGCTCCTCACGGCGATCAACGCGGGGGAAACGGACGTGGAGGCCATCCGGCCGACCACGGATTCCCGCAAGATCAAGATCTACGACTTCAAGCGGCCGGACAAGTTCTCCAAGGAACAGATCCGCACCGTCCAGATCATGCACGAGACCTTCGCCCGTCTCACCACCACAAGCCTGTCGGCCTCCCTGCGCACCCTGGTCCACGTCCACGTGGCCTCGGTGGACCAGCTGACCTACGAGGAATTCATCCGCTCCATCCCCACGCCGACCACCCTGGCCGTGGTCAGCATGGATCCCCTGAAGGGCCAGGCCATCCTGGAGATCGACCCCTCCGTGACCTTCACCATCATCGACCGCCTGTTCGGCGGATCGGGGGAGGGATCCAAGCTCAACCGGGAACTCACGGACATCGAGCACTCCGTCATGGAGGGCATCATCGTCCGGATACTGGGCAACATGCGGGAGGCCTGGACCCAGGTCATCGACCTGCGTCCCCGGCTCTCCCAGATCGAGACGAACCCCCAGTTCGCCCAGATCGTCCCCCCCACGGAGATGGTGGTCCTCGTGACCCTGGAGACCAAGGTGGGGGAGATAGAGGGGATGATGAACCTCTGCATCCCTTACCTGACGATCGAACCCATCGTCTCCAAGCTCTCCGCCCAATACTGGTACAGCTCCGTGCGCCGGGGCGCGACGACGGAGAACCTGAACATCCTGAAGGAGAAGCTGTCCACCGTCGAGATCCCCGTCATCGCGGAGATCGGCAAGATCCAGGTTTCCGTCCGGGACGTCCTGTCCCTGCGGGCCGGGGACGTGGTCCGGCTCTACAACGTGAAGGTGGACGATCCCATGGTCCTGAACGTGGGCAACAAGAAGAAGTTCCTCTGCCGCCCCGGCGTGATCGGCCGGAAAATGGCCGTCCAGATCACCAAGAAGCTGGAGGACGTCGGGCAGGAGGAGTTCGAGGAACTTACATCGGAAGAAGGAGAATCCTATGAGTGACGGCGCCTTGTCTCAGGAAGAGATCGACTCCCTCCTGGCCGGCCTGGATACTGGCGGCGGCGGGGGCAAGACGGCCGCCGCTCCCGGTTCCTCGGGCGGGGGGAACGTGTCCCGGGAAGCCCAGTTCTTCAAGTCCATCCTCGAGGGCACGGCGGGCTCCCAGTCCCAGAACCTGTCCATGATCACGGGGCTGGACGTGACGGTCGGCGCCCCCCAGGTGGACCAGGTCCAGCGGGACGCGGTGTTGCAGTCCGTTCCGGAGGAGGTCCTGGCCGTCCAGATCGACATGACCGGCGGGATACCCGGGGAGCACCTGTTCATCCTTTCCAAGGAAACCGCGGTTCGGATCGCGTCCCTGGCCAACAAGGACGATTCCCTCACGGACCTGGACGACATGGCCATCTCCGCGGTCTCCGAATGCGTGTCCACCCTCACGGGGACCCTGATCACGGTCTTCACGGACCGCACCGGCAACCGCAGCCTCCAATCCTCCTCCGCCGAGGGGAACTACGTTCCCAAGGCGATGGTCCGCCTGCCCTCCGGGGACTTCATCCGGGTGGTATGGCCGGTCAACATCGGAGGCAAGCCCGAGCAGTTCGTGGAAACCTTCTCCCTGTCCTTCGTCCGGGACGTGGTGGCCGCCGCGGGCGGCGGCGGGGCCCCCGCCCAGCCCGCCATGCAGGCTCCCGCCATGGGCGGCATGGGCGGCATGAACGCCCAGGCCATGGGGATGTATTCCCAGCCTATGGGCGGTATGTTCGCGGGCATGGCCAACTCCATGGGGGGGATGAGCCCGCCCAACGTCCAACCCGTCCAGTTCGCCAACCTGGCCATGCAGAGCGCCCCGCCCGAGGCCGGGAACATCGGCCTCATCATGGACGTCTTCATGGAGATGACCGTGGAGCTGGGCCGTACCCGCAAGCTCATCAAGGAGATCCTGGGCATGGGCGAGGGGACCATCATCGAGCTGGACAAGCTGGCCGGGGAACCGGTCGACATCCTGGTGAACCACAAGCTCATCGCCAAGGGAGAGGTCGTGGTAATCGACGAAAACTTCGGCGTCCGGGTCACGGAGATCGTCTCTCCTATGGAGCGGATGAGCGACATGAGCTAGAGAATCCGGCCGGCGGCGGGATCCCGAACCGGGTCCCGCCCTCTCCCCCCGGAAACCTCGAAATTCCGCTTATTTCTCTTTCCCGTCAATATCTATTGCATTTCCGAATTCCGTGATGTAGAATATATCCCGGAGGGGAAAGCTGAACATACCGTATCGCGTCCTGTGCGCGGTGGCGGTCCTGTGCGTGCTGTGCCCGTCGGCCTTCGCCCAGCCGACGCCGGGTACGGACGTACGCGGGACCGTGCCGTCCGCGGGACAAGGCTCCGCGGCGCCCGCCGCGGAAACGGATCTCGTACTGGCAGAATCCTCGGAAACCGCGAACGGGGGGAACCGGAACGCCCTGTCCGACTCCGCCTGGCCGTATTTCCTGCGGATGCTGTTGACCCTGGCGTTCGTCCTGGGGGCCATCTGGCTGACGTTCCGGTTCCTTCGAAAGGCCGGCCGTCCCCGGATCGCCGAGGACGCCTTCGTCAAGGTTCTCGCCTCGGTCCCCCTGGGGACCGGAAGGTGGCTGTACGTCGTTTCCCTAGGAGCCAAGGCCTTCCTGATCGGCGCGACCGACTCGTCCTTGAACCTCATCCGCGAGGTGGAGGATCCGGAACTCATCGACGAGATGAAGCTCCGGGCCGCGACCGCTCCCCAGGCCGATACCCGGGATTTCGGCACCCTCCTTTCGGGCTTGCTTAAGCCCGTATCGAAGCATCGCGCCGATTCCGCGAAGGGGATTCCGGGCACGGAGTTCCTGGCGCGGCAGAGGGACCGGCTGAAGAGATTCTGAAGCCGTTCCCGGCGCACCGGGAGGGGAGATGCAGAGCCGCCTCATCTTGGTCCTTGCGGCCGTGGTCTTTGCGGGATCCCTGCCGGCCGTCACGGCCCAGGACGCCGCCCCCTTCCCGACCGCCCCCCGGGACTCCGCGGTCAGCGTCCCGGTACCGGGCGCCGGGACGACGCCTCGGGCGGGTGCCGGCACGACCGGTTTTCCGGCCCCGCCGCCCGCGGTACCCTTCGTGGACCTGACGATCCGAAATCCACGGAACAACCGGGAAGTGGCCTTTTCCGTCCAGCTCCTCCTGCTCCTTACGGTCCTGAGCCTGGCGCCCAGCATCCTCATCCTGATGACCAGTTTCCTTCGCATCTCCATCGTCCTGGACTTCATCAAACGGGCCCTCTCCCTCCAGCAGGTGCCCCCGAACCAGGTCCTCCTGGGTATTTCCTTCTTTATGACCATCTTCATCATGTGGCCCACCCTGGACCAGATCAACCGGGACGCCCTGACCCCCATGGCGGAGGGGCGGATGACCGTATCCGAAGCCTACCTGGCCGGAGAGGCTCCCCTTAGGCTCTTCATGTACCGGCAGATGGAGTCGAATCCCGAGAACATCCGCCTCTTCATGGCCCTCCGGGGCCTCGAAAAACCGACCACCCTGGCGGACGTTCCCACCTACGTCCTGATCCCGGCGTTCATCCTGAACGAGCTCACCGTTGCGTTCAAGATCGGCATATATTTATATATACCGTTTATAATTATTGACATGGTCGTGGCATCCACCCTGATGTCCATGGGCATGATCATGCTGCCTCCGGTCATGATATCCATGCCGTTCAAGCTGATCCTCTTCATCCTGGTGGACGGCTGGAACCTCATGACCCGGCAGCTCGTCGCTTCGTTCCGGTAGGAGGCGGATGTGGACATAGGTGACGCGGTCAACCTGATGCGGGGCGGTATCCTGGAGATCGTCCTGATCTCGGCCCCCATCCTCATCGTGGCCCTGGTGGTGGGCCTCATCGTCTCCATCCTCCAGGCCACCACTTCGATCCAGGAGCAGACCCTGACCTTCGTTCCGAAGATCGCCTCCATCCTGGCGGTCCTGGCCATCCTGGGCGGGTGGATGCTTACCCACCTGGCCCAGTATACCCGGACCTTGTTCGAGCTGATCCCCATGGCGGCGAGGTAGGGGCGTGTTCAACGAGATCCTGGACGGCGCGGACCTCTTCTTCCTCATCGCGGTGCGGGTCCTGGCCATGGTCGAGACGGCTCCCCTCCTGTCCAGTGACGGGATACCCCAGGCCGCCAAGATCGCCCTGTCCGGTCTCGCCGCCGCCGCGGTCTTCCCCTGGGTCCGGGATGCCGGATACCCCATTCCGGATACCATCGGCCCCTACCTGGCCCTGCTGGCCGGGGAAGCCCTCCTGGGGATCATCACGGGGTTTTTCCTGGTCGCCGTCCAGGCCGCCTTCGTGACTGCGGGACAGTTCTTCTCCCTCCAGATGGGCTTCGGGGCCTCCGAAGTGTACGACCCCCTGGCGGAGATCGAGATTCCCCTCATGGGACAGTACCTGAACATCGTGGCCATGCTGGTCTTCGTGCAGGTCGGGGGTTTCCGCAACCTCTTCCTGATCGGGGTCCGGGGCTCCTTCCAGGCCCTTCGGGCGGTGGACTTGGTGATGCGCCGGGACGGGTTCTTCGAATACCTTTTCGGGGCCGTGTCCCTGCTGTTCAAGAACGCCATGACCCTGGCCTTCCCGATCCTGGGCACCCTGATGGTCATCTCCGTGACCATGGGCCTATTGTCCAAGGCGGCTCCCCAGATGAACCTCCTGACGGAGGGCTTTCCCTTGAACATCGGGGTGGCCTTTCTCCTGCTCTTCGGCTCGCTTCCCTTCCTGATGGAAGCCTTCGCCCGGCTGATCGATGCGGGCTTCCTGGACCTGGCCCGGATGCTGGGGGGCACGGGATGACGGCCCTGGCCCCCGACCTCCGAGCCTACCCGGCGCCTCCCCGGGTCCTCTCCCCGGCGGACATCCACCTCCAGTGGTTCGCCTCCCCGGAGGAGGAGGGGCGCACCGAGGAGCCTTCGGAGTACAAGCTCCGGAAGGCCCGGGAAGAGGGGCGGGTAGCCAAGAGCCAGGACCTGGTGGCGGCCATCGGCCTCCTGCTGACCGCGGTGACCCTGGCCATCCTGGCCCCCTGGATGCTCCAGACCCTGAGGGAGATGATCGTACGGTTCCTCAAGCTGTCCACGGAATCGGACATCGTGACCGACGGGGCCCTGGCCGCGGGCCTCTTCTTCCGGTACCTCCTCCGGCTCCTTCTGCCCCTGGCCTCGGTCGGAGTCCTGGCGGCTCTTTTCGGCAACATCCTGCAGGTCGGGTTCCTCTTCTCCGTGAAACCCATCACCCCGGACTTCAAGAAGGTCGTCCCGAGGCTCGGGCAGTACTTCCAGAGGATCTTCTCGATGGAGGGCCTGTACAACCTCGGGAAGTCCATCCTCAAGATAGCGATCATCAGCACGGTGGCCTGGATCCTCGTGAACGGGGAGCTGGAGCGTCTCAGGAACCTCTACATGGCCCCCTTCTGGACCTCCGTCAAGCTGGTCTCCGGGATGATCCTGAAGCTCATCCTGGCCGTGGCGGTCACCCTCCTGGCCCTGTCCATTCCGGACTACATGTTCCAGCGTCGGCAGTTTCTGGAGCGGATGAAGATGACCAAGCAGGAGGTCAAGGAAGAGCGTAAGATGCACGAGGGGGATCCCCAGGTGAAGGGCCGCCTCCGGGAGCGGATGCGCGACCTTCTGACCCGCAACATGGCGGTCAACGTCCCCAAGGCGGATGTCGTCATCACGAACCCGACCCACTTCGCGGTGGCCCTGGAATGGGACCGCGAGTCCATGGCCGCCCCGATGGTGACCGCCAAGGGGATGGATGAGGCGGCCCTCCGCATCCGCCGCATAGCCGAGGACGCCCGGGTCCCGGTGGTGGAGAACCGGCCCCTGGCCCGGGCCCTGTACGCGGAAACCGAGATCGGCCAGACCATACCGGAGAAGTACTACCAGGCGATAGCCGCGGTCCTGGCCCACGTCTACGCCCTTTCCGACAAGGGCCGCCGCTACGCCCGGGCCGCCGGGGCGGAGGATCTGGCATGACCGGACGAACGCGCCGCCCGAGCCCGGAGGAGGCTTAGATGTCCGATACCCAACGGGTCCTGAGGGACACCTTCCTGACGAACCGCTCGGACTTCGCCGTGGCCATCGGGGCCGTGGCGGTGGTCCTCATGATCATCATCCCGATCCCCACGGTGCTCCTGGACGCCCTGATGGCCTTCAACCTCACGATCAGCCTTTTGATCCTGCTGATCGTCCTGTATACCCGGAAGGCCACGGAGTTCTCCATCTTCCCGACCATGCTCCTGGTGACGACGATCTTCGGCCTGGCCCTGAACATCTCCTCCACCCGGCTCATCCTGACCCAGGGCAGCCGCTTCGACGGCCGCCTGATCCGCGCCTTTTCCACCTTCGTGGTGGGCTCCGGGGGCACCGAGGGCCTGGTGATCGGCTTCATCATCTTCATCGTGATCATCGCGGTCCAGGCCATCGTCATCACCAAGGGGGCGACGCGGATCGCCGAGGTGGCGGCCCGGTTCACCCTGGACGGTCTTCCGGTCAAGCAGATGGCCATCGAAAGCGAGTTCAACTCCGGGGCCATCACGGAGGAGGAGGCCCGGAGGCGCAAGGACGAGGTCCAGCGGGAGGTCGATTTCTACGGCCAGATGGACGGCGCCTCCAAGTTCGTGTCCGGGAACGTGAAGGTCGGGATCTTCATCTCCGTCATCAACATGCTGGGAGGCTTCGTGGTGGGCATGGTGATCCACTCCGAGAGCTTCCAGACCGCCATCGAGGCCTACACCTCCCTGACCATCGGGGACGGACTTCTGTCCCAGCTGCCGGCCCTCCTGGTGTCCGTGGCCACGGGCATCATCGTGACCCGGGCGAACTCCCAGGGAACCTTCGGCGGGGACGTGACGGCCCAGTTCTCCCAGAACGCCCGGATCTACTGGATCGGGTCCGCGGTCCTGGCCGCCCTGGCCTTCCTGCCCGGCTTCCCCTGGTACGTCCTCCTTCCCATGGCGGCCTCCATGGCCTGGCTCGCGTTCCGCCTTTCCCGCAAGCAGCTCCGGGACGCGGAAGCCGCCAAGGCGCATCCCGCGGGCGCCAAGGCCAAGGGGGAGTCCGCCCAGGAGCTCTCGCCCGTGGTACCCCTGGATCCCATCAGCCTGGAGCTGGGCTACGGCCTCATCCCCCTGGTGGACCGGGACAAGGGGGCGGAACTCCTGGAGCGCATCACCCGGATCCGCAAGGAGAGCGCCCTGGACATGGGCCTGGTGGTGCCCCGCATCCGGATCATCGACAACATGCGCCTGGAGCCCAGCGAGTACTGCTTCAAGATCAAGGGTGTCGAGGTCGGGCGCGGAGTCATCCGGCTGGGCTACTACATGGCAATCAATCCCGGCGGGGTGACCGAGGAGATCCCCGGAGAGAAAACCCGGGATCCGGCCTTCGGCCTTTCCGCCCTCTGGATAGCCGAGGACCAGCGGGACAAGGCCGAGCGGGCGGGCTACACCGTGGTGGACGCCCCCAGCATCGTGGCCACCCACCTGACGGAGATCATCAAACGGCACGCCTCGGAGATCCTGGGACGGCAGGAGATCCAGTCTATCCTGGACACACTCCGGAAGGACTATCCCGCGGTGGTGGAGGACGCCCAGAAGCACCTCTCCCTGGGGGAGATCCAGAAGGTCATCCAGGCCCTCCTTCGGGAGCAGGTGTCGGTCCGCAACATGGTCGTGATCCTGGAGACCCTGGCGGACTACGCGGGCATCACCAAGGATCCCGGCTTCCTGGCGGAGAAGGTCCGCCAGGCCCTGGGGCGGCAGATCTGCCTGCAGTACGCGGACGCCAAAAAGGTCCTGCACGTCCTGACCATAGATCCGGACCTGGAGCAGAAGATCATCGAGAGCCGGGTGGAGTCCACGATGGGCAACATAGCCGCCCTGGAGCCGGCGGTGCAGCGGCAGTGGATCAAGGCCTTGACCCAGGCGGTCTCGGCGGTCCAGAAGCAGGGTTTCTTCCCGCTCATCCTCTGTTCGGAGGCGGCCCGGGCCCTGGTCAAGTCGAGCACCGA
>Ga0116153_10000959_pt1 | contig 30136 bp, 23 predicted proteins | sample AD_UKC028_MetaG_FD_89896 | JGI IMG/M metagenome (GOLD analysis project Ga0116153, IMG submission 89896) | Active sludge microbial communities of municipal wastewater-treating anaerobic digesters from USA - AD_UKC028_MetaG | ecosystem: Engineered > Bioreactor > Anaerobic > Digestate | place: USA...
ATCGATTGAAGGTTTATACAAATCATTTGACGATTTGCAGGTACTCAGCGGTATTGACCTGATCCTTCACAGGCAGGAAAACCTGACTGTTCTCGGAAGGTCCGGCTCCGGCAAATCAGTTCTTCTCAAGATCATAACCGGATTGCTTAAACCTGACAAGGGAGATGTTTATGTCTTTGGAAAAAGAGTTGACAAAATATCGCTGACTGAACTGAATTCTCTCCGCCTGCGAATAGGTTTTTCATTCCAGAGTGGCGCCCTGTACGACAGCATGAATGTTTACCAGAATCTTGCCTTCCCTCTGACAATGAACTATAAAAACATTGACCGTAAGGAAGTTAAGAGATCTATTGAGGAGGTACTTGATGCAGTTGCCCTGTCAGAAAAAATATATCAGATGCCAGCTGACCTTTCAGGCGGACAAAGGAAGAGAATAGGCATTGCCAGGGCTTTGATCACCAAGCCGGAAATTATGCTCTACGATGAGCCCACAGCAGGTCTCGATCCGATAACAAGCGTGGAAATAATCGATCTGATAAATGAGGTTCAGCACAAGTATAATACAAGCTCAATTATTATCACACACGACCTTACCTGTGCCAAGAACACAGGCAACAGGATAGCCATGCTTGGCGATGGTAAATTCCTGCAGGTTGGAAAATTCGATGTTGTCTTCTCAAGCAATGACGAAAGGATTAAAGGATTCTATAATTACAATTTTATACAATAGCTTATGAACGAAGCTACTCATAAACATTCTGTTGTTGTCGGACTTTTTGTAGTATTCGGGCTTGCAATACTCGTATCAGGGGTTCTGCTGCTTGGAAATCTTAACAAAAAGCTTCAGGACAGGATTAAGGTTGTTTCATACATTGACGATGTAAGCGGCTTGCAGAAAGGAAATTACATCTGGTTTTATGGTGTAAGGGTCGGAACGGTAAGCCATGTATATCTTCGCGGCGCTGCAGGAGTTGAGGTGGTGATGGACATTGACGCAAAGTCGACCCAGTTCATCCACAAAGATGCCAGTGTCAAGCTCGGAACAGATGGATTCATAGGCAACAGGATACTCATAATTTATGGAGGAACTGAAAAAGTTGCAACAATTGATGAGGGTGATACATTATCTTATGTTAAAACCTTGTCAACAGAAGATCTCATAACTACCCTGCAGGCAAACAATGAAAATCTGAAATCAATTACAGGCGATTTCAAGATAATCAGCAGAAAACTTGCAGAAGGAGAAGGCACCGTTGGTAAACTGCTTAATGATGATTCATTCTACAATAAAATAAACGCGGCTGCAGCATCCCTGCAGACTGTATCAGCTAAAGCCCAGCAGCTTATTACTTCCCTTGCCACTTACTCCGAGGGCCTGAAGAAAGAAGGCACCCTTGCATACGAGCTTACTGCCGACACTGTTGTATTCAGCAGTATTAAAGCCTCCGTTACAAGGCTCAATCAGATTGCCGATACCGCAGCAATCCTTATTTCAGATCTGAAGAAAGCTGAAAGTAATGCCAAAACTCCGATAGGAACCCTTTTACATGATGAGGAGACCGGCGAGGACCTGAGACAGACAATAAAAAACCTTGAAGTTACCACAATAAGGCTGAATGAGGACCTTGAAGGTCTTCAACACTCATTTCCATTGAAACGATATTTCAAAAAGAAAGAAAAAGCAGAAAAATAATTTAGAAACAGACATTGTGTAGTCTTGCTGCTAATGGAAGGCAAAGCTACCTTATCACTTTTTAGTTCTTTTATCTTGTCATGTTTATTACAAAAATTATATAAATCTGACCTGACTGGCTGGGAGGAATGAGCAGCATTGCAATTGGATTCTCTGGAAAACAGGAATGGATTGAGAAATACCTGATTATTAAAAGGGGAAGTATAGAAAAATGGCATGCAAGATTATATAACAGGGGAGCCATTTTTTCATTCTTTGGAATTTTAAAACATGTTTTATAACACATATTTGCAAAATGAAAAGCACCATCCCGGTCCTGATTATTATGTGCCTTATTATTCCGGCTGCTGTTTACGCACAGAAAGCCGGTAACAACATTATTCACACACAGGAAATATACAAGAGCATTGACACCTTTAAGCTGAAGACAGATGTTTTTTACACAAGCGAATCTCTTAATAAAAAGAATAATACTGCCATTGTATTTTTCCATGGTGGCGGATGGGCTTATGGCTCACCGTCTGAATTTTTCACCACCTGCGAAAGGTATGCTGAAAAGGGAATTATAACATTTTCTGTTGAATACCGTCTGTCAATAGATCATGGCCGCGTTCCGCACAACACAATAAGCCCAGTTGAATGTGTTATGGACGCACGGTCAGCCATAAGATGGGTAAGAGCAAATGCAGAAAAATACGGGATTGACAGAAATAAAATAATTGCAGCAGGTCAGTCGGCAGGTGGGCACCTTGCATTATGCACTGTTATGATTAACGGCTATGATGAAAAAACAGATGATAAGTCTGTCAGCTGCAGGCCCGATGCCCTGCTTTTATTCTCATCATGTGTCAATGCCATTGAAGGCTGGTGCGATATGCTCCTTGCCGGAAGACGTACTGAAATATGGAGTATCTCTCCCTTCCATAACATAAAGCAGGGACTCCCTCCAATGATAGAATTTCATGGCACTTATGATGACCAGGTGCCTGTATGGACAGTACAATTCTTTGCCGAAAGAATGCAAAAAGCAGGTAATTACTTTGAATTGCACCAGTACAAGGGAATGAGGCATTACCTTGGCGAGGGCAATCCTAAATATTCAAGGTACTACACTGACGAAATTCTTGACCTCACTGATGAGTTTCTCAGGAAATACGAATTCCTGAAATAGACCCTGTTAACCACTTATCTCCCTTATTATGCAGCTGCCTGGTGCAATACTTTTTATTCTTGCTGTTCTGTTTACCGGAATTTTACCTGTACCTGTAAAATATGGTCTTGCAGGATTACTGAAACTCATTGCATACAGGATTATAGGCTACCGCACCAGACTGGTAAGAAAAAATCTTGCCGGCTCATTTCCGGGTATTTCGGAAGAGAAGATAAAACGGCTTACCGGTCTATATTATAAGAATCTTGCTGATATAATAATAGAAGGTATCTGGGCCTTTACAATATCGAAAAAACAGGTCCGTGCAAGGTTTAGTATAATAAATCCCGAAGTGCTGAAGCCATTTTCTGAATCAGGCCAAAGCATTATTGGCGTTACAGGTCATTATGCAAACTGGGAATGGGGAAGTCTTGCAGCCAGCCTGGTAACAGATTTCAAAGTTATTGCCATTTACAAACCAATGAGCAACAAATACATAGACAGATATGCCAGATGGAGCCGCTCACGGTTTGGAACAACACTTGTGTCAATAAAGGAGACATCAGTAAGCTTTGAAAAATACAGAAATACAAAAACTCTGTATCTTATGGCTGCTGACCAGGGAATGCCAAAACAGTTCAGTGACAGGGCACACTGGATAAAATTCCTGAATCATGAAATACCTTTCCTCCACGGGATGGAGAAACATGCCAGGATAAACAATCTCCCTGTAATTTATATTGATGTCCAGCGTGAAAGACGTGGCTTTTATACAGTTAAACTGACTGTTCTCACTACCAGGCCACTAGAACTTGAAAACAGCAAACTGACTGAAATGTATGCAGTAAAACTTGAATCAGTCATTCTTAAAAAGCCTGAGAACTGGCTCTGGTCACACAACAGGTTTAAATTGTCAAGATAAATACATTTTATCAATATCATCCTTAAACTTTTCGATAAGCATACTTCGTCTTATTTTAAGGGAATTTGTAAGCATCCCGTTCTGGATACTGAATGGTTCAGGGAGAAGCTTAAACCTAATCACCCTCTCATAATTTGCAAGTTCCTCCTGTATTTTACGTATCCGCTCTGTGTAGAATTCCAGAATCCTGCTATGCAGTATAAGCTCTGCATTTTCAAAAGTTTTTAATCCTATTTTTTCAGCTACTGATTTCAGTGCAGGAAACGATGGGACTATAAGTGCGGTGACATACTTTCTGTTATCTCCGATTACTATAATCTGCTCAATATATGGATCCTGACTGAAAAGAAGTTCTATCTTCTGAGGAGAAACATATTTACCTGAAGATGTCTTCATGAGGTCTTTTATCCTGTCAGTCATTACAAGGTCTCCATGGGATGTGACATATCCCTGGTCACCACTGTGATACCACCCGTCAATAAGTGTCTTTGCAGTCTCATCAGGTTTGTTGAAATAGCCTATGAACAGAGTTCCTCCTTTTACGAGAATCTCTCCTTCGTTGCTAATTTTAACCTCGATACCCGGCATTGTTGTTCCGCATGTATCAAAATCATACCTGTCGTCCCTGAAGCATGATACAGTGGCTGAAGTCTCTGTTGCACCATACCCGTAATTAATGAAAATACCTGCAGCATGAAAAAACCTCAGCAGTGAAGGACTTATTGCTGCACCGGCACATGGCAAATATCTTATTTTCCCTCCAAAAATCTTTCTTAACTTTTTAAGAACCAGCAAATCAGCAATACTGCGTTTCAGTTTAAGCGAAATTGGGGGTTTTTGTTTTCTGCTCAGATATACTGAATATACCTCTCCTGTTTTTACTGACCAGTCAAATATTTTCATTTTTGAATCTGACCACTTTTCCTTTTCCGACTGAATCCCTTCAAAGGTTTTTTCGAAAAACCTTGGTACGGTGCACATTACGGTTGGCTTAATTACAGAAATATGATTGATTATTTCACGGGGATTATCGATGAAAACATTAGTTGCTCCCTTGTACAGCATATAATATGTCCACATTCTTTCAAAAACATGGCTCAGAGGCAGGAAACATACTGATACATCTGACTCTCGGACATCTAGTCGCTCATCATGTATTCTGAAAGTATACATGAAGGAGGAATGATTTAGCATTGCTCCTTTTGACTCACCTGTTGTTCCTGAGGTATATATTATTGTGACCAGGTCGTCAGTTTCAATATCTGCAGTACGCTTTCTGACCTCCGCCTCAAAAAATCTTCTGGTGTCGAGATCAATGAACGTTTCCCAGGATAAACAGTTTTCGTTAGCAGACTTGAAATCAGAATCGAATACGACTATATATCTGAGAGTTGCTGTATTTTCCAGTAGCCATACAGCCTTTTCATACTGTTCCTGGTTCCCAACAAATATCAGCTTCATCCTGGTCTCGTCAACAATATATTTAAGCTGCTGTTTTGAAGAAGTTGAATAAAATGGCACAGTCACTCCTCTGACTCCCATGATTCCAAGATCAGCAAATATCCATTCAGGTTTATTATCGCTGAATATGCCGATATTATCAAAAACCTCTGTTCCTAAGGAAAGAAGAGAACATGAAACTTTTCCTGAAATACTTTCAAGACTATCCCATGTTATCGTCCGGAATGATTTGGTCTGATTAATCCTTTGCCTGAAAACCTCACGCGACTTATATCGCAAAGAGCGGTCCAGAAACATTTTTAGAATATTGTCCTTCATTTATGAGAATTTCAGGTTTACTACACTGGTACAGTCCAAATATAGCAATCAAGCTTATAAAACACGGATTATATGATGAATATAATAAAAATGAGACCATTTGCCGGAATAGTCTCATTTAAACACCTTATAATGTGCCAGATACTAATTATAAATTCTCAGAATCGCCTACAGAATGTCTTTATAATATTCGGCTACCACTTCCCAGTCGACTGTTTCGTCATATTTTCTGCCAAGCCTTGTATACAGGTTCCTGCGTGATTTCTTATCATCGATTGCAATTTTGGCAGCAAAGTACAGGACATCTTCTGCAACTTCAAGTGGAACAACAATCACACCATCCCAGTCGCAGCCGACAATGTCTCCGGGCCGGACCATCACACCACCGCAGGAAACAGGAACCTCAACATCAACTAGCTCAACACGACCAGGAATTATAGGGCGACCAATCCCCTTGCAGGCAACAGGATTTTTCTGCATTATTATCTCATCTGTATCCCTTGCATTTCCCTCTGTAACAATGCCAACAACACCATCAGCCTGAGCGCCAAGTGCATTGTTCGAACCCCAGAAACCACATTCTTTTGCCCCTCCTGTTGAAGTTACAACAACGCAACCAGGTTTTGTTTTCAGCTCAGCGTGCATTCCTCCCGACCTGCTCCATAGCGCATGCTGGTTCAATGCATCTTTTTTATCAATTACAGGCATGCGGCGGTTTGTAGGGATGACACGCATTGTAACAGCCGGTCCCCAGAAACGCATACCAAACCATAAGGGCCGAATTGCAGGATCCATAAGAGTGAGGTCAGCCCTGCCTACTGCATCCAGTCCGTCAGTAACATCTGTAACCCTCAGGTATTTTGCAAATCGTGCGGCAAGGGCATAAGGATCTTTGCCCTGAACCTGCTGCGGCAAATCCGGATTTACAATGATGTCCGGTCCTGCTGCACTTAAAGGTCCCACTGCCCCCAGGCCTACAGCAGTTGCGGCAGAAAGCTTCAGGAAATCCCTTCTTGATGAAGTAGCATGTACTTTTGATCCGTTTTCAGGACTAACTGATTCATGATCCGTCTTAAGCTTGAGTTCTCTTTTCATAAGTTACTGATTAGGGGTTTATATTCTGTTCTGTTTCTGTTTACTACCTGAATTTACTGTTTGACAAGTTCAACTCTCCTGTTTTTTGCCCTGCCCTCTTCGCTGTCATTCGATGCAAGCGGGGCCAGTGAAGCTACTCCATAAGCATTTAAGCGATCAGCAGATATTCCGTAATTTGCTGTTAATGAATTAACAACAGCATCTGCCCTTTCTTTTGAAAGTTTAAGATTAGAATCTATTGAACCAACATTATCAGTATGACCAACAACATAGAGTTTCAATGAGGGATTGTTTTTAAGGAGTATTGAAATCTGGGAAATAGCTTCAGCTGATTTTTCATTTATATCCGACTTCCCGGTTTCAAAATAAATGCCATAAACAGCTACATGCCCTGTTGTGTTTATATCATTGCCCATTGCATTTGCATCGGCAACGATTTCCTGTTTCATCATCTGCCTCTCAACAATATTCAGACGGTATAAATTATTTAAGGATCTCACTTCAAGCCAGGTTTCCTTTCCGTCTTTCTGAACCAGAATTGTTGAGACCCTGTTGAAATTGTCATCAAACATCAACTTCCCCCCTATCTTTTTAAGGGCATCCTGAACATTCCTCCTGATTTTCAGCTCTCCGGGTTCAGGTTTTCCCGGAGTTATCTTGTACTCTATATAATATTTATGACCTTCAATATTTTCGTTCTTCTTATCAGCGCTTATAAACCTGTATGCTTCATATTCAGCCTCCTTATATCCCGAAATGAAGAAATCAGGCATTCGTGTAAGCAGGGGATGATCCTTGCTGCCTTTAATATCCTGCTGCGAAAAAGCGGGAGATACGATTAACAATAATATTGCGATTGCCGGAATTGAAAGAGTCTTTTTCATTTTATTGTAATTTAAAATAAATAATCGTACTAAGTTTAATCTACTCAGCCAACAGTCTGCTGACAAACTCATAAGCTTTTTTGGCCTCAGAATTAACAAATTGAAGGTCGCCTTTTGCAAGGCATTCCACAATCAGGGGGCCCTTACTGAAGCCTCCCTTCTTCAGGCCTGTCAGGACTCCCCTGAAATCAACAATACCTGTTCCCGGTGTTAGATCAACATCCTTTGGCATCCGGAAATCCTTGATTATCATCCCGGCAACAAGTCCGTCAACTGTGGCAGAATCAGTAACAGGGTTCAGGTTCCCATCGGAATAATAATAAATGTTTCCCGGGTCATACCATATACGGAAGTTCCTGTATCCTGTTTTCTCTACAAGCTTCCTGCAATCTGACCCAGTGGGGTTGAAAGGCCCGTGAGGCTTTATGCCCAGGCTGACTTTTTTGCTGAGAGCATAATCACAGCATTCTGATACTGCCTTGTAATAGTTATCCTCAACTTCCCTTGTTTCAGCACCAAGCAACAACAGGTTTGGACAGTCACAGATTGCCGTATTGTCAATCAGCTTTTTCAGTCCGCTTATGCCTTCCTGAACAGATTTACCTGCATCAAAATTTCCACCATAGACTGACAGAATACCCAGACCCCGTGATATTGCTTCATCATAAACCTTTCGGGCCTGTTCAGGAGTAGTATCCTTCGAAATGATGATTCCTGTTTTCGAGGACATAAGCCCGGCATATCGGAATCCCGCAGCGGATATCCCGTCAAATGCCTCCCTGTAATCGAACTGGGCCCATGGCCTTGTGAAGCAGCCTGTCTGCCATTGTGATTTTCTGGCTGCTGAAAGCATAGCAATGCCGCTTGCAGCAAGCACAGTTTTTTCGAAGAAGTGTCGCCGCGTAATACTGTTGTTTTGCATAATTATCTGTATTGTTTTTAAACGGATCCCCTTTGTAAGTTAAAAAAAGAATTACAATAATAAATACTGAAACATGAACCTCAGGCAGGCAGTGACTTTCTGGCTTCCCTGTCCGGATCGTTCTTCACTTCAGGAATATCATCCAGTACCATCACCTCTCCATTTTCAGGAGTATATTTTGACCATGGTGGCAAACCTCCTCCATCAGGGTTCCCTGTTCTCATGAACTGAAGAAGTGCTCCTGACATTTTATCTGAAAGCTTCCTGGGCCTTGCTCCTCCTCCTGAATGAGTAAGCATTAAATCAGTGTTATAATACCAGAATGAAATATCAACACAGTGGAAAGCCCTCATCCTGTTGTCAAAAAGCGGTGGCTGCCAGCAGAACCAGGCTACATAGACAGGAGCAGACTGCTTAGATTTGGCATTGGCAAGTGTTACAACGCCCTGCCTGTTACTGCTTACCATCGACCATATTTCCACAGGTTTCTTTCCTGGAAATGCCTTTACGTAAGCATCAACAACATCACCGGCTTTTTCTGCAAATCCTGCACCGAAACCAGCTCTCTGCTTAACCTTTTCCTTAACCTCTTCAATTGGAATATTTTCAAGAGCAGCATCAGTCCTGCTGGGTGACATCTCATTCAATGTGGAACAAATTATCATTGGCACGGCTGCTGCTTCCGGCGTTGGTTCAGGAAAATAGGGATGCTGAGGGATAAATGTTCCATCAGCACAGGGACTAAAACCTCTCCTCATGCCTGCCATTGAAGGTCCCATTTCCTCAGCCAGCTTTGCAGAAGCTTTGTTTGCCAGCTGAATATAATCAAGCCAGGGCATCTCCTGTAACTTATTGATTTCGCTTGCCTTCAAACCTGCTTCTTTTATAACATAAGCTCCAAGCTTCTCAGCATATTCCTTTTCTCCTGTCTTTACACCGGCACCGCTTAGGACAACAGCCTTATGAAACAGTCCTTTTGCTGAGGGCATTGCTGTCAGGGTTGTTACCTTGGCCCCGCCACCTGACTGCCCCATAATTGTCACGTTTCCGGGATCTCCGCCAAAGTTTTCAATATTATCCCTTACCCATTCGAGAGCCGCAACCAGATCGAGCATACCAACATTACCTGAAGCTGCAAACTTATCTCCTCCTGCACCTGCAAGGTTTGTAAAGCCCAAAGGACCAAGCCGGTGATTTACTGAAACAAAAACAACATCGCCTTTGCGGCTGAAATTCTCACCGTTGTATCCATCCTGTTCTATACCGTTGCCGTTTGTAAACCCTCCACCGTGGAGCCAGAACATCACCGGTCGCTTCTTCCCGTCAGCAAGAGCAGGGGTAAAAACATTAAGCCTCAGGCAGTCTTCACTTACGTCATCATAATTCCAGTGATCAATAAAGGATGAGTATGGATTTGCATACCTCTTCTCCATAATCTGCGGAGCAGTATTACCCCACCACAGGGCAGGGAAGATATCACTCCATGGCTCAGGTTTCTGTGGCGGCATGAACCTGTTTGTTCCTGATGTATCAGCGCCATAAGGTATCCCGAGAAAATAATGAATACCCCGCAGTATATAACCTCTTACCTTTCCATAAGCGGTATCCGCAACTGCAATTTTTTCACCTATAAGCAATACAGGTACGTCTTCCTTTTCATCATGTACCGTACCTGTAGAACAGGCGGCAGTGCTTCCTGCAAGTGCAAAACCAGTTGCACCGGCACCTAATGTTTTGATAAAATCGCGTCTTTGTGATTTCATATTGGTCTCTTTGATTAGTCGTTTTATGCAATTATGAAGATAATCCATAAAAATCATATTAGGAAAAAAATCCTGAAATCTGTCATGGAGTTCTTTAAGGGATGCTGACATTATGCCAAAGAATGTTAATTGATGCAGGAATTAGCTTACACTTGCTATCTTGGTCATGATTCAGATCAGTTATTATTATTGAATGATAAGAAGAATTCTTTCCACAGCGGCTATTCTCCTCATATCAACTGAGGTATTTTCTCAGGAAACAGCTTCATTTATCTCTTCCGGATCAGATGAAAATATAACAATTGACGGGAAGCTGGACGAAGCAGCCTGGGGCCGGACAAAGGCTATTACAGACTTCTTTCAGTATGAGCCGGAGGAAGGCAAACCCTCATCCCGGGAAACTGAGGTAAGGATACTCTTCGGCAAAGATGACCTGTTTGTCGGAGCCAGAATGCATGACACCAGGGAAAATATAGAGAACAATCTCGGAAGAAGGGATGAATATAACAGGGCGGACTGGTTCATGATCTCAATTGATTCATATTTTAACAGAAAAACCGCCTATACCTTCGGGGTTAATGCTGCAGGTGTTCAGCTTGACGGCCAGCAGGACGACAATAAAAAGCTTGCTGTAAATGATGCAAATCCGCTGCTGCCGGCTGGTCTCGACCCGTCATGGGATGCTATCTGGTTTTCTCATGTCAGTATCTCAGATGATGGCTGGACAGCTGAGCTCAGAATTCCTTACAGCATGCTCCGATATTCAAGGGATGAGATTCAGACCTGGGGAATTCATCTCAGGAGAAGAATACCTAATCTGGGCGAGGTTTCAGAATGGCCCTTCATCCCAAGAAACGCCAGAGTTAACCTGGTGTCAGGCTATGGACAGCTGGGCGGAATAGAAAATCTTCATCCACGACGCAACATTCAGGTAAAACCTTATGTTCTTGCAGGTCTCGATCTTTTCGAAGATGCAGCCCGGCCAGGTCATGCTGATCACAAGATGAAATATGATGCAGGTGGTGATATAAAGCTGGGAATAGGACCAAACATAATGCTCGATGCCACAATAAGTCCCGATTTCGGACAGGTAGAGGCCGACCCGGCTGTTCTTAACCTTACTGCATTTGAAACGTTTTTTGCAGAAAAACGGCCATTTTTCCTTGAAGGGGCTGATATATTCAAATTTGGCATCGGCAGCAGCAGGCTTTTCTATTCAAGGAGGCTTGGAGCAAATGAACCGATTATTGCAGCAACAAAACTCTCAGGCCATACAGAAAAAGGAATGTCATTCGGACTGCTTGGAACAACAGCCGGTTCCGACTTCAGACCAACAAATAATTACGGAGTATTAAGGGCAAGCCAGACAATTGGCCATTATTCCTCAGCCGGAGGAATGTTTACATATTATTATAGCCCGGCGGAATCGGGAACGGGCTGGCAGAGCATGACAGGAGGCTTTGACTGGGATCTGAGGTTTAATAATAACAAATACAGCTTTGAAGGTATAGCAGCTTTTACTGACAGAAATCCTCTTACCGACGACAAGAAGAGAGAAGATGGATTTATGAGCGGGCTCGTTCTCAGAAAAAGGCAGGGTCTTGTTGATGGACATTTCACTTTGTTACTTTTTACTGATAAGTATAATCCGAACGATTTAGGCTGGATAAGCTATGAACAGAACTGGTACCAGATATGGTCGAATTTCAATTATAAACTTAAGCAGGGTAAACCATTCGGCACCTTTCAGCGAGGCGACCTGAGTGTTTATTTCACAAAAAGATACTCATATCTCGAACTCTACAATATGGGTGGAAATACAAACCTTACAGCAACCCTGACAAGCAGAAATTTCAGGACCTTTAAGATTGGCACGAAGATGAATGATCTTTTCGGTGGCTATGACCTCTGGGAAACAAGGGGACTTGGCATCTGGGCAAAACCTGTCGGAATTGAGTTTTCAGGAGAGTTCAATACTGATGAGAGGAAAAACTGGAAACTCACACCAAAGCTGACTGCAAAGGTATATGACAATAAAGGCAGTGAGTATGCTATTGATTTCCAGAGCATTGTAAATGCCGGCACAAGGCTCTCCTTCCAGGCAAACCTGAAAGGCAACCTGGAGTCAGACAAAACTGCCTGGGCTTCGAATGAAACCTTCATGCAGGAGGTAAGCACATGGAAAATAGGAAATTCGTCAGTTTCACCGTCAAAACTTGGAGCAAACGACTACACGGAATTTGAAGACGGGGGTACACTGGGCGGCATTCTTTCGGAGGTAAAGGAGACAGAAGCCGGAAAATATTATGTTCCGGTTTTCGGCACACGCGACACACGGTCAATTGACCTGACATTAAGAGGCTCTCTTACTTTCACCAATAAATTTTCAACCCAGCTATATACGCAATTCTTTGTTGCAAAGGGAAGATATGACAGTTTCAGCATACTTGCCAATCCTGATTACATGGCTGATTTTGAAGCATATCCGAAAAGAAGGGATTTCAACTATAAAAATCTTCAGTCGAACTTTGTAGCCCGATGGGAATACAGGCCGGGATCAGCTGTATATTTTGTCTGGAGCCATTCCCGGAACAGGAGGGATGAGATGAACCCGCTTGCTCCCTGGGGAGAAGAATTGTATGAACAGGGTGTGGGAGGCCAGCTTGCCGATATGTTCAGGATCTTTCCCCGGAACAGCTTCATGGTCAAGATCGACTATGCCTTTCATTGAAACATTTCCCGTCTCAATTCTTCAAAATACACTTCTGATCTGCTGTCTTTAGTCAGATCCCATACGGAAGTATTCAATTGCCTCAATGCCAGAACAGAAGTTATCCAGCTCTGAGTCCATCCTGACTCAACAGACCAGGCACCCCAGCCGGCATCTCCGTTTGAAGCCCAGTACTCCCACCGCTTGAAGTCAAAGGCCCGGAACCATGCACCATCGAGCTCCGGATGCTTCTCACTTTTTATCTGGATACGACACAGAAAAGATGCAAGCCTGTTTTCAGCATCTTTATAATATTCATCACCCGTGGCGGCAGCAGCTTCATGCAAGCCCAGAAATGCAAAATTCACTGTATAAAGCATGTCACTTACCTTGTCGTCATTTGTTTGTATAAGAGGCGTTTCACTGGTCCCATAAGCTTCATTTGAAGCAGGAGGCGGAAAACCTCCCTTCCCTGAACCTCCCAGCTCTTCAGGGATGGCACCACATTCCGATTGTTCTGCAAGCAGGTCTCCGGCTATTTTGCGAAGCCATTCACGATGCTCGCCGGTATCTTCCAGGCGGACAAGCCATGCAAGGGGAAGCAGCATCTTAGCCCTCTCCTGCTGAATCCCGTTTGTCCAGATCCACTTGTCAGGATATGCTGCCATAGTCATTGATATGGCTTTCCTGGCTCTGTCGAGGAAAAGCTTATCTCCTGTCTGATTATATGCCCACAGGTAGCAGGCCCAGATATTAGCCTGGTAATGAGGTGAAAATGATACAGATTCACTATTGAAGAAATATTTCCACCCGGCTTTATTAAGCGGATCATGGTCTATGCGGTTTGGCTGAAAACCGTTTTTCCCGCTTATTCTCAGATTACCGAGTATTATACTTAGCAGGCGTTTATCGTACCTGTCAGTATTCTGTGCCGCTGCGGCAAGCATCATTCCCAGAACAACACGGGCATTATCATCACCGTAATAGACACCATAACCATCCATGGAACCAGGACCACAGTATTCCGGAACATCATTCCATCCCGAAAGTCCGTAATCAGGTTTTTCAGGATCTGACCTGTCGCCCAGTGATATCATTGATTTGAAAAACAACCAATCTGCCACATTTGAGCCTGTCTTCAGAAAAGCTGTATCGTTGAGAGCCATCCCTGCAAGGCTTAGTGCTCCTGCTATCTCACCGTTGCAATCGCCTCTCCTCCACCAGCGTGCAGGCTGTTTGCCATTGAAGAATATTTTTGCATCAAATCCTTCCAGCACTCCGAGTGACCCATCTCCGGGTGCCTGTCCGGGGTCAGGAGGAAAGCCCACCCTGTGTCCGAATGGCCAGTCAGCAGTGGTATCAGGATCAGCTTTTGCAGGTTCAGGAAGATTTGAAGGCAGAGAATATTTCTTCTGCATTTCATCATTTACAATCATGCCTGAGCTGAGGTACCACTCAATACCTTTATAGAGTGCCTCCTTTTCAAACTCCGACGGAAGAGGTTCATTCATGCTGTAAGCCGGCCTTACAGGAGGTTCCCAAATTAGTTCCGGGAACTCAGCGCCCGGCTGAACCCACCTGAGTATGTGAATCCAGATTGTCTGCCAGGCATCCGAAGGAGCATATCTCCCTGTAATAAACTGGCTTAATTTGGTGGTTGACACCAGGAGAGGAAGCCCTTCAGCTGTATTAATCTCAGTCAGAACAGGATATACCTTTTCAGGAAGCCCGTAAACCGCACTGTCGAAACCGGCTACCCTGGCAATGACAATATCAGAACCGACTGCTTCAATCGGTATGAAGTGACAATCATTTATTGCAAGTATCCTGAATTTGCTGAGTGAGGGTTCAAAGACAGATGAAGAAACAACTGCCCGCTCCCACTGTGTCCTGTGCACCTGTCCCGTTTCAATACCCGGGATATATGAAGGATATTCAACAAATAACCTGAGATTCTTCTCCCTGGCATGAGAATATATTTCACTGCTTACCAGGGTCTGTTCTCCAGGATATCCATCAGCAAGGATCAGAACTCCTGAACCTTTTCCGGCATTTCTTATTGCTTCAGCAGGAGAGTCAAAACGATCACAGCTTATATTATTGTTTTTCAGCGTAATATACAGATCATTATCCTCTCTGCAACTTATAATTAGGTCAGGATTAGAACAGGAACAAAAAACTAAAGGAATCAACAAGAATATAAAAACTATATTCAGATTAAACACCCCAGTCCTATCCCGGCAGCTATAGAGAGCCAATTGGCTCCCCCGGGGGGGCTTTAAGAAATCCTGAGAGCTTTTTATAGTTGTTAAGCCAAGGGGCTTTTTATGGTGAAACAGCCGGGATAAATTTTCCCCTCCTTTTGAAGGAGGGGTGGCCGCATTACTTTGTTTATCAGAATATTGCAAAACTTCATTGCGGCCGGGGTGGTTGATTATTAAGTCAAATAAATTCATTTTTAATAATTAAAATGTCCCTATTGCTATTTGAAAGAAAATTATAAAACGCAAAGCTGATTTCAAAATTTATTACATTAAGCTCCATAGTCAAATGATATTATTCTCATCCACAAACCTTTGTATTTAATAATATACACTTAAGATATATTTGCAACAATCAGTTTAATCAACCACCCCGGCCGGGAAACAAATCCTGTAAATATCAGATAATCAAATGTCCCGGCCACCCCTCCTTCAAAAGGAGGGGAAACTTTTGTAAGGCTATCCTCTATAAATTACAATCTTTGGCTTGACTGCTATGCCCCACGATGGTTTTGGGGATTAGTTATTGAGGGAATGTTTTGCAAATTTCAGATAAATATCAATAGCAAGCTATACTTTTTAATTCTGGGGTACCAGATGATTTGAGAACTTCAAGTTTAACTGCAGAATATGACTCCTTTTTTATAACTTCTATTCGCTTGTGGCCTATGCAGGTACCTGCAGCTATTTGTTTCCATTTTCCATTCTGCAATCCTGAAAGCCTGTATTCCCTGATATTTTCTCCCCTTGAAATATCTTCCATAAGCACTATGTATGAAATCTCTGCACTGCCTTTCAGGTTAAGCAATATTTCCTTACCTGACCCTGAGGTTGAAGCTATTGCCGCTCCAAAATTTCTGCTTATAACATCGCCGAATTCTTTCATTCGTTTTACGTCAGCGTCAGGAACAAGTCCTCTGTCATCAATAACAACCCCAAGCAGCATATTTGTGTTTCTGCCAACGCTTTTGCAGTATTTATCAAGTAATTCGTCTGTTGACCTCATCATGTTATCCTGATCCTTGTGCCAGAACCAGCCACCCTGGAAAGAAGAATTAAGACGCAGGGGAAAATCAGATTCACCCGGGCACCAGAACAAACCATCAGGATTACCATTAAGTCCCTTTATTTCAATTACTCCGGAAGATGAAGTTGTTGAATCGGCCCTCGACCAGCAGGGATAAGGAGCCACACCTTCTTCATTCCCAACCCAGCGGATATTGTTTGCATATCCGAAGGGACCCTGGAAAGCTATTGCATCGGGCTGGTATTTTTTCAGAAGTCCAAGGATATCAAATCCACCTTTTTCAACCGGCAGCACACCTCCGTCGAACCATACCTCAAAAAGATCGCCGTACTGTGACCACAACTCTGTCAGCTGCATTTTAACTATTTCGTTGTACTTTTTCTGCTCTATGGGATCTCCTGACACAACTTTACCGGGATTGTCAACTTTCAGGTATCCGTTTGCAGTTGTGCTGGCATATATCCCCGGCTTCAGGCCATATTTTTTACATGAGGCAATAAAATCTTTCACTATGTCACCCTGGCCGTTTTTCCATGGAACATTCTTTACACTGTAAGGATGAGCTTTTGTAGGCCACAGGCTGAAACCGCTGCAGTGTTTGGCAACAAGAACAGCATAAGTGGCTCCTGCAGCTTTTGCCGACCTTATCCACTGATCGGTATCAAGCTCCTCAGGATTGAAAATGCTCAGATCGGGATGATAGTTCCAGTTCTTCCTGAAATCATAGGAAGGTTCAAAGACCGGCATATCAAAATGGATCAGTACCCCGATTTCCGAATCAGACCATTTTATCTGAGCTTTCGTGGGAAGCACCTCCTGAGCTTTTACAACAGACAGATTAAAGGCTGTTGAAAACAAAAATGTTAAAAAAATATACTTCTTCATAAGCAGAGTTGAGCTATTGTACAAGCGTAAATTCCTTTATTCAGGCAATACAAAATTATATTTTTATAAATCAGTTATTACATTTACTTCACGCGCTTAACATTAAGAGCTATAGCACCCTTCGCGCCTTTTCCGAGTTCGTATGTAACAACGTCATTCTCCGATATTGGTTCTGTAAGATTATTTGCGTGAACAAAAATATTCCGTGTAGAATCAGATTCCCTTATAAAACCAAAACCTTTTGATTTATTGAAAGAAATTACCACGCCTTGCTTTTCCCTGCTGCTGACAGACTCTGATCTGTTCCTGGGTATTTTAATTTCTATGCTTTCCGGAGCAACAATTATTCTTTTTTCAAGATCAGGCGGAGTGGAAGAAAGCTTACCAAACTCATCAACATAAGCGATCATATCGTTGAAATCGGTTATTTTACCTTCACTCTTTCTCTTTGCTTTTTTTTCAGCCTTTTCTTTTCGCTTTTTTTCTTTCTTATTACGGATTTCCTTTTTATTGGATGTTTCCTGAGATCTGCCCATAGTGTTTCTTATCAAATTAGTTAACTCATCAATATCAGCAGGGAGAATGATGTTTTGCAGCAATTAACTAATCATGGTAACGATTAGAAGAGGAATGCTCAGATTCACAAGCTGAAGTCCTGACAAAAGTACAATAATATTATGATACTGGCTTCAATATTAGTATCTTTACTCTATGAAAGACAAAATAAACATTCCTCTGCCCAGGAAAGAAGACAAGGCACATCTTATTAAGAGGCGTGAAGATTATGCTCTTACAAGGGATCAGCAGGCTATTGAATTTAACGAAGCAATCAATAAGAGGCTCCGGACAGAGGCAATGAATATAAGGAAGTGCACAGGCTGTGGTAAGGAATTTTCATCTGAATCATCAGCTCCTTCTCAGGACCTCTGCCCCGACTGCTCCGTAAAGGCTGAATAACAGCCCCTTACATCCTTTACTGATACAACCTCACCCAGTCAACAGTCATGCTGATTGGCAATTCATAAGGACGTGAAATAGGTCCCGGCCAGTCATGCTCCATCTGCTGATCGATAATGAGGTAGAAAGGCTGATCAAAGGGCCATTGATAGGTTCCGGCACCCGGAACCTTCGGATATTCATAGGATTTGACGCCATTTACTGCGTAGACCAGCTTATCGGGATACCAGCTGACACTGTAAACATTATATCCTGTTGTATCAATCTTTGCTGTTGTAGATTTTGGGGGTTCATCCTGTTTCAGTGTGATTGTATAATGGTTATGGGTTGTCTGATATCCAAAGTCATCATGATTCAGTTTCTCAAGGATATCCATTTCGCCGTTATGCTGATTGGGATAAATATCCTTCTCAGAAAGCATCCATATTGCAGGCCACATACCATAAGCCTGGTCAAGCTTTGCCCTGATCTCAATCCTGCCATACTGGAAGGCAAATTTGCCCCATGAATAAATTCCTCCAGTAAGATATGGCCTGGGGTCGCCGGTAAGTGAATCCGGATTTACTATTCCCATAAGCTTTATGTTGGTGTCATCAAAAAGAACAACCCCTGGATCAACAGCTGTAATATACCTGAAACAGTTCTTCACTTCGCGCCATTTTTCTGCAGGAACCTTCCATTTTGGAGTTTCAAAAAGACCTATCCTCGACCATACTGAAGTGTCAAGAGCACCCTTAGTGAAATCATCTTCCCACACAAGTTTCCATTCGGTATTTTCATTTCGGCGGTCTTCATTCTGAACGTACATATAGCCATCATTCAGTTTATATGGTTTACTGTTGCAGGCTATTGCCAGAATAGCCATTGATACAAATACCAACCTGATAATTGATCTTTTCATTTCCATAATCTTTTAGTATTTTTAAAGACGAAATCAGTTCAATTCAATCTTAAAAATAAGATATAATATCAATAAATTATAATAATACCAGGTTTTGAAAATTAAAATGTCACTAATATGAAAAAGATTCTTTCTTATATCACACTTTTTACTGCGGTATTACTTCTTGCAGTTTCATGCGAACCCACTGAAGAACAATCATTTGATCAATCATTACTGACCGGCAAATGGAAAACAGGCACCCTCTATTACAAATACCTGGCTGACGGCACCGGCGCTACCTGGGATACAGCTGATGATGTTACCGAAGCAGAAGCCCAGCCCTTTACATGGACTCTTGTAAAAGACCAGCTTACCCAGATACACATTATGCAGATTGGAGGATCTGTGCCCAAAGTATATACTGTTACAGAATTAACAGCAACATCGCTTAAATATCATGATGATTTTGATGTAAGTTATTCATTCACTAAAGTTTCCAAATAAACACAGGGAGATGAAAAAGGCCATAAAGATCACACTTGTTTCCGTACTGTCTCTTATCGGACTGGTTCTGATAATTGTCAGCATAGCCATCTGGCTTGTTTTCACTCCTGAACGCTTAACCCCGATTGTTAACAAACAGGCTGACAAACTCCTTGCCTGCCAGTCGGAACTGGGTGAGATAGAACTCACTTTCTTCAGCACTTTTCCTGACTTTGGTATAAAGATCAAAAATTTAATGCTCATTAATCCTGTAACCGGAGCACAATCAGATACACTTGTAAGTCTGAATGAGTTCACAGGCATTATTGATGTTAAAGCATGGTGGAAAAACAACGATATTGTGCTCGTGGGAATGGAACTGAACGGAGGCGCACTCAATCTGTGGGCAGACTCCCTGGGAAACACAAATTATGATATAGTTCCTGCTGATACAGTCGCTGAACCGGAGGTACCGGAAGAGGTATCTGCCACACCTGTGATAGATGTAAAAAACATATCCCTCAAGGATATTGATATCAGCTACACCGACCTCTCACTTAAAATGACTGCCGGAATTAAGAAACTTGATGCAACAATATCCGGCATATTACTTCCCGACAGCCTCAGCGGCAGGATAACAATGGAAACCCCATCCATCAGTTTTGATTATGACGGAGAAAAATATCTTCAGAATGCCGCTGTGAAACTGGATCTTCCGCTCGACTTCTCAATCTCAAAGGAACTTGCAAAGCTTAAGGATGCAGAGGCCACTGTAAATGAAATGAAGCTTGTAATTAACGGAACAGTTGAGAATGACACTCTTAACGGCGATATTGTGACCGACCTTGTATATAGTTTTGAAGCATGGCCTGTAAAGGGAATTACCGCACTTGTCCCGCCATCATATACCTCATACCTTGAAGGAATTGACATTGACGGGGAACTTTCCTCAAACGGAACTATTAAGGGAATCATGAACGATTCGCTTATGCCGCTTTTGGATATTAAACTTCTTCTGAAAAACGGAAATCTGAAATATTCTGATTTCCCGCTTCCGCTTCACGACATTGCCGGAAGTGTTGATATCTATACCGATCTTTCAGACGATAAGATCTCATTTTTGAAAATAAATGAATTCACCGCTAAAACACCACGGTCGTCATTTTCCGTTGAGGGTGTTGTAAAACAGTTGTTCTCTGATATTTACTGTGACCTCACAACAACAGCCGGAATAACTGTTGATGAGTTTGAATCAATGATTCCCGACAGTCTGGATATTGAAGTAAAAGGAAGGGTAAGCGGAAAGGTCAAATCTGTCTTTACACTGAGCCAGCTTGAAAAGATGCAGCTTGAAAAAATGAGGTTGTCAGGCAGCCTCAGGCTTTCAGATTTTTATGCAGACTATGACAGCATGATTGTCAGAACTGCCAGATCGGATGTTGACTTTTCAGTTCCCGCTTTAAAACCTTCATCAAAGGCTGTAAGGTTCGCTAAGGCAAAAATAAATATGAGTGACCTCACAGCTGAAGTCCCCGGAAGTTATAAGGCCTTTCTGAAAAATGCTGCACTGGCGCTTGAGACCTCTGATGCAAGGGACACAAGCAGAATTCCCGACCTGTTATGCGCCTTCAGTATGGATTCCCTGTCAGCCTCTATGGACACAATAAGCATTTCATTATCTGATCCTTCCGGAAAGCTTGAAGTTTCGCCGGGATCATTCGGACCTGACCAACCTCATGTAGTGCTTTCATATACCAGCAAAAACCTGGAAGCCACAGCAGGGAAAAATTCTGTTGCCACAGGAAGGATAAGGCTTGAGACAGACATCCTCAATGATAACGGTCAGAAGGATATTTTCCTGCAGTGGATGGCAAAAGGATCTTTCGAAATGGATGAAGGGAACATTAAAGTTGACGGTCTGGAATATCCTGTGGAGATCCCTGCAGTCAACATGAATTTTGATCCCCAGAACTTCAGGATACAGGAGAGCAGATTCAAAATCGACAAATCTGATTTCCAGCTAAGGGGAAACCTCAGCAATATCCTTTCTTATTACAGGGGAGATTCTATTCTGAGAGGTGATTTCAGCTTTCTTTCAAATATCACTGACGTAGGGCAGCTGATGGCCCTTACAAGCGGCATCGGGCAGACTGATTCCACTGCCTCAGAAAATGCTGCAAGCTCTGAATCTGACACTACATATACAGGCCCTTACATGGTTCCGAAAGGTATTGATCTGTTTCTCACTACTAATATCGGCAAGGCTATAATGGGGATCGACACAGCTACAAATATTATCGGCAACGTACAGGTTCACGACGGCACCCTGGTACTCGACGGTTTGCAGCTGAAAACACCGGCTGCAAAGATCCAGCTTACTGCAATGTATCAGACACCCCGCAGGAATCATCTTTACCTCGGCCTTGATTACCACATGCTTGACATTGAGATTGACAGGCTGCTTGCAATGATACCGGATATTGATACTATCATGCCCATGCTACGGTCATTTAAAGGAAAAGCGGAATTCCATATTGCCGTCGAGACTTATCTCGATTCCCTGTACAACCTAAAAAAATCAACTATCCGCGGAGCCTCATCAATCAAGGGCAATAACCTTGTGCTGATGGACGGTGAGACTTTCAGTGAAATAGCCAAAACCCTTAAATTCAGCAAACATGCCGAGAATAGAGTTGATTCGTTGTCTGCTGAATTCACAATATTCAGGAATGAAATTGACATATATCCTTTCCTGATAGTGATGGACAGGTATAAAGCTGTAATCTCAGGAAGGCATAATCTCGACATGAGCTTCGACTACCATATTTCGGTAGTTGACTGCCCGGTGCCGATAAAGCTGGGTGTTGATGTAAAAGGCACCGAGGAGGCAATGAAATACAACCTGGCAAAATGCAGGTATGCAGAGTTTTACAGGCCAAGTTCAAGAAGGTCAGTTGAAAACAAGCAGATTGAATTGAGGAAGCTTATACGCGATGCCCTGACCAGAAAAGTTTCAGGCTGATCGTTAAGACCAGTCTGAAAAAACATGTTATACAACAGGTTTCATCCAGACCAGTTGTTGTTCTATGTTTTCGTGGAGCTTGTATTTTCTTTTATGGTCGGCGATCCTTTCACCTACGATTTCTATCTTATTTAAATCTGCCTCACCCAGACCAGTCTGCGCACAATAATTCAGATAACCAACTAAACTGAAATCTATTCCCATAAGTTCAACTGCCACCCTGTCGGCTGCGAACCAGTCGGTACTTGCAACACAGATCCTGTGGTCAACAGGTGTTCCAAGACGCGGACCGTTACCTTCCATTCCCTGGAAACCGTCAATTACTGCCAGGTGTGGATGAAGCTGCGATGCAAGCGAATAAAGGTTAAAGTTAATTCCCCGTGCCCCGCTTCCGTGAATTGTAGACTTGTCACTCCTGGTTCCTGCTTTGGTGTTTTTGTCAAGCCTGAATCCCAGGTCCTTAACCGGAGCGCCAAACACTATATTTTTGAGAGAAAGGGTTGCCACTGCAAGATTGTGTGTTTTCATCCTTGCACAGGAGATAACGTAGGAATCAGGGCTGAGGATGATCTTTGAGAATCTCACCGGGTGTGGTCTGAAATCCTTTTCATCAAAAACATATAGTACTTCTGATCCTTCACTGTCAAGGTCAACAAATTTCACTGAAGGGTATTTCTTTTCAAGGCTGAAATAGCCGTAATTACTGAATCCCTCAAAGGTAGGCGCATTGGCTGCAGATTCGGCAATTATCACATTGTCAAGTTTCTTAATTGATTTAAGAAACTCAAGGATCCCTTCCATAGTTTCGGTATGGGTAGCACAGAGCGGAACTTCGGTGGATACATTGTTTGGCTTAAGGACAACCCTTTTTCTACCTATAGCTTCCTTAATCTCTTTTGAAAAAGGCTCAAGAGCCCTGAATGCAAGGTCTGCCCTGCTGTCACCGGTTGAAATAGCCACTTTCGGAGATGTGGGCATCACCTGGTATGAAGGAGAACTGATTATGTCAAAAGGACCTATGAAGGAGCTTGCAGCCCCGGCTATCACGGATGTCCTCAAGAAACTACGGCGGTCAATTGTTCGCATGGCGCTTATTTTTAAACAAACTTAAAAAAACAAGCGGATTGATCTGCACATTTAACCTTTTTTCACTCAAAATTCAGGAATCAGCAGTTGATCTGAAAATATGTTTACCTTTAATTATCTCTAATTAAATGCATTAAACCAATGGATCATTATGAATTTAATACAGCAGGTAAGCCTGAGACTTCACTTCCGGCAGATTTTGAAGAATTCAGCAAATCTGTATTTAAAATACTTTCAACTTATTCAAATGTTCATCGCGGAAGCGGATATTTTTCCCGCAAAACAACTGAATATTATGAAGAAGCCAGGGAAGCTCTTATTGAATATTCAGGTTTTGACAGCAAGAAATATACTATAGTATTCTGTACACCTGCAGGTGCCGGGAAACTTTCGAGCCTGATTGACTGTAAGGACTATACCTTGTTCTCAAGCAATGATTATGGCATACCACTGGGAATCAGGGCATTTGCAGTCAGAAAAAAAGTTCTGCCAAAGGGATGGCCTTTTTATTCAGGCGGAGGAACTGCAAGGCTTGTTTCAGCTGACTGGGTGATATGGGCTAAGGGAGCTGAGAAATTTGAAGCGGGGACTCCTCCGGTTGTCAATATTATTGCATTTGCATCCCTGTTAAAGCTCAGAGGTAAATTTGAAATCCGGAAAAACACTGGGCAGTCATCTGATAATTCTACAGGGAAATACCTTCTCCTTCACGATGATCTTGTTCATCTCAAAGGCCTTGATCTTTTGAATGAATTGCGGAGGAAAATGATTGGCAATCAGATGCATGTTAATACAAAAACCGGAGACAGAACTTTTATAAACTTTGATAATGCTGCCAGCACCCAGACATTCAGTCAGGTATGGGACACTGTTCTGAAGGTCTGGCAGCAAGCAAATGAAGTTCATAATGAAATAATAACTGAAACAAAGTCAGTATGCTCTGGTTTTTTCAATGCACCTCCGTCAGATTATGAAATAATTTTCACCTCAAATACTACAGAGGCCATTAATCTTGCAGCTGACTCAATTCATTCTGAAGCAACAGAGGACGTTGATAATATTGTACTTACAACATTACTTGAGCATACCTCAAATGATCTGCCATGGCGCAGGAAAAATAAGAATTCTGTTATCAGGCTTGATATCGACGACGAAGGATTTATTGACACTGTTGCTCTCGAAAGCATACTTGCAGACTATAATTTTAATAAGAGTCATGGCAATAAAAGAATCGGGCTCGTAGCAATTAGCGGGGGATCAAATGTTCTTGGCTGCTATAATGACCTTAAGAAGATCAGTGAAATTGCGCATAAATACAGCGCCAGAATTTTAGCAGATGCTGCGCAGCTGGCAGCCCACAGGAAAATTGACATGAAAGACTGGGATCTGGATTACCTGGCCTTTTCAGCACATAAGCTCTATGCACCTTTCGGAAGCGGAGCCCTTATTGTCAGGAAGGGCTTAATATCTTCCTCCTTCCCTGACAAGGAAAATGTCATAAGATCAGGAGAAGAGAATGTGACTGGCATTGCCGCTCTTGGCAAAGCTATCGTTCTTCTCAGCAGGATTGGCATGAACATTATAGAAGAAGAGGAAAAGAAACTTACTTCGAAGGCGCTTGACGGGCTTTCAGGAATTAAAGGTCTGGAAGTATACGGAGTAAAGGATTCCCGTTCTGAAAAATTTGAAAGAAAAGGAGGCGTTATTGTATTCAGCATGAAGAAGATATGGCCTGACAAACTTGCCTCAGCCCTGTCTGACAGGGGAATAGGAGTAAGATACGGGTGCCATTGCGCACATATCCTTGTTAAAAGACTGCTTAAGGTACCTCATGCCCTGGAACAATTCCAGGGGGTGATGCTCACCCTGCTTCCAAAAATCTCTCTGCCCGGAGTCGTCAGGATAAGTTTTGGGATCGGAAATACTGCTGAAGAGATTGACAGACTGATTGAAGCACTTAAGGATATTCAGGCCAAGCTGAAATAAACTGCTTATTAACCGGGATATCCGATTATTCAGCAAGAGAAATTAATGAATTGCTTTTCTCCTTCACCAGCTTCTCCATTGTCCGGTGATAATCCCTGACAAGCCGGCGGTGGAAATACGGATAAAGGAAGGTATCCCTCAGCCACGAATGACTTTTAAAGAAGCTTTTATGAACGACCATCGTTCTGCCATCGCCGTTATCAAAAAACTGAACCTGCTGCTTTCCCTGTGCTTTGTTACCTTCTATATAGCTAACTTCCAGAACCTTTTTCGTATCATCGATATTTATCACTTCAAAAGCCATCGGAACATTCACAAGTCCCTTCATGAGCCTGATATCGAAGAAGTAGAGCTGTCCGGTATCGATTACAGGAAGTGACATGGCATTTTTATAATATACGTCATTTGACTTTTTCATTATCATCATTTCAAGACGAAAGCTCCTGCTGTTGAATGCTTCTGCCGGATTGGCTTCCCTGTAGCCATTCCATACACTTGCCAGCCTCGACCTGAGATAAAAGATCTTTTCATTTACCTTAAGGCCTGTTTCCTTTTCATTTTTTTTGAAGCTCGGATGAATTGAAGAAAAATCCTGCATCTTATCAATATTCTTCCGCAGTATATATTTTCTCACTTTTTTCTGACTGATTTCTTTGAGATCTATGCTCTGATTACACTGTGCAGCTACTTCCGCAAGAAGTAAAGCGAACACGGCAGCACATACTATTCCTAACCGTAAAAAACTGCATGACAGTATTTTATGCAAAGTGTCCATATCTTAATATTATACTGAGGCCAGGTTTCCGGCTTAATCCCAAACTTATCCTAAAGATAATAACATTTGGTTCACTGCAGGTTGAAAAATGATAAATAAGAAATCCATCCACCACAATCTACTCAGAATATATGAACCAGCAAGTTAGCTGTTCGGGCAAATCTTTGATTGATCTGGATATATAGCATTTCAAACCACTTTAGATGTCATAGGTGGTTGAGCCTGGACAGGCAGTAATGCTCCTTACTCAAACCATTGCTGGTTTGTGAGCTTGTGCGGTTTGCGTAATGTGCCTTACAGCGAAGGGACGGTTTTACTTTTATTATCAGGAAATCACTCTTCAAAACTTAAGCGAAATGCCGTATCTAAGCTTAAAATTGTCGTTATTATAGAATTTACCATATGAGTACTCTGCATAAGCGCCAATATGCCTGAACAGATAAAAAGCTACACCTGTTCCTAAGGAGTACTCAGGATGATTCCCATGTCGTTTTATAGAAATGCCACCATATTTTCCTGATAAGTATAAATCAAACCTGAAATCATCTGCTTTTATTAAATGTGGAAGCAGGTGATAATTACAATTAATTCCATAAAAGGATGTATTACAAGTAGTGCCCACAAATGAACCTGGAGGCCCTGATATCCATGGATCATATATCATAAATCTTGAATAACCGGCATAAATACCTGTTTCAATTTTATTAAGAAGTCCATAATTTAATTCAAGCCTGTAATTATTGTTATCTACTGACTTACTACTGTACAAAAACTGAGTTTTGTAAACAGAGTACCCTGCTTTTATGTTCCATCTGCCTTTTATGTACGATTCCTGTCCATAAGAAGAGATAAATAGCATATTACTAATAATGAAAGCAGATAATAATCTTTTCATATATACTTAGTTATTCTGGTAGATCCAGTTACTGAACCTTTGTCTAAAAGGTATTTTGCTTTTATTCTTTGTTTTTATGTCAATGTTTTCATCAGGTTTGAAATCGAAAAAGACCTTATAGGAAATGGTCGGGACAATCGGAAACAGACTTAACTGATAAAGTGAAAGGGGCTTATATTCTCCTCCCCATTCAGGCATAAATATTTCACCGGTATTATTTGTATTGTAATAGTAGTATACAGGATTATGACGGTTGTAAACATTATATACAGAGAAATTCCAGATCGCTTTATTCTTCTTAACTTTTGTCAGTTTCGAGTAACTAATACCCATATCAAGCCTGTGATAATCTCTCATTTTTGAACTGTTCCTATCACCATAGATCAACGCTTCATAATAATAGCTGTTACCTCTATAATCGTTCTCCAACGAAGGCAGATAGTATCTGCCGATAGCCTGAGTGTAGGGTAAACCTGACTGGTAAACCCAAAGTAAGTTTAATGACAGTTTTTCACTGAATTTGTAACTGACATTCAAGGAGAGTGAATTCGGCCGGTTGTAATCAAAAAGAAATTCCCTTCCATTGTTAATATTCGGATACTGACGCGTTGTTCTGGTTCGCGCATAGCTGACAAAACCTGTCCATTTTCCTGTGTTCTTCCTAATGAGAAATTCAGCGCCTATTGATCTGCCTTTGCCTCCAGATTCAATTTTTGAAGTCCAATTCTCATCTCCCATTAAATTTGCATAACCTTCTCTGAATGCAGAGAGGTCATGCATATTCTTATAGTAAAGATTTATTTCTGAGCTAAACATGCTATTTCTGTATTCCCCGTTCCATCCTAAGGTATACTGATCAGACTGAGCCGGAGGAACTTTCCTTCCGGCAGGAATCCATACTTCATTATTCATAATGCTGCCTGTTGTAAAAGCAAGATGCGAGAACTGCGATATTCTCATGTAACTTGCATTCAGTATATGATCTTCAGAAACTCTGAGGTTCATATTCATTCTGGGCTCAAGCGAAAAACGGGCGTAATCAGTTGCAATATAGTTTACCAGTCTTAATCCCATAGTTGCCGTAATATTATTCAGAAATGTTATTTTATTATCGGCATACAAGGCAGTCTCGAGTGAATTTGTAATATCAGCTGATTTCTGATCCTTTTGTGAAGATATGTACGAATTATTTGGGACAAACTTAAACAGAGAAGTTTGTAGTCCGAAATCAATTATCCAGTTTTTAAATGCATTGTACTTCCAGTCAGAACTGTAAGAAAGATCCTGAACTGAAGATATATATCTGATTTTTAACTTCGATGTATCAGATGAACTCGTTAAGGAATACTTCATCAACTCCTTCAAACGGTAACGTGTAAAAGATATCCTGTTTGAAGCATATAGTTTTGAAGATATGAGTGAGTTTAGCCGGGCAGATACCAACCAGTTGCCCCATACATTATTAAGACGGTATTTTTCAGTGGAGTTAGCATTGTTGCGTGACCAGTAATTAAGGTAATCATCACCCTGGTATATGTTCACACTAAAAGTTTTCTTTTCATCAGGTTTCCATGTAAATTTCCCGTTGATGTCATGAAAACCGTATGAGAGAATATAGTTGCTTCCGTCCGACAGAGAACTTAACAAGGCCATTAACGGGTCAATCATTGTTTTTCGTCCTGTTAAGATGAAAGATGTGTTTTTCACCTTCAATGGACCCTCAAGAGTAAAAGAAGCATCCGTGATTCCTATTCCCAGTGAACCTTTCAGCCCAGAATTATCACCTTCTCTCTGAGTAATATCGACAACAGAAGAAAGTTTGCCTCCATACCTTGAAGGAAACCCTCCTTTGTAAACATCTATATTGTTAATAATATCCGGATTGAATACTGACAAAAATCCTCCGAGATGATTCACATAAATAAGAGGTACATTATCAAATAAATAAAGATTCTGGCCGGGATCGCCTCCGCGAACAAGCATCAGGCTTGATCCCTCATTCTGATTACTTATGCCTGGCATAAGCTGCAGGCTCTTAATTACGTCAGGCTTACCACCAATTGAGGGCATCTGGGTCATCTGCTGATAACTGATTGTCGCAATATTAAACCTGCGCGTGCGTGGAGCTGAAACTATAACCTCTTCCAGCTGTTCCGCTGCCGGATTAAGGAATATGTTAATAATTGTATCCTTTTTAATATCCAGTCCAACCAGGTCTTTTTTATAACCTAAATAAGAAATTTCCAGAGCTGAATTGCCTCTTACAACAATACTGAAATATCCATTGTAATCAGTAGTAATCCCATGTATTGTACCCTGTTCAACAATATTTGCACCGATCAGGATTTCCCCGTTATTTTTGTCTTTCACCGTCCCTGAGATCCTGACCTGCTGCTGTGCCATCACCTGAGGAGCCAGGATCAGGAAAACGAGTGACAATATTATTAATTGAGTACGCATGTGAACTTAATTACTACCAGGAAAAATAGTATCGGATTTAATTGAACTGTATCCTGCAAATATGCCGTAACCACCTTTAATATTTGAGTATAATGGAAAAGCAATTGTTGAAGCAGCCATAAATTCAGGATAGCGGCCTTTTTCGTAAAGATATTTTTGTTTTACAAACTGGTAATAACTGAAGCTGACAGAACGCAATTCAAGTATTACCGGAAACAGAGTAGTCCTCAAAGGTTCTCCATTAGAACTCCCTGCTGAACCGGTAAAGTAATTGATAGTCATGGTATAGCTTGAGCCTTTAATTGATTCATTGCTGAACAGTGCCAAAGGCAGTCCTTCATTCAACAGAACCGGATCAATAATTGTTTCAAGGGAAGCGACACTTTCGTATCTGTAACGAATAAGCCTGATTACTACTTCATAATATTGTTTTACAGTAGGATCATTTGAAAAAGTGAATTTAACTGCAGGATAAGTCATCGCCTCTTCATCCTTTCC
>Ga0116153_10000965_pt1 | contig 30013 bp, 29 predicted proteins | sample AD_UKC028_MetaG_FD_89896 | JGI IMG/M metagenome (GOLD analysis project Ga0116153, IMG submission 89896) | Active sludge microbial communities of municipal wastewater-treating anaerobic digesters from USA - AD_UKC028_MetaG | ecosystem: Engineered > Bioreactor > Anaerobic > Digestate | place: USA...
CACGTGGCGGACACCGTCCGTCGCGTCCTCTCCCGTTCCACGTGAGCGACCCCATGGCGAGCGACAATCCCCTCGTGCGGCTCGGCGCCCTCGGACAGAGCCCCTGGTACGACTTCATCACGCGGGAGCTGATCGCGACCGGCGAGCTGCGGGCGCTGATCTCCGAGGACGGCCTGCTCGGGATGACTTCCAACCCGACGATCTTCGAGAAGGCCATCGCGAGCAGCGCGGACTACGACGACGACATCCGGCGGCTGGCGGCGGAGGGGCACGGCGCGGAGGAGATCTTCGAGGCGCTGGCCATCGCGGACGTGCGGGCGGCGTGCGACGCCTTCCGCGCGGTGTACGAGCGGACCGGCGGGGCGGACGGGCTGGTGTCGCTGGAGGTCTCTCCCACGCTCGCGCGCGACGGCGCGGCCACCGAGGCGGCGGCCCGCCGGCTGTGGGCGGCGGTGGCGCGGCCCAACCTCATGATCAAGATCCCCGGCACGGTGGAGGGGCTCGGCGCCATCGAGCGCTGCATCGCCGACGGGATCAACGTCAACGTGACGCTGCTCTTCTCGGTGGCGCGGCACGAGGCGGTCATGGAGGCGTACCTGCGCGGGCTCGAACGGCGCGCCGCGGCGGGACAGCCACTCGACCACGTGGCCTCGGTGGCCAGCTTTTTCGTGAGCCGGGTGGACACGAAGGTGGACCCGATGCTCGAGCGCGCCGGGCGCGCCGACCTCCGGGGCACCATCGCCATCGCCAATGCCTGCCTGGCGTACGCCGCGTTCGAGCGGGTGTTCCGCGGAGCGCGCTGGGCCGCGCTCGCCGGGCGCGGCGCGCGGGTGCAGCGCCCCCTCTGGGCCTCGACCAGCACCAAGGACCCCGCCCTCCCCGATGTGTACTACGTCGAGGCGCTCATCGCGCCCGAGACGGTCAACACCCTTCCGCCCGAGACGTTTGCGGCGTACCGCGACCACGGCGCGCCGCAGGTGCGGATCGCCGAGGGGAGCGAGACGGCGACGGAACGCCTCGCCGCCCTCGCCGCGGCCGGTATCGACCTCGACACTGTCACGCGGGAACTGGCGGCGGAGGGCGTGGACAAGTTCGCCGCCTCCTTCCGCTCGCTGCTCAGCGGCATCGACAGCAAGGCCGGCGCGCTGGCCGGGTAGGACCCCTCCACCGGAGACAGATCTCGATGTGGGCCTTCCTTCGCCGGACGACCCTCACCCAGTGGATCATCGTCGCGACGATCCTGGGTGTGGTGGTCGGGTACCTCGACAACGCGGTCTGGACCACGGTCGACGTGGGGGCGGCGCTCAAGCCGCTGTCGTCGATCTTCATCCGGATGATCAAGTCGATCGTCGTCCCCCTCATCATGGCGAGCCTCGTGGTGGGCATCGCCGGGCACGGCGACGACCTCAAGCGGGTCGGGCGCCTGGCGCTGAAGTCGTTCGTGTACTTCGAGGTGGTGACGACCGTCGCGCTGCTTGTGGGCCTGGTGGCGGTCAACGTCGCCAAGCCAGGCGTCGGCGTGGTGCTGGCCGGCTCCGCCGAAGCGGGACAGCAGTTCGCGAGCACGCCGACGACCCTGTCGGGCGTGCTCGAGCACACGGTGCCCACCAGCTTCTTCGACGCCGCCGCAAAGAACGAGGTGCTGCAGGTCGTCTTCTTCACGGTGCTCTTCGCCATCGCGCTCGCCCGGGTCCCCGCCGCGAAGCGCGAGCCGCTGCTGAAGTTCTTCGAGTCACTCAACGACGTGATGTTCAAGTTCACCGACATCGTCATGCGGTTCGCCCCCATCGGCATCTTCGCGGCGATGGCCGCCACGATCGGCGCCAGCGGCATCGAGCTGCTCCTGAACCTGGGCAAGCTCGTCCTGACCCTCTACGTGGCGCTCGTCGTCTTCGTGCTCGTGGCGCTGGTGCCGGTGGCGCTGCTCTTCCGGATTCCGCTGCGGGCGTTCTGGAAGCGGGCGCGCGAGCCGTGGCTCATCGCCTTCACGACTGCGTCGTCCGAGGCGGCGCTGCCGCTCGCGATGGAGAACATGGAGAAGTTCGGCGTGCCCCGCCGGATCGTGGCCTTCGTGCTTCCCACGGGATACTCGTTCAACCTCGACGGCTCCACGCTCTACCTGTCGGTGGCCGCGCTGTTCGTGGCCCAGGCTGCGGGCGCCGACCTGACGATCAGCCAGCAGCTGGTCATCATGCTCACCCTGATGCTCACGAGCAAAGGGGTGGCCGCCGTGCCCCGGGCGTCGCTGGTCATCCTCTCGGGGGCGCTCGCCACCTTTGGCCTGCCCCTCGAGGGCGTGGCCGTGATCCTCGGCGTGGACGCCTTCATGGACATGGCGCGCACATCGGTGAATCTGCTGGGCAACTGCCTGGCGTCGGCGGCGATGGCGCGGTGGGAGGGAGAGGCGGAGTTCGAGACGTAGGCGGGGCAGCAGGGCAGCAGGGCCGCAGGGCAGCAGGGCAGCAGCCTAGCCAAGGCCGAACAATGAAGGAAGCTCCGAAGGGTGGAGCGGACGCACCTCCGGCAGGAGGCCGGTGGCGGCCGCCGCCGCGCCCAGGACATCCTCCGGTGCCAACCCGGCGGCCCGCATCTCACGAATCCCCGTGTCCCGGTTGGCCTTGCTCAGCTTGGCTCCGGTGGGCCCGTGGATCAGGGGATGGTGGAGGTACCGTATCGGCGTGGTGCGGCCGAGCAGGCGGGCCAGCCGCAGCTGGCGGCCGGTGGACTCGAGCAGGTCCTCGCCGCGGACGACGAGGTCCACCTCCTCGAGCCAGTCGTCCACCGTGACGGCGAACTGGTAGGTCCATTGCCCCAGGCGGTCGCGGGCCAGGAGATCGCCGCACTGTGCCGCGGGGTCCTGCGCCCGATCGCCGAGCCGGAGATCCGCGAATCGTTCCATCCCCGGTTGGATCCGCACCCGGACCCCTCGTCCAGCCGCCAACGCCAGCCCGCGATCCCGGCAATGTCCGTCGTAGGGCGTCTCCACGTTCGGAAGGTCCGCTGCCGATTCGTGCAACCGACGACGTGAGCAGTCGCAGGCGTAAACCAGTCCTTCGCCAGCGAGTCTTGCCAGCTCCCGCTCGTACACCGCGTCGCGATCACTCTGACGATACTCGCACCGGCCGGCCCGATACTCCGCTGGGTGGCCAAGGTCAGGCTCCAGGCCGAGCCACTCGAGGTCCTCGAACAAGGCCTGCTCGTACGCGGGGCGGGAGCGGCCACGGTCGTGGTCCTCGACACGGAGCAGGACCCTGCCGCCAAGGGCGCGGGCGACCCCCCAGACCCAGACCGCGCTCGCCGCGTGACCGAGGTGCAGGTAACCGGTCGGCGCCGGTGCAAACCGGGTCAGCGGGCGGGGGGGCGCGTCGGAAGGGAGCAGGAAGGGCATGGCAGGAATGATAGCGAGCGCCCGGAGCTTGCCCACGCTGCTTCACTATTGCGAGAGCGCGGGTTAAGGTACAGGCGCATCCGGGCCCCACCGTGCGGCGGCTGGATGCCCGGATACTTCGGACGGCGCGGGAGCGCATCTCGATGAACTCGATGACCATTCATTCCCGACGGTGGCGGCAGGGCCGGCGATCGTTCCTGTCGCTCGCAGGGGTCCTTCTGCTCGTACATGCGGGGGCCGCCGTGGCCCAGGACAAGGCCGCGGCACCTTCCCCGAGCGGTAGCGCCTCTGCCGCCGCGGACACGGCAAAGCTCCCAATGGGGCAGATCGAGGCGCTGGTCGCCCCGATCGCACTCTATCCCGATCCCCTCCTGGCCCAGACCCTCGTCGCGGCCACCTACCCGCTCGAGATCATCCAGTTGCAGCAGTGGCTGGCGAAGCACCCCGGCCTCAAGGACAAGGCGCTGGCCGATTCGGTGGCCAAGCAGCCGTGGGACCCGAGCATCCAGTCGATGGCCGTACTGCCCGATGTGGTCAAGCGGCTCGCCGACGACATCCAGTGGACCACGGAACTCGGCAACGCCTTCCTGGCGCAGCAGACCGACGTGATGGACGCCGTGCAGGCGCTGCGCAAGAAGGCGGTCGAGAAGGGCGCCCTCGCCTCGAACGAGCAGCAGGTCGTTGATACCCAAGTCGTCGAGAAGCAGACGGTCATCGTCGTCCAGCCCGCCAACCCCGACGTCGTCTACGTCCCGGTATACACCCCGACCGTCGTCTACGGTCCGCCGGCCTATTATCCCTATCCTCCCATCTACTACCCTCCGCCGCCGCCACCGGGAGCGTACTTCGTCGCATTCACGGCGGCCGTCGTATGGCGATCGGCCGTTTGGGGGGGCTCCTGCTGTTACGCCGGGTGGGGACACGGCGGCGGCAACACCGTCATCATCAACAACAACAACAATTTCAACCAGATCAACCACCGCGGTGGCACCGGCAACAACAACTGGCAGCATAACCCGTCGCACCGCGGTGGGGCGCCCTACCCCAACCAGAATGTCTCGAACAAGTACGGCGGCGGGCAGGGCCAGCGAGGCGGCGGCGCCAGCGCAAGCACGAGGCCGGCCGGTGGCGGCGCGGGCGGTGCTGCGGGTGGGCGCCCGAGCGCAGGCACGCAGCCAGCCGGCGGCGCGGGTGGGCGGCCATCCGCGGGCACCCAACCGGCTGGTGGCGGGGGCGCGCGGGTCCCGAACGCCAGCACCCAGCCGTCACGAGGCACTCCCAGCAACCAGGTCGGCGGCCGTGACGTCCCCAGCTCCCGCGGCGGCCAGAGCGGCTTCAGCGGCGGCCAGGGCGGGTACAGCGGCGCGAACGCCCGGGCGAGCAGTTCCCGTGGCGCCTCGAGCATGGGCGCGAGCAGTTACGGCGGCTCACGGGGTGGCGGCGGTAGCCGGGGCGGCGGAGGCTCGCGGGGCGGCGGGGGGAGGCGATGATGAGGACCATGACCATGCGAATCCCATTTCGCCTTTGCGTGGCCGCCGCCCTTTGCGGCCTCCTCGCCGGGTGCGGCACGCGGGAAGATCCGGCCGCATCCATGCCCGAGCGGACATTCGCGACTGCGGAGGAGGCGGCGACGGCGCTGGTCGCCGCCGCTGAGCGGTTCGATGTGCCGGAACTGAAGGCGATCCTGGGCTCGGCGGGAGAGCCGCTGGTGGCGTCTGCCGACACCGTGGCGGACCGGAACCACGCCACGGCCTTCGCGGCGGAAGCCCGCGTGCAGCAGCGGCTCGAGTTCGATTCCTCGGGGACGTCCGCGGTGCTGAGCGTGGGCGCCGAGAACTGGCCGATGCCGATTCCCATCGTCGCGCAGGACGGCCGGTGGTACTTCGACGCCGCCACAGGCAAGGAGGAGATCCTCCGCCGGCGCATCGGCCAGAACGAGCTCGACGCGATCACGATGTGCCGCGGGTTTGTCGAGGCCCAGCGCGCGTATGCCCTCGTCCGGCACGACGGGTCGCTCCTCAATCAGTACGCCCAGCGCATCGTCAGTACGCCCGGCAAGCAGGACGGCCTCGCGTGGCAAAGCGCCGACGGCACCTGGGAAGGCCCGGTGGGAGAGGAGATCGCCCGCGTCATCACCGAGGGCTACTCGGACCGCAGCCAGCCGTTCCACGGGTACTACTACAAGGTGCTCAAGGGCCAGGGGCCGGCCGCGCCGCTGGGCGCAATGGACTTCATGGTCGAAGGGGCGATGATCGGCGGGTTCGCCCTCGTGGCCGCGCCGGCGGACTACGGCGTGACCGGCATCCAGACCTTCATCGTGAGCTGGGAGGGCGTCGTCTACCAGAAGGATCTCGGCGACCAGACGCTCGACACCTTCCGTACGATGGAGCTCTACAACCCCGATTCGACGTGGACGGCGGTGGAGCTGCCCTGACCCCGCTTCGTACCCGCGCACGCACGGGGCGATGATCCGCGCCATTCGCACCACGACAAAGGCCCTCCACCTGGAGGGCCTAAGTCGTTCTGGGGCAAGAGGCGCCGGCGAGAATCGAACTCGCGAATAGAGGTTTTGCAGACCTCTGCCTTACCACTTGGCTACGGCGCCGGGAGGGTTAACATCGCTACGAGGGGGCCAATTCTCAAGGTTGCTCCTCTTCCACAGGAAACCCCGGCTGCTCGGCCCCGTAGGGCATCCATTCCCAACCGACGAGTCCCCTGATGCGCCGCACCGCCCTCGCCAGCGCCCCGCTCCTCCTAGCCTGCCTCGTCGCCCCGGCGGGCGCCCAGGAGGACGTGATGACGCTGCGGGCTGAGCGGCTCACGCCCGACCTGACGGTCCTCTCGGGATTCGCCAACGGGAACATCCTCGCGCTGACCGGGCCGGACGGCACCCTCCTGGTGGATGCACAGAGCGCGAAACGCGTCGGCCTGGCCGACTCGGTCCTGGCCAGCCTCGGCGCCCCGCCCGTGCGGTGGGTCATCAACACCCACTACCACGGTGACCATGTCGAGGGCAATGCGCTCTTCCGCGGGCGCGGGGCCGAGGTCGTCGGACAGGAACGGCTCCCGGTGCAGATGGTGAAGGACACGACCATCACGTCGTGGGGCGACTGGCACCGGACGCCGGCCGCGCCCGCCGCGATCCCGACCCGGACCTTCCGCGATTCGCTCACGATGCGCGTCAACGGACAGCGCGTCGTCGTGACGCACATCCCCGCCGCGCACACCGACGGCGACGCCATCGTCTGGCTCCCCGAGGCCAACGTGATGCACATCGGCGACCTCTTCGAACACCAGGCACCGCCCTTCATCGACTGGTGGGTGGGTGGACGGCTTGCGGGGATGCTCGCCGGGGTGGACTGGGGGCTCGCGCACAGCGACAGCGCGACGCGCATCGTGCCCGGCCACGGACCGGTGGGCACCCGCGGCGACCTGCTCCGGTACCGCGAGATGCTGCTGGGCCTGGGCACGGCCGTGGCCGGTCACGTCAACGCGGGAGACGGCGTCGAGGAGACGCAGGCCGCCCACCCCGCGGCACCGTGGCAGCCGATGCTCGGCAGCCAGCGGCGGATGGACGCGCTCGTGGCGCTCCTCTACCTCGGGCTGACGGAATTCGAGTCCGCCGCCCTCAAGCCCAGGCTCGTTCCCGGCACCCCGGAGGCGCGCCTGCCCTGGCTCATCGGCTGCTGGGCGACCTCACGGAACGGACGGACCATTGAGGAGCGCTGGACCGTGGCGCCCGACGGATCGCTCGCCGGACGTGGACGGACGCTCCGCGAGGGCCGAGTGGTCGACTCGGAGGTCGTGCGCATCACCGTGGACCAGGGATCGCTGCGCTACACCGCCAATCCCCAGGGCCAGGCCGAAGCGGTGTTCGTCGCGTCCGACGTGACGGACAGCAGCGTGACCTTCGCGAACCCGGCCCACGACTTCCCCACCCGGATCACCTACCGTCAGGGCGCCGGTGCGCGGCTCTTCGCCGAGATCGCCGGCCCCGGGAGCCAGGGCGAACGGGTGATCCCCTTCCCCTACGCGGCGGTGGTCTGCCAGGACGATTAGTATTGCCCGGATGACACCCGCTCCGTCCGGGCGCGGCCTCCCCATCGCGGGGCCGGCGCATCCTCCCCCCTTCTGGCTGACCGCCGAACACTTCGCCGCGGCCCTCCTCTGGCTCCTCGCGGGCGCGGCCGGATTGGTGGTCTCCGCGGGCGACCTGGCCTCTGGCAATTTCCTCGCGCCGCGCCTCCTCGCCGTCACCCACATGTTCACGCTCGGCGTGCTCACCACCACCATCTTCGGCGCCCTCAACCAGTTCTTTCCCGGAGCGCTCGGCATCTCCATCCGGAGCGTGCGGGTGGCGCACTGGACCTGGATCCTGCACACCGCCGGCACGCTCACGCTCGTGACCGGGTTCTGGTTCTGGCGCCCCGCGATGCTGGGCGTCGGCTGGCTGCTCCTCTTCGCGGGGGTCTTCGGCTCCAGCTGGAACCTCCTGCCCCAGCGCCGGAAGGCCCCGCGCGGCCTCGTCGTCGGTCGCTACGTCGCCGCCGGACACATCGCGCTGGGGACGGCGATGCTCGTGGCGCTGGCGCGCATCGGCAACAGTCTCGGCTGGTGGCCGCTCGACCGGATGGCCGTCGTGGTCAGCCACTTCCACCTGGCGGTCTTCGGGTTCGTGGTGTTCACGGCGGTCGGCGTCGGCAGCTGGATGCTGCCGATGTTCCTGCTGGCGGCCAGCGCGCCGACCTGGCCCCTGCGGTGGATCGGACCGGTGGGGATGTCGGGCCTCGCCATCCTGACGGCGGGGGCCCTGGGCGCCTGGCCCCTGCTGACACGCGCAGGCGGAACGCTCGTCCTCGCCAGCGCGCTGCTCTACCTCGTGCAGCTGGGGCTCTATTTCCGGAACGCGGAGCGGCGGCCGATGGACCCCGCCATGGCCCACGTGGCCGTCGGCGTGATGCACTTCGCACTGGCGGTGGTCCTGGGGGCGACGATCCTGGCGGGGAACACGTCCGTGCGGAGCTGGCTCGCCTACGGCCTGCTGGCCATCGTGGGGTGGCTGACGCTGCTGGTGGTGGGGGTGCTCTACAAGATCTTCCCGTTCCTGGCGTGGATGAACCTCTTCGGGCCCCGCGCCGCGCAGGCCGGCGCGCCGAAGCAGGAAGACCTGACGTCGACAGCCATGGTCCGGCTGTCGCTGGCGCTGCTGACGCTGGGGGTCTGGGGCCTCGCGGGGGGCGTGCTGGCGGGGCACGCCCCGGTCATCCTGGCCGGCGCCTCGCTCTACCTGGCCGGTGTGCTCTCGGTGCTGGGCCAGTACGTGCGGATCGTGATGCTGGCCCGGCCCCTGCCGGCTCAGCGCACGGTCACGCTGTCCACGAAGTAGCTGGTCTCCCCGAAGCAGGTCGTGGGGATGCCCTTGTGCTCCGTGTAGTGCACGGCGATGTGCTTCCCGATCGCGTCGCGGAGCTGCTGTGCCACCTCGTCGTCGCGCACGCTGAACGCCCACAGCACCGGCATGACGCCCGGCACCGACGTCATGGCCAGCTCCCCCTCGTACGTCTTGCAGATCCAGCCCTTCTCCGAAAACTTCTGGAGGATGCCCGCCCGCTCCCCGTCGGAGAAGTCCCAGGCGAGCGCCGACCAGGTGTAGAGGACGAACAGCGCGATCGGCGCGAGCAGCACGCCCAGGAGGATCAGCTTGGTCTTCCGCTTCAGGCCGCGGCGGGGGGCTTCCGGCACTGGCTCCGTCATGACGACTCCAGGGAGAACGGGACGACAGGAAAGTAGGGGCGCGACGGCCGTCGCGACAGCGTTAGCGGGCCGGCCGTTGCGCGTTGAGGCTGAAGACGAATCCGCGGCCGAGCGAGACGACCCACCCGGACCCGACGGCATCGTTCGCGAAGCGCCACGACAGGTCCACCCGGGACACGATGCCCTGCGATGACCGCGTCTGCGCGATCCGCAACCCGAGCCCCACGTCCGTTCCTGTCCGCTCCGGACTTCCGCTCCACCACGCCCCGCCGTAATCCACGTAGGCCGCCACCCCCACGCTCACCACGCCAAAGACGTTCGGCCAGATCAGCCTCCGCGCCTCCGCCGTCGTGAAGAAGGCCCGGTTGCCGGTGAAGCTGTGGACGCCGAAGGCCCGCGGTCCGCTGGTCAGCCCCAGGTCGAATTCGTAACCTGGCGCGGGGTCGGTCAGCCACCCGGCGCTGCCGTGCCACACGAGCTGGGAGTTCGAGTCGGGGTTCCAGGCCACGGTCGTGGCCAGCACGGTCCCGCCGGAGTCCACGCCTTCGGCGTTGATGAGTCCATCGGAGATCCCGTTGAGGAGAATGAACCCGTTTCGAAACGGCGCCCCGAGGCGCAGGGCCGCGAACAGGCCGATGCCGGCCGTGTCGTAGCCGAAGAAGGCCGGCGCCGCGTAGACGCCGGTCGTCAACGTGGTGCTGAGGTCGATGTCCTCGGTCCGCGAAAAGGTCTGGAAGCCCGTCCGAGCGATGTAGCGCACACGGGATGACTCGAGGAAGGCGCCGAACGCGGCGGTGACGGTCTGCGGGATCGGGCCGCTGTCGGCAGCGGGCTGGTAGTTGTCGCGCACCACCTGAGCCAGCGCCCCGACCCGCGTATAGCGGCGTTTCCCCCGGCTTACCGCCCACGCCGCCGTCGTCCGGATTGCGCCCATCACGTGGTCGAGGGTGTCCACCGGCTCGTCGATGCCGTCGAGGTACTGGTAGACCGTTTCGTCCCGGTAGTCCGCGATGATGGAGAACCCGCGTGCGTCGGTTACCGAGTAGAACGGACGGATCACGCGGCCGCGGAGCACGGTGCCGTCCGAACGGTCTTCCCAGCGCGCCCCGACCCCGACATTCGACCCCAGGAACCGCGGCTGCGAGGCCTCGAGCGCGAAGGTGGTCCGGACCGGGTCGGAGGAGAACGACACGCCGGCGCGGCTGGCGGTGCCCAGGAAGTTGTCCTCCAGGAAGGAAAAGCCGATCGCCACCTCGTTGCCCACGGTCCGGAGGCGGCCCCCGACCCGCGTGGTCCATCCGTCGCGGGTGGTCACCCGCATCCCGACCCCGCCGCTGTCGGCAGGGACGGAGTCGATGCGGACGTCGCGGAAGATGCCCAACGCCCGGAGGTTGCGGGCCGACTCGGCCACGAGCACCGAGTCGTAGGGTTTCCCCACGCGGAAGAGAAGCTCGCGCTGGATGACCTGGGCCCGGGTCCTGAAGTGCAGGCCGTTCACCAGCCGCTCGACCCAGTGGTTGGCCTCGGCCGAGTCGAAGATCTCCTGCCGGTTGAGCTCGATGCCGCGGATGACAGGCGGCCGAACGGAATCGCCCGCCACTTGCGCGGCGGCCACGGCGGGGAGGAGGAGGAGCGCAAGAGCGAGGGTGAGGCGGCGGGCCAGAGGAGACTCCGGGAGCTCGATCGGATGTGAGGGAGCCGGGCTGCCCCCGTCCAGCGGAATGGACGAAGGCTATCTCAGGCTCTCCAGCAGGCGCCAGAGCTCCACGGCGCTGAATTCGTTGAAGCGCTGCAGGATGTCCTGCTCGCTCCACTCGAGGAGGATCCAGGCCGAACTGCGCGTGAGCTCGCCCTGCAGGAAGTGTACGCGGCCGGCCACGGTCTGTCCCTGCGACCGGGTTTCCAGGAAGACCTGCCACCGGTCGTCCGCGCGGCCGAGGTCGCCGAGATGGCGCGCCGTCGGCGCGTCGGGCAGCGCGGCCGGTAATGGGTGCTGCGGCTGTGCCATGTGCCCTCCGAGATGCCCTCACGGTAACGACTTCCGGCATCGGGCGCCAGCGGCCGCGCGGTGCCCCTCCCCGGTCGGCTCGGTTAGATTGGGTCCACTTATGGCATCGACCGTTCGCTGCGCTGGGTGCGGTACCCCCTCGGACGGGGCCTTCTGCCAGGAGTGCGGCACGCCGCTCGACCGGCGGGGAAGCCGGGCGAAGAACCGCCGAGCCTGGCTGGTAGCCTGGACCCTGGCCGCTGCGGCGGTTGCCGCGGTCGTGGCTGGGGTCATCTGGGGCGCCCCGGAACCGGTCGTCCCCGCCATGGCCATCGCCGGGGCGCGGCCCGCGGCGGCGCCGCTCCCGGACCTCGCCAGCCTGAGCCCGGAGGAGCGCTTCGCCACGCTCTTCGACCGGCTGATGCGCGCGGGGGCCGAGTGGGACAGCGCCACGGTGGCCAGCCTGTCGCCGCTGGCCGTCGAGGCCTACGCCCAACTCGACTCGGTGGACGCCGACACGCGCTTCCACGCCGGGCTGATCGCCATCCAGATCGGGAACTTCCCGGGGGCGCACGCCCTCGCCGACACCCTGGAAGCGCGCGATCCGGGGCACCTGTTCGGGCCGATCCTGGTCGGGGCGCTCGCCCGGCTCGAGGGGGACACGGCCGCGTACCGCCAGGCGCTCGTCGAGTTCCGCGCGCGAGCCGACGCGGAGCTGGCGCGACCCGACCGGCCCGAATACGTCGAACACCAACAACTTCTTGCCGAAGTCCGGCAGGCAGCGGAGACCAAGTGACCAGGACCATCCACGTCGCCCACAGCCCCGACTCCGACGACGCGTTCATGTTCTATGCGCTGGCCGAGGGCAAGCTCGACACCGGCGACCTGCGCTACGAGCACGAGCTCTCGGACATCGAGTCGCTCAACCGCCGGGCCCTGAAGGCCGACCTCGAAGTGTCGGCGGTGTCGATCCACGCGTACGCCCACCTCCACCGGACCTACGCGCTCCTGTCGAGCGGCTCCTCCATGGGCGACGGCTACGGGCCCCGGCTCGTGAGCAAGTCGCCGGCGCCGGCGGACCCGCGGGAGGCGCTCCGCGGGCTCCGGGTCGGCATCCCGGGTACGCTCACCACCGCCGCACTCGCGCTCCGGTTGTACCAGCCGGCGGTCGTCGAGGTGATCATCCCCTTCGACCAGATCGAGGACGCCGTGCACCGCGGCGACGTGGACGTCGGCCTCCTCATCCACGAGGGCCAGCTGACCTACGCCGACGACGGACTCCAGCTCTGGGAGGATCTCGGGGCCTGGTGGGGCCAGGAGACGGGGCTGCCGCTGCCCCTCGGCGGCAACGTGGTCCGGCGCGACCTCGGCCCCGTGGTGACGGCGCAGGTGGCCCGCGACCTCCGGGCCAGCATCGAGTACGCGCTCGCCCACCGGCGCCCCGCCCTGGAGCACGCGAAACAGTTCAACCGGGGCATCGGCGACGAGCGGACCGACACCTTCGTGGGGATGTACGTCAACGAGTGGACGGTGGACTACGGACCCCGAGGCCGAGAGGCGGTGCAGCTGCTGCTCGACCGCGCGTTCGAGGCGGGCCTCATCCCCGAGCGCGTCGTGGCGGAGTTCGTCGGATAGGCTAGGTTTGTTGCGATCCCCCCGCACCGGAGGCTGTCCGTGTCGATGCCAGAGGGCCCGTCGTCGCTGCTCGTGGTCGACGATGAAGAACCGATCCGCGCCGCGCTCGCGCGCTACCTGACCCAGCAGGGGTACGAGGTCAGCACCGCCGCCTCCGGCGAGGAGGCGCTCGCCATCCTCGGGCGGCAGAAGATCGCGGGCATGCTTCTCGACGTGCGGATGCCCGGCCTGAGCGGGATCGACCTCGTGCCGCAGGCGCTCGAGCTGGAACCGCACCTCGCCATCATGATGCTCACCGCCGTGACCGAGGCCACCACCGCCGCGCTCTGCATGCAGCGGGGCGCGTTCGAGTACCTCATCAAGCCGATCGACCTGGTGGACCTCGGGCGCGCCCTGGAGCGGGCGCTGCGCCGCCGCGCCTCCCAGATGGAGACCGCGCAGGTCAACCAGTGGCTGAAGGAGGAGGTGGCGATCCGGGCGGCCGAGGTGCGCCGCGAACGCGCGACGCTCGAGCGCGTCACGATCGCCACCCTCGAGGTGCTGGTGAACGCCCTCGAGGCGAAGGACCCCTTCTCGCGCGGCCACTCGGCCCGGGTGGCGGATCTTTCCGCCATGATCGCCGCCGAGCTGGAGCTGTCGGACGAGGACATCGAGGTCATCCGCACCGCCGGCCGGCTGCACGACATCGGCAAGATCGGCATCCGCGAGGAGGTGCTGGCCAAGCAGGGCCCCCTCACCCCGGCCGAATACGAGCACGTCAAGGATCACGTGATCATCGGAACCCAGATTCTCGCCCCGCTCGCGCACCTCCACGGCGCCATCGCGTGCATGCGCAGCCACCACGAGCGGTGGGACGGCGAAGGCTATCCCGACCGGCTGCGGGGCGAGGACATCCCGCTCGGCGCGCGGATCCTCGGCATCGCCGAGATCTTCGACGCCCTCACCACCTCCCGCCCCTACCAGGAGAAGATGCCGGCGAACTTCGCGGTCGATCGTCTCCGGGACCTCGCGGGTACCGCCGTGGACCCCGCCGTCTTTGCCGGGCTGGAGGCAGTCATCGCCCGCCGGCAGACCCTCGTCTTCCTAGAAGACACCAACCCCGCCTGAGGTATCGGCGCGCCGAACGCTGGCGCGATTCGTGCACCTCTGCCCTGAACTGTGCCCCGCGCGCCACCGGCGGCGGCGCTGCGGGGCCACGCAGCACAACCTGTTGACCATCAACGTCTTGGAGCGCCTGTTCTCCCATGGCGAAGCTGATCCTTGTCATCGATGACGGCGCGGAGCAACGCCGGTTCCTCGAGCGGACCCTGTCCGCGGCGGGGTACCGGGTCGTGACCGCGCCCGATGGCGAATCCGGCAGCGCCGCGGCCCGCTCGCTCCTTCCCGACCTGATCATCCTGGACGTGATGATGCCCGGCATGAACGGCTACCAGGTGTGCCGCACGCTCAAGGCGGACCCGGCCACCACCGACCGTCCGATCCTGGTGCTGACCGCGAAGGACGAGCCCACGGACCACTTCTGGGCGCGGGAGGTCGGGGCCGACGATTTCCTCACCAAGCCGGTGGACCTGCCGGAACTCATCCGCCGCATCGAAGACCTGACGGAGCACCGGTGATCACCCTCCCCATCATCCTCGGCGTCGCGGCCGCCATGGCCGGCATCGGGCTCGTGGCGGTGCTCTCCTGGCTGCTGTACACCTCGTACCTCAACCGCCTCGAGCGGCGGCTCGCATACCGGAAGGGGCTCTATCGCGACCTGGTGACCGGACTGGCGCGCCGGGACCGCGAGCTGCTCGAGCCGCAACTCCGCGAACTGACGACGCTGAAGGATTTCGAGGCGCTGGAGGCGGTGCTCGAGGAACAGGCGCGGGGCTCCACCGAGCGTCCGGCCTGGCTGCTCGACGCCTACGACCGGCTGGGGCTGGTGGACAAGTACGTGACCCGGCTCCGCACCGCGACAAAGTGGCGCGAGCGGGCGTTCGCGGCCGAGTTGCTGGGCCGGGTGGGCAACGCGAAGGCGGTCCCCGCCCTGCTCGACACGGTGGCGGCCACCCGCACCGAGGATGCTGACGTCCGTGAGATCGCCCTCCGCGCGCTGGCGCGCATCGGCGACCCGCGCGCGCTCACCCCGCTGGTGAACGCGCTCAAGCAGTCCGAGGTGTGGCTGGTTCCGCGCATTGCAGACATCCTGACGCGACACGGCGACTTGGCCGTCGACCCGATGATCGGCTTCCTCGAGGACCCTGCCCGTCATCCCGCCAGAGCGTGGGCGGCCAGCATCCTGGGCGAGGTCGGCGCCGCGCGCGCCTTCCCCTCCCTGGTGCGCGCGCTGACCGACCTCGACGACGAAGTGCGCGCCAAGAGCGCCAGCGCCCTCGGCCGGATCGGCGACGGCCGCGCCGTCGGCTACCTCCTCGACCACCTGCTCAGCGACCCGGCGCCGTTCGTGCGCGCGCGAATCGCGCAGGCGCTCGGGCAGTTCGACCAGCCGGAGGTGGTGGAACGACTCGTCCGCGCGCTGGGCGACCCCGCGTGGTGGGTCCGCATGCGAAGCGTCGAAGCGCTCGAGCAGGTCGGCGCCCAGGCCGAGGGCCCGCTCCTCCTCGCGCTCGACGACGCGGACCCCGAGATCCGGATCCGCGCCGCCGTCGCCCTGGAACGGCTCGGCGTCCCGGCGCGGCTCATCGCCGCCATCGAGCGGGGCGAGAACACCGTGGAGGCGACCGAGACGCTTGCGCGGTTCGGCAACGCCGGCGCCCGCGAGTTGCTCGCCGAGGGGCTGGGGCACGTGGCCGCGCCGGTACGCGGCGCGATGATGGAGGCCATCCGCCGGGCGGGGCGCCGGGACCTGGCCGCCGAACTGGTGCAGCTGTCGCGCACCGACACCGAGCCCGCCCTCCGCGCCACCGCGTTCGACGTCCTCCGCGCCCTCGGCGTGACCGAGGGGATCGCGGCGGCGCTCGACCACCTCAACGACCCCGACCAGCGGGTCCGCACCGCCGCGATGCTGCTCGTCGGGCAGCTTGGCGGCCCGGAGCTGGCGGAGCAGATCCGCCCGCGCACCGCCGACCCGGACCCGGCTGTCCGCGCGGCGACCGCCACCGCCCTCGGCCTGACGCAGGCGCGGGGCGCGGCCGACGACTTCATCCGGCTGCTCAAGGACCCCGACGCCGGCGTTCGCGCCGCGGCGGCCCGAGGCGCGGCCGATGCCAACGCGCGCGAGGCGGGTGCGACGCTCCTTGGCCTGCTGACCGACACCGACCTCGAGGTGCAGCGGGAGGCGGTACTCGCGCTCGGGCGGCTGGGCGACCCCTCGGTCGCCGGCACGCTGCTCAGGCACCTCGCGGGGGCCCGACCGGAGATTCGGGGCGCCCTCGCGACGTCGGTCACCCGGCTCGACCTGACGCAGGTCCAGGCGCTGCTCGATCGGCTCATCGAGGCCGGGGACCGGGAGAGCAAGCTCGCCGTCGTCCGGACGGTGTCCCAGCTCCGCACGCCGGCTGCGCCGTCGATTCTCGGCGTCCTCTGGCGCGACCCCGACGCCGCGGTGCGCGCCGCGACCGCCGCCGCGCTCGGCCGCCTCGGTGGCCCCGACTCGATCCGGCTGCTCACGGCCGGACTCGACGATCCTGACGAAGAGGTGCGGGCCCAGGCCGTGGACGCCCTCGCGCGGCTCGGCGCCGCCGACGCGGGCCCGGCCGTCCTCGGCCTCCTCCTGCGGGATCCCTCCACACGGGTCCGCGAGCGTGCCGCCCTCGCCACGGGACTCATCCGGACCGCGGGCGGCGAGGCGGGGCTGCTCGCGGCGAGCGCACAGGCCGAGGCATCGCTCGCGGTCCGCGCCGCGGCGCTGCTCGCGCTGGGCGGCTACGAACAGGAGAGCATGGTCGGCCGGCTGATCGAGATGTCGGACAACCGCCAACTGCGCGACTTCCTGGCCGACCGGATCAAGCACGATTCCGAATACCGGCTGCTCGCCCAGCGGCTCGGCGCGTCGCGCCACGTGGAGCTGCAGGCGCTCGCCGCCACGACGCGGGAGGACATGGAGACCTCGCTGACCGAGGGGATCCGCGGCGCCCTCGACCCGGCGGAGCGCCTTCGCCTGGTGAGCGGGCTCCGCGCCTTCCAGGGCGACCGGAGCCGCAACGCGCTGCTCCAGGTGGTGCGGAGCGACCCGAACCCGACGGTCCGGTCAGCGGCGCTGACGTCGGTAGCGGGCATGCTGGACCCGTCCGAGCTGGAGCGCGCCGCCGTCCGGGCGCTCTCCGACCCGGATGCGAACGTCCGCAACACGGCGGTGGCGCTCTTCGCGCGGATCGCGCCGGAGCGCGCACTGCCCAGCCTGATCCGGATGCTCCGGCCGGACGACGACGACCCCGTCGTCCTGCAGGCGGTGGCCGGCCAGGCCGAGGCGAGCTTCGACACCTTCGTGGACCTGACCCTTGGCCTGGGCGCGGGCGGGTCGGAGCTGATCACGGTCTCCAAGGTGGCGCGCTACATCCGCCACCCGCACCTGCCCGCGCTGCTGCCACCGATGGCCGCCAGCCGGGCACCGGAGGTGCGGGAATCCCTCGTGCGCCTCTGGCGCCACCGCCCCGACCTGATCGACCCCGTGCTGCTCGGGCGGCTGGCGCATGATCCCGTGGCCGCCGTCCGGGTGGCCGTGGCCTCCGCCTGCGCGGCCGGCAACGTGCCCGACGCGCTGACGGCGCTGGCGGCCGATCCGGTGGAGGACGTCCGGGCCATGGCGGGCCTCGCCGCGTTGCTGAGCGGGGCGCGGGACGCGCTGCCCGCCGACGCGTCCCGCGCCGTGCTTGCCGCCGCCGCCGACATGGTGCTGCCCCGCGCCGAACTCCAGCGGCGGGCCGTCGACACGTCGGCGGACCGCCGCCGGGCCGCGGGCATCGTGCTCGCGCTGCTCGGCGACCCGGCGGCCCGGCGGATGGCGGAGGACGATCCGGTGCCCGCCGTCCGGCAAGCGATCCGCGCGGCGCTGCCGGAGGCGTGATGTACCAGACCTTCCTCGCCACGCTCACGGTCATCGCGGTCGCCGCGCAGCCGCTCTTCCTGGCGTATTTCCTCTTGTACAACAGCTACACCCTGCTCCTGATCGCGCTGTCGGCGCGCCAGGTGCGGCGGAAGGTGGCGGGCCACTTCATCGAGGACCTCGACCTGATCGACGACAGCGGCTCGACCAAGCCGCTGACGATGATCATCCCGGCCTTCAACGAGGAGGTCACCATCGTCGACTCGGTGACGAACCTCGTCCACTGCGACTATCCGCGGTTCGAGGTCGTGGTGGTCAACGACGGCTCGAGCGACCAGACGCTGGAGCGGCTCAAGCGCGCCTTCAAGCTCCGCCGCACCGACCTCCCCTACCGCGAGGCGATCGGCACGGCGCGGGTCCGGGCGCTCTACGAGTCCACGGCCGTCCTGCCCAAGGGCGTCCTCCGGCTGGTGGTCATCGACAAGGAGAACGCCGGCAAGGCCGACGCGCTCAACGTCGGCGTCAACGCCTCGACCGCCCCGTACTTCGTCTGCCTCGACGCCGACTCGATCCTCGACCAGCGGGCGCTGAAGGAAATGATGCGGGTCATCCAGGAAGATTCCCGCGTGGTGGCCGTCGGCGGCCAGGTGGCCATCGCGAACGGCTGCACCATCCGGAACGGGCGGGTGGTCAGCGTGGGGCTGCCGCGCCACCCGCTGGCGCGGTTCCAGATGGTCGAGTACCTCCGCTCCTTCACCACCGGGCGCACCGGGCTGGACCGGCTCGACTCGATCCTCATCCTCTCCGGCGTCTTCGCGGTCTTCGAGAAGGAGACTGTCATCCGCGCGGGGGGCTATCTCACGCCGTTCGTCCGGCACCGGATCGTGGAGGAATACGTCGCGGCGCGCGCGGGCACCGTCTGCGAGGACATGGAGATCGTGGTGCGCCTGCACCGCTACATCCGCGACAAGCGCCTCGACCGCCGCATCGCGTTCCTGCCGCACCCGGTGGCCTGGACCGAGGTGCCCGAGTCGCTCGAGTCGCTCCGGAAGCAGCGCGGCCGCTGGTACCGCGGCCTCCGGGAGTCGCTCTTCTATCACCGCGCCATGCTGCTCCGGCGCCGGTTCGGCCGGATCGGCGCATTCGCGCTCCCGACCTTCTGGCTCTTCGAGTATTACGGCCCGATGATCGAGATGGCCGGATACTTCTTCTTCGCTTTCCTGCTCTTCCTGCAGTGGGCGTTCGACATCCACCTGATCAACTGGCCGTACGCCATCGCCTTCTTCCTGGCGGCGTTCGGCTACGGGATGCTGGTGAACCTCTTCGCGGTGCTGGTCGGGGCGTGGCGCTTCCGCCTGGGGCTGGCCGACCGCCTGCAGCGCGGGCTCCTGCCCTTCTCCCGGAGGCGGGACGTGCTGGTGCTCCTGGGCTACGCCATCCTGGAAAACGTGCCCTTCAGCTTCCGCCACATTACTCTCTACTGGCGGCTCCGCGGCCTGCTGGACGCCTGGCGGGGCAAGACGACGTGGGAAAAGTTCGCGCGGGTGGGATTCCGGACCGAGACGGAGGCGGCACGTGGCTGAACGGAGCGCATTGCGCATCCTGGTGGTGGACGACGATCCCGCGATGGTCCGCCTCGCGGCCGCCGCGCTCACGGCGCACGGCTTCACCGACCTCGAGCACGTGGCGACCGGCCGTGACGCCCTCCTGGCCGCCGCCCGGGCCGACGTGCTGCTGCTCGACCAGAACCTGCCGGACCTGGCCGGGCGCGAGGTCCTGCTCGCGCTGCGGGCGTGGCCCGAGCCGCCGAGCGTGGTGATGGTGACGGCCCACGGCAGCGAGACCTTCGCCGCCGACGCGCTCCGGGCTGGGGCGGAGGACTACCTGGTCAAGGACGCCTCGCTGGCCGCCATGCTCCCGGAGGTGGTGGAGCGGGTGCGCCGGATGCGATCGCTCCGCGAGGCGCTGGCCACCGCGGAACGGGAACTCCTGCACGTCGAGCGCCGGGCGGCGGTGGGCGAGATGACGGTCACGCTCCACCACGAGATCAACAACCCCCTGATGGCCGCCACCGCCGAGCTGGAGCTGCTGCTCGGGGGCCAAGACGCGCTGTCCGGCGCCCAGCGCCAGTCGCTGGAGACGGTCCGGGGGATGCTCGAGCGGATCCGGGAAATCGTGAAGCGGGCGGGAGCGCTGCGGCGCGCCGCGACGGCGGAGTACGCGCCGGGCGTCCAGATGATCGACCTGCAGGCGGGGAGCCCGCGGCCCGAGGTGCCGTCCAAGGGCCGCGCGCTCGTCCTGGTGCCCGAGGAGGGCACGGCACGCGTGCTCGAGTCGTTGCTCCGCCGCGCCGGCTACGCCGTCCAGCGGGTGGCGGGGCCGGCGGGGCTGGTACCGGCCTCCCAGGGATTCGACGTATCGCTCGTGGTGGCGGCGGAGCGCTCGCTCCCGGCCAACCTCCCCGGCCCGGCCCAGCGGCCGTACCGCCTCTTCATCCTGCAGGACGGCGACGGCACCGCCGCGCGCGCCGCCGAGCCGAGCGAGACCCTCGGCCTGCCGCTCGACCCGGAAGGCCTCGCCGCCGCACTCGCCTGAACTTGGGGCCTAGGCCGGCGCGGCGCCCGCCTCACGCTTGGCCTGCTGGAACGCCATCGCCCGCAGGCGGGCCACCCGCAGCCGGATCGGCGGGTGCGAGGCAAAGACATCCCCCACGATCCCCTCCCGGTCGCTGATCCGCCGCTCCGCCGGATCCACGATGCAGAGGTGCGCCGCCCCCTGCGCGATGCTGCGCGTCGCCCCGGCGGCGGCGTCCAGCTTCTCCAGCGCGCGCGCGAGCGCCTCGGGGTGCCGGGTGAACTGGGCCGCGGTCGCGTCGGCCAGGTATTCCCGCTTCCTGCTGACCGCCATGGCCAGGAGCCGCGACACGACCGGCGCGATCAGCAGGGTCAGCAGCCAGAGCACGAGCAGCACCGCTCCCAGCGGATTGCCCCCCTTCCCTCCACGCCCGCCCCCGCCGCGCGACGCACCGCCGACCCGGCCCCCGAGCCGGAGGTACCGGCCCAGGGCGTCGGAGAGGAGCGCGATCGCCCCCAACATCCCCGCCAGCAGCGTCATCAGCTTCACGTCGTCGTTCTGGATGTGCGCCATCTCGTGGGCCACGACGCCCTGCAGTTCGTCCCGGTCGAGCGCCGCGAGGAGGCCCTCCGTGACCGCGATGCTCGCATGCCGCGGGTCGTGCCCGGTGGCAAAGGCGTTGAGGTCCTGATCGGGCACCACCCAGACGGTCGGCTTCGGCAGTCCCGCCGCGACGGCCATCTCCTCGGCCACGTTCGCCAGCTGCAGCTGCGCCGGCGAGGCGGGGGTGACGACCTCCCACGCCCCGGCCGCCAGCAGCACCCGCCGGGGGCCGGTCTTCCAGGCGAAATAGCAGAGGGCCGAGGCGGCCGCGGTGACCAGGAGGCCGATGAAGGGGAGGGTGTGGCGATATTCGCCGGGCGGAGCATCGGCGGTCAGCAGGTAGAACGCGTAGTCCCCGCCGAAGCCCACCCACGCGAAGAAGAGCAGGAACCCGGCCACCAGCCAGACCGAGCGGCGGCGGTTGGCCGCCTGCTGCGCGAAGAGGTTCGCGTCGCTCACGCGCCCGGGGCGCGGGACGTCAGGTCCACCGTCGGGACGGCGCGCTCGCCGGCGTCGGCGATGACCCAGAGATCCGACGGGGTCGCCTTGGCGATGCCCGCGACGAGGTTCACCGGGAACTGCTGCTGCTTCGTGTTGTACTCGGTGGCCACGTCGTTGTAATGCTGGCGGGAGAACCCGATGCGGTTCTCCGTGCTCGTCAGCTCCTCCTGGAGCTGGAGCACGTTCGCGGTGGCCTTGAGGTCGGGATAGTTCTCCATCAGCGCGAAGAGCTTGCCGAGCGCCTGCGTCAGCTGCCCCTCCGCCTCCGCGGTCGCCTTGACCCCCTGCGCCCCCATCGCCTTGGCCCGCGCGCTGATGACCGCCTCCATCGTGCCACGCTCGTACTCCATCGCCCCCTTGACCGTGTTGACCAGGTTGGGAATGAGGTCGTGCCGCCGCTTCAGCTGCACGTCGATCTGCGTCCAGCCGTTCTGCACCTGGTTCTTGAGGCTGATGAGGGTGTTGTACGCGCCGACGGCCCAGAGGAGGACCACCGCGAGGACCACGAGTAGGATGATCGTCGTCATGCCGGACTCCTCGGAGAGCGTGAACGGCTCAGGGTGCGGGCGGTGCGCCGGTACCCGCCTGGTCGAGCAGCTGCGCGATGTCGCGTACGAGGGCGGCCTCCGCCCCCGGCACCTGCAGCGCGGGGTGCCGCTCGTCGAGCAGCAGTTCCACACCGGGGCCACAGGGAATGCGCCGGCAGGTGGTCGGCCGCGGCGGCTGGCCCGGTGCCGGCAGGGCCGATTGCATGGCGCGCGCCACCCGACCCCTCGGCTCGTGCGTCCCCGGCCCGGCCAGCACGCGCTCCGGCGACGGCAGCGCGGGCCCCAGCACCCCCGCGACCCGCCGCTCAAGCATGTCGCCGGCCAGTTCCGCCAGTTCCTTCCCGAGCGAATCGAGCGTGGCCCCCTCCATCTGCCGCAGCTTGATGGCCAGTACCTGCAGCAGGTGGCGGTAGCCGTAGGTGGCCGCCGTCCCGCGCCCTTCCGGCGGGCTCACCAGGCCACGGGCCACGTAGAACCGGATGGTCCGCTCGCCCGGCAACGCCCGGGCCGCGGCGTTGACGGGCACGATGTTCGACGCCTCGAGGAGCGCGCCGGCGAGTGCCGCGAGGTCGCGCAGGCTCCAGGGCGCCAGCGGGCGGTACGCCCGAAGCGCCACGAGGGGATCAGCGCCCGACAGCGATGCCAGTCCGGCGGGGAATGTCATGCGGAGTTCCCGGAGGAATTTGAGATACTGGTCGTGGGGCCGAGGACGCCGCGCAGCGCCGCCGCCAGCTCGAGCAGGTCGAAGGGCTTTGGGAGGAGCCTGGCCCCACGGCAGGCGGCGGGGAACGCCTCGACGGTCAGGGACGGATCCCCGCTCACGAACACCATGCGCCCGGCCAGCGCGGGCCAGCGCGCCACGATCTCCGCCCCAAGCGCGGCGCCCGACATGCCGGGCAGGTGGTAATCCAGCAGGATGGCGTCGGCGGGGCCCCGCTCAAGGGCCGCAAGGGCCTCCCCCGCGGTGGCCACCGTGACCGGATCCCACCCTTCACGCCGAAGCAGCCGGCCGACGGCGTGCCGGATGGCCGGCTCGTCGTCGACCACGAGCACGCGCGATGTCATGTGCGGACAGCCTCTCGGGGGTGAGACAGGACTCGCAACTTGCCTCCGGAGGAGGGCGGGAGCAAGGCCCGCGCGCTGGGGGGATGACGGTCGCCCCCGGAGGATGACGCCTCCCGGGCGCGGTGCCGTATCGTGGGCCCATGAACCGAGGCGTCACCCTTCCCGAACTGGTCGCCACAGTGGGCATCGTCGCGCTGGTGCTGGCCATCGCCGCGCCCCGGCTGTCGGAGCCGCTCGACGTGCTGGCGGTCGAGCATGCCGCCGGGGAAATCGCCGGCGCCCACGCGAGGGCGCGGGTCGCCGCCGTGGTGGAATCACGCATCACGCGGCTGACCGTGGGACTCGACAGCCTCACCATGGACGTGGTCGGTCCCGACGGGCCGGCCAGGCGCTGGGCCTCGGCCGGCCCCGGCCGATTCGCCGTCGTCATGACCGGGGGCCAGCGGACGCTGACCTTTGCGCCCACCGGAATCAGCATGGGGTTTTCCAACGCGTCGTGGACGTTGACGAAGGGGTCGGCCAAGCGCCGGGTGGTGATCTCCCGCCTCGGGCGGGTGCGCATCGAGCGATGAGCGGAGCGAAGCCTGGCGAGGACGGCAAGCCGAGCGGGGCGGTCGCTGCCGGAGGACGGCACCGGTGGAGGCCGGGTCCGGAGGTCTCGACGACTCCGGACCACCCCCGGGCCCTATCCCGCCGAACGCCCCCGTACCGCGACCGCCTCGAGGTGGTAGAGCCGGATCTTGTGGAGCAGGGTCGAGCGGGAAATGCCGAGCAGCAGCGCCGCCTGCCGCTTGTTCCCCCTCGTGTGGCCGAGCGCGAGGGCAATGTGGCGCCGCTCGGCGTCGGCCAGCGAATCGGGAGGCACCGGGCTCGCGGGCGTGAGCGAGCGGCGGAGTGCGGCCAGGTCGAGGCCCGGAAGGGCAAGGTCGATGCACACGCCGACCAGCCCCGGGACGCCGAGCGCTTTCGCGGCCTCCGCGCCCGTCCCGGCCGGCACGGCCTGATTCCCCGCCGCGCTCATCACTTCCGAGATGCGGCGGGCGCGCTCGGGGTCGGTCGTCACGACCAGCATCGGCAGGGGGTCCATGACGGGAGAAGGTATCCCTCAGGCGGACGGGAGCAAGGATCGTGATCACGCGGAGGCTGTTACCTTTGCTCCGTTCCTTTCTCCCCGACCGAGCGGCCTCGATGAGCGACCCCACCGATCTCCACGGACTCTCGCCCGGACAGCGGGTCCAGGACCCGCTGCTGATCCTGGAGGTCGAACGCAGGGGCGGAGACACACCGCACACGGTCCTCACCTTTGCGAACGCGTCGGGCCGGTTGCCGAGCGCGCCGTTCTGGCTCGAGGACCAGCCGAAGATCGCGGGGCTCGCGCCGGGAGACGTCGCCCAGGTCATCGGCGAGGTGGCCCTGTACCGCGGCCAGCGCCAACTCAAGGTGAGTTCGATACGCCCGCTGCCGAAAGGCGCGGTGGACCTTTCCCTCCTCGTCCCCTCCATCGGCGACCCCGGCCCGTACTGGAAGACCCTCGACGGCTGGCGCGCCGAAATTGCGCGCCCGCGGCTGGCGGCCACCCTGGACCTCTTCTACCGCGACGACGACTTCCGGCAGCGCTACGAAGCCTGTCCCGCCAGCCTGGCCGGACACCACGCGTTGCTGGGCGGCTTGCTCAAGCACACCGTGGAGGTCGCCAGCATCGCCCGCGCCATCGCACGGGCCTGCCGGGCGGAGATGGACCTCGTCCTGGCGGGTGTGCTCCTGCACGACATCGGCAAGCTCGACGCCTACCGCTGGGACGGGGGGATCTTCGAGATGACCGAGGCGGGCACGCTGCATGGCCACGTGGTGCTGGGCGCGCTGATGGTGGATCGCGCGGTGCGCGCCGCGGTGCCGGCGCCATGCACCGAACAGGAACTCGCCATCCTGCAGCACCTGGTCCTCTCGCACCACGGCCGGCTGGAGTACGGTGCGGCGGTGGCGCCGATGACGCTGGAGGCCGAGGTGCTGCACTACGCTGACAACGCGAGCGCCAAGACGGCGAGCATGGCCGAGGCGCTGGCGGACGCGGGCAATTTCGATGGGGAGAGCCTGGTCAGCACGCGAGGGCTCTGGCAACTCGACAGGCGGCGGGCGTATCGGGGCCGGAGCGACTGGGGAGGCTGACCAGGCCGACGCGGAATTCCGAAATGCGAAATTCCGAAATGCAGAAACGGCCGTCCGGTTCTTCGCCGGGCGGCCGTTTCCCACAATGACCCGACGGGGCGAGGCCCTGTCGGTCGTGGCCCCGGCCGGACCGAAGTCGGGCTGGGGTCGTCGTTGCGAGCGCTGCGAGTCGGGTCGGGTCGCGGACCGTCCCTTCGCAAAGCATCCCGAGGCGCCAGATCGGGGTGGGCGGAGCACGCGACTGGCTCCACCTGGCCCGGACGGCCTTGGTCCAGGATCATCGGTGATCGTGCCCTTACGGCGTCGATCCCCTCCCCTGCTCCTCCGGTCCGAACCCATCTGAGCCGACCTGATCCTGCCCTGAAGGCATTCACTGGAACGTCCCAGACGCACCTCAAAGCTAGGGGTGCCGAAAAATCACGCAAGTGCCTGTATTTATTCGGGTTACGAGATCTTGTGTGGGGGGAATGTGGAGGGGTAATCCGATGCTGGACAGCGCCGTAACGAGCTTGTCCACCGTTTGTGGAAATGTGTATCCACAAATCCCCACGGCCCTCACCGGGGGCCGAGGGGTCAGCTCTTCTTGCTGCCCGGGGGCGGAAGCTTGACGTTGATGAAGCGGAGGTAGGTCTGGGCGGTCCGGCTGAAGGCATCCAGCTTGGTCTGAAGCTGTTTCATCTGGTGTGGGGCATTCTCGCGGAGGGACACCTGGCTGGTGTCCGCGGCGAGGGCGGTCCAACGCTTCTGGCAATCTCGAAGCTCGCTCGCGAAGGCGGGCATCGCCTTCAGGAGATCGGCCTGGGCGTTCTTCTGCCCGGGTGTGGTCCAGACCCCCTGCTCGGTGACCGTCTTGGCGTTGGCGAGCGGGACCTCCGAGCGGGCGCATGCGGCCGCCACCGACCGGGCTCGCGCATGCATCCAGGCAAGCGAGCTGGAGGGGCTCATCTCGCTCATCAGTCGGGAGCCCGCCGCGGAGATGGTGGCGGTGGAGTCCCGCAGGACGATGAACGCGCGCTGCTGCACCGCATGGGCGGCGTCGAGCGCGGTGTCCGGCTCGACGAACTGCTCCCGGCCGACCTGCGCCTGGAGCGGAGCGGCGGCCGCAAGCGCCACGATGGCGGCGAACACCTGACGGCTCATGGCTCCATCCCGACTTCGATGTACCGGCAGACGACATCGCCGTCGGGCAGGGCGAAGAGGCAACCGCCCGAGGAGGCCGCGAACCAGCCGGCCATCAGCGGGCGCGGAGAGTCCAGTTCCTGGAGGATGGGGCCGAGCCAGCGGCGGAGGTGCCGCAGTTCCGGCGCCCGCCGCCCGAGGAGGGCCATGAGCGCACCGACGCCGGAGGTGGCCCGGAGGAAGTGGGCCAGGGCGTGCGCCCGCTGGTTGAACTCCACCGCCTTCACGCCGGGCTCGTCGTAGAGGACGGAGCCCTCGAAGACGTCCATCGGCGGGGCGTCGAGGCGGGGACCCAGGTAGACGAACTGCCGGCCACGATCGGTCTTCCGCTCCACGACAGCCGCGGCGGTTTCACTGGTCAGGCGCCCGGCGTGCAGGAGGTCGTCGTCCCGGAGGATCCCGACCACACGGGTCCACTCCAGGGCGGCAAGGGCGGTGTCCATGGGGCAGCCGGCCTGGTCGTCGATGGCGATGAAGCGCGGCGCTTCGCCCGCCCGGAGCATGAAATGGGCGAGGCCTTCGGCGCGATCGTTGAAGCTGCGAACGACGAGATTCTGGGTCGTGGTCATAGGGGACGGAAGATATGCGGATTCCGCCCCCGGGGCCACCACCAGCCCGCTAGGGCGTCAACTCGTTCTTCGGCTCGACCCGGACGATCCAGAGCCCGGAAAAGACGTCCGGCACGTAGATCTTGCCGTCCCGGTAGATGGCTCCCCACGCCATGGCGGCGTTCGGGAAGTTCCCCTTCGAGTCGCCGGTGTACACGTGGGCGATCTCCCGGTCCTGGGCCAGAAGGTCGCCCCGCAGTTCCCCGCTCACGTCCAGCACCCGCAACCCGCCCTGGTAGTCGCCGAGGTAGAGCGTGTCGCCGGCCACCCAGACGTTGTGGGTGCCGCCGTCCCTCGGCTCGTACCAGGCCACCTCGCGCGGCTTCGTGATGTCGGAGACGTCCAGCACATGGAGCCGGCCGTAGGCCCGCCCGAGCCCGAGGAGGCTCGGGCCCGCGGTGACCTGCGGCTTGGCGGCGAAGACCTCGTCGCCCACGAAGACGTAGCGCCCGCTCCGCCAGGCGGTGTGGGTCCCGCGAATGAACCCCGGCCCGCCGACCGCCGCGACGTCGCGGTAGAGCGACTCGAGGTCGTACTTGTACTGCGAGACGAACTGCGGGTTCTCGGGGCTGCCGCCGCGCATCCCGTTCCCGACGTCGAGGACGATCAGGCCGTCGTTCCAGTAGCTGAGGTAGGCCAGACCGTCTTGCACGTCGATGTCGTGCAGCATCCGGCCCGCGCCGCTGCCTGGCGTCTCCCAGCGCGCGACCTGCTTCGGCGCCATCGGGTCCCGGATGTCGATGACGCGCATCGAGCCCGTCGCGTCGTCGGTCAGGTAGACGTACCCCCGGTAGATGAACGTGCTGTGCACGCCCCCGCTGACGGTCTCGGTGAATTCCGACACCACCTTCGGGTGCGCGGGATCCTCGAACGACAGCACGACGATCCCGTTCTTCCGCGACGACGCGCCCTCGCGGGTCAGGACGCCGTACCGCCCGTCCTCGGTGGTCATGATGTCGTTGATGGCGCGGGCGTCCACCATGACCGAGTCGGTGATGACCGGCGCGGCCGGATCGGCGAGGTCGATGGCGTACACCCGGTCGCCGAGCGTGGAGAGATAGCCATGCCGGCCGTCGGGATGGAGCCAGAATTCCATGGTCGCGAACCCCTTCACCGGCACGCGCCCCACCAGGGTGGTCGGGCGCACGGCATCGCGCGGGACCACGGTGATCGTGGCGGTGGCCGCCCGCCCCGCGAAGGCGCCGACGGCCCGGTAGGTCCCCGGCTCGCTGGCCACGAAGGCGCCGTCCGGCTCGATCAGGCCGGAGCCGGGATTGACCATCCACTCGGGGAGGACGTCGGCCACGGCGGCGCCCGACCGGTCGCGGGCCTCGAAGGCGAGCCGCACGACGTCGCCGGTCCGCACGGTGGCGACGGCAGGCTTCACCTCCACGGTGGCGACGGGGTTGGCGACCACCGACAGCTGGAGGGTGGCGCTCGCCTGGCCGGCGCGCGCCGTTACGATGGCGCGCCCCGGACGGACCGCGGTCAGGATGCCGGTGCTCGACACGGACAGGACGCCGGGCTGGTCCGACGTCCAGCTCACCGGATCGTGCCGCCGGTCGCCGTCGGCCGAGGTGACGGTGGCGGAGAGCGCCACGGCCTGGCCGGCGTAGAGCCGGCGGGGCGCCGGCTCGAGGGTGATCGCCGCCGCGGGGCCGGGCACGATGGTGATGACAGCGAAGGCGGTCTTCGCGCGGCCGCCCCCCTGCGAGGACGCGAGGGCCGTCACCCGGAGCGCGCCGACGGCGCCCGCCGTGGCGAGCCCGGTGCTGTCCACCGTGCCCTCGAACTGTCCGCCGGCCTGGAACCAGCGGATGCGGACGTCCGACAACTCGCGCCCCGCGGAATCGAACGCCTGGGCCGTGAGGCGGAGCGTGTCCCCGACCGCCACGGCCGCCTCGGCGGGGCGGATGGTCACGGAGGCGACGGGCGTGGGCGTCGGCACCTGCTGGATCATCAGGGCAAGGGCGAGCAGCATCGAGTGTCTCCGCAATGGGGGATCGCACAAGTTACACGCCGCCGGGCCGGCGTCCACCTGCCGCGCGTGGCCAACCCATCCCTCCATGGATAGATTGCCGCATGGAGAGGGACCATGCGCATTGAGTGGACGTCGTACCAGTCGCCCGTCGGCGTGCTCACGATCCTCGAGGCGCGCGAGGGCCCGCTGATCGTGGAATTCGCCGAACGGACCGGGCGGCTGAACCTGGCGGAGCGCCTGCGTGAGCGGGCGCCCGGGGCGATCATCGACACCGGGCCCTGTCGGCAGGCCACTTCCTGGCTCACGGCCTACTTCGCCGGCCGGCCGCGTCCGTTCGCCTACCCCGAGTACCTGCCCGACTACCTGAGCGTGACCGACGCCCAGCAGGCGGTGTGGCGCGCGCTGACCACCATCCCCTTCGGCGAGACCCGGTCCTACGAAGACATCGCGACGCTCACCGGCATCCACCCGCGGGCGGTCGGGCAGTTGAACGGCTCCAATCACCTCGCGATCCTGCTCCCGTGTCACCGGGTGGTCGGCAAGGACGGCGGCCTGGTCGGGTACGGCGGCGGCCTCGAGACGAAGGCGTGGCTCCTCGACCACGAGTTGCGCTCGGTCGGGCTGGTCCTGTCCGCGCCGCCGGCGTATTGACAGAAATCCCCTCGTTTCACAGCTTGCACCATGCACGGCAGTCGCACGAACGGAGTCGTCGTGGTTCTCGCCGCTCGGATGCGCCAGCTCCGGTCGGCCGTTTTTTTCCCGTCGAACTGAGGTTGCGGCAATGGCGAAGGGCACCGTGAAGTGGTTCAACGACGCGAAGGGCTTCGGTTTCATCGCGCAAGAGGGAGGCAAGGACGTCTTCGTGCACCACACCGCGATCACCATGGAGGGATTCCGGTCCCTGGCCGAGGGAGACGCGGTCGAGTTCGACATCGTCGAGGGACCGAAGGGCCTGCAGGCGGCCAACGTCCGGAAGGCTTGATCGTCGCCTGGCGCGGCCTCGCCGCCGCCCTTGCCGTCCTCTGCGCCGCGGCGCC
>Ga0116153_10000976_pt1 | contig 29836 bp, 51 predicted proteins | sample AD_UKC028_MetaG_FD_89896 | JGI IMG/M metagenome (GOLD analysis project Ga0116153, IMG submission 89896) | Active sludge microbial communities of municipal wastewater-treating anaerobic digesters from USA - AD_UKC028_MetaG | ecosystem: Engineered > Bioreactor > Anaerobic > Digestate | place: USA...
TAGTTCTTCCTTGAAGTCGTCCCTGAACCCTTTAAGTTGTTCTTGAAAGAACTTTATTACTGTTTGTAAATCGTTCTCTGGCATTATATCTGTTTATTAAGTTTATTAAATTTTTGTTATAAGTTTTCTATTGTCGCCGTGCTTGCATCTGAAGAACCTTTGCAATATGTGACCACACCAGTTGCGTCCACTATCTTTTGGCATATCCACCCTCCTGCTGTGTTCTGATGAAGTATGTAAGTTGTTGTGTCGTCGTCTAAGGCGGCGTATAAGCCATAGCCGTTTCAAGGATTATTTATTATCAAACCAGCTTCTAAAGATTGGAGTTCTGATATAATATCGTCTTGCTTTGATGAAGTTGCTACGCCATCTGTGTTTACTTCAATACCAGACGTTATTGATTCTAATTCGTCTGTATTATCTGCTATTTCTGTTAATTTTGTTAGTCCTGCTCCTCCTGTAGCACTCATATTTAATAATTACAAATTCTATAATTAACTCAACCTCCAACTTGGACAGCACCTCCTAAATTGATAATGAAGTTTTCATTAGCACCACACTTTATTGTTCCGTATTGTGCTTGGTTAGCATTATCAATAGTAATAGCCTGTTTAGCGTCTAAAGGCAATGGACCACTAATACTTTTTGTCCCTGACTTGAAAGTAACTGTTACCGCAGTGGTTGGTAATATCAACATAAAGTCAACTGCTATGTATGCTCCTGGGGCTGCTGTAGCGGTTGGGGCTGTTATAATTGTATTATCACCTGACGAGCTGATGTTTACAGCTACTGTTTTTTGTGCTTCTGTTAACATATTTTTTTATTTTAAGTTTTTTATTAAAGGGGTTAACTCCCTAAAGGTTGCCCGTTTTTACTAAAACGAGCAAAATTTTAGAGAACTAAGACTTGGTTGGGTATACTGCGAAATAATAAGGTGTTCCGCCAATGTCTATTTCAACATTTAAAGCAGTTCCTCCTAATGTTCCAGCAGCAGCGTTTTTCAAGTTCTTTAGAACAATACCGTTAGCACCAGCATTACCAGCAATAACTGCGTTGTTTGTTGCCAAAGTAATAGCAGCTGTTCCAGTAATCTTTAAAGCAGCACCTGAAGAATCTTGTTTTAATTCTAATGCTGTTGTTCCAGTAGCTAAATCGTTATCATTTACGATATACACTAAGCTCCTTGTGCCATTAGAAGCAGAATTAGAACTGATGTTTAACACCTTACCAGTAGTAATAGCGTCAACTCCAGCAATATCAATAATTGTACCTGTTGTGATAGCAGCAGCACTAATGTTAATAACCTTACCTCCAGCTAATGCTCCAGAAGCCAAGAATTGTGCTAAAATAGTTTCATCTGTAGCAGCAGTTTTGAACTCTGCTAAAATGGTTGAAACGCCAGTTGCACCAGTATGATTAACCAAAAGCATTCTACCAGTTGACGTAGCAGCTGTTGAAGCACAAGTTAAGCTCAATAGCATACCGTCGGTTCTGGTTGTTCCAGAAGCAGCAACTACTATACCTTTACCTGTTGTTAAAGCAGCCATACCACCGATATCTAATGCTGTACCAGTTGTCATAGCGTCTGCTGATATATCTAAAACAGTACCCAATGCAAGAGCAGCCGAAGCTGTCAATTTCATAAGAACTGTTTCGTCAGTAGCAGCAGTTGAAAATTCTGTTAATGTAGCACTTGTTCCAGTTACACCTGAGTGGACTACACTGAATAATCTACCAGTTGTTGTAATTGCTGTAGCACTTGAAGTGATTGTAGCAATTTGACCAGTAGTTAAAGCATTGCCTATCATTTGCAAACCGATACCTGTTGTTAAAGCAGCCAAAGGAATGTAAACAGCAGTTCCAGTAGTCAAACCACTTGGAGTGATTGTCATAAAGGAAGATGTTGTTGAACCAGTGAATACACCCGAACCAGCAAACACAAACACCGAAGCGGTTGTTGCTGTATTGTTTGTAACACTTAATGAAGCAGCGTTATCGGCGTCTACTAAAGTAATAGAACCATCTGATAAAGCAACATCACCAGCGGTAATAGCCAACATATTGGAACCACCAGTTCCAACGATAGCAATTCTACCATTTTCACCGATAGTTAAAACGTTAGCAACACCAACTGAACGACAAGTCAAGTAGAACCCACCGTTCAAAGTACCCTCTGTTAATTGTAATTGAAGTAACGAACCAGTAGTCAAAGATGTTGAGCGAAAAACGGCAACACCAGAACTATCAGCGTCCGCACCAAAAGTTGTAACCGTGTTATTGGTTAACAACAAATTAGCAGCGGTATTTGAAACACCGTTGCCAGTGATTGTGCCTGTTGCTGTAAAGTAGCCAGAAGTTGTTACACCTTCAGCACCGTTTGAAGTAACCAAGACTAAAACTCCTGCTTTACCGCTTGCGTCAAAAGACAAAGCAGCAGCATTATCGTCTATTAAATCTCAGTCAACTGCAGCACCTGTTGTGGTAAAATCGCTTGTTGAAGTTAATCCTACACAAGTGATAAGACCAGCCTTTGAAATGTTTCAAGTGCTTCCAGTACCGTCTACATCAACGCCAGAACCTGTTGAGGTTAACTGCAAAGCAGCACCTGAACCAGAGTTAGTGACTGTAAATGTATCGTTTGAGGCGTGAGTACCAGCGAAAGTAAGAGTTGTACTGGCGATAGACAAAGTCTTATCAGCAGTATAAATATCTTCTCAAGTTGGAGTTCCGCCACCGCCGCCTGAACCAAGAACTGTAGAAGTTCCTTGATGAACGAAAACTAATTGGTTTGAACTGTTTACATACAATCCATTAGTATCATCACCAAATGGGTCAGCAGCATAAGAAAGACCAAATAATAGCAAACCCTTTTTCAAAATTATATTGTTTGGGGAGCTATAAGATTTTCCGTTAACTGTAGCCATATTTATAAATTTAATCTAGTGTATAGAGTATTGAATTCGGCAAAAAATTCTCACCCACTTCTAGATAATTGTTAAAGTTTTGGTGGTTTTTAAAGAGAACCACCAAACTCTATTCACTAGGAAGCAGGAGAAGAATTATCGCCCTTTGAAGCAACTCACATACGTGCTACATCATTATGTCCTAAGTCAAACATAGAATGAGCAGATGTTTGAATTTCCTTTGTTGAGTAAACAACGTTTACTGGGTCAAGAGTGATTGGCTCTGATTCAATAAATTGGAAACCTTGTCTGTCAGACTTTCTTGAACTGTCAAACATATATCAGTAAGCAGCATTTGATAAGTAGTCTAAAGCAATAATGTTAAATGTTCTTACGCCTGAACCATCGTTATCCATAGATTCTGGAATCTTGCCGCTTTTGATAGCACCTAAGATTTCCAAAGCCTTGAAATGATTTGCTGAACCTTTCTTAACAACTAATGTATCAAGATTGGCTGGCATAGGATTACCACGTGGGTCAACAAATAATGAAGCAGTTCTATGGGCAGCTTTCAACCCAGCATAGTCAAATGGTAGGTTGTAGTTTGTGCCGTCATATACTAAGTTGTTCATATTTGCACCACCGTCTTCACGGGTGTGGTCATCGTCGAATGCACCAAGTCCGTCACCACCAGCAGTACTAATGACTGAAGATGAGCTTGAACCTGTGTGTGTATAAGAAGTTGATTCAAAACCGTTGTCTAATCTTTCAGCACACAACTTTTCTCTCTTGCGAAGGTCTGCGTTGCGTAAGTCTTGAACGACATTGGTTAAATCTCTTTTCTTGATACCGAACTTTCACATTTGATATGTGAAACTAATTATCTTAGCAACCATATGTTGTGTGTAAGTCTTGTCATAAGTTTGGACAGGAGCGTCAGAAACGATGACTGCGTTTTCTTCTACGAAATCAGCTTCTCCCAACCCTGAAAGACCACTATCTTTTTCATAATAGTCTGTAGTTGTTCTAAAGTTGAAATATTTCTTGTATTGTTCCTCTGGGCTACCAGCAGATTTTAATCAAATGTTTTGAATTGATTTATCAATCAAGTCAGCAGCCTGAGCTAAATTAAATGGAGATGAAGCCATAATAATAAATTTAATATTTTAATTAACTAGGCATTTACGGTAACTTGACCGATTGGAATAAATTTGCCGACGACCTCTGTTGCCGAAGCAACACCTGTTTGTTGGAAAATACCTGTAATTGTTGCGGTGTCTGTTCCAGCATTGTTAACTTCACCTGCGTTTGTTAACTCGCTACGTAAACCGTTGTGGTTTGTGTTTGTAGCGTTTGTTGCTTTACACTTTCACTCTTGTGTCCCATCAATCAAAGCAACCAACACGGTTGAATCTGCAGAAGTTGTAGTCTGCATAGCAATACCGCAAAGATTAAGAGTTGAAGCTGCTAAGTCAGCATTTCTTGTGACATCATATGCGTCAGAAGTTCTGTCTCAAACAACAACATCACCAATAGTGAAAACTTTGGCATTGTGTCTTAACTTTTTGAAGGTTACTGGATTTGGGGCTGTAACTAAACTAAAAGCCATAATATCCGTTTTAATTTTATTAAAATTAACCCAAAATATCTGCTATTTCATCTTCTGAGAAACCTTTTAGCCATTTAGCCAGTTCGGAATCATTTGATTTCTGAATTGTAGCATTATTTTTAGGCTTGGCAATTGTAGCTGAACCAGAAGAAGCGACTTTTATCTTCTCTGCTTTAGCTGCGACTTGCCCTGGGCTAATTTTAGGATTTTCATCAAAAATGTTTTTATGAACTCTATCAAATAACTTTTTAAAGTCTTTAGGATTCTTTGGTCTAGCATATAGTCCAAGTTCTTCCTGGAATGCCTTTCACAATACATCGTCTGTATCATTTTCTGGCAAGTATTCAGGATGCTCGTCTAAAAAGCCAGCCCATATTTCATCTCTAACACTATTATAAGCCTTTTGTTCTACTTCATCTTTTTTGATGTACCCACGAGCAGAAAGAAATTTTTCAAGTTTTGCGAGTTCCTCGGCGTCATAGTCTTTTAGCTCATCAGGTAATTCACCACTTTCTTTTACAAATAATGGTTCTTCTGATACTAACTTTCTATTTTCTTCTCGGAGTTTACCTCGCAATTTCTTAATAACTTGACGTAAAGCACGTTCTTTTGGCGTTTCGCCAGGAATCTCTTTAACATCAAATACTGGTTCTTCTTGCTCATTAGCCGTTGTGGATTCTTCTTCAACCGTTTCTTCGGTTGTTTCTTCCACTTGTTCTGTGTTTTCGTCTGCAGAAGGCTCAGATTCGGTTTCAGCCACCGTTTCCAGTTCTTCCTCAATAGGAGTTGATTCTGGAATATTTACTTCTGTTGTATCAATGTCTTCTATCATTTTACTTCGTTTATTTTACTTGCTGAAGAGTCGGCAAGTATAGATTTATTAAAAACGACACACTTGGTGTGCCGTTGTTGGTTATCATAGAAATCGTGCGGAAAACTATGATAGCCAAGAACGACCACCAAATGCACGATTTTTTTATTTTTCTATCAATGAACTATTCTACTTTTGCTCTAACATCTATGAACTCTTTGTCAAGCAATGTTAATTCTCCTTTCTCACTCTTTTCATCAATAAACTTTTTAATGAACGCTAAAGACGCTTCTGACAATTCAATTTCCATTTCTGTTGCTTTCTCCTCGTCTCATTTTATTGCGATATTGCCTGCTTCGTCTTTAACCTCTTCGATTTTCAAATTTTCTATTTCTTCTTTTGTGAATTTCAATTTCTTTAAATCTTCAAGAACCATTGATAAGTCACTAAGTGAGCCTTTAAAAAGGTTAAGAATACCATTGATAATTAATCTTTCATTAGTTTTAATTAACATAATTAAAATTTATTATTTTTATTAAGCCCTAAATTTATTGCGACTAATTTACAGAATTTTTTTACTCCTTCAAGTCCTTCATTTCCTGTTAAAGATTTTGTTCTTACATCTCTCTTATAAAATTCTAAATAATCTTTCGGAGCGTTTGATTTTGATTCTGGAACTATAATCTTGAAAAGAAATCCAGAGCCATTTTTAGGGTATTGAATAATCGCTTCAAAGTCAGCACCCAATAATTCGTCTACTATGTTTCTTCAATCAGAAGGTATTCTGTCTCTGATTTCGCTAAAATCTTTTAAGATTTCATCGGTGGTCCTTTTTGTTTCTTTAGGTTCTTCCTTCTTTGCTACTTGTTGCTCCAACTTTTTGTTGAGAGCCTCAAGCAAAGAAGTTACCTCGTCAAATTTTTCTTTTGTAACAAATTCTTCTTTCTTTTCTACTTTTTTTGTTGTTTTTTTATTTGGCATATTTTTATTTATTTTTACTACTTTATTAATTTACTTGGCTTGTAGAACCAAGAATAAGATTTTGCCGACCTATTCTATAACCTCTTTCTTAGCCCCAAGATATTCCACTATACTCTTGGGAACTTCGTAAGTTATATTCGCTGTAATTGTTTCTCCTTTCTTTATGTCTTTAGTTGCTTTGAATTTTATTGCTCGTGTATGTTCTACAACATTTACCTGCTTTACAGGCAGCAACTTTTCTTGTATGGTTTCATCGGCAATAGCAAACGCAACTAAATATAAATCCTGCTTGTCAATTAAAGCCTCTTTATCAGCTACTCTAACTTTAACATACTCTCTTTTTTTCTTGTCAAAGTTTATATCAATAAAGAAATCGTTAACTTCGTTTAGGTCTTTTAATTTTGCTGTATTTTTATATTTGAGCATTTGCTTTGTCGTTTAATCGTTTTATTAATAGTTTGATACCACTTATCTGACCTTCTTTATGCGCTAGATTTCATAAAGTTTGGAACTCTGTATCTGCTTTTGGAGTTTCTTCTTGAATCTGTTTTATAATATCTTCAATTTCTTTTTCTATTATTTCTCATCTAGCGTCTTGAAGCAATGATGCTATTTTACTATTATTTATATTCATATTTATATTGTTTTACTGCCTCCCATAACTTCTGGGTGTGGCGAACTTACTTGACCCCTAGGAACTACTGTTGATAATTCAGGAGCCGACATCTTCTGTCCTTCCTGCATTGATTTAGCAGTATTTCTGGTGCTATTATCTGATTGCCCTGGCTGGGTCGTCCCACCACCTAATAGTTGCTCCATAGGGTCTATAAACAATGGCTCTTCTGGTTGAATACCTGCTAGGAACATAAGTCAGTTGTCTGGCAATCAATCTTCTGGGTCTTCGTCATTTACAACTAAAATCTGTTTAGTCGGTTTAGCAAAAATCTCTGGTGGTTGTGCCAATAAAGGAACAACGATATTGAATATCTCTACCTTTCTCTGCTTTTCCAATTCAACAGACGGAGTCATAATTGATTTAGGAATAATTTGAATTATACCCTCTCAATGTAAATCTTCATCTAATATATCTTTTCCTATCTTAAAGAACGCTTTGTCTTTAGAGCCTACTATAGTATCTCCTTGTTTTTTAAGTTTCAAAGGAAGCTCTTTAAACACAACTCCTCCTATTTCTCCGTCTGGCAAACTAGTTTCAGCATCAAAACTAATACCAGTATCTTTCTCATATCTCTTTAGCGAATCTAAATCTAAAAATTTTATAACTTCTGGAACGCTATATACTTGATTCATCCAAGATAGAGATAAGTAAGCCTCGCTTGAAAGAGCATAAGTAAGATTATCTATTGGAACACTCATTCTTTTAAGAGCAGACTCTTTAGCATTTAAAATTTCTCCCAAAGTCTTACCTGTTACCTCTCCCTGAACGATAGGCGAAATACCACTATTGTCATCTATCAAACTCTTAATATAATTAAGCCCGTCAAAAGAATCTTTGCCTGGTCCAGGTATTTCCAAGAAATCAACTTTACCACCAAGATTTTGAACTCCCTTTCCTGGTTCTATTTCTATCTCGCCATCTCCGTTAGCAACGTTTGAGCCAGTATAAAAGAACATTTTATAAATAGACAAAACAAGTTGGTCCATTGTCATATTCTTCATTTTATCATATAGATTCTTGTCTGACTTTATAATTTCTCATAAGCCAATACCGTATGGCGTGTTTGCGTTTCTTAAGTATCAAGGGGCGTGTCATAAAGATAGTCTTCCCTCGTCATTTGGTAAAGGACAAGCGTGTAAAATTAACTTTTGGCTTGGAACTGTTATGGCATATAAGTCTTTATTTTTATTTTCATAAAACCTTAGAGTAACTACGTTTGTTCTTTCTGTTAAATTTCTATCTGAATCATCGCCGTCCTCGGTTATTTCTGTTAATTTAACATATTTCCAATTAGGATAATGACCGAACTCTGCTTCTGCTGCCGAATAATCATAATCCTTATCAAAGGCTCAGTCGTTTGTTGATAGAGAATCATATGGTGTAGTCATTTCGTCAATTCAAGTCCTATAAGGGTCTAAATTCTCTCTGTGAATACCGTCGAACTCTGTTATTTCTCTTGTTTCATATTTATTATTAGCAGTATCGTTCTCATCATAAGAAACAAGTATATCTTTCTTTCTTTTTATTATTCTTGGGTATGTTCTACCAATTCCTCAGCCATATTTCATCATATTCAAGCAGAATAGCTTAATCTGGCTTACTGATTTATCAATTTCTCAACTTGTTTCTCATAAAGCGTGAGCTATTTGTGTTTTAGCTTCGTTTTTTCTTGTTAAAGCGTTAAAAGATGCTCTTGGGTTCTTATCTATAATAACAGAAAGGGCGGTTTGAACCTTTACAAATAAAACTGGGTCTGAACTATGGTTCTTTCACCCGTCTTTTGTTGCGTCCAAGCTAACGAGTGATGACCTAAGCCCTTTGTCTTCATCAGTAACAAACAACTTGTGTTTGCCTAACACTGTTTTTGGATTATCTATGTTCTCCAAAGAATATTCACCGTCTGCTTCTCTCCAAATATCTTCTATATTTTTGCCTTTGCCAAGTATATTTTTTCTATATTCTTTCATACTATGGACACGGCTCTCAATAAAATCATAAAGTTTTGTTTCCTCTTTCGAAGGATTAAACCCATCTTTTATTTCCTCTTCTGTTTTAATTTTTATTTTTTTCATTTTATTTAATTATACAGTTCTTTTAATCTTTTTTGTGCCGCAGTCATCGGCTTTTGTGTTCTCCCACCCCTAACTGTCTGAATAAAATATCTGATTGTGTCAGCAATATGGTCTTCTCCGTCTGTGTCCATATCGCCGCTATTGTTCTTATCGTAAATCAAAGACGGCAATGTTCTTATAGTGTCTTTACAATTATCAAAGAATCTTAATTTAGGCTCTGTGAAATCATCTCACCTAAGATATTGGTGAACAAAATCTCACCCTTGAACTCTTTCTTTGCTTGAAGGAACTAAATTGTCTATACCGTTTTTAACATATACTTCTGCCAATGTTTCTGGAAGCCCTATCTTACTAAATGCTGAATTATCTATAACTGTGTATTGATAATATTCGTCTTTAGATAAATTAGCTATGTTTCTAGCGTGTTCGTCGGCGTCCATACCCTTTCTATAATATTCTCTGTATTGTCATACATTACCATCATAATCTAAAGCAAACCAAGTACAAGCTGTGTATCCATTTCTGCCAGATACGTCAATAGAACGGAATTTTCTTCAACTGCTAGGAATATCAAATGCTCTTACAACGTGCTTTCTAGAACTTCACTCTTCAAAGAACTGACCTTCCATAGAATCTCAATCTCCATATAATAAAGCATTTCGTTTCTTTTCTGGTAATGATTCAAGAGATTTTATATAGGTTTCATCTAAAAATGGATTATCTGTTGGCAACGCTTTCACAAAGTGAAATAACTCTGCTTCTGATTCGTTCGGAGGGAATATCCTATCTATCCATTTAGTCTTTACTCATAAGTAACCAATTCCATCTGGGTTTGTTGCTGCCACAAACTTAGTATTAGCTATTCCAGGTCATCTCAAACGAGTTCTCAAGAAAGTAAATATCTCTTCTGGATTCTGTGTCAACTCATCTACTCCTATCATTGCGAACTCTGCCGATTTATACTTGCTAATCTCATCTAAGTTTCTAAAAGCAATAACTCCACCGCCGTATTCACTCTTAACAGTATAGTTATGTGTCTTATCAGAATATGTCCCTAACCATTCTGGAAATTCAAATTTCAATTTAGATAATTGTCTGTCTTGTAATGTTGGGTAATCTTCACAAAAAAGTCCAACTTGTATTCCTTTCTTGCCTGTTTGCTGATAATATCGTATTAACATCTTTAACATAACTCATCTAAGTCAGTACGAGTTATGAGTAACTATAAAGTCGTTTGTAATATACAAACCATTAGGATTGGAAACGGTAATACAACGCCCAGTAATATCTCCTTTTATCTCTACCGACTTAATAATTTTAAACATTATGCTATTACCTATTGTTCTTTCAACTTTTCTTTTTAATGAGAACAGTTTTTCTGGATTTCTATGTTTTATATATAATTTATAAACTTTTTTGCATATTATCTTTTTATTATCTTTCTTATATGAACCTATCTTAGTAGTAATTTTAACGTGACCACCTAAACTTCTAATAACAAAAGCCAAATCGTTAGCTAATCTTTCGCTTGTAGTGTCATAATAAACTGCACATTTATCTTTAGAGGCGTATCCATCAGTATCCATCATTCCTTGGACTAATCTATATCTGTTCTCTAAAGAATCTCACTTATACGCTTCTGGAATAAATTTAGTATCTGACTTAGTTCCTAATAATTGTAATTTAGTTAAAGTAACTTTTAATTGTTTTAAAGATTCATATCTAAAAGTAATTTTTGTTTTATTATCTTTGATATATATATTATAGTCATAATTCTTTAATGCTTCTAAATAGTTAGGCAAATCATCTTTATGACAAGTAATACCTACATTCTTTGTTATGCAACCATCTCCAAGTAAAACTCCCAATAAATAAGGTTCTATATTATATCTATTCGGTTTATTAAAGTGCTGTTCTTGGCATACTGGTATAACTAACTTTCTACCTTTTTCTATTCATTCTTTAACTTTCCAAGTTTCCATTATTTCTGAGCCGTCTTCTCCAAAAACTCTTTTATTAACTTTCTTAATATTTCCTTGAGTCTCTCAAACTTTTCATAAATGTCCTGAAGCAACTTCAGTATAAGTATCGTCATCAAATGTAACAATATATTTTGGCAACGTCATCTCTTCTGTAATATGAATTATCTTTTGAGATGAACCATCTGGATTACATATAATATCATTCTCTTTTAAATCTTTTCCCATCTTAAATCCAAAAGGTGTTAATACTACTCCGTCGTTCTTTATTAGCTTCCCTCCTCCTAATGCCCCACCATACAATAAATACTTATAGTTGTCAAGTGCGAGTTCTGCTTCCTTTTGCTTTGGAGAAAAATTGGTAAGAGATGAAAATGTTATTTTTTCTTGTTGTTTTTCCATAATAGAAAAACTAGTTATCTATTATAAGACACCTTTCAATTTCCTGAACTCTTTCAACTGGTTTACCTCATAATCTATTGGCAACGATTTGCTCGTCTTCAATAGTTGTATCAAGGTATAATTTCAATCTGGCTATTTGGTCTCGTGTTAATTTCTTTCCATTAACATCAACGATTTCTTCTAATATAGCATCTCTTCTATCTCTGTGAGCTATAACCTTAGAAATCAACCTTGATTTTTGTTCGTCATAGAAGCTCATATTATTTTATTTTAGTTGGAGGAACTCCATATATTTTAATTTTGTCACCGACATCGTTTGTTGTTTCGTACCAAACCTTTTTTCTCATATCTTTTTGCTCTTTCGGTTTTAATTTTCCATCAGAGCCTTTTAAGAATCCTTGTTTTTTCATTAAATTATATCGATTATCAGCCTGCTTTGTCTCAACAGCTTTTTCTAATGCTGGAAGTTTCTTTGTATTTTCTACATCTTCCTTTGTTTTAATTCCCTTTCTTGTTAACATATAACCGTTACTTGATGCTACCATATTTTAAATTTATATCTATTATAATAATTAAATTTATGTTTATACTCCTCAAAGTATTTCGGCTCGGTAAAATCATCGACCGACACCATAGGAACACCAAAATACTTTCATAATTTATACTTGTTATGGACAAAGAGCAATCTCTCTATCTTGTATTTGTTCATTCTCACTTTATACTTCTCGTAAAGATACTTGTGATAAAACTCGTTTATAAGTCTAGCGTGGTTGTAAACAGAATCTACATTTGTTTTTCTTGTTTGAAGTTTCTTATATTTCTTTTCAAAAATAACTCCGTCATATATCTTTATAAAGGTCTTAACCAATGCCTTAGGGCATTTCCAAGCCCCACTAAAGTGAGTTACTGGGTCCTTGAACCTTACACCAACATACTTATCCTTTTCTTTAAAGTTTACATAGAAACCAGGTTTTTCGTATTTCATAATTTGTTTGATTAAAGGGACTGCCCCAAAAACAAAAAATTTTTTATACTTGTATCTTTGTGCAAACCCTTTAATGAAATTAACTATATTCTGAGTTATAAAAATAATTCTTTATTTCCATAACCCAGAATACACTGGGCAAAGCAATAAACGACTTTCCCAAAACGCTTAATCGGAGTAAAGAATTCTGGGGATTATTACTTCAGCTGTTAGCAATAACGGAATTCTTTTTTTGAAAAAGTCTTTTTTTTTTGTTTTTAAGAAAAACCAACTTTAACTTATATTCCAACATCTCTTTATGCGACTTTCCATCCCTGTTGTCAGAGTGGTCAATCTTTTTAGAGAAGTTACATAAATTAGTAAATAGTCGGAGCTCCGATAACTATATTCTGCTTGTGCCTCGTCATAAAGACAGCTCGGTCGTTGGTCGCAAGTCGTCAACGTAGCCAACACATCATCCCCGTAGGGCAAAAAATGAAGGTTTTCCTATTCCACTTATCTCAGGATTTACGGTATCCTAAAACGTGCGTACTCACAAGCTTATACTAATTTTATAAGTTCATTTTACGAGATTTTATTCTCGGCGACAAGCAGGACGAATCCCACTCATCGCCCAGAATAGAATTCCGAGCAATACTATGAATATTTACTTACATTATAAAGTATTTTTTTCAAAAAGTCAATAGCCCGTGACTACACCACGCAAAGCGGCTATGTGTCAAGCATCCCCACCTATAGCACTATAACAATAACCTAGCATTATATAGGCTATTACAGCATTAAATCAAATAAAGCGTTTTTTAGTAAAAAAAGTGTATTTTTAAGCATTTTTTTGGTGTTTTTTGGTGTTTTTTACGAAAAAATGAAAACCCGTGTCTAAAAACTCAATAGATAAAGGGGTCATTTCAATCAAACTGTTTTATAAGGGGTCAAATCGTAATAACAACGATTCTACGTAAATGCTAGGCATTTCGGCTATGTAATATAGCGTATTTCTACAGTATATAAGATAATATAGGTGTTTAAGCAATATCTTTCTTGGTAAAAACCAATTTTTCAAACCAAGTCTGGGAGGGGTATACTGCTTCTTCTTCTGCTACTGCCTTCCCCATTTCGCACGATGTCGTACAATATACATTGCTCGACTACTATTGTTTATTGATTGATTGCTATTTGTCAATAGTTATAGGTGTTTTTTGGTAATTTTGGAAGGGGTGGGGGGTATGGCTGGAAATGATACCATATAACCATATAGCCATATATCCATATATAACAACAATATTACAAAAAAAAGATTTATTGTTATACTACTATTGATGTCTTTACATAGCCCGCTTGCTTAGCAACACTTGCTTAACTTGACATAATGGCGAAAATGTGCGCTTGACAAAAGTGCTAGTTTTTTGGGGATAACTTTTTTTTAAAAAATAGCCAAAAACTATTGACAAATGAAAAAAAGTTTGTTATACTTTACTTATGATTAAGCAAGTACTTGCTTAAACAAAAAGGTCTTTAAAAAATAATAATAATAAATAAAAATATAATATGGCATACATATGAAAACAAATCAAAAAGTTTAATGGTAAAAAATTGATAATGATAAAGAATATTAAAACTAGCCCATTAAACTTTATGATTGAATATGATTATAGCAATTACGATTGATTTGCTACTTATAGCAACAAAAAGATTTGGAGTTATAATGATAAAATAGATTTAACTAAAAAAGAAATTGAAACCTTTAAAGAAGTAGCAAAAAGATATTTGATTTAACATTGATTTGCGGGTATCAAGTCCCGCAAGTCAATGCTAAAACGAAGCATTGTATAATAAAAATGTAAAAAAATATAATGGTAGAAATAACAATAAACAAGACAAGCAAGCCACTAGGCAATAGTCAAGAGAATTACTCCACTTTTGATTATGAAGTCAAGCAATTCAAAAGTAAAGAGGATGCGATAAACTTCTTAAAAAAAGAATATCAAGGAGTAAAAAGAATTAAAATGTATATAGGTGATGGCGATTTTGCGGGTTGAATATATTGCTTTGTCAATTCGGATTGTAGCCATTACCCAGAAGAAAAATGAAGGCAACAAGATTGGGTCACAATGTACGAAGTGGAAAGAAAGTTGATTAGATTTTAACCTTGATTTGTGGAGGTAATGCTCCACAAGTCAATGCTAAAAGTCAAGCGTTGATTAATAAAATGTTTAAAAAATTAAAATGTTGATAGATTTGATTTTAGATAGAAAAGACAATAGCAATATTGTCATAAAAGACGGGAATATAAATATTACAAAAAAATATAGCCCAAAAAGATTTTATGATAGCATTGCGAATGATAACTTTGACGGGCTTTACAACAATATTTTAGAAACATTAGATAATAAAGAAGAAATAGATGTTAAAAAAGTATTAGCAAATTATATTATATATGGAGGTTATAATATAGATATTATTAAATACATATATAGTGTAAATTGATTATAGTTTTAACCTTGATTTAGGGGTATAAAGCCCCCTAAGTCAATGCTAAAAGCGATAGCATTGATTAATAAAATATTAAATATAATAGATATGAAAAATAAAGAAAAGAAATATACAAAAGAGCAAGTCAACAAAAAATATTTCGGTAAATATATAGAAATATACAAACAATATGATTATATAGAGCAAAAATATTATTATACTATTTTGAAAGTGTGGGGCGAAACAATACACGAAAACAGCACATTAGGTCAAGATGTGGGAACAGAATTAGAATATCGAAGATAACATTTTAACCTTGATTAGTGGCTTGATACATTATCAAGTCACTTGTAAGGGCTAAAAACAAAACCCTTTAAAGCTAGCTAGTCACTAGCAATTAAAAATTGACTAAATTAAAAAATATGAAAAAAACACTAAACTTTTGTGATTTTTGTGACGAATTTTCAGAAGAGCGTCGCAACTATTACTCCTACGAAGCAAAGCAAGCTTTATTTGATTATTACGAAGAATTGGACGACAATTGGGAATGTGATATAATATCAATTTGCGGTGATTGAAGCGAGTATGAAAATATAGAAGAGGTATTGCAAAATTATGATAATATAAAAGATTTAAACGATTTAAAAAATAATACGCAAGTTATAGAGTTAGAAAATGGGCGTTTATTGGTATATAGTTTTTAACCTTGATTAGTGGCTTGATAGTGTATCAAGTCACTGGTAAAGGCTAAAACCTTTAAAGCGATTTAGTCAATCGCATATAATAAAAATATAATATTGATAATATGAAAAAATCAATGTTAGATTTATCTAAATATCAAGATGAGATATTAGATATAATTAATAACCTTGAAGAGTTTACAACAAGCGATTTACAAGGTGTATTAAGTGTTATAACTAAAAATATATATGATGAAGGATACAAGGACGGGGCTTGCGATATGTTTGATGAAGTTAGAAAATATGAAATTAGCAATAGTATATATACCGATATTAGCGATGATTTAACAAAAATATTAAAATAACAAAATGTATATCTTAACAAAAAGCAATGATTGACAAAGAATAACAAGATACACTTTTAACAAAGGTCGGCAAGTGTGAATAGGTTGTTATTTTAAAGTCAAAGGTCAAGTGTGTGTGTGAAATGGTAAATATTTTAACAAAATATAATAATAAATAATAATATGAAAAAATACAAAGTTGAGTTGACAGAAAGTCAAAAATATATTGTAGATGTTTTAGCTAAAAATGAATACGAAGCTAAAATTAAAGCAACGAAAAAATGAAATAAAATAGCAGAAAGTGGCATTGACTGCTACAATGAGGTCGGCGATAAAGAAATTGATATTAGCTGTATATACGATGTGACAGGGACAGATGACCTTTTTGATGCCGAAAACGATGATGAATTAACAGATATTGAAAAGCAAATACTTGATAAAGAAGGCGAAGAAGCATTGCAAAGATACCAAGGCAATATTAACTAAATATTAATAAACAATAGTCAGTAGATAGTGGGAAATGATAAAATCGGGGGGCATCAAAAATCCTTGCAAGGTATAAAGTCCCACTCGGTCAGTCAAGCAAAACAAAATATTGTAAAAAATTATTACAATAACAAAACCTTGATTTCTCCCTTTCTACTGGCTATGATAAATAATAATAAATAATACTATGGAATACTATTATGTAAGTTATGAAGTTAGCGAAAGTTACCCAAGTTATAACTTCATTATCAAAGCAGAAAATTGAGCAGAAGCCAAAGAGTTGGCAGAAAAAGAAATAGCAGATTGCTATGAAGAAGAGTGGGAAGATAACAAAGATTTTTATATGTCCGTTACAAATTGTGATGACTTAATAAATAGATTAAAAATAAATTAAATTATGGGAAACTTAAAACAAAATAAAATCAATGACGACTTTGCAAAAGAGTTATCAAATAGAGCAGATGATTTAGTGGCAGAGATGTGTCAATACACTGCACCTTACAATCCTCACAAGCAAGATACAAAAGTAAAAGAACTAAGCTCATTGCCTTTGAGTTTAGCATTGCTTGGGTTCGAAAGTGTAGTTAGTAAAAAATATCAAGATGCCTTTGATTATGCAGAATGTTTAAGAAGCTATGCAGTAGGTAGAAAAGAAAAACTTATGGAACACGATTGCCACTTATCGCAAGATAGTGGCTGTGAAACCTGCGAAATAATTGAAGAATTAAATTACATAATAGAAAGGTCGGAAAACTTGATGTTTGCTATTGATAACATTGAGTAGGTATTGACAAAAAAGCAATAATTTGCTATTATATTGACAAATAAAAAAATACTATGATATTAAACATACTTTTACTTTCTATCTTTGTGTGGGCTATTATGGATTAAAGGTCGGCAATTTAACAATTATTAAAAATTAAATATGTCTTGAGGAGTTTTTTGAGCCATAATTTTGGCTTGGGTCGTGATATCTTTTTTAAGCAATCATTATTAAATAGATATGTGACAAATATTTTTTTGGTATGTGGTCATTGTGACTATAATACTATTAGTAATAGACAGCACTTATAAATAAAATATTAAAAATTAAATATGATTTGAATTATTTTGATTGCTACATTCATTTTACAAATTATAGTTTGTAGATTATGATTTGTGGTCGGAGTGTTAGCAGAGAAAAAAAGAGTTGAAGAAAACATACGACGAATTGAGTATGTTATAAACTTATGAGAAAAAATTAAATAATTAGTTATGAGAGACATTAGAGAGAGAGGTTATACAAAAATACGACAAGAAGTTTTTGAGAAAATCGTGCAACATTATAACCAATATGGAAGTCGCCCAACGATTACAAGCATTGCGAAAGAATTAAATCTTTCAAAGCAAAGAATATCAGATGTCGTTGGGTGACTGGTAAAGACAGATAGGCTACAGCGATTTGGTAGTCGTTGAACCAAGTCAAAGTATCCGTTAATAAAAGAATAAAAAAATATTATGCTTAAAAAAGATGACAAAGTATGGGATAACAAATTTTTAAAAGAATATCCCTTTATGCCGTTTGGAAGTTTGATGAATGCCTTTGGAAATATCAATCAAGGCAAAGGTATGGATTATGTGGATTTCGAGCAAGCATCTAAAAATATTTTTAAAATGGCTAAAAGTTTTGTTAAAGAGCAATATGAAGAAAGTATAAATATTAAAAAAGAAGAAAACGAAAAAGAAAAGATAGAAGCATTCGGCGATGAAAGTAACCCCTTTGAAAAAATATAATGCTAAATGAAAAAATACTAAACTCTTTTCAAAACGAAAACCATAAAAAAATAGGTAGATACAATTCGTCGGATTTATATAACATTATAAAAGGCAATATAAATGTAGATAACTATTTTGATGACAATGCGATTGATATGAGAGGTGTTAAAAACATTTTACGAGGTGTGGCATTGGAAAATGAACTACGAAATATACTTGAAAAGGTCGGCTATAAGTTCAAGTGAAATAATGACGGAAGTCAAATGAAATATGAATTGAAAGTTGAAGACTTTGTTATCGTAGTTTGCCCTGACTTTCATATCTTAAATGGTAAAGAAATGGGTCACAAGATAGATGAGTTTTGTTTAGAAACCAAATGTCCGAACAATATAAAAGATAATATACCACCTTGATACCACTATCAATTAGAGTGTCAATACCAAGTATTGAAGATACCAATATACCTTACACAAGTTAATATCTTTGATAATGATTGACCTTTGCTATGCCCCTTGCTTTACAAAAACTCACCTATAAGATGAAAAAATCTATGTGAAAAATTATCACAATTTAACAAAGAATTAAAAAACAAATATGAACGATAAACAAATATTTTATACATCACCGAGCAAAGTCTATATCTCTGACAAAAAGAAAGATGGAACAGAGTTAATAGACAAAAATGGTAAAAAGTTTACAAAAGTTAATATACAAATACCCGAATTTGAAGGTGTTTGACTATCTTGCTTATGCTATCCACCAAAAACAAATTACTCGCCAAGACGAGAGTTAGAGATGGTAGCCAATGAAAAGTATTGAATTAGTGTGACACAAAATGGTGACTTTTATAACTTTGAATTATCAAAAGTGACCGATGTATTAAAAACAAAAATAGAGTTATTAGAACAAAAGGTTGACTATCTTTACAAAACTGTATCAGGTAATAAAGCACCTGTTAAAGAAGAACTACCTACAATACAAGAAGACGAATTCTTTGACAGCGACTTTGATGATATGCCTCTTTAATAAATTAAATTATTTATATGGAACTACAACCACTTGACTATAAATCAGAAGAGTGATATTCTGAAATGATAGAGGAACTTAAAGGTTTGAAAGAAAACTTTTTAGACCAAAGAACAGAAATCACAATGCAGGCAAAATGATTGATAGGGCAACTTATAAGAAGTAAGAATACACCACAAGGTATTCAACAAGGTATTGCTAATGACTTGAAAATATCTTTAAGAAATGTCGGATATGCTATGGCTTTCTACGATGATTTTAAAGCAGAGGACTGAGATACCGCCTATGGTAAAATAGTAAATGACCTTACTAAATCAGGACACAAGGTAAGTTTTACTGGTTGATTAAAGAAAAAACAAATAGGTGCTGTTTCTGACTGCGACCATAAAGTAGAAAAAATCACAAGATACCGATGTACTAATTGTGGCAAAACATTTAAAGAAGACCCTACTAAGTAGATAACCTGTGGAAAAAAAGACTTGACAAATAAAAAAATATCTGCTAAATTAGTGGTAGATATCAAATATCTGGGACAACAAACTCATCACAAGTAAAACAAAAATCACACGAACTTAATGACTCAATAGTGATGATTATCAGCGTAGCAATACTCTGGTAGTTGTCCCTATTGAGTCATTTTTTTAAGAATTAAACATAAAATATGGAGAAAGAAAAATTAGCAGTAATCCTAAAACATACACCAAATTACTTCAAATCTGAAAGTGGCATTGAAAAAGAAATTATAACCTCTGCCATAGGAATTTTTGAAGAGAACGAGGCGTGGGATTTGGCGACTAAGCTAAACAAATTAAAAAACGAGACTGGTTCTGATTGCCGATACCAAGCATTACAAATTGAAAACAAAGATGTTGTTTTAGACACACAAGATATGATAGATTTGCATATAGTATGCCCTGAAAAGTATGACTGACCATCTGAAGAAGATTTGCATTGCGATTGGACTTCTAAACCTTTAAACCTTTAACATGTATGAAGACAAAATAGAAAATGATTTGATAATCATTACAAAGCAAACTATGGAAATGTTCTTAAAGTTGAAGGAGCCGTCAGAAACATTGGCTTTATATTGCTTTTATTACTATACTGGTAAATGACAAAAAACAAATCAGCCAAAAGCAACTAACAAGTATGTAAAAAAAGGGTTGAAGTGAGGAGAAGACAAAGTCAAAAGAATACTTGACCAACTAATAGAGTGTGGACTGGTTGAAAAAATTGTTAAAAGAGACGACACAGGCAAAATAAAAGGTTGATACATAAAGTTAAATTACATATTCAAACAAGATACTATAAACCAACTGAACCAGAATCGTCAAATGCCTGATGTGGCTGAAGCCAGATGTGGCTCCCAGGACACAAATGCTTTAAGTGATTCTAATATAAATGCTTTAAGTGAAAATAATATAAATGCTAGCAATTCTGAAGAATTGCAAAAAGATATAAATAATTGTTTATCTTTTTTTGGTACTGTTAATACAACTAACCTTTATAAGAACACTACTGAGAGGAAAAGAATGGGCGAGTTGCTTGAGACCAAGCCTAGAAATAAACTGAACTATATCTTAAAAAACCTTGACACTCTTTCGAAAGATAAATTCTTCCCGTTGATTACCAAGCCATCAGAGTTATTAAGCAAGTGAGACAAGGCTGTCCTTTATCTTACACGGTCGGCAAAAGAGCCAGTTAGAAGACCTAATATAAAAATTAAATAAAATACTATGTATAGATTACTTTTTACAGACAAAACAGACTTGTTAGTTGATGATGAAACTGGCGAGGCTATAAGCGAAGAACTTGATTTGCCTAAAAACCAGAGAGCCGAGTATATCACCAACGGTAAAGACAAAATCAAAACAAGTATGATAATGAAATGTATGAACATAGCCGAGGAGGAACAATCTAACTCTTGGAAAGAAGTTGCTAAAGAATACTACCTTAAAAGAAACCAGTTTTTAGCCCTTACACCACAAGAAAAAGCAGAATATAGTGTTGGATACCTAAAATTGTTTTTAAGTGGCTTAACGGGGCAAATAACCCCCACAGAAACGATTTTACAGCGGGGTAAAGATGTTATGAAACAATGATTTACAGAAAATCCACGAAAAATGATAGTTCCTATGAAATTATTATTTGAAGAATTCAAAGATACTATTAATGGTTTCACAAAAGATAACCACGGCAATATGACATTTCAAACCCTGTTAAGAAAGTCTATATTAAAAATTTGTGAGTCGGCACAAATACAAGACAATTCAGCATATCTCAATGAAGAAATATGAAATAAAAACAGAGCAAATAGATTATAAGCAACTATTTCATTTGCTTTATAAAAAAATAACATATGGAAAAGTTAACTATTCTGAAGAAGAAAATCGGCTCTGTAACAAAAGTTATGGGGTGGATAAACAAAGAAAAAAAGGTGTTTCTAAAAGAAGTAGATAGCCGTTATCACTTGTATCGCAACCATAATAGTTGGAATATCAATTGAGATGTATTCAAGCAACTTGATGGTATAAATGGCATATGTATTTATGACACTTATAAAGATATTCTCTACTATGTTAACGCCGATATGTATCTATACCCTAAACCAAGAATGCTGACAAATAGCAAAGATAGAGAATTACAAGTATGACTTTCATTGGAGTGCTTTAAGAAAATAGAAAAGCCGAAAGATGTATGAGAGGAGATAAATAAAATAGAATTCTCCGAAAGGAGAAACAATACAGTGGTCGTTAATAAAAATCAAAAAAAACTATTTAAATAAATTAAACTTAAATATTATGGAAAAGGAAGAGATAAAATCAAAAATAAAAAAAGATTTTGATGCGAACTTTGAAGAGAATGAAGAGATACTCCAAATTTATATTAGAAGCAACGGGGGACGAAGGTATAATGCAACAGCTAAAGATGTGAAAGATTTCATTGATTATGCAATAGACGAAGTATATGAAAACATTAAAGAGGTTGAAAATAAAAAAGAAGAGAAAGTTTTAGGGATAGCAATTAAAAATAGATTGACTGGAGAAATTATTTTTCAGTCAACAAAGACAACTTATAAAGAGGCTATTATAGAAAAAGGCGATGCTGACCTAAGTGGTGCTGACCTATATGGTGCTGACCTAAGTGGTGCTAACCTAAGTGGTGCTGACCTATATGGTGCTGACCTAAGTGGTGCTAACCTAAGTGGTGCTAACCTAAGTGGTGCTGACCTAAGTGGTGCTTACCTACGTGATGCTAACCTAAGTGGTGCTAACCTAAGTGGTGCTGAATTGAATTGTGCCAAATTCTATGGTAGAGGTGGAACAAAAAAACTTAAAAGGTCGCAACTGACTGATTTCTTAAATGCGTTAGGCTTCCAGATTGAGGATTAACAAACTTAAACTCTTAGACTATGACAAACAAAGATTTCAAAGAAGGGATGGAGGTGACTTGCGAGTTATTCGGTATTAAAACCAATGACTTAGTCCTTAGATATAAAGACAACAAATGATACGTTGTTAGTGAAAAACTTCTTGGGCCAGTTGTCTATAATGGAGTTGACGGAAAATTTTATAGATGAATCCCAGTTGAAGAAGCCACCAACCTCCAACCCAAACATCGCACCATAGATGATTTAGAGTGTGGGGATTATGTGGTGGATGAAAGTGGCTGGAAAAGAAAATGTTTAGGAGTATGTGGTGAAGTTTACGCAATGTCAAGCAATTGAAAAAAAACTGTTGACAACTCAGACAAAATAGATGGTGGCTGATGAACTATTTATCAACTTAAAAAATGTGGCTATACTCTCTACCAACCAGAAGAAGTAAAGGAAAAGACCACCAGAGAAAGAATATTAGAGCTGATGAGAGATAGCGACCAAGAATGAGCGTGCGATGAGATTATCAAACTTAAGGAAACCGACATAGACGAAGTTACATTAGATAGATGTATAAAGGTCGTTGGAGATTATTTTGAACACGGAAATTCCGTAGTAAGGAATGAATTAGTCCAAGCATTAAAAGAACTTAGACAAGAAAGAAATAAATTGGCTGATTAATTAAAAAACTTAAAATAATAAATATGAAACCAAAAACAATTAAAAAAGCAAAGAAGACAGCTAAGAAACTGCCAAAGGAAAATAAGCAAATTGTAGAGATACATATTTATATTCACCAGAATTATACCAATGTGCCGACAATAACCCAACCAAATACATTTCCTCCTTATCAAGTAACTTGTTAACAAATAATTAAACTTAATAAATAGATATGGAAAAAGAACAATGAGAGATAGATTTACGAAGTCAAATAGACGGAGTTTATGAATATCAAAATATGGTAGATTTTATTAGACCGTTAATCAAACAAATACGCCAAGATACACTTAAAAAAATTATGGTTTCGGAAAACGAAGGGAATTGAACGGCAACTGATGCATATATAATTGGGAAAGCCAAAGCATTATGGGGAATTGATTTAACAAATAATTAAACTTAAATATTATGGAAGAGACAAAAACGTTTGGAGAAATATACGACGAGAGTATCGCAAAATGTATGTCATTATTTTATAGCAGAGTAGAAAATATAGAGAATATTTATTGATGGGAAGCAATAAAAAATTGTAGGTGGCAAGATATTGACAAAGTTTTAGAAGCAAGACGTATACAATCAAGATAGAAAAATAACAACTCGTGCAGAGCAATCTGCACAGTATGGGCACTTGGTGAATCGGCAAGCACGGTAATCTGCAAAATTACTATAATGAGTTCAACTCTCATAGTGCCCTCAAATCTAAAAGCAACGTTTAGCTCTTTGAAAAATAGCCGACATACTTCGCCTACATAGGTTATGGTAAGATGAATTATCGTAACTGGACTGGGGTGTCCCCAATCGCTATGTGGACGAGTTATGTTGGCTAAATAATTGACGGTATATTTGGAACACCTATGACGACCACCAAAGGTGGTTAAAGCGTGCCATACGCCGATACTAAACCTGCCTATAACATATGGCTAAAAGCGAATACAATGCAGGGACATCGCAACAAGCTTCGAAATATAAGTGAGCGAAGTTCAACAGATTATAGGGATAAAGTGTCTTGGCTACTGAAGGCAAGTGCCAAGTATTAGGTGTCCGATTTATGCCGTCAAATAAAAAGGAGGTGAAGTATGACCTTAATCAGAGTGTATTGTGATTGCGGCGAATCGTTTGACTGCTATGTTGATTTCACAGCCACCGTGCCAGTTGCCACTTGTCCACATTGCTCAAAAAATTATGTCGGTCACGATGAGATTAAGCATCAAATGATTAAGCCAGTTGTGTTGTTTACCGATGACGAGCCGACTTGTGATTCAAGTTAGGAGGTGTGAAATGAAAAACATCACAAGTAAAGATTTGTGGGAGTTATTGAAGCGTAAGTTAAGGAGGACTTATGACAAGAAGAAAAGAAAAGCAAGAAAACAGAAACCACCAGCCGAGAACAGTTTCCCAACCAAGAGTATGCGTGTTCTGTGGCTCAACTACAAACTTAACACGACACCACATTTTTGAAAAACACTTTTATCCAGATTCAAAAGAAATTATTATTCTCTGCAAATATTGCCATCAACAGTTCCACGCTATTCAAAATCAATTCCTATTCAGATTAGTAAAAGACGGACTGCTAAACTACCGCAGAAAGATTCACGGCACACAAAGCCAAGTAATCATTAGAAAACTGAAACTATGGTGTTTAGAAATATCACTCAAACTACATTACAAGTAACCTCCGAATGAGTTTGCTGGGGTCTCACGAAAACCCAGCACCAATTAATATAAATTAAACTTAATAAATATGAAACGTAATAAATACAAAGTTGTTTATATTGAATGAGATGACGCTGTCTCTGCTCCAGTTGGTTGAATAGATAACTTTGAAGAATGAAAGAAAACCAGTCAGTTTATAATTAAAGAGGTTGGGTTCTTATTAGAGGAAAATAGTAAAGAAATATTTTTAGCGTCATTTATAAAAGATGAAGATAGCAACACCTATGAAAGACAAGGTAATGTCAGAAGGATACCAAAGGGTTGAGTTAAAAAAAGAATTTTAATAAATTAAACTTAATAAATATGAAAGTAAAATGTGGAGATGCGAGCGGAGGTGGTAATATAGCAATGAGCTATAAAGGAGGTTGTGGCGAGGAATTAGATATTAAAGACGCTTACAGGTGTGTTGGTTGCGGTGGTTGATTTCATTTAGATTGTATATTAAAGCACTTCCAAGAGGAAGAAGGACACGATGTAGCAAGGTATAATCTAAAAAAGATTAAAGAATATATCGGCGATAGAGATAGAAATATAACTGATTTGTGTGACAAAGGATTGGCAAAGCAAAAGCAATTAACACCAGGGGAGCAACTTATTAACTTTATTAATAATATTAAATAATAAAAATATGAATATATTAGCAAAAATCAAAATATACCACGAAGAGTTAGACCAAGTATTACTCGGTTTAGCCAAAGCAGGTTACCCAGTAACTGCTGAAATTGATTATGGCAAAGATGGAAATCATACTGACGGTTGATGATTAAAGATATATGATAAACCAGAAGCCAATTCTAAAAATGATGGAGCAGGTAAAATTTGAGATTACACTACCACTGATATACCTGTTGACAGACCACAATATTATACAGGCACAGACCCTGAAACGTTAAAAGGCGGTGCTACAAGTTTTTAACAAATCTTAATTAAATATTATGAACCTAAATCTTAAAAAAACAGAAACATCTGACGCCGAAACCTTAGAACATATGTTTACGTCAATTATGATTGACATAGCGAATGGAGTAGAAGAATTAGACCTTGGCAAAGCTAATGATATTAAAAAGAAATGCTTTGAATATCTTAAACGATACATCGAAGAATTAATCTCTCAAAAGTTCAACGAGCTATTCAACGAACACGTTCAAGAAAGATATGGCGACGGTGGCGAAGGTGGTAACGATTGAAAATGATACAACAACGGCTATTACGACTGCTTTCAAGATATGAAAATATCAGTAGAAAAGAAATTAGGAATTACACTTAATAAATTAAAATAAAGATTATGAAAATATATAAAATTGATGGAGGAGATGAAGGATGCGATTATGGAGTATGCTCTTTTGAAGAAGCATATAAAGGTTGCAAGGTAGGAGAAGTATGCGAAGAATTATTGAACGGGCAAACTGAGTTCAGCAATGATGAGTTAGGTTTTGGAGTTTGTGTAGAAGAACCAATAGAAGAAAACGAAGTAAGGGTATTCTTAAGAATGAGAGATAGAGAAGATTATGACGCTCTTAAATGCGAAAAACTATTTTTAGAAAACGAAATTATTTAACCCCCTAACAGAATAGATTTAATAAATTAAATATAAAAATATGAATGCTAAAAAAACAATATTAGAGTTAGTTAAAAAAGAAGATATAGCTGCTATATCAATCGGAGAAAAAGGTTGAGAAAACAAACCAGAAAAACCAATGTTTTTTGAAAAAGAAGAGATAGATAAAGCGTTAGAAATATTAGATTTTGAATTTGATAGTGGCTATGGTGGTGAAGAGGGATATTCTGTATATGTTTGGGCTAAAGATGAAATAATAGTTAAAGGAACTTACGACGGTGCTGAATGGTATGAAGTTATACCAAGAAATCCAGACAAAGATATAATGCCGACAAGTATTGGTGGATAACACTTAATAAATTAAAATAAAGATTATGAAAATAATTTGAGGTGAGGTGAAAGCAGAAAAACCTTCTATGCGTGTTCCATCAACAGGTGGAACATATACCGTGAGTACTTCTAATTGGAACGAAACAACTTATTCGGTGCAAACAGAATTATACAAAAGAAAGTGTGCCCGTAAAATGCTTGAATATGAACTTATAAGTCCATTCATTGCTAAATGAAAAGACGGTAAAGTAATCAGCGAGAAACAATTTGAAAAACTTAAGGAAGAATACTTAGGCATTAAGAATAAAATAGAACAAAATAGTATGTTTCACTGCTCACTGGAAGTATTTAGGTATAAAGACAAAGTTCTTATAAATACACATTTATGGCGTGAGGAATTAGATGATTTCCTTATGGAGCATCGTATGAACTATTCCGATAGGATTTAATAAATTAAAAAACTAAAATGAAGATAAATTTTTTGAATGCTTCAACAAGAAGCAACGACTGGCTTAAATCCAAGATAGAATTAACAAAAAAAATGTTTAATGACTGAAATGTCATAATGGATTATGACATAGTAAGAATAGAGCCACCAAAAGATAATGATTTCTTTAAGACACAGCACCAGATACTTGGCGGTGAAAAACTTTGAATGGTAAATGAGTTCTATGTTAAAAGCTCGTTATTAAAATTAGACACAGAAACTGTTGGCTCTATATGTGTTATATGTGTTGACCCAGGACCAAAGGCGAACTGTAATTATTGTTTCCCACATCTGACACACCTTTCTATAGTACCTTGCTTGGTGGTATTAGACGGCAATGCTGAACATTATATGCGGCACGAAGTAATCCACGCCTGTTTTCCACCTGATGCTGAAGTATTGACTGAAGGATTTATTTATAAAAAAATTAAGGACATAAGAGTTGGAGACTTAGTATTCACCCATAAAGGACGTTTGCAAAAAGTCAAAGAAGTTTTAAGAAGAAACTGGCAAGGAACTATGAGAGAAATGTATATGTGAGGAGATTACAGACCGATTGTTTCTACAAGAGAACATCCAATTTGAGCCATTAAAAGACCAAGAATTAATAATATAGGCAAGCCAGGAAAATTTATAGAAGAAATACCGCAGTTTTATTCCATTATAGATTTAGAAAAAGGCGATTGAGTCGGTATGCCATTTAATAACATTGTTAAAGATACTTCTGTGTTTGAGTTTGAAAAAGACCCAGAGTTTTTATGAGTACTTGGTCTTTACCTGGCTGAAGGAGATTTAGACAATAAAAGAAAAAACAAAAAAGGAGAGCAAAACGGCGGTCAAGTAAGATTTACTTTGCATAAAAAAGAAATTTATTTTTATGAAAGGATTAAGTCAGCTATGGAGAAATACGGTGCTACAGTAGGTTATACACAAGGTAAAAATACGAAACAAAATATTATAACTGTTTATATAAATGGAATTTACTGAACCAATATCTTCAAAGAATTAGCAGGAGAATATTCCGACAAAAAGAAACTTAATAATAGATTGATGTATGTAGAACCAAGTTTGCAATATAAAATTTTTGAAGGCTGAAAAGATGGCGATGGTCATATTGAAAAAGGTGGTTATACAACCGTTGGAACAGTATCGTGAAAACTAGCTGAGCAAATGAGAATAATATTGTTAAGAAATAAAATATTTTCCAGCTTAAGATATCAAAAATCACGAAAAATTAAAATATATAATAACAAAAAATACAGCATAACAAAACCGAATTATCTTATAAGTTTTGGAAAAAAACAGAAATGTGGCTTTATTAAAGGCGATTGTATTTTTGTTGCGATTAAATCTATAAAAGATATCTGTCATAAAACAAAAGAAAAAGACAGCGGATATGATTTGGGGTATGTTTACAACCTAGAAGTTGAAAACGATAATAGCTACCAAGTTAACGGTGTGGCTGTTCATAATTGCCATCAGTATATCTCTCAGCACGGTATTAGATTGCCAGACACACAAGATAGCGACTTAGTAAAGGCTAAACTTTCCTATAGTATTATGACGCCAGAAGCTATGGCTATTGAAAAACAAAACTTACAAGACTGCCTGCCTTATCTATACTTAATGAAAAATAGACCACTCAAGTTCCACTTACTAGCCACGTTGCAACAAACAACAATAGCACTTTTGAAAAAAGTTTTAAAATTATTAAAAAAAAAGAACAATAGAGTCTGACTTATCAGCGAGGCAAGGAAGTGAGCCACAATAGAAGGAGTTGACCCACAACTGTTATGTGCTGTTATCGAAGCCGAGAGTAATTGAAACCCACGAGCCATAAACAGAAATGTTAACGGAACAACAGATTATGGCGTTTGCCAAATAAATGATTACTGATGAATCGGTGAGAATAGCAGGTCAGCTAAGAAAGGTGAGTTCTACTTTCCAAGCCCAGAGTGAGTGATGGATAACCCAAGTGACTGTATTCTATGAATGGCTAAACAATTCGCCAAAGGCAGAGAAAGAGATTGGTGTGCTTACGATAATGGAAGTTATATAAAATTCTTAAAAAAATATTAATAAAAGCAATAAAAATAGCCAAATGACAAGTAGCCGAAAAAAGGGGGCATACTATCTCGCCAAGAGTATAGCCTTGCTTAAAGAAAAAGGTTATTCTTACACTAAATTAGAGAGTAACAAAAGAACTGTTATAAATGGAGTTCCTATGTGAATTCACACAGATGCTTTCGGAAGCGATATATTGGCAATGAACGATAAGGAAATTATCTTTATACAAGTTAAATTTCTTTCCGACAAAACTTTTCATATACAGAAGTGTATTGATGAGTTCAATAAGTATAAGTGATGCCCGAGTGTCAAGCGTCAGTTATGATTATGGACAACAAGAAAACCAGTAAGAATTGTAGAATGCTAAAGAACAAAGGGCTGTCTAATCGTTTCCCACCTGAAGTTAAGGA